>WNFB01005479.1_pt1 | contig 12126 bp, 8 predicted proteins | sample 5400501 | NCBI WGS metagenome assembly WNFB01 (sample SAMN13153341, study PRJNA577476) | soil metagenome | isolation source: 200 cm saprolite under Douglas fir tree site 2 hole 1 | place: USA:California | collected 2015-04-18 | reverse complement strand
CAGCCAAGCCTCACGCAGCAGCTATTTGGCCTGACGTCTCAGATGGATTGGTCGAGATAGCCTGCTTGCTGGGGTACCCTCACCAGGCTCAATGGAAGGAAGGGTTGTGGAAAAGAAGAACACGCAGTAGCCCTTTTGCAGACACCATCCCGAGTGTTGTGTACTAGTAGAGCTTTCTCAAGAGGGAGGTTTGAGAGAATACTACAGGCATCGAATACACTTGTTACATTTTTCCATCAAAACAAGGAGGGAACTATGCCTGTCCCCAAGAAGCGTACCACATCGACATCTGAAGCGGCAAAAGTGGAGTCATCGGACCACAACATGCCAGATGAGCAGGAATTTCGCCAACGCATGCGAAGCCGAGAAGTCAAGCGCTATACGGGTCTTGATTGAAGCAGTCATGCGCGAGGAGCTTGAGCAGTGCCTGGGTGCAGCGTGGGGGGAATGCACCCCTGAGCGAACAGGCTATCGCAACGGCTATTACACACGAGACCTGGTGACCAAGACCGGGCGCATTGAGGACCTCTCAGTGCCCCGAGACCGAGCAGGGCAATTTCAGACGCAGGTGTTTGAACGGTATGGTCGGTATGAGCCAGAGGTAGCACAAGCACTGACGGAGATGTAGGTCCTCGGCACGAGTACCCATCAAGTGGGGAAAGTCGCGGAAAAACTGATGGGCGTCGCCCCCAGCGCCAGCGCGGTGAGCCGCCTCAACCAAACCCTGACCGAACAGTTTGAAGCCTGGCGAGAGCGCTCACTTCTCAGCCACTATCGTATTCTGTACCTGGATGGAGCCCTTGGCGTGGACCTGGAAGGGAACAAGGATGTGCTGGCGAGGCGTCCTTGTGCAGAAGAAGACAAAGATGGGTGGAGTTGTCTGGTACAAGACCTGCGCCGCCGTGGAGCAACGCAGATGGATTTGATCGTGACCGATGGGCACGATGGACTCTTGGCAGCAGTCGCTTCTCTGTTCCCCGTGACGCTGCGCCAGCGCTGTCTGATGCACAAACAGCGCAATATGATGAACGCTGTGGATTATCTGATAAATTGCGGGTGTTTTTCAGATAACTTGGCGCCTTTTTGCTGGCTTCATAGCAAACGACCAGTGCCACATTATGTGAGAGAAATTTTAACGATGTTTGACCCCTCCATGTCAACACAGATGTGAGCAAGCTTCGAGCGTCTTGCGCCAAGATATCTGAAAAACGCGCCAGGAAATAGGGGGAAAAGCTCGCATTTCTCGATATCCTCTGGTATACTTCTCAGAGGAGCGTTCACCCTGTGTTGCCCACCAGACGCGGAAAGGCGCGCAAATGCATGTTGACCACCGAGGAATTTCGGGCTTGGTGCGTAAGCCTCCAGCTTCCCAAGGAAACAGAAGACTTCATTACGGCCATACGGTCCGGCCAGCCTGTACGGAAGGTGAGAGGACGGGCTGGCAATGTTGCTGGCCGCTATCCCAGTCCCAAAATGCAGCGAACGATTCAATTCGAGAGTCAGCATGTCGAACTCTGGGCGATCTACGCCATGGAGAGAGATGAGGATGTGCTGGAATATTATGATCAGGCGACGCGCATTCCACTCTCGTATTGTGCTGCTTCAGGCCGCAAGACCACTCAGTGGCATACCCCTGATTTTTTTGTCTTACGTAAGGGAGAGGCAAGCTTTGAAGAATGGAAACCTGGAGGGTCCCTAGACAAACTCGCCAAAGATCAGCCCAACCGCTATCAGCACGCGCCAACTGGCGAATGGCGATGCCCTCCGGGGGAAATGTATGCTAGGACGCTCTCCCTCTCCTATCGCGTTCGCTCATCGGCAGAGTACCATCCCCTGTATATCCACAATCTGAAGTTTTTGCAGGATTTTTGGGCACACCCGACTACTCTTGAGCCTTCCCAGGAAGCGCTGGTGCAAACTGTGTTGACGAAATCACCGGGTCTTCGTCTGGCTGACCTGTTGAACATGTATCCTGATCTACCTGTAGATGTCATCTGGATGCTGCTTGCCAAGCGGACGATTTTCACGGATTTGATGGCGGCATCGCTCATGCACCACGACGAAGTGGTCCTCTACAACGATGAAGAGGCGGCGGTACAAATGGAGGCCGATCTGGCTTCTTCTTCTCGACGACCTGCTTCGTTGGTGACCTGGGATGGCCGGCTCTTCCGGGTCGAAGAGGTCGGCTCGACGGTCACCCTGTATCCAGAACTGAGCAAGCCGCTTGTGCTGGAGGCACCACAGTTTCATCGTTTGAGGCAGGAAGGCTCCATGAGGGCAGTCACCGAAGCCACCCCTTCCCCTACTTCTCCTGAGGTGCGCCAGGCACTCACGCGCGCAAGCCCGGAGGCACAAGCCGCGGCCAATGAGCGGCTCAAGCACATTCTTGCCTATGTTGCAGAGGAAAAGGTCACTCCTCCGCAACGCACCGTCCAACGGTGGCTGGCGGCTTTTCGGGCAGCGGAAGAACAGTTTGGATGCGGCTATGTGGGTTTACTTCCTCATGTGGCTGATCGGGGCAACCGCACCCAACGCATCTCTGAGGCTTCTATGCAGTTGCTGGAAGCCTCGCTTCACGCCCACTATGCTACTCCACAGGCCAAACGCGCCGCCGCGGTCTATCGGCTGTATCGGCTGGCCTGTGAACAGCAAGGAATCCCGCCCGTCAGCCAGAGCACCTTTTATCGGGTGCGAGAACGCTATCTTTCACCAGAAATCACCGCTGTTCGCCGCGGCAAGCGGGCCGCGTATGCGTCACAACCGTTTTTTTGGTATCTCGATCAAACGACGCCGCGCCACGGGGAGCGTCCCTTTGCGCTTGCCCAACTGGACCATACCAAACTGGATATTTTGCTGGTCTCTTCCGTGACGGGCCAACCCTTGGAGAAGCCCTGGCTCACATTGCTTACGGATTCCTACTCCCGGCGCATGCTGGCCTGCTACCTCAGCTATGATCCCCCTTCGTATCGGTCATCGATGATGGCTTTCCGCTTATGTGTCCAGCGGTATGGGCGGTTACCTCAAGAACTGGTGGTCGATCGAGGGGCTGATTTTGGCAGTGTCTACTTTGAGACGCTACTCTCGCGCTATTTTATGACGAAAAAAGAGCGCCCAGCCAACCAGCCACGAGCGGGTTCGGTGATTGAGCGTCTCTTTGGGACGACCACTACGGAACTGCTCAATCAATTGTCGGGCAATACCCAGGCTACCAAGACGCCTCGTCTGATGACTCGTGAGGTCGATCCTGCCCGCCAGGCGGTCTGGACGCTCGACCGCTTCTCGGCTTGTCTCTCTGAGTGGGCATATGAGGTCTATGACCAGATGGATCATCCCGCCTTGAGACAGAGCCCCCGCGCAGCCTTTACTCAGGGAATGAAGCTCGCAGGGGAACGCCTGCATCGCCTGATCCCCTACTCAGAAGAGTTTCTCATGCTGACACGTCCGACCACGCGCACGGGTCGCGCACAGGTCTCAGCAAGGCTGGGTATCACAGTGAACCATCTCCACTACTGGAACCCCGGCTTTCAGAATCCAGAGGTGGCAGGAAGTTCCGTGCCTGTACGCTACGAGCCCTATGATATGGGCGTGGTGTATGCCTGGGTTTCGGGGCAGTGGCTCGAATGCTTTGCTGACGATTATGCCCACGTTCATGGACGCTCGGAACGAGAATGGCATCTGATCCTGGACGAGTGGCGTGCTGAACGCAGGCAGCATGGATCGAGGCGGGTGCAGATAGATGGACCCCTGCTTGCCCGCTTCTTGGAACAGAGTGCTGCGGAAGAGCAGATTCTGAGGCAGCAACAACGGGATTTTGAAGAACAGTCCATCCGGGAGGCGATTGTTAGCAAGCAGCATGCTGAAGTGCCAGGACGTCTTCCCGATGTTCCCGAAACCATTGATTGGGCAACCATTCCACAGTATGAGGAGTATCGCTGATGCCCCGCATGACACCGGAAGCGAAAGCTCGCCTGGAGGCGTTTAAGGCGGTCAAAGTCAGGCATGCTCGCCTGCTGGAAACCCATGAGCGGGTGACACAGGTCATTGAAGAGCATGCCGGTTCAGCCTATCTCTGGATGTATGGACCTGGTGGGGTGGGGAAATCGACGGTGGTCCATCAGGTCAAAGAGCAGTTTCGTGCTGATGAACCCAACCGAGCCATCGAACCCGTCGTGCTGGTTGAAGCGCGCGCCTCTGATATCGGCGCCTATGTGCGACTGGATTATTACCGTCAGGTGTTGCAGGCGCTCAAAGGCCATGCGATCGTTGACGAAATGCTGGCCAATATCGCGGCCAAATCCAAAGCATCACGAGTCTCACGTCACTTGACCGAGTGGCTCGAGATGCGCGAGTATGTCGAAACCGCCCTCTCCTATTGCCTGGTCAAGGGAGTCATGATCGATGAGGCGCAACACCTCATGCAGGGTCACCGGCCCCTCGAACAACTCGACTGGTTGAAATCGATGTCCAACAAAACGAATGTGCTCCATGTTTTGACAGGGACCTATGATCTGGTCGATTTCAGCGTCCTGGATGGGCAAATGGCGCGCCGTGGACGAGATCTGCATTTTCCTCGCTACCATGGTGAGAAGGAGACTGAGCGCGCAGAATTTATTGGCGCATTACAGTATTTGTTAGAGCGCCTCCCACTCTCCTGTGATGTCAAAAGCTGGCTGAGTCACTGGCGCTGGTTTGCCGAAGGCAGTATTGGATGCGTTGGCGTCCTCAAGGACTGGTTGGTAGAGACGGTGAGAATGATTTTCGCAGAACAGGGCACAACGCTCTCCATGGAGGCCCTCAGCAGAGCTGCCCCCGGACCTTCCAACCGCGTTCGTATGGAGAGAGATGCCCGCGCAGGAGAACACAAGGTCGCGATGGAACAAGCGGAAAGTCGCAGGCTCATGCAGGTCCTCTTTGGCAAAGCATCTCTTGATCAGATCTCCGAACCCATCACGCGCAGGGAGCGAACGCTTTCTGCGTATGGAAATGAAACGGCACCAGAGCCCTCGACCGCTCTTCCTCCAAGGCCAAAGAGAGAAAACCGACGGGTGGGTGAGCGTGCGCCGTTGCGTGATCCGGTGGGCGAAATACTGGTGAGAGAGCCATCAACCAGATGCGCATTTAAGGGGATCATTGATCTCTCAAGGGAGGTGATGAAGGAAACCGGAATCTTACGAGTGGAATGCCCTGAGTGTGCGACGACGCGAAGCCTGGATAGTGAAGGGGCTCAGATTCGCTTCCCTCCACATGACAAACGCAAGACCCGCAGACCTTCCCATGAAGAACGGTGGGTTCTACAAGGAACCATATGGGAGCTGGCGAAGCTTCCCATATGAGTTTCGCATGGGAGACGAGAAGACGTGTGTGGAGAGAGACTCTGTAACGCGAGACTGTTCTCACAAGTGAAAGGCTAGGATGAGGAGGGAACACGAAGCAGCTATGGGAGGATCTTTCTCGGATGAAGATGAGCGACGACGTGCGCTCATGGATGCGATTTTTCGGGAACACTTCACCGCAGTCCATCGCTCTATCGCCAACAAAGTCAGACAGCCCGATGTGGCTGATGACCTGACCAGTATGGTCTTTCTCAAGGCCTTTCGCTGGCTGCTAGAGGATCGTGGAGTGGGGCAGGTGCGCAGCTGGCTCTATGCCACTGCTCGCACCACCATTGCCGATTATTGGCAGGAGCAGCAGAAAAGCCTCTTCCTTCCTCTTGAGAGGATAGAAGACAGCTCTGTAGTCCTTTTTGAGCCACAGGATGATGAGCAGACACAGAAGCGCGTGTACCATCTGCTTCATATGTTACCTGAGCGTGAACGCCAGGTGCTGCTCTTGCGGTACTTCCAGGGATACAGCACGGCAGAGGTTGGACAGGAATTAGGCTTGCATGTGGGCCATGTGCGGGTCTTACAACTGTGTGCCTTGCGCCGTGCGGCCCTGCTTGAGGCAAAAGAAAGGAGTCTTTCTCTGATGCATGAATCGACGCATGAACCAGTAACAATCTATACGGAGCAAGGGCAACGCGTCCTTGACCTGGCAAAAGAAGAAGCGCTCTCATTTCATCACCACTATATCGGGACTGAACATCTCTTGCTGGGAATTCTGCATGAGGGAAGTGCAGCAGCACCCTTGACTTCGCAAGGAGCAACGCTCTCTCGCGTTCGAGCAGAACTGCTCTCCGTCGTAGGGAAAAATGAGCCAGACCCTCGTGCTGGCGCCCCCTTCACTCCGCGCTCGCAGCGAATCCTTGAAATGGCGGGCGAGATAGCGAGGGAGCGCGGAGAGACCGCCATCAGCCCTGAACATATCCTGCAAGCGGTCGTGTGCGAAAAACATGGAATAGCGGTACAAATGCTGCGGTCAATCGGGGTACATCTTGATTACTGGCAAGCAACAGAGGAAAAGCCGTCTCCTGAAAAGAGCGAGCAATACGTTCGTGAGATGGAACATCGGTTAGCACAGTACCCTCAACTGGACGAAGAGGAAGAGCGGCGACTCGCTCACCTGGTAGCACGCGGCAGGTCGGAACAAAGGCGTGCGGAACTCCTCAAAGATATCCCCGATCCCCACCAGGTTTCGGAGGGCAATGCTGCCTATTTTCAGCTGATCCCGGCGAGCCAGCACTTGGTGCTCTTTGTGGCAAAAGAATACTTCGGACCTGAGAGAGACGCGAGAGAAATCATCAATGCGGGAAATGGGGGCCTCTCCCTCGCTGCCGCCACATTCGGCATGAAGAGGCAGACCCCTTTCCGTGCGTACGCAATTCACTGGATTCATCTGCAAATTATCGAAGCGCTTGAATAGGAATGGAGAAGATCGGCATCCCATCTGATGATATACGGCGGATCAGGCGCGGAATGGCATGGTAACGCTTTGGTGCATGAGTGCCATATATCCTGTCATATCTGCAAATACCGATTGCTGAAAGAAAAAGAGATCGGCCCAGGAACTGTTTCGGAGGCTGGAAGCGCCAAGTTATCCGAGAAAAATTCATGAAAGATATGTGAGCATTTGTTCCTGTGTTGGAACATTCTCCTCAGAAAAGAAATGCGCCACATTATGTGATACTTCTATGATTGCATCCATCCAGATTTCATGAGCGTTGAAGTACCCTCTGCACCAGATTATCTGGGAAAAATCCGCCATTTTAAATGATAAATTACAAACGCCATTGCCCATCGTGAGCACAAGGAGGTGGCGACCGAACTGGCTGGGATCTGGAAAGCACAGACAGTGGAGGAAGCACGCACGCAATTGGCAGCCTTCAAAGGGAAATACCGCCTGCGCTATCCAGAAGCGATCCGCAGCCTGTGTGAGGATGAAGAACATCTTTTGACGTTTTATGCCTTTCCACAGGTCATGCATCGTTACATTCGCAGCACCAATGCCATTGAAAGCTTGTTTAGCAATGTCCGACAGCGCACGGATCAGATTGACGCATTCACTACGGAAACCAGTTGTCTGAGCATCGTTTGGGCGGTGATGCAAGATATCCGCTTGCCAAGGATTCCGGTCTCGTAAGAACTGAACTCTGATCGCAGTTGGCATACAAACAACCAGCCGAAAAGGGTGGTTCAGGAGGAGGTGGTGTTTGCAGGCCATCCTGTGTAACACCAGGGTACCAGGAGCTCTTTTCGCGCATCTGCACAGCCTTTTCTGGTGATGCCTTTTGGAAGTTTATGGCACAGTTTTCCGTTCTGTCAGATCCTGTTGACAGGTTGGCTGGTCTCGTATCTCTCCTTGCTTGTTTCCCGCCCACCTTTACACAACTATCGGGATGGTATCGAAACACGCAAGTTGCTCTGAGCTGCCGCCACCTGCCAAGGCTGGCCCCCAAACATAGACTCGATAAGTTGCAATCGCGCGCTGCGATCAGGGTGGTCTTTCATGCCCTTCTTCCTTTCTTTTCAAGGAACACCGATACCCTTCTGGGCCGCATTGTACCATCCTGATCTATCCCAGTCTAGATATGTAATGCTGAAAAAGGCTCACTCCCTGGTGAAGCTTTTTTTCGCGTTGATACATGTAGAGTGAGACGCAGTGGTTCACGCCAGCTGCCCATCAACACCGAAGCCGCTCCTGCGCTGCTATCAACCGTCTTCTGTTTGGCGACGCCACTTAGCCAAATCCTAGTTTAGCTGTGCCGATTATTAAAAAAGCTTCACTCCCTGCACGCCAGTTGCCCATCAACACCGAAACCGCTCCTGCGCTGCTATCAACCGTCTTCTGTTTGGCAATGTCACCCGGCCTCATCCCAGTTTAGCCGTGCCGATTGCAAAAAAGCTTCACTCCCTGTAGCATGTTTAGGCGTCCCAGTCTACATATGCATAGTACACTTTGGCCAGAAGCCCTGAACAGCACCTTTCCTGCATGGTTATGGGAGCGGTGGAGCGGCATCGAGCGGGGGGAGTCCGAGCGAACCACGGTACTCTGTCCCCAGGATAGGACGTTCAGGGTTGTCTGGACGCCACCACCACAGGCGCTGCCACACGTCCTGTTCTTGCGGAGTCCAAGCAAAGCCGATTTCGCCGATGTTGGCATACCCAACGATATGTGCACCTGCTTTCCACTGGCTCAGCCACTCCTCACGGTGGAAGAGCGCCTCCGTCAGGGTATTCTTGCGCTTCTCCAGCCTGCCCTCTACGAGTTCGGCTCCTTTGATTGACCCGCGCACAATATGGTGCGTTCCTCTCGGGAGCATTTCAGGAGCCTGTTGAGCGGCGAGCGACCTTCTCGCCAGCTTATGCCTGGCTCTCCCCAGCTGCGCTTCCACAAGGGTGATGCCTCGTAAGGCCAAACGCTTCAGCCTGAACCCTCGCCTGGCAAGTGACGGGTGAGACGGGTGTCCCTGCGCAACGGTCGAATCATCAGCAACGCTGGGGTGCAGCCTGTCACGAAGATAGCGCAAGCGATAGCTACGGTCCGGAGCTATCTTGTTGAATGCCCCTTTGGGCCACCCCTGTGCGGGCAAGACCATCTCAGTGGGAGACCTCCTCGCGTCTATCAACCGTGGCACAGACCACCAGAAGAGCAGGATCCTTGCCCGGATGAGCTTGAAGATCTTTTGCAGGAAGCGACGTTTACTCGCATCCACATCCCAGGCGAAGAAAGCCACCGTTGGCATCTGCGTGTGTCTTAAAAGATGGTGGAGATACGGGTATCCGACAGCGAGCATAGCCATCTGGGAGCTTGAGCCCTCATTGCGTAAAGGACTGGATATGAAATTGATGATCTTGGCGCTCGTCTCACCCGCAAGGTCCCAATACTCCAGGCTCGCGCCAAACGCGTAATGCACATCTCCTGAGAGAAAGACGACGCGTTGCATGGCGCTCACAGTGCGCAGAACCTTCTGAAAGGTACCCCACTCCAGGTTCCACGCCTCGCGGTCGTAGGCGTAATTCTCTTTGATGCGCAAGCGGCTCCAGAATTGAATTGCCTCCATAAATCCCACACCGAGCACAGGAGCCGCCGAGATTATGAGCGTCACCTCCGCTTCCTCGCGCCGGGCTGCGACTAGCTGTTGCTCGATGGCATCAGGAGCCAACAGCCCCGGAAATTCGCTAGGGGATCGATAGAGACGATGCGTGCGTGTATCCAGCACGATCAGGTGATAGCGCGGGCCGGAATAGGTATAGTGCCACCGGAGCGCCTGCCCCGTCTGAGGGAGCACACCGCTTCCTCCGAAAGAATCCGGCAAGCCGAGGCTTGTGGCAATCGTCTCCTCCCGAGCCTCCGATTCATCCCCGCGCCAGCTCTCAAGAGCTTCGAGGAGCGCGAGGCCATTCGGCTCCTCAAATTGATCTGGTGTGTTGCCCCATGCCTGGAAGAGCGCATACGCCAGCAGTGCGTTGCGCACCACGCGACGTCCCAGCGGGCTGGCCAGAACGCGCCTGCACCACGCGCCATCCAGGTACCAGTCATCGGTCACATCATGGTCGTCACAAATGGTATACGTCGCGATGTTCGCCAGTGCACGGCGCACCTGTGGCAGGGTGGACCGGAACGTGCGCAGCCTCTCGATGTGGTCCGCGTAGGTAAGCTCTGCTTTCTCCTGTTGCGCAGGCTGCGGCCGCGCCTGTGGATACGTGTTCCAGATCTCTTCAGCAGTGGGTAAGTCATCCGGCCAGAGGACATCCGACCAGGCGAACAGGTACATCGTGGCGTATTCCGCAAAGGAGAGCAGCTGATTGTGCGGCGTGGTCGTGGTGAATAAGGCCTGGTTGCGCACGACCTCGCTCCGTGTCCCGGGGGCCAACATACGAGCGGGTTTTTGCACCAGCGGGAGCACTTCTTCCTGGGTTCCCTCCAGGAGAACATGACCCGCATCGATCAACGCACACAGGAGCCCCGCCGCGACATCATCGCCATAGATCTGGTCCCCCGTCATAAAAAGCTGTTGCGGGCGGCTCGTGGGGTTCTCGGCTGCATCTTCGAGCATGGCGTCTATCGCCGAGAGCATTTCCTTGCCAACCCCATGCGGTTTGCGACAAGAGCCATGCAGGAGCCTGAGCTGGTTCAAATCTTCAGCGGGCAGGACGAAGCCGGGAAGTGGATGTCCGGGATAGACCAAACGATGCAGCAGGTCAGCCGAGGAGGGATCGAGTGTGAGGATGCCCGGCGTGTCGAGATCAGCAGGTGTCTCTGGTCCATTCCTACCAGGAGTGCTGTCAGCTTGAAAGAAAAGATTATAGTAGTAGAGTTCACCCCAAGCCAAGCGCTCGCGCTGGTTCGTGGCATGAGCGGTGACAGCCACGAGATGCAGGTGGTCACCCAGGCGAACGGTATGGCGCGTTCCCTCCAGCTGCTGAACAAGCTTGCCCTCCGCATTGCTCCCATAAATCCGCAGGGTGGCGAGCCTCGCTGCCTTCAACGCGAGCCACACGGTGACAGCATGAGGCTCAGCGCGACGTAGCATGGGACCGGCGAGAATAAGTGGTAGGGACGAGAATCGCCCTGCTAATGACAGCCACGACATCGGGTCCACTCCTCCAATCCAGGTCTTGCCTCGCTCTCTTCGTGTCAAGTTGCACACTCACATTATGGAAGGGTACAACGAGAACAAATACGGCTGTCCAGACATCGGAAATGAAGCTGGAACCAATCGATGGCGAAAAGATGAGCGGTGCAGTCTTGTAGGGTGAAAGCACTCAACTCTTCACATGATCCCCTCCCCTCCATTCGCCGTGAAGGTCCTCTCGCGTTACCTGAGACAGACACATCTGTGTCCATGACTGAGTACCCTTTTTTATCACATTTTACCATAGATCCATTGGCTCAACATTGACATACAGGCAGTGAATTGGGCTGGAAGTAGCGAAGTTTCCAGAGACCGCAAAGTAGAAGCAGGATTTGCCCGTAAAGTTCGTATAACATTCATGAATGGAAGCAAGACGATGCTTTTACTTCCATTCATACGTTATTCTGAGCCTGTTTGCAGGAAAAAGCACTTCTCTTCACAAGAAAAACATCAACCTCTGATTGCTATACAGCTTCTACCCGTTTTTCTTGTTGCTACTTTGTGGTCTCTGGAAGCTTCGCTACTTGGCCCAATACATACGCCGATGACACGCGGGGCAAGATAGTTATATATAGCCAGATTCACTTGTAAATATGTATAAAAGCAGCAAAAGATGCGTTTTCTCGACAAAACAAGAGGGTCAAAGCAAGTTGAACACAGCTCTTTCACCATCTTTCAGAGAGTGAAAAGAGCAGGCACTCTGTTTTCTGACTGCAACCATACAGGTTTTGCTGCTTTTATTTGCTTTCGCTTGGGAATATAACTGTGTTATAACTATCTTGCCCCTCGTGTCATCGGCGTATGTATTGGGCCCGATAGAATCCCTGGTACCTTTGTGGGCTCTTGTCGCTCGATGCATAGCCAGAGGAGTATACTATGCAGCAAGGCAAGTCTTCAGAGAGGAGAGAGACAGGTCATGGAACCCGCAGTCATCTTATCCATAGGACTCTTCTTGCTCCTTGCGAGCCTGTTCTTTTATCGAGCGCAAAAGATTGAGGCTCTTGAACAGCGTGGCATGAGGGTGGCTGCCATCGTCACCACGGTCGAACAGTTCCCAGGTGGCAGCTACCTGACGGCTCAATGGCAGCACCCGCAGACGCGGGAGGTGTACA
>WNFB01004722.1_pt1 | contig 12132 bp, 11 predicted proteins | sample 5400501 | NCBI WGS metagenome assembly WNFB01 (sample SAMN13153341, study PRJNA577476) | soil metagenome | isolation source: 200 cm saprolite under Douglas fir tree site 2 hole 1 | place: USA:California | collected 2015-04-18 | reverse complement strand
CGGCGCTCGCGAGGCTGCCCATGTAGGTCGCGAAGCTCTCGTTGAGCCAGAGGTCGTCGAACCATTTCATCGTGACCAGGTCGCCGAACCACATGTGCGCCATCTCGTGGAGGATCGTCTCGGCTCGCTTCTGGCGCGCGGCTTGCGTGACCCTCGAGCGGAAGATGTACCTCTCGCTGAAGGTCACGCATCCGGGGTTCTCCATGGCGCCGGCCGAGAACTCGGGCACGAACAACTGGTCGTACTTGCCGAACATGTATGGAATGCCGTAGCGCGACTCGAAATAGTCGAGGCCCTGGCCGGTGAGCTCGGCGATCTCGTCGGGGTCCAGGTAGGTCGCGAGCGACTGCCGGCAGTACACGCCCAGCGGAATGTCTCGATGCTTTGTGTGGACCGAGTGGTAATGGCCTGCGACGACAGCGGCGAGGTACGTGGAGATGACCTTGGTCGTGGGGAAGCGCCAGACGCCTCCGTCGTTTTTCGCGCCCTGCAGGTTGGAGACCACCGTCCAGTCCTCGGGAGCCTTGACCTCGAATGTGAACGTGCCTTTGATGTCGGGCTGGTCGAAGCACGCGAACACGCGATGCGCGTCGTTGCTTTCAAAGCTGGTGTGCAGATAGTCGCGTCCGTCGAGCGGGTCCTGGAAGCGAGACAGGCCGGTGCCGTCGTGCATGTACTTCGCGACTGCCGACACCTTGAGCACGTTCTGTTCGTCGAGACCGGTGAGCTCGATCCTTCCGCCATCGAAGGCCTCGGTAGGCAGCGTTTTGCCGTTCAGCTCGACGCGATCGACGGCCGGCCCGATTAACTCGATGAACGTGCCGGCGCCGGGCCGCAGGCATCGGAATGCGACCGTCGTCCCGGACGTGAACGTCTCATCGCCGCCGGTCAGGTCCAGCTGCACGTCGTAGCGTGGCTCCGACACGAGCGCCGCGCGCGACCGCGCCTCATCACGGGTGAGGTTGTTCCGCGTGGTTATCAGTTGACTCTAGGTCAGGCGCAGGTGCTCGCGCTGCCTGGGAGGTTGTAGGGCGCGGACGCGGCCATGGCCGAGCCGGCCTGAGCCACCACCACGATGGCAGCCGCCTTGGCAGTCGGAATCGTCACCGGGAAGCCGCCGTTGGGGGCCGGTAAGAAGATCCGGAAGGTCGGGTTGGGCGTATCGGTGCGCTTGAACACCTGGGTGGTCGTGCCGGTACAGCGGTCGAAGAAGTTCACGTAGTAGGTCAGCTGGCCCACGGCGGCGCTGTAGTAGATCCCGATGTCGACGTGGCAACTCGAGTTCAAGGTGCAGTTGGTGTCGGCCGAGGTGGCTCCCTGGCAGGGCGCCGCCGTCAAGCAGAACTGGACCTTGGTGATCGGATCGCTGGCTTCGGGCGCGTAGGTCGGCACTGTCTGGAGCGCGCCGCCGACAGGGGACGGCGTGACTTTGGGCGAGGTCTTTGGTGACGTCTTGGGCGAGGTCTTGGGCGACGTCCCGGGCGAGGTGACCCCGACGTTGTTATTCGGTCCGCCTCGAATGGCGGAGAAGATGCCGTAGCCGACGCCAAGCAGCAACAGGATCACGATGGCGGCGGCGGCGGGCACCAGCCACGGGGGGCGCTCGGTGGCCTGGTCGCGGACCGGGCGGCGGGGAGCGGGGGGCTTGCGGGCTGGAGCGAGGTCGGGAGCCGGAGCCGGCGTGCTTGTGTAGGTGGACGGCGCAGGAGCCGGCGCCACGTAAGACGGCGCAGCCGGGGCGGGGGCGGCCGGAGGGGACGGAGCCGGCGTCGAGGCGATGTCCGCGGTCGGCGTCGACGAGGGCGTCGGAATCGACGTCCACGTGGGCCTGGCCTCGGCCGCGGGCGGCTCCGGCGTAGGGGCCGGTGCTGCGGTGGGTGGCGGCCCAGGATCCCAGGTCGAGGTGCGGGGCGGCTCAGGTGCAGGCGGTGGCGGCGCGGGAGCCTCTGGTGGCGGAGCTATCGGTACGCCTCCCCAAGTTTCCGTAGGCGACGGGGCGGCGGGCTTCTCCTGCCATGTGGGTAGGTCCGTGGACGGAGTGGCCGGCTTGTCCTGCCAGCTGGGCACCGGCGCGGGGGGCGAGGGTGCCTCTACAGGGGGCGTGATGATTGGAAACGTGCTCGGCGAGCGTGGAGGCGGCTCGTAGGACGCCCCCGCGGGTGCGGGCTCATCACGGCGCTGGGGTGGCACGTATGGGGGCGGTACCGGCGCCGGCGTGGGTGGGTAGGTCTCCATCGGCCGCGGCGGGGCCTCGTACGAAGCCGGAGACCGGACAGGCGTCTGGTCGCGCTGCGGCGGAGCCGCCGCCGGCGGCGGGTAGGTCTCCTTGGGCAAGAAAGGCGTGATCGCCGGCATCTCACGTCCGCCCGCCCTCAATGCGAGCTCGGCCTGCGAGGCTGTCGCGCGATCGGGTGCGAGCAATCCGGAGGCCATTTCGCGCAATGCTCCCTGGGCGCGGTCCGCGGCCGGGCCCATCGCCCCGCTTGCCATCGAGCGCATCGTCACCACGAGTCCAGGCGGGATGCTCGGGGGCGCGGGCGCACCGGCCGGGTCGACGCCGAATGCCGCGCAGATGGCCATGCCGCACGACCGCACGTCGGCGCGCAGGTCGCTCTGCGATGGTGCTCCGCGCACGGCCGCAGCTGGATGTCCGCTGAGTCGAACCTCTCCATTGCTGGTGACGCGGATGGCGGCGGCCCCGAAGCCGCCCATCGCAATTCCGGCTTCGTGCAGGGCGGCCACTCCCGACAGGACCGCCGCGCCCAGGGCGGCCGCCGCCGGAGGCGTCAGCGGGCCGCGGGACAGGATCGTGCCCAACGGCACGCCCTCGTTCGGCTCCGCGGCGACCCAGACCCCGTTGGGGTCGGTGCCCCAGGCCAGCACGGGGGCCAGCGCGGGATGTGGGTGCTCGGCCAGCCGTTGAATGCGCGGCACGGCCGCGGCCGCCTCGGCGGCAGGTGCGGGGATCTCGTGGATCACCACCGCCTTCCCGTTCTTGAGCGTGGCCTTCCAGCCCTGGCCCGCGCCGGGGGCCACGAGTTCGATCAGTCTCGGTTTCGGCTCGCTCTCGGGCATATCGGGTGCATGGTACCCTTGCTGCCCATGGCGTATGTCATCGTTTCGCCCTGCGTGACGGTTAAAGATGCCTCATGCGTCGAGGTCTGCCCCGTGGACTGCATACACAGCGACGACGCGGCGAACATGTATTTCATCGACCCGGATGAGTGCATCGACTGCGGTGCATGCGTCGATCCGTGCCCCGTAGACGCGATCTTCCCCGAGGACGAGGTGCCCGAAAAGGAGCGCGAATACATCAAGATCAACGCCGACTATTTCAAGAAATAACCGCCTAGACCTGTCTTAAGAGTGGCGAGGCACGCAGTCACGCTCGTCCCCGGGGACGGGGTCGGGCCCGAGATCTGCGCCGCGGCCGTGCGCGTCCTCGAGGCGACCGGGGTCCAGTTGGACTGGGACGTGCACCAGGCCGGTGAGGCTGCAATCAAGGAATTCGGCACGCCTCTGCCCGAGCCGCTGCTCGCCTCGATCCGCAAGAACAAGGTTGCGCTGAAAGGTCCGATCACGACTCCCGTCGGCTCCGGGTTCAGAAGCGTCAACGTCGCCCTGCGCCAGGAGCTCGACCTGTATGCGCTCGTGCGGCCGGTCAAGGCGTACAAGGGCGCCCGCAACCTGCGCGACGACCTCGACTTCGTGATCGTGCGCGAGAACACCGAGGACATCTACGCCGGGATCGAGTTCGAGCAGGGCTCGGCCGACGCCAAGCACCTCATCGACGAGATCTCCACCCTCGCCAAGAAGAAGATCCGCCCGGACAGCGGGCTCTCCATCAAGCCCGTCTCGATCAGCGGATCGGAGCGGATCGTGGAGTTCGCATTCGACTACGCGCGCAAGAACAAGCGGCGCAAGGTCACCGCCGTGCACAAGGCCAACATCATGAAACACACGGACGGGCTGTTTCTCGCGGTCGCGCGCAAGGTTGCGCAGCGCCACCCTGAGACCGAGTTCGAGGATCGCATCGTCGACAACATGTGCATGCAGCTGGTGTTGCGGCCGAGCGAGTACGACATCCTCTGCTGCCTCAACCTCTACGGCGACATCATCTCCGACCTTGGGGCCGGCATGATCGGCGGCCTTGGGTTGGCGCCGGGCGCGAACATCGGCACCAACGGCGCCGTGTTCGAGGCCACCCACGGCAGCGCTCCCAAGTACGCCGGGCTCAACAAGGTGAACCCGATGGCGGTGATGCTGTCAGGCGTGCTGATGCTGCGGCACCTGGGAGAGATCGCCGCGGCCGATGCCCTCGAGGGCGCCATCGCGAGCGTGATCGAGGTTGGGAAGAGCGTCACCTACGACCTCAAGGAGAAGCGCGACGACCCCACGTCGGTGGGCACGAGCCAGGTCGCGGACGCGGTCGTGGCGCAGCTCAAAGCGGGTGCGTAGCTCGGCGATCCAGTACGCTCGTACGTGGCCCCGGTTGATCGCCATCGAAGACATCCTGATCAGCCTTCCTGTCGATAAATGAGATACGCCGCCTCGATCCTTGCGGCGGGCCTGCTGGCCGCCGCCTGCTCGAATGGCTCGCCTCCGGCGGTGAGCGCCAGCCACGCGTCCACCGCGCGCGTGATCGGCCCGGCGATGGACGGGCTGGACCAGCCTTCGTTCGCCTTTCGAACCGGCCGGCCGCCGGCCTTGAGCCTGCAGGAGCTCTTCCATCCGCGCTACAACGTGCCGGCCGACTCGTCGTTGATACGCACCCTGCTCGTGACCGGGGACATCATTCCGGCGCGGGGAGTCGCCTGGGAGGCTATCGATGTGCACCACGACGTCTTGTGGCCTTTCCGGCCGACCGCCGACTACACCAGGAACGCCGACGTGACCTACGTCAATCTGGAGGCGCCCCTGTTTTCGGGCTGCCCGGTGAACCCCAACTCAAGTTTCACCTTCTGTGGCGACGCGCGCTTTGTCAACGGCCTCACACTCATGGGGGCGAAGGTCGTCAACCTCGCCAACAATCACCTCACCAACTACGGTGCGGCCGGGGTCAGCTCGACGGTCCAGCTGCTCGATCAGAACGGAATCCTCAACAGCGGGCTGGGCCCCGTGGCCGTGATCGATGTGCGCGGCATCAAGTTCGGGTTCATCGGTTTCAACGGCGTGGGCCGCGCGATCGACCAATCCGCGCTCAAAGACGGCATCGCGCGCGCGCGCCAACTTGCCGACGTCGTGGTCGTGCAGTTCCACTGGGGCAAGGAATACGAGCGGCAGCCGATGGCCGACCGCGGTGTGCCGACGCCGGACGATCCTGTCGCCATCGGCCACGAGGCGATCGACTGGGGCGCCGACATCGTGATCGGCAACCATCCGCACTGGTACCAAGGGGTGGAGGTGTACCACGGCAAGCTCATCACCTATGCGCATGGAAATTTCATCTTCGACCAGATGTGGTCAGAGGAAACCCGCGAGGGAGTGATCGGCACTTACACGTTTTATGGGACCAAGCTCGTCGCGGCCTCGTGGAAGGCGGTCCGAATCTACGACTATGGGCAGCCGGTGTTCATGAACGCGACCGACAACAGCACGGCGCTGACGACGATGGAGGCCGCCAGCGACGAGCTCGCGGCCCGCCTGGGCGAACCCACCACCAAGTCGGTCCCCGCAATGCCGGGCCCGCCGGCGTATGCACCGGTGCACGCCCCTTAGCTGTGCCTTCAACATCCCTCGGGGAGCAGGGGGTCGCCGCAGCGGCGTAACTCTGTGGGTCCGTAGCCGAATGGCGCAGACTCGCGTTTTCCAAGAGTGGCCACATGGTGGCGGCATTCACCTACGGCTTTAGCGCTTGGTGCGGCCGCGGCGCTGGCGGCCGCGAGCGGGGTCGCTCTGGGCCCGGGTGGCTTGGTCGCCCGGGCCGCCTGCGCACCACCCGCCGGGCATTCGGCGGCGCTCCTCGCGGGCGGCCGCGTGTTGGTGACGGTAGCGACTGAGGCCGAGCTCACGAATCGCGCCGAAATCTACGACCCCGCTACGAGTCGCTGGACGCCAACAGCAATCCAACGCGACGGCGGCGTCGTGGCGACCCTGTTAGCCGACGGAAGGGTGCTGTTGACAGGCGCCGATTGCGACCGGTATGGGCCGCAGCTTTATGACCCCCGGACGGACGTCGTCTCTCCTGCCGGTGTGATGGCCGTCCCCAATGGCGGCGGTTACACGGCAACGCTCCTGGGAAACGGCAAGGTCCTGTTCGCCGGTGGCTACGACGGACCGAGATACATCAACTCTCAACCTCAGAACATCACGCAGCTCTACGACCCGATCACCAACACCTGGAGGTTGATGGCGCCGATGCTCACCCAGCGCTGGAGCCCGCAGTCGCTGCTCCTGGCCGACGGGCGAGTTCTCGTCGCCGGCGGAACCAGCTCGGTAAACGCCGGTTCGCTTCCGTTCTTGACCAGCGCCGAGATCTACGATCCGGCAGCCAACACATGGACACCCGCGGTTGGCGACATACCAGCGGACGGCTACGGTTCCACCGCGCTATCTGTACTTGGCAACGGCTTCGTTCTTGCCGCGGGAGGGGGTGAGGACGGCAGACCAACATCCAGCGCAGAGCTGTTCGATCCAAACAGGGTTTGGTCGAAGACCGGCAACATGGTTTATGCGCGGTCGGGTGCCAATGCCGTGACACTCGCTGACGGCAGCGTCATGGTCGTAGGCGGCCTGGGCACGAATGGCCAACCGCTCAGAAGTGCCGAGAGATACGACCTCGGCACCGGTCAGTGGGCGGTCATGCCCGGCGGCCTCATCACCAGCACGTTGGACCAGTCCGCGATACCCCTCAAGGATGGCCGGGTCTTCGTCACGGCCTGGCCTGATTTTGTCTTCGGTCACTGGTCTCCGGCCGATGTCCAGATCTTCGACCCGAAGGTGGCGGGAGCTTCGCCGTCGCCGAGTCAAGCTCCGGCGCCACTCGGGACCTGGTCGAGCATGCCCGATATTGCGGCTCCGTTTGGGAACTACAGCCGGGCGGGCGGGGGGTTCTCCAGCACGGCCACTGCCACGGCGTTGAACGACGGCCGTGTGCTGGTGATGGGGACCGGCATGAGCACAGCACTGTTCGGACCCGGTACGTCTACGAATGGTTTCCTGGTGGCAATCTACGATCCCGCCGAGGGTCGCTCGCAACTTCTGGCCAGCCCTGGGACGATAACGTCGGTCGGCTTCTCCGCGACTCTGCTGCGTGACGGCAAGGTGCTTGTGGTGGGTGGCGGTGCAGAACTCTATGATCCGGCGACCGACAGGTAGTCGCCGGCGGCACCCGTACTTGTGAAACGCTTCGACCATTCCGCAACGTTGCTCACGGATGGTCGCGTTCTGATCTCTGGCGGGTTGACAGGTCCGCAGTCAAACGGGGGCTATGACGACGTGGTCTCCGCGGACATCTATGATCCGGCGTCCAACCGATGGTCTAAAGCATCGGATCCCCCACCGACCCTCGGCGGGAGTGGCGCAACCGGCTCCCTCCTGCATGATGGCCGCGTCTTGGTCGTCGCCGGCTATAACGCGTCTGCTGCGTTATACGAGCCGAAATCGAACCGATGGTCGCTCGCCCCAAGCCTGACTGAGCCCGCTCAAGTGCCGCACTCGGCAGTCTTGTTGGCCAACGGGAGGGTCCTTATCCTCGGAAGCTGCGCCGACCGCCCATCATTCAACTGCGATCGCTTTGCCACGCCTCAACTCTTTGATCCCGCGACGGATAGTTGGTCACGCGCAGCGCCGATGCTGAACCGACGGGAGGCGTTCACCGCCACGCTGCTTGCGAACGGCCACGTGCTTGTGGCCGGCGGCCACGGGCCCGAGTCGGTTGTTACGAGCGGCGAGCTATACGACCCGACTGCGAACCGTTGGGCGATGACCGCGGACATGACGCTCGCCCGAGCGGGTCACACTGCCACTCTATTGAGAAACGGTACTGTCCTGGTCATTGGCGGATTCTTCCTCGGCAACCTGCGGAGTGCCGAGCTCTACACGCCGCCCGGAGCCCAAGGGTCTGTTCCTGCTCCGTCGACCCTACATTCTCAGCTTGCAGGACTTAACGCGCCCCTTGTAGGCGGTGCAGTCTTGCTCGCGGGGGTAGTAGTGGTCTTCCTACTGGCACGACTGATGACTGGAAGACGCCGCGCCAACCTGCGCTAAAAGGTCGGGCAGCCAGAACCGACGCGTAGCGGCCAGGCGAGTGAGAAGTACCAGGTGCACTAGAATCTCCGCAGCTCAATCCCAGGGGGTTCCACCGTCTCAGCCAACGTCAAAGCAAGCGAGCTCCAAAGAATGCGTGGGCGCCGAAAGCGCGGTCGCGACAGATTTGTCGTGGGAGCGACGATCACGCTGCTCGTCGCCGGCGGCCTCACCGGCGGATTTGTCCTCGCCAATCGAACCGCCGCCGTCGTCCTCACGGCCCAACACACGAGTATCGAGACCCACCAACACGCTGTGCCGGCTCCACCGGCGAATTTCGATCACTTCGATTTCTCAAGCCTGTGGCTCGCGGTCAATCACCAGCCGGCGCTGCCGATCCACGGCCAGGCCGCCTATCTCGTGGACCTCGACACGCGCCAGGTGATGTGGGCCCGTGACCCGGAAACCTCGCGCGCACCCGCGAGCCTGACCAAGCTGATCACGGCAATGGTCGCGGTCGACGATGCGGGCTCGCTCGACCGGACGGTCGTCGTCGCCAAGGAGGCGGTCCAGGTCGTACCGAGCGTCATGGGGCTGTCTTTTGGCGAGAGCCTGACCGTGCGCGAGCTCCTGGACGGCCTCTTCCTCGACTCGGGGAACGATGCCGCCGAGGCCCTGGCGCGCGGGATCGTGCCCCGGGATCGGTTCATCCGGCAGATGAACCAGAAGGCGAAGAGCATCGGCCTGACGGCCAGCCATTTCGTCAACCCGAGCGGTTTGGACGAGCCTGGACATGGGATGTCGGCGCACGATCTCGCCCACGCGGCCGCGTACCTCGACCGGTACTACCCGGCTCTGGCCGGCATCGCGGCTACCCGGGACGTCCGGATTCCCGCCACAGGGCACCACAAGGCGTTCTACCCGCACAACCTGAACCAGCTGATCTACACGTATCCGGGGGCGACGGGCCTCAAGACCGGCCTGACGGACAACGCGGGCGGTTGCATTGTCGCGACCGCGACGCGGAATGGCCGGCACCTGATCGCGGTCGTGCTCAACGCCACGCACCACTCGGCCGACGATGCCGCGGTGCTGCTCAACTACGGCTTCAGCACCCAAGCGCGCCTGCCGCTCCTTTCTTAGCGGCGGCGAGCGCTTAGACTTCCCGGACGTGATCCGGCTTGTGGGACTGAGCGCCCAGGAGGTGCTCGACTCGCGCGGCAATCCCACCGTCTCGGTCACGGCGACGACAGATCAGGGCAGCGCCAGCGCGATCGTCCCCTCGGGGGCGTCGACCGGCAAGCATGAGGCTCTCGAGCTGCGCGACGGCGACCCCAACCGCTACGGGGGCAAGGGGGTCCTCAAGGCGGTCAGCAATGTTGAGCGGACCATCGCCGCCCACGTGGTCGGAATGGACATCTCCGACCAGGCGGCCTTCGACGCGGCATTGATCGGGCTAGATGGGACGATCGACAAATCACGCCTGGGCGCGAACGCGATCCTCGGCGTGTCGCTCGCGGCTGCACGCGCGGCCGCGCAGGCATCGAAGACGCCACTTTACCGCTACCTGGGCGGCGCGCAGGCGCACCTGCTCCCGCTGCCCATGGCGAACATCCTCAACGGCGGCGCGCACACAGATACGTCTATTGACCTGCAGGAGTTCATGGTGTGTCCGGTCGGCGCGCCCTCGTTCGCCGAGGGGTTGCGCGCGGTTTCGGAGGTCTATCACGAGCTCAAGCTTCTGCTCAAAAACCAGGGTCTGGCGACCGGTGTGGGGGACGAAGGCGGCTTTGCCCCCGACCTGCCGTCGAACGAGGACGCCCTCAAGCTCATCGTTGAGGCCATCGGTCTGGCCCGCTACAAGCCGGGCGATGAGGTCGCCCTCGCACTGGACCCGGCTGCCAGCGAGCTGTACGCGGACGGTAGCTACAAGCTCGCCGGCGAAGGCCTGGCGCTGACGGCGCTGCAGCTCGTCAACCTGTATGAGAAGTGGGTTGACCTGTACCCGATCGTCAGCATCGAGGACGGCATGGCCGAGGACGACTGGGACGGCTGGAAGCTCCTTACAGATCGGCTCGGAGGCAAGATCCAGCTCGTGGGCGACGACCTCTTCGTCACCAATGTCGACAGGCTCCAGCAGGGGATCGAGAAGGGGATCGCGAACTCCATCCTGATCAAGGTCAACCAGATCGGCACCCTCACCGAGGCTCTGCATGCAATCGACACTGCGCGGACGGCGGGTTACTCGGCTGTGATCTCTCATCGCTCCGGCGAGACCGAGGACACGACGATCGCGGACCTGGCCGTCGCGACCGGTGTGGGCATGATCAAGACCGGCGCGTGCGCCCGCTCGGAGCGCGTCGCCAAATACAACCGGCTCCTTGCCATCGAGCATGAGCTCGGCTCGGGCGCGTACTACGCACAGGGCTCGAGCTTTCCGTGAAAGCGGCATCGCGGGCGGTCCACGCCGGCCGCGAACTCGTTGCCCGGAGCCCGCTCGCGCCCGACGTCAGTCCCGCGGCGGTCCACGTGTACACCGAACTCGACGACTACGAGGCGGTTGCGCGAGGGGACCGGCCGGGGCATTACTACGGCCGCAACTCCAACAGCAACCGGTCGATGTTGGAGCAGGCGGTCGCCGATCTGGAGGGCGCTGAGGCGGGCGTGGCCACCGCAAGTGGGATGGCGGCCCTGCACGTCGCGATCCTCGCGCTGGCGCCGAAACCGGTCACGATCGTGGCCACACGCGAGCTGTATGGCGGCACTCTGGCGCTCCTGCGCCTGGACCTGGAGCCCGCCGGCTACGAGACCAACTTCGTCGACATGACGGACCTCGAGGTGGTCCGGAGCGCGCTCGACGGCGCCGGCTTCGCGCTGGTCGAGACGATCACCAACCCCTTGTGCAAGCTGCCTGACGTCGAAGCGATCGCATCTCTGGCGCGCGATCGAGGCGTGCCGCTGCTGGTTGACAACACGTTCGCGACCCCAATCCTTTTCCGCCCGCTCGAGGTGGGTGCGACCGCCGTGATGCACAGCGCGACGAAGTACATCGGCGGCCACTCCGACCTGGTCGCGGGCGTCGTGGTCGGGAGCGCCGATGTGATGTCGGCCGCACGGGCACGGTCGGTACGGACCGGGAGCACCCTCGGCCCGTTCGATGCGTGGCTCGCGCTGCGCGGCCTGCGGACCCTCGACGTGCGCATGCGCCGGCACAGCGACAACGGCATCGCGCTCGCTAGCGCCCTGCGGACGATGCCCGGCGTCGCGCGCGTCTATCACCCTTCGGTCGAGGGCTCGCCGTCTCGCGGGGTGGCGCGGCGGCTCATGCCGGACGGAACCGGCGGGATGCTTGCCTTCGACCTCGAAGGCGGCCGCGCGGCCGTGCAGCGAATGCTGTCCCGCTTCCAGATGGTCAGGTTCGCCGCCAGCCTCGGCGGTGTCGAGACCACGATTTCGTACCCGGAGATAACCTCGCATCGCGGCCTGACCCCAGCCGAGCGCGCCGAGCTCGGCGTGGGGCCGGGAACGGTGCGGGTGTCGGCCGGCATCGAGGCGGCCGCCGACATACTCGCCGACTTCGTGCAAGCTCTCTCCACCTAGTTGTCGGCCTACACGCTCTTACAGCTCGTCGAGGTCCTGGCCTTCAGCGCCGTGCTCATGTTCGGCGTCATGGTTCGATCGCCGAGCATCGCGATCCTGGGCGGGGGCTTCCTGATCGGCAAGGCCGTCCTCAACATCCTCGCGCCCGAGGGCGGCACGGTCTACAGACGCTCCGTGATCGGATACACGCTGGGCGGGATCTTCGTTGTCATCGGGGTCGCGGCCGCCCACTTCCTGACGTAGCGGGGGAATCGGCGGCTGGAAGGCGCTGGTTCCTATCCTTGTTGCAATGGAGCAGCGAACCGTGAGCGCGGGCATCATCGGGCTGATCGGCAACACGCCGCT
>WNFB01004721.1_pt1 | contig 12133 bp, 4 predicted proteins | sample 5400501 | NCBI WGS metagenome assembly WNFB01 (sample SAMN13153341, study PRJNA577476) | soil metagenome | isolation source: 200 cm saprolite under Douglas fir tree site 2 hole 1 | place: USA:California | collected 2015-04-18 | reverse complement strand
ATTAGACTTTGTGGTCGTTGGCATAGTGGCCGACTGTAAACACGACGACCTGCGGACACCGGGCGGTAGTTGGTTTTACACACCATATTTCCACGTCTCGCGCCATCCGAACTTCTCATGGGCCACCGACGAAGTTCGTATCTCCGGGAACACAGCCGCCGTGGCTAAAGCGATTCGCGCAGCAGTTAAAGATACCTCTCCGCTTATCGAGATGCCCGAGATTCACACGCTCAATGAACTCGTGGGCCAGACCGTCATCACCGAGCGCTTGATCACAACCCTTTCGAGTTTCTTCGGCTTGCTGGCGCTGCTGCTTGCGTGTATCGGATTGTACGGTGTGATGTCCTACAACGTCGCCGGCCGCACCAATGAGATCGGAATTCGCGTTGCTTTGGGCGCACAACGGCGGAATATTTTTAAAATGATCGCCGGACAAGGAATGACACTAGTGCTGATTGGCATCGTGATCGGTCTGGCAGCCGCCTTCGCGGCGACACGTCTGATTACGAGTTTGCTCTTTGGAGTGAGCCCGACCGATTCCGCCACGTTCGTTGTCGTCGCCGTGATACTTTCAGCCGTGGCATTGCTGGCGTGTTACATCCCAGCGCGGCGCGCGACGAAGGTCGATCCGCTGGTGGCGCTGCGGTACGAATGAGAAACGCGCGGGCTCAATCAATCAGAAAGGCAGACCATGGAAAGATTGTTCAAAGACATTCGTTACGGAATTCGAAGCTTATTGAAGCGACCTGGCTTCACTTCAATCGCCGTGCTCTCGCTGGCACTCGGTATAGGCGCGTGCACCGCAATCTTCAGTGTTGTCGACGGCGTGCTGTTGCGGCCTTTGCCTTACCCGGATGCTCAACGGCTGGTGCAACTCCGGGAAGTGACTGCGGCGGGCGGGCGAATTTCGTTTGCTGAGCCAAATTTTCTCGACCTTCGCGACCGCACGCGCACGCTTGAGGGTATCGCTGAATACAGCGGGGGACTAGCGACCGTCACTGGAGGTAGCGAGGCGGTTCGCGCGATCTGGTCTCGAGTGTCAGGCGACTTTTTCCGCGTGCTGGGTACCCAGCCGCTCCTTGGCCGCACCTTCGCGCGCGAAGAAAGTAGGCCGGGCGGCGCGCCCGTGGCCGTGATCAGTTACGGTCTTTGGCGCCGAATACTGAGTGGAAAAACAGACCCGGCCGGAACCACGCTGAGGATTTCAGATAAGAGCTTCACGGTGGTCGGCGTGATGCCCCCCGGTTTTGGCTTCCCGGAAGACGCAGAGGTTTGGATCCCGCGCGAAATGTCTTTTCCCGAAACCTCACGCTCGGGCCACAACTGGCAGGTAGTTGCCCGGACGCGTCCCAACATCAAGATTGAACAGGCGCGCGCCGAGGTCAGCAGCATCGGAAAACAACTCAAACAGGAACACGGTACGGATATGGACGCGGTGGACTTTGCTCTCATCCCGCAGCAGGAATACATGGTGGGGAACGTACGTGGCCCACTAATCATCATTCTTGTGGGGGTCGGATTTTTGCTGGCAGTGGCCTGTGCAAACGTAGCCAACCTGCTTTTGGCCCAGGTGACCGCGCGACAACGAGAGTTTGCGGTGCGCACAGCACTGGGCGCGACTCGCTTGCATTTGGCGCGGCAGTTCATCACCGAGAACCTGCTGGTGGCCCTCGCCGCGGGTGCGTTGGGCGTCTTGCTTTCGCATTGGGGCGTTGAACTATTGTTAGTCTTGAATCAGCAGAGCCTGCCGCGGGTGAATGAGATCGGCGTCAATGTGAGAGCAATCGCTTTTACGGTCGGACTTTGCTTTTTGGTTGCGGTCGTGCTCGGTCTCGTGCCGCTGCTTCGTTTTTCAAGCCATGACCTTGAAGGAAGTCTCAGGGAAACCGGACGGGGACAGTCTGGTCAAGCGGGCCGGCAGTTCAGAAGCTTACTGGTTGTAGCGCAGATGGCGTTGACCCTGATTCTGCTGGTGGCCGCGGGGCTGCTCGGAAAGAGCTTCTATCGTCTGCTGCAAGTTGATCCCGGGTTTCGCTCGGAAAGCGCTGTGGCTATGGAGCTATCACTGCCCAGCGTCGGCTTCACTGAGAAAGAGTACCAGGATTTCTTACAAGCGTATCGACGTTTGCAAGAGCATGGCACCGCGCCCGAGACCACCGTCCAGTTCAGCGCTGAACAAGAGAAACAGAGACAATTTCAAAAGGAATTACTCGAGCGGTTGGGCCAGCTACCCGGTGTGATCGCCGCCGGGGCTGTCAATCAACTGCCTTTGACTGGAAGCGGACCCGACGGAACATTCCTAATCGGCAACAATCCGGCAAAGAAAGGGGCAGCGGAGTTTCGCGTGGCCAGTGCGGGCTATTTTGCGGCGATGGGAATCCCGCTGCTGCAAGGCAAAACATTCGACCAAAGCGATCAGCCTAATTCGCCACATGCCGCTCTCATAAGCCGGTCGCTGGTCGCGAAGTATTGGCCGAACGAAAACCCCATTGGGCAAACAATTCAGTTCGGAAACATGGACGGAGACTTGCGCTTATTGCACGTCGTTGGAGTCGTGGGTGACGTCCATGATCGTGGAGTTGATGCCTCCACCAGGCCCACGGTCTATGCTAACGCCCTTCAACGACGGCCGTCATCCAGGTTGTCCGTAGTAGTTCGTGCTCGGGTCGCTCCTTCCGCGTTAGTGCCATCAATGCGTCAGGTAGTTCGATCGCTCGACTCGGACTTGCCGGTTAGCTTCAAGACGCTCGACCAGGTCTATTCATCGTCGCTGGACCAGCGCCGCTTTAGTCTGGTCATTTTCGGGTTCTTCGGCTGCGTGGCGTTGGTGCTGGCCGCAATGGGCATCTACGGCGTCACAAATTACGCGGTGACGCAACGAACGCAGGAAATCGGTATTCGCATGGCGCTGGGCGCGCGAATGAAAGATGTGCTGACGCTCGTGCTGAAGAGTGGGATGTCACTCGCCATAATTGGAACTGCGATTGGGCTGGCGGGCGCTTTCGCCGTCACACGCGTGATGTCGAATCTTCTGTTCGGAGTGGCGCCAACCGACCCGGCGACCTTCACTGTGGTTGCCCTGGGCCTGATCGCGGTTGCATTCCTGGCCTGCTACATCCCGGCCCGGCGCGCTACGAAAGTCGATCCATTAATAGCTTTGAGGTACGAGTAGTACAAATTCCACGAGGTTTCAATGCACTCCTTAATGAAAGACATCTGTTACGGTTTTAGGAATTTTTTGAAGCGGCCGGGCTTCACGGCTATCGCGGTCGTTACGCTCGCGCTCGGCATCGGCGCCAACACGGCAATCTTCAGTCTGGTGAACACGGTGCTGCTGCGGCCCCTGCCGGTCCCACATCCCGAACAACTGGTCGAGGTGTACGGTACCTTTCACAATGGCGCGGACTACACCATTCAGTCTTATCTCAACTACAAAGATTATCGCGACCGCAATGATGTGTTCTCGGGTTTGATCGCCTATCGGTTCGCCCCCATGAGTGTCAGCCACGAAGGTCGCAACGAACGCGTTTGGGGTTACCTCGTTTCCGGCAACTACTTTGAGGTGCTCGGCGTACAGCCATTCCTGGGACGTTATTTCCTACCTGAAGAAGACAAGACCCCCGGCTCACATCCGGTCGCGGTAATCAGCTATGGCTGCTGGCAAAAACGCTTTGCTTCTGACCGCGGCATAGTCGGCCAGACTCTGACAGTTAATGGCCACGTGTTCACGGTTATCGGCATAGCTCCCAAAGGTTTTGGCGGGACGGAAGTCGCCTACGCGCCCGAGCTGTTCGTCCCCATGATGATGGCGCACGAGATTGAGCCGGGTAGCGGTTGGCTCGAATCGCGCGACGACGACAACCTCTTCGTCGTGGGCCGCCTGAAGCCGGGTGTTACGTCGGCCCAGGCTGAAAGCGCGCTCAGAGCCATTACCCTTCAGCTCGGCAAAGAGTATCCGCACGAAAATGAAGGACGCGGTGTTCGGCTTTTGACACCCGGTTTATTTATTCCCGACATACGCAACTCAGTTATCAGCTTCAGCGGCGTACTCATGGGAGTTGTCGGGCTGGTGTTACTGCTCGCTTGCGTCAATCTGGCGAACCTGTTGCTGGCGCGCGCTACCGAACGGCGCAAAGAACTCGCTATCCGTCTGGCGGTGGGCGCCAGCCGCGCCCGCATCATACGGCAGTTGGTGACCGAAAGTGTGCTGCTGTCGCTCGGTGGTGGTTTGGGCGGCCTGTTGTTGGCGGCGTGGATCAATGATCTGGTCGCTTCGATCAAGTTACCAACTGATATTGCCCTGGTGTTCGATCTGAGTTTGGACTGGCGAGTGTTAGCATTTGCACTCGTAGTGTCACTGGCAACGGGCATCTTTTTCAGTTTGTTACCGGCGCTGCAATCCTCAAAGCCTGACCTTGTGCCGGCGTTAAAAGATGAAGCGTCGATGGCTGGTTTTCGCCGCTCTCGTTTGCGCAATGCTTTGGTGGTGGTGCAGGTGGCCCTCTCGCTCGTGCTGCTGGTTTGCGCGGGCCTGGTCGTGCGCAGCTTGCAGGTAGCGCAACGAACGCGCCCCGGCTTCACTCCCGAAAACGCAGTGGCGCTCTCGTTTGATTTGGGGCTGCAGGGCTATACGGAAGAGAAGGGCCGGGCGTTTCAGCGGCAGCTCATCGAGCGAACACGGTCAGTCGCGGGAGTGCGTTCGGTCGCGCTGACCTCGACGGTCCCGCTTACGCTCGATTACAGCTACACCTCAATCTACGTCGAAGGGCAGTCAACCACAGGCACCACCAATTTGCCGGTCGCCGTGCCCAATGAAATTAGTCCCAACTATTTTCGCACGATGGAGATTCCCTTGCGCGGTCGCGACTTTACAGAGCGCGACAATAAAGATGAGTCGCGCGTGGCGATTGTCAATGAAACTTTTGCGCGGCGCTTGTTTCCCGGTCGAGACGCCATCGGCCGCCGCTTTAACTTCAATGGTCCCGACAAGCCGTACTGGGAAGTCATCGGCGTGGCTGCCGACGGCAAGTACAACAGCCTGGGCGAAGACCCAAAGGCGGCTTTTTATCGGCCCTTGCTGCGTGACTACAGCACAAATGCGACGCTGGTGGCTCGGACCGCCGGCGATTCGCAGTCGGCGCTCGCCGCGTTACGCGGCGAACTGCAACGGCTGGATCCAACTCTGCCGCTCTATGACGTCCAAACGCTGACGGACCACATGAGCGTGCCCTTATTCCCTTTTCGCATGGCGGCGACGGTGCTCGGAAGCTTTGGCGTCCTGGCCATCGTGCTGGCAGCCATCGGTATTTACGGCGTCATGTCTTACGTCGTCGCCGGACGCACGCGCGAGATCGGGGTGCGCATCGCACTGGGTGCCGCGCGCCGTGACGTGCTGCTTTTGATAATCAGGCAAGGAATGACGCTCGCAGTCATTGGCCTCGGGATCGGGCTTTTGATCGCATTCGGCGTGGCTCAACTTTTGGCGAAACTACTGTTCGGAGTCAGCCCGGTCGATCCGCTGACATTTGCCGGAGTCTCCGTGCTGCTCGCGCTGGTGGCTGCACTGGCGTGTTACATCCCCGCGCGACGCGCGACCAAGGTCGATCCTTTGGTAGCGCTGCGCTACGAGTAGCGAGTAGCGCGTTTGTACCACAGACTTCGGTCTGTGACGTTCGGGTTCGGTGCGTTCATTTTCGAGTGGATGTTGCAACTGGAAAGGAAAAATAACTGCCATGACGGTGCTTCAAGATTTGCGCTTCGCCATTCGAGTCCTGATTAAGAATCCGCTTTTCACCTTGGTCGCGGTGGTTACTCTCGCGCTGGGGATAGGCGCGAACAGCGCCATCTTCAGCGTTGTCAATTCCATTCTGCTGCGGCCGCTGCCCTACCATCGTTCGGAAGAACTGGTCTTGATCAATCACGTGTATAAGAAGCTCGATCTGCGCGCTTCGGTTTCTGTTCCTGGGTATCTTTACTACAAGGATCACGCCCAGTCATTTCAGAACATGGCTGCGGTCAAAGATTGGGAAGCGAACTTAACGGGCGATGGCGAGCCTGAGCGGATTGACGGCACAAAGGTGACGGGAAACTTCTTTAGCACCCTGGGAGTGGCCCCGCGTCAGGGGCGAGATTTTTCGCTTGATGATACCGACGCCAGCCGCAACCACGTCGCAGTTATCAGCGATGGATTGTGGCGACGGCGGTTCGGCGCCGATGAGCATGTCATGGGCCGCACCATAATCGTCAATGGCGAGAGCTATGCGATTGTCGGTGTCATGCCGCGCGGCTTCAGTTACGGACGCGAGTTCGGTTCGCCCATCGATCTGTTTGTACCTTTAACGTTCACGCCGCAGGATGCCGCGCCCGACAATTTCGGCTTTGAGTTTCTGAACGTAATTGCCCGTGTGAAACCCGGAGTGACTCAACAACAAGCCCAAGCCGAACTGGACACCATTGCCGCGAACATTCGGCATCAATACATGAACGATGCCGACGCGTCCAACTGGAGCGTTGGAGTCACTTCGTTGCGCCAGTTTGTGGTTGGAGACATTCGACCCGCGCTTCTTATCTTGTTTGCGGCAGTCGGCTTCATCCTCTTAATCGCCTGCGCGAACGTCGCCAATCTCTCGCTGGCCCGCGCCGCTGTAAGACAAAAGGAGATTGCCATTCGGCTCGCGGTCGGCGCTAAGCGCATTCGAGTAATTCGCCAGTTGATCACGGAGAGCGTTTTGCTCGCGTTAATTGGCGGCGGCCTCGGCTTGCTGATTGCTTATTGGGGCGTCGATCTTCTAATCCGCTTAAACGAGAAAAACATTCCGCGCGCGCAGGAGATCGGATTAGACGGAGGCGTTCTTCTTTTTACGCTGGGCGTCTCGGTCCTTGCGGGAATCCTATTCGGCCTGGCTCCGGCCATTCGCGCTTCAAAAAACGAATTGGTGCAAACCCTCAAAGGAGCTGGGCGCTCCGGCAGCAGTGGTCTGAGTCATCGTTTTCGCGGCTCGCTGGTGGTTATTGAGATTGCCCTTTCGCTGGTCGTTCTCGTCGGAGCAGGTCTGCTCATTCGAAGTTTGATGCGCGTGCAGCAAGTCGACGCGGGATTCCGAGCCGACAATATCCTCGCGATGAGCCTGGCGCTACCTGATTACAAGTATCACAAGGCGGTTGACCAGCGAGTGTTCTTCGATCGTCTCCTGGAAGCAACCAGGGCACTACCTGGTGTGCAATTAGCAAGCGAAACCTCGGCCCTGCCTTTGGGCGGGTCGACGCCGAGCTCGAGCTTTTACATCGAAGGCCGGCCCGTGGCGCCGGGCCAACAATCGCCGCATGGCGACTATGCGTCTGTAAGCCCCGACTATTTTCAGACATTGGGCATCAAGTTGATCCGAGGCCGCATGTTCACCGAACACGACACCTCAGAAGCCGGGGGCGTCGCGATCATCGATGAGGCCATGGCACGGAAGTATTGGCCCAACGAGGATCCAATCGGCAAGCGCATCACGTTTGAAGGCGGACGCCAGAGTCCACTTTGGCGCGAGATCATCGGCATCGCCGGCCACGTCAAATCAAGAGCGCTGGACGGAGAGTCACGACCGCAATACTACGTCCCGCTTGATCAACGGCCGGAGTCGAGCATGTTTCTCACGGTGCGCACGACCAACGGGCCGGCGAGCGTCGCTCCCGCCGTCCGCGGTCTCATTCATTCGCTCGATAAAGATCTGCCGGTTTATCGCGTAACCACAATGGAGCAACTAGTCGCCGATTCATTGGCTCAACGACGGTTCTCAGCGTTGCTGCTGGGAGTATTTGCGTTGCTCGCTCTGTTACTTGCGGCAGTTGGTCTCTACGGTGTGATGGCTTACTCGGTATCACAAAGAACCCACGAGATTGGGTTGCGTGTCGCGCTCGGCGCCCAGCAACGCGACGTCCTCAAGCTGATCGTGGGTCAAGGGCTGGTCCTCGCCGTCATAGGCCTGGCCATCGGCTTGGCCGCTGCGTTTGCAGCGACGCGAGTAATGTCGACCATGTTGTTTGGCATTGGAGCCGCCGACCGCACGACGTTCATTGCGGTTTCACTGCTGCTTGCGGTCGTGGCCCTGCTCGCTTGCTACATCGCGGCGCGGCGCGCGACGAAAGTCGATCCGCTGGTGGCGCTGCGAGATGAGTAATAGGAACTGGAGGCAGAGATGCAGACACTTTGGCAAGACTTGCGGTACGGCATTCGGATGCTGTTGAAGAAACCCGGCTTCACTGCTATCGCGGTGTTGTCGTTGGCCCTGGGCATCGGCGCGAACACCGCGTTGTTCAGCGTGGTGGACGCCGTGCTACTGAAGACCTTGCCGGTCGCCGAGCCGGAACGGTTGGTAGTGTTTGCCTGGTATGCCGGACTCCCGTTCAGGGTAGGTGGCATGAGCGGCACGTCGAACGTGCCCAAGCCGCCTGGCACACGCGGGCTTTCGCTGTTTCGCTACGACGTCTTTGAAAAGATGCGCCAGGCGCGCGCCGCTCGGCCAGACAGCCCGCTCAGCGATCTCTTCGCCTTCGCTCCGCTGCGTGAATTGACGGCGGTAGTGGGGGATCAGGCGGAGATCATCAATGGGCAAGCCGTGTCCGGCGGCTATTACGCCGGGCTGAGAATGCAACCGAGCTTGGGGCGCGCGCTCACTGACGAAGATGACAAGCCAGGCGCTGCGCAAGTGGTCGTGCTCAGCCATCAGTTTTGGCAGGAGCGGTTCAACGCCAACCCGGCAGTCATCGGCCAACAGCTCAAACTCAACAAGCAAGCATTCACCATCATCGGCGTCACGCCGCCCGCTTTCACCGGCACGTTGCAGGTGGATTATCACCCCGCCGTCACCGTCCCGTTTGCCTGCGAGCCGTTGTTGCAAGGCGAGCGCAGCAACTTGGGCACGGCGAACCAACCAGGCGTCTGGTGGATAAATTTGATGGGACGGCTCAAACCGGGCGCGACCTACGAACAGGCACGCGAAAGCTTGAACGGCACGTTTCAAGCCGCTGCGCTCGAAGCCATGCCGCCGCCGCGCAAAGCGAACCAACCGGCGCAACTCGAACCGAAAGATTACCCGCGTCTGCTCGCGGAATCCGGCAGCCGTGGGATGCTGGACGAGCGCAGACTTTATTCAACCACCATCTATGGACTGTTCATCGTCGTGGCGCTGGTGCTGCTGATTGCGTGCGCCAACGTCGCGAACCTGTTGCTGGCGCGAGCGGCCTTGCGCGGCGCAGAGATCAGCGTGCGGCTGGCGGTCGGCGCGGGGCGCTGGCGTCTTGTCCGGCAACTGCTGACCGAAAGTGTGTTGCTCGCGGCGTTGGGCGGCGCAGTCGGCGTGCTCTTCGCGTTTTGGGGCAAGAGCGCGCTCCTGGCGCTGACCGACAAAGACACAGGAATCTTGCCCAATGGCGTTGACCTCAGTCTGAATTGGCGTGTGCTGGCCTTCACGCTGGCAGTCTCGCTGCTGACCGGAGTGCTATTTGGTTTGGCGCCCGCGTGGCGCGCGACGCGCCAGGATTTGACGACGGCGCTCAAGCAGAGCCGCCGCACGACGGGCGCGGTGTCACGGTTGAGTAGAGGGCTGATCGTCGCGCAGGTCGCGCTGTCGTTGTTGTTATTTGTCAGCGCGGGTTTGTTCATCCGCACGCTCTACAATCTGCAACAAGTCAACCTGGGCTTCAATCAGGAAAACCTCCTGCTCTTCAGGTTGCAGCCGCAACAGGGCGGGTACAAAGACGAACGGCTGGTGCAGTTCTATCAGCAACTCCTGGCGCGACTGGACAATCTGCCGGTCGTGCGCGCGGCGACGTTTGGGAAAGTCCCGCTCATCGCGAATGACAATTGGTTCAATGACATCTTGCTGCCCGGCGAGATCGAAAAGACCGCCGCGGTGCACGACACTATGCGGCAGATGGTGCGGGAGAATTATTTTGCGACGATGGAAATCCCGCTGCTGCTTGGCCGCGGCTTCACAGCGCAAGATGATCAGCGTGCGCCCAAAGTCGCCATCATCAGTCAAACCTTCGCTCGCAAGTTCTTCCCCGACGATGAAGTGCTCGGCAAGCGTGTCACGGTCATTGACCACAAGCATGAGGTCGAGATCGTCGGGGTGGTGGCCGATGCCAAATACGAGAGTCAGCGCGAAGAGATCCAGCCGCTGCTTTACACCCCGTGGCAGCAAGAAGGCGAAGTGCTCGGCGAGATGCATTTCGCGTTGCGCACGACGGGTGAGCCGACCGCACTCGCCGCTGCAGTACGCCAAGTCGTGCGTCAACTGGACAGCAATCTGCCCGTCACAGAGGTCAGTAGTCAAACAGCGCGCTCGCAAGCAACCCTCGGGCAGGAACGCTTGTATGCCAGGCTGCTGACTTTCTTTGGCGCAGCGGCGCTCTTGCTTGCGGCCATCGGACTCTCGGGCGTCCTGGCATATTCGGTCGCCCAACGTACCAACGAGATCGGCATCCGCATGGCCCTCGGTGCGCAAACCGGAAATGTCCTGCGGCTGGTCGTCTGGCAAGGAATGAGATTGGTGTTGCTCGGACTGATAGTGGGCGGCTTAGCTGTATATGCATTGAAGCGCCTGCTGGCGAGCCAGTATTTCGGAGCGGATGCGTGGCAGCGACAGATGGCCGAGCAGCTTTACGGCGTGACGGGGACCGACCCGTTGACCTTCGCCATGACCACAGGACTGTTGACGATCGTGGCCTTGGCTGCTTGCTGGCTGCCAGCGCGCAAGGCGTCGAAAGTCGATCCGTTGGTGGCGCTGCGATACGAGTGAGAAATTTTCTCCCTTCTCCGCTTGGGAGAAGGGCTGGGGATGAGGGGCTTAGCGGGTAGATTGTCTTCGGTACTATCGCCCTCACCCCAACCCTCTGCCAAAGGGAGAGGGAGTTAGCGGGCAAGAGCGGCAATTGGAATTTAACTTATGAACTCACTACTCAAAGACATTCGCTATGGAATCAGAAGTTTGCTGAAGCATCCGGGCTTCACAGCCATCGCAGTAATCACGCTCGCAGTCGGCATCGGTGCAAACACGGCAATATTCAGCGTGATCAATGCCGTGCTGCTTCGCCCACTCCCATATCGTGAGCCCGATCGCCTCGTGACAATCTGGGAAGAGAGTCCGGAGCGCGGCATGTATCAGATGCCGGTATCATTCGCCAACCTGCGCGATTGGGTAGATCAAAACCATACCTTCGAGCAAATCTCGGCATATACATTTACCAATCTGAACCTCAGTGGGACCGGCGAGCCGGCACGGCTCGGCGCAGTCAGATCTTCCGCGAATCTCTTTTCGCTTGTCGGCGCCGCGCCATTGCTCGGACGGACTTTTCTGCCTGAAGAAGACAAGCAGGGAGCCAATCGCGTTGTAATCCTGGGCCATGCTCTCTGGCAGAGTCGCTTCGGTTCCGATCGGGGAATCGTAGGTCGGTCGCTGACACTCAATAATCAAAGCTACACGGTCGTGGGCGTCATGCCCTCCAACTTTCAGTTTCCCGTCGGGTTCGGTTATCTCGGAAAAGTACTGAACGATCCCATTGACCTCTATGTGCCGATCGCGGCCACCAGCAAAGAGGCAGGGCGTGGCAACTATTCATTCTTCGCCATCGGCCGGCTTAAACCGGGCGTACCAATTGATCAGGCGCGAGCAGAGATGACCACTATCGAGCGTCGTCTTGAGCAGCAGTACCCTGACGGCAACACCGGCATCGGTATCAGCCTGGTCCCCACGCAGGAACAAACCGTGAAAGAAATTCGCCCGGCGTTATTGGTGCTGCTTGGAGCAGTTGCCTTTCTGCTGCTGATAGCTTGCGCCAACATCGCAAACCTTCTGCTTGCGCGGGCAGCCTCGAGAAAAAAAGAGATTGCGATCCGCACTGCTCTGGGCGCAAGCCGGTTGCGCGTCTTGCGCCTGTTGCTGACGGAAAGCCTGATGCTTTCGCTCGCGGGCGGTTGCCTGGGATTGTTGCTTGCCGCCTGGGGCACTGCCGCACTGATGGCGCTCGCCCCAGACAACATTCCCCGTATAAACGAAGTCGGAGTTGATGTTCGAGTGTTCGGCTTCACGCTCGCGGTCTCGCTTGTAACCGGTATTGTCTTCGGATTGGTTCCCGCACTTCACGC
>WNFB01004719.1_pt1 | contig 12135 bp, 4 predicted proteins | sample 5400501 | NCBI WGS metagenome assembly WNFB01 (sample SAMN13153341, study PRJNA577476) | soil metagenome | isolation source: 200 cm saprolite under Douglas fir tree site 2 hole 1 | place: USA:California | collected 2015-04-18 | reverse complement strand
TGGATCTCGTCCGTGCTCACCGAGCCCGGCCGAAGGATGTTGACGCTGGCCAGCTTGCCGCCGCGCTGGGTCGTGGTCACGTCGATCCGCGGGCCTGGGGTGAAGACCGCCGGCCCGACCTCGAGGCTGGCCGCCGGATTGAGGTCGATGCCGAAGGTCGCCTGAGCCATCAGGCTCGCGAGCGGGATGATGTCGCCGGTCGTCTTGATGCCGGCCAGGTCGCCGAGGCTCGCGCCGAAGTCGACGCTGAAGCCGCCCGCGGCTGCGATGCGCTTGACGTTGGTGTGGTCGATCGTCCCTCCGAGCGAGACCTCGAAGTAGGTCGTCGTGCCGGCGGTCGGGTCGGTGCTCGTCGACTTGTGCACGGTCGCCGTCCCGAGGGTCGGGAGGATGTTGCCGACCTTGGTCTGCATGTCGCTTTCGGCGATGTTGTTGGTCAGCCCATCGCTGATCTTCAGCACGCCGTTGGTGTCCGGGTAGGCGAGCCAGAACTTTCCGGCCGCGGGCGGCACGACGATCAATTGCTTCGTGCCATCGTTGGTCAGCCCGGACGCGTCGACGTTCAGGCGCGGGATGAACCGGTTGCCGAGCCCGTTCTGGAACGTGATCTTGATCGTGCGAGGAGCGCCGTTGCCGTCTTCGACCTTGGTGTTGGTCGCTCCCAGCGCCGTGTCGAAGTCTCCCTGGATCGTGGAGATCAGGTCGGTGAGATTGATTGGACCGATCGACACGGTCTTGTAGACGGCGCTCGTCGCCGGCGGCTTGGCCGAGATGCCGGTGCTCGCCACCACGTCGGTGAGCGACTTCACTGGCGTCTCGAACATCGTGTTCTCGTTGCCCGACGTGGTGCCGCGGTACACGCGGTAGCTCAGCGCGCCGGGGAAGTCGTCCCAGCTCAGGTTGACCAGGCCGTTGACGTCGGGACTTTCGTGTATCTCCGCGGAAGGGATCGTCTCGCCGTTGCTGGTGACCGCCGTCACTACGTAGTAGTCGGCGGCCCCGCCACTTGCAGGGAGACCGGTGACCTGGTCGGCCGTCGAGTAGCGAATCGTGTACGTGCCGCCCTGCGCCGCGCCGACTGTCACCTGCTGGACAGCCTTGTGGCTTCCGTCGCCGGCCGTGATCACGTTGACGTTCGCGACCGGCGTCGTGATCACGTCGACCGGGGTTCCGATGCCGAGGGTGCGGTTGAAGCTGAAGGTGAAGGACAGGATGTTGCAGACCGGGTCGCCACATCCTGGCGGCGTCCATTTGACCTTGAGCGTTCCCGCCGGCAGCCCGAGTGCCGCCGTCAGCTTGTCGAGCAATCCCTGGATGTCGTCGAAGTTGATGTCGTTGAAGTCGACCTTGCCATCCCCGTTGTAGTCGGGGTGGGTCGCGTCCCCGCTCTTGAACAGCGGGTCGAGGATCTCGTGCTTGAAGGCTCGTGCGTAATCGAGCGCGCTGCCGATGGTGACGTGCGTGAACGGGATCGTCGTCTGCAGGATCTGCTGGTTCGCCGCGCTGGCGAAGAAGTCGGCGACCTGGCTCAGCATGCCGAGGATCTCGTTCGGGCCGGCGTTGCTGAACCCGCTGAGGAGGTTCTTAAGGCCGCCGCCCCCGTCCGAGGTGGTGAACGTGACATCCGGAAGCGCTGGGCCCGAGCTGTCGCCAAAAGGAGACGGAATCGTGATGGTCAGAGTCGCCGTCGCCAGCGTCCCGGTCCCCAGCAGGATGCCGCCGCCGGAGATGGTCGCACCGATGGTGAACGTGATCGGGTTCGGCAAGAAGCTCTTGGTGAAGTTGGCGTTGGAGGGCACCAGCTCGCTCAGGTCCAGCTTGTTGTTGACGTCGGTTCCGTCCTGTGGGTCGAAATGGACCTGGCCGCTGAACGTCAGCCCGCTCAAGCTGATCGAGGCCTTGACCAGGCTCAGGTTGACGTTCACCGCGCCGGGCGGGAGCGTGACCATGAAGTCGGCGCTGACGTCGAGGCCGGTGGCCAGGTAAGGCGACGTCGACAGGAAGTCCAGCGGGATTCCGATCTTCAGCCCGCTGATCGAGAGATGCGCCTCGAACGAGAGCTGCACCGGATCGCCGCCGGCCGTCTTCAGCTGAATGCCGAGAGCGCGGGCCTTGTCGCCAAGGTCGAGTGAGAACTTGCGCGAGAACGTGGCCGTTGGAATGTTCACCTGGACGGCGGGAACGACAGTGGTGCCGTCGGTTGTGAAGCCGGCGGTGAACGTGATGTGCAGGTTGCTGACCGGCGACACCAGCGCGATCTTGTTCAGCGCCTCGACGAGATGCCCGAGCGTCATCGACGAGACGATCGCCTCGATCTTGTCGTGCGCCTGCTTGGCCAATTGGTCGAAGGCGCTGATCAGGCCGATGATCTTGGCGAGTGAGCCCTGGGCGCCGGGGTCGAGCAGCGGGAGCAGGTTGTTGAGCTCGGCCACGGTTGACTGCAATCCGTTGACATAGCTGTCGAGGGTCGTGAAGACGTTCTCGACCGCGCTCTTGAAAGAGGCGGTGTAGAGGAAGTCCGCCTGGTACGCATTGATCGCGCGCGCCCCGCCGGAGCTGTCCACGGTCACCGCGTCGCCGGTGGAGCTCGTGATCTTGTCGGGAGAGGTCGAGATGGTGAAGGAGGTGCCGGCGTTGCCGGTGAAGTCGAGGATGTCGGCCACACCGAGCGCGCCGGAGGCGTTGCCTATGACCGTCGGCGTGCCGAACGCGGCCCCGAGTCCGAAACGGACCGTGCCGCTGAAGGTGTGCGCGTCGAACACCAGGTTGCCGCCGGTGCTGCCGAGGTTGGCGAAGTTGACGGTGCCCGCGGTCAGGTTGTAGGTCATGCCGGCGCTTGTCAGCGCCGTGTCGGTCAGGCCGACGGTTCCGGGCCCGCCGCTCCGGTTGGCGATCACCGTGTTGGTTCCGCTCGCGCCACCGGTGAAGGTCACCGTCGGGATGGTCGTCAGGTCCGCGTCTGCATTCGGGTCGATGGTCAAGGTGTTCGGCATGCCCGCCTCGCCAGAGAACGAGATGCTGTCGACCTGCGCGATCGGGACTGAAGGTTGCGAGATTGTGTCGACCTTGACCAGGACGTTCGTCCCGTCGGAGTCGAGCTCGAACGAGTGTCCGATGCTCGGTGTACCGCCCGTCGGAGCGAAGTTCATCGGGGAGCGGAACGTGACCGTCACCGGCGAGCTCGTGTTGCCGTTGATGGTCGCGGTCACGGAGTCCGAGCCTCGGACGCTGCTCGTCCAGTTGACACTGCAGATGCCAGTCGTCGCGTCCGTGGTGCAAGTGTTCGAGTCGAGTGAGCCGACGCCGGGGGTCGAGAACGTGACAGGGGCACCGGTCGTGGGCGTAGCGGTTGGACTCCCGTCGGTGGCGGTCACCGTCAACGTGGTGGTGGTTGTGCCTGGAAGGTCGACCGTCGTGAGGTTTGCGCTCAAGGCCACGTTGACTACGGCCGGGTGGGTGCCGTCCACCCAGGCGCTGAAGTGCGGGAGGGCGGCGCTGATCGTGTGGGCGACGGTGTCGACCGTTGACGGGACGGCGACCGCGCGGCCGCTCGGGTCGACATAGAAGATCGACGTCGGCGTCGGGCCGGTGGGGTCGTAGTGGATCGTCAGCACGGGGGCGGTGGCAAACGACTCGATGCTCGCCCCGGTGGCTACGTCGATCGCCTTCAGGTCGAAGACGGGGGAGAGCTGGACGATGCCGAGCGGAACGACCGCCGACTGCGTGACCGAAAGCGCGACCGTGCTGCTGACGCTGCCCGCGCCGAGGGCGACCGTGGCCGATCCGTCGGCGCTCGTCGCGGCCCCGCCTGCGGTCGGCGTGGCAATCGCGTGACCGGGTAACGGCAGGCCAGGAGTCGCTGTGATTGCGTCGCTCACGGCGCCCGTGGAATCCCACAGCTGGTAGGACAGTGGGGTCGCTGGGCTGAGGTTCAGGTCGTCATAGGCGCCGCTTGATGATTGGGCGATCACCGAGAACGAACCGGAGGGACCGGTGCTGGACCGGCGGACCTGGTAAGTCACGCCAGCGGAGGGCCAGGTCAGCCTCACGCCGCCGGCGATTGATGTTGCTGTCAGAGCAACTCCTGGGGGTCCGCGCGGCGCGGCGCCGCTGAAGGTCACGTTGCGGACCTGCTCTGAGGTCCGCCCGGCCGAATCGGCCACTCTGACTCTCAGTTGATAAGAACCGCCCAGGTTGCTCGTCTGCCACAGCGCCGCCCAAAGACCGCCGGCGCTCGGGCTCAGCTGGGGGCCGCCTCCGAGGGCGCTCGGCACAGGCAGCCCGCTTGGCAGCTCCAGCCACGCGGCGCTGCCGACGGGCGCGTACGCGAACATCACCGACGAGATGCCTGCGTGCGAGGACGCCAGGGCGCTGGCAACGCTGGCCAGGCCAGCGTCGTTCAGGGCCTGGATGCTGACGGTCGGGCTCGCCAGGTTCCAGTCCGCCGGCGTCGTGATCGTGGCGGGGAGCGAATAGGCGCTCTGGTTGCCCACCAGGTCGGTCGCCGTCACGACGTACCTCACCGCCGCCGACCCGGGTAGGAACGCGTCGGTGAAGCTCGTGGTGGCCAGGCCGGTCGCCGCCAGCACGTAGCCGGCGCCCGCGTAATCCGAGCGGTAGACCGAGTAGGTGACCGGGATGCTCGTGCTTGGCGCGGTCCATGTCACGGCCACGTTGTCGCCCTGCAGCTGGACGGTCGGCGCCGACGGAGCCTGGACGGAGTGGACGACCTGGAGGGTGGCGGAGGTGGTGGTCTCGACCAAGGAACCGCTGGCGCTCAGCCCGATGGCCCGTACCGAGTAAGACCCCGCAGGCAGAGTGGACGTGGCAACCTGCCCGAGCGCAGTCCAGCCTCTGGACCCCACCGACACCGGCATCGTCGCGATCGGCTGCCACGCCCCTCCGCTGGTCTGAATCTCGATACGCGCGCTGGAGACGTTGCTGGTCGCCGATCCACTGGCGGCCACCTTTGTCGCGCTGCCGGCAAGCGCCGAGTTCGACGCGACGGAGGCGGCGCCCATCACTAGGTCGCGCGCGAGGGTGGGCGGGGGTCCAACCGAGGCGACGAAATTGCCCGCAATCGTTGCCGGCGCCAACGGTATGAAGACGGCATCAACCGCGTCGGAGGGCGGGCTCGAATCGTCGCCCGCCATCGCTATGACCCGATAGAAAACCTCACCTCCCACCGGGCCCGCCCGATCGAGGTGGGAGGTGGAGCTCGTGGTCGCGATCGTCACGAACGGCCCGCCGGCCGACATGGCGCGTTGAACGAGATACAGATGGGCTTGCGACGATGCGCTCCACGACAGAGCGACGTGCCCACGCGATGAGAGCGCCGTCACGCCTTGCGGCGCCGCAACCCCATGGGCGTCGCGGCTGGTTCGGACCTGCGGCGCGGCGACCACCGCCATCTCCGACGGGGCGCCGTCCGAACCCTGCTCGTCTTCAGCTGCCACGCGATACGCGGCAGCCGCGCTTTGAACGGCAGCGGTGTCCAGGAAGTCGGTGTCGCTGGTCCGGCCGAGCAGCTGCCAGGTGCTCGCGTTCTGGCGCCAGACCGAATACGCGAGCGGAACCACAGAGGTCGGCGCGGTCCAGTGCACGCTGATGCCACCGGCCGACGGAGCGGCGATGACTGCGGTTGGTGCCGCGATGGGTGCGGCTGCACCGACCACGAAATCGATCACCGGGCTGACACTCGAGCCGGCCGTCGCGCGCAGGCCGTACTGGCCTGCCGCAAGCTTTCCAGCCTGCCAGTCGCTCCGGCACACGCCGCTGTCGCATCTCGCCGCGGCGTCCACGGCGATCCACGTCGTTCCATCGGAGCTGTACTGGAAAGCAACCGGTGCGGAAGGATTCGAGACCGCTGCCTCCAGCAGCAACCGCCCGGTGACTCGACCCCCCGCAACAAGCGACTCTCCCGACGGCAGCGTTGCGGCGACTGTGATGACGGCAGGCAGCGAACCCCCACCGCCGGTCGCCGTCGTTGAGACGGCGTTGCTGAGCTGGCCATCGGCGCCGCGCAGAACCAGGGTGTACGTGTGCTGAGTGGTGCCGGCAGTCGTGTCGACGAAGGAACGAGTGTCGACTGAGAGCTGGACCAGCGGGGTCGCGGATCCGTCGCGGTACAGCTGATACATCGCGGCGGCGGCGTACGCCGGCTGCTGCCACGAAAGCGAGATCCCGCCTGCGAAGCCGGCGGCGCTGAATGATGTGGGCGTGGACGGTCGCGCGTTGTTGACGTGATAAGTCTGCGAGACCTGGGTCTGATGACCCGCGCCGTCGGTAACTGTCGCCGTGATTGTGTACGTACCGTCAGGGACAGTCGTCGTGTCCCACGCGATGGTCGAGGACCACGACAGCGGGTTACCGGTCGATGGATTCGAACCGGCGGTCCCGAGGGGGGTCGTGCCTGATGCGGTCGTGATGCTCCACGCGACCGAACCAGCACCGTCGCCCGTGGCGGCGTCGACTCGCAGCGTGGCGGTCCCGCCGACGCTGGTGTCCGACGGCCCCAGGGCCGCCACCGTCGGTGAGCTGCTGACGGCGACCCAGGTCACGCTCGCATTCGCCGCGGGCGACAACACCGTCGCACCGGTGCCGTCGGGGACGAGCGCGTAGACGTAGGTCGCGCCTGCAGTGCCTCCCACATCGACGTAGCTCGTCGCGGAGGTGCTTCCTACGAGCGCCTGCTGCCCGGTCGAGTCGATGCGGTAGATCCGATACGACGTGACGCCCGGGACCGGCGACCAGCCCAACTGAACGTGCCCATCCTGCGCGGTGGCTTGCATCGACACGGGTTGGAACGCCGGCGCTACCGGCGGGGCTGCCGGCGGCGCTGCAACCGGAGCAGATGCGTCGGTAGGTGAGGACGTGCCGGACGTCTGGGTCGAGGTCGTGTCAACCGGCGCCGGCGATTGGACCGGCGATGGAGATGGAGCCGCCGTCGCTGTCGCTGACGTGGTGTCGGTGGGTGCAGGCGACGGACTCGCCGAGGGTGTTGTGGTGGCGCTCGTGTCCGCCGGCACCGGTGCAGGAGTAGGCGAGGGACTCGGTGATGGGGTGGTCGTGGACGCGGTGGTGTCGGTAGTGGGCGCCGGAGTCGGCGCGGGGGTAGGCGCGGGGGTCGTGGTCTGCTGTGAAGTCGAGGTTGCGGGTGTTGCGGGCAGCAGAGCCGAGGCAGGGGCGGTGGTGTATCGGTCGTCGATCGACGGGCTGCCGCCGATGCACCCGCCAGGATCGGGCGCACCGCTCGCGCAGACGTGCATGGCCATCACGCGGTAGTAGCTCAGGGCGCCGGGAGGCGCTGCCGCGTCGTGATATGTGAGCGTGGTCGTTTGCGCGATGTATGTGTATCCGGTCGTCGAGGAGCTGGACCGGTAGATCGCGTACGACGAGGCACCGCTGCCCGCGGTCCAGGTCAGCGTGACGCCGCTCGCCGCGGGTCCAGCTTGCAGCGACCCAGGCCGCGCGTAGGTTGCAGGGGCCGGTGCCGGCGGGGGCATGGCGCGGAGGGAATTGATCAGGTTCCGCAGGGCTTTGAGGTTGATCTGGTTGAGAGCGACGTATGCGAGGAGCTGCAGCCGGAGGTCACCTGTGTCGGGGTCGTAATGCACGACCGTCATGGCCAGGCCCTTCGCCCATGCGTCGAGTTGAGCAGGGTTGGCGTGGCGCGGGACTCGAGTCTCGAAGATTCCGTAGTCGGAGTCGACGAGCTGAAGCGTGATCTTGGGGAGCGCGACCCACGCCGTCCTCCCGCCAATCTCGGGATTGAAATGGTCCCACTTGATCACCGTCAGCTGGTTGTCGGACAGGTACTGGTTGACGTCCTGCGAGGTGGCGAGATTAGGAAAGAACACGGTCGCCGTGTTCTGGTCCTTGACATCGATCGTGATCCGGGGGAGCGCCAGCACGTACATGCCAAACGCCGAATACGAAGCCACGACGTCGGTACCGAACTTCTGGCTGATGGCCAAGGCCCGCTGGTCCGCAAAGGGCCGGTCCATCTGGATCGTGACCTGGCCGGATTCCGGACCGTCGATTATTCTGCGGATCCCGGGGGGCGGGATGGGCTGTATGTCCGACACTTGCGTCGAACCCGTCTGTGAGCCTCCGACTGAGAGAACTCCTGGCGTGAAGATCTGGCCCACAGAGGTAAGCGCTACCGCCACCGTCGTGAGGACAGCAGTCGTCCAGAGATAAGTGCCGAGCCGGCCGAAAATCGCGGTCACGGATTAGGGGTGGATTGCCCGGAAGCGTCCCACCTCTCAGGCACAAAAAGAACCATCGGATGGCCCAGGCCCCAACCGAAGAGCACCCTTCCTCCCTCTAGACACGGTGCACGTGGCGGCCGAAAAGTTCGTGGAGTGTAGCACCGGCCGGAAAAACTGCAAGGACAAACTTCAGACGCCATCGTTAAGGTTCTGAAGGGCTTCGGGTGGGGAGGGTTTTGGGTCCCGAACATGGCCGGTCCCGGCCCCCGATGGAAGCGTTTCCACGACCCCATTGACCGCACGGCCGGGCTCCCGTTAACTAGCGGCGGGGATGGGAGCGGTTTCACGAACTTCGGTCACGCTCGATCAAGTCGCGCGTGCCGCCGGGGTGTCGAGGGCGACTGCTTCGCGAGTTTTCAGCGGCAACCCAGCGGTCAGCGCAGTGGCCAGGCTCGCCGTGGAACGAGCCGCGTCGGAGCTCGGTTACGTCCTCAACCGAACTGCGCGAAGCCTCGCCGCGGGTCAAAGCGCCACTGCGGGGCGAAGCGAGTCGATCGGCGTCGTGGTCCTCGAGCCGACATCCGACTTCTTCGGCGATCCGAAGTTCTCACGGCTTCTCGCCGGCATCGGGGGGAAGAGCTCTCGGCGCGCAACCTCCACCTCGTCCTTTTCGCGCCGCAGTCGCCGACCGACATCAGCCGCCTGCAGCAGTACCTCGGCGGCGGCCATGTCGATGCGGTTCTCATGCTCGCCAACCGCGATCCGGATTGGCTCCGGTCCCGCCTGACGATCCCAGGCATCCCCGTCGTCTTCGGGAGCCGGCCGACCGACCATGTGAGGTCGAGCTTCGTCGAGATCGACAACCGCGCCGGCGGACGCCTGGCGACGCAGCACCTCATCGAGCAGGGCCGCCGCAACATCGCGCACATCGGCGGATCGCTGCACGTCCGCGAAATGCACGACCGGCTTCAGGGATTTAGGGCGGCGACCTGGCAAGCGGGACTCCGGTGTGACCTGGTCGAGCACGGCGATTCCGATCGCGAGGGCGGCGAGATGGCGATGGCCCGACTCCTGGCGCGCGGGGAGCGAATCGACGCGGTCTTCGCGGCGACCGACGCGATGGCCGTCGGCGCGTTGTGGGTGCTGCAGGTCGTGGGGCGGCGCGTGCCCGATGACGTGGCGGTGATCGGCTTTGACGACTTGCCGGTCGCATCCGCGACCAGGCCGGCGCTGTCGAGCGTCCGCCAGCCATTTGAAGAGATGGGTCGCGAGATGTCGCGCGCGGTGGTCAACCTCTTGGCCGACGGAGGCAGTGGTCCGCGACAGGTGACATTGAGTCCGGAGCTCACGCCGCGCGAATCGACGCTATTCGCTACGGCCTGAACCGTGTCAGACCGGTCCCTTGCCATCCTTGAACATCATCGCCGCGTTGTAAACGCCCACAAGTAGTGGCGGCAGTCGGCACGCCGGCTGGCCCAGTCAGTGACGGCGCCGGGACCTGCGTAGCTCCCGTGCCAGGCGAGGCCCATCACCAAGTAGGGATTCGCGCCGTGCTTCAGGCCCGCGGCGTAGAGCATCGACTTGGTGACGAGCATGTCGAGCGGAGGTGCATTGGGGTCGTTGTTCGGTGCGGTGTCCGGGAAAGCCGGCTCCGACGGCGTGCTGCTGTCGACGAGTGGCTGCAGGCCGGTTGGACGTTTCGCCTCCCGGCCGCTCAGCACGCTCGAGCCCTGACCACAACCTTGCACGCTCAACAACGCGCAACACGCAACCGCGAAGAGCGATAGGCAAGCGCTCCTCATAAGAGTCAAAACGCTTGCGAAGGCACCAATGTGCAAGTTGGTGGACCCGAGGGGATTCGAACCCCTGACCTTCAGACTGCCAGTCTGACGCGCTCCCAACTGCGCCACGGGCCCACGGTGCGCCTCTCGATTTGGGTCATCTAAGGATACCGTCCACTTTCGGGCGCGCTCGGCCGGCCGCTACCATCTCCCGTTGGCTCCGAGGCAAGAGATGCAGACACGCGAGATCACGACCAGCGACCTCAAGGGCGGCGGATACCTCGCGCTGCCCGACACCCCAGGCCCGCACGCAGGCGTGGTCGTCATCCACGAAGCGTACGGACTGAACGACCACATCAAGCATGTGACGCATCGCTTCGCCGATGCGGGGTATACCGCCCTTGCCGTCGATCTCTTCACCGACCGCATTCGAGCCATATGCATGGCTCGCTACATGGCCGGGCTGCTCACGGGCTCCGTGAACTTCTATGGCGTCGACGATCTGAAATCCGCGCTCACCTATCTCGCGAAGCTGCCCGAGGTCGACGCCCAGCGATTGGGCGCAATCGGATTCTGCATGGGCGGCGGCTTTGCCATCGCATGGGCTTGCACCGACTCGCGGCTCAAGGCCATCGCGCCGTTCTATGGAACAAATCCACGACCGCTGGATGCCGTGAACCGAATCTGTCCCGTGGTCGGCTCCTACCCCGAGCGCGATTTCACCGCGCGGGCCGGTCGTTCGCTCGAAAAAGCTCTGACGCGCCAGGGCATCGCGCACGACATCAAGATCTACCCGGATGCCCGACACTCTTTCTTCAATGACACTCGCGGCACCTACAACAAATCGGCGGCCGACGATTCATGGCGCCGCGTCATCAAATTCTTCGGAGACACGCTCGAGATAAAGAGCTAGAAGGTCGACATGAATGTCCTGGTGACCGGCGGCACAGGAACGCTCGGCCGCCACGTCGTGATGCAGCTGCGACAGACCGGCCACCGCGCGCGCATCCTGAGCCGCGAGCCGAGGGGCCACGTCGACGCGGTGCAGGGCGACCTGACTTCAGGCGCGGGACTCGTCAAGGCAGTCGCCGGAATGGACGCGATCATCCACGCCGCTTCGGCGACCCGCGAGCCGCGGCGCGGGCGCGCGGTCGATGTCCTCGGTACGAGGCGCCTCCTCGCGATGGCACGCGACGCCGGCGTGCGCCACGTCGTGTATGTGTCTATCGTCGGCATCGACAAGGTTGCCTATCCCTACTACCGCACGAAACTCGCCGCGGAGGCCGTCGTCCACGAGAATCTCATCCCCTGGTCGATCGTTCGGGCGACACAGTTCCACGACTTCATGGAGTTCTTGTTGGTCGGTTTCTCCCGCGTTCCCGGCTTGACCGCGCTCCCCGTCGCGTGGCAGTTTCAGCCGGTGGATGCGCGGGAAGTCGCACAACGCCTGGCTGAAGTCGTGCTCGGTGAACCGGCCGGCATGCTTCCCGATTTCGGCGGGCCCGAGATCCACGACTTCAAGTCCATCGCCCAGCCGTGGCTGGCCGCCCGTAAATCGAACCGCCGGATCGTCAACCTACCGGTTCCGTTCAAGCTCAGCCGGCAGATCGCGCAGGGCGGCCTGCTCTGTCCCGACCACAGGGATGGAAAGGTGACATTTGCCGAACACCTCGCCCAGAAGTACCCGCTTTCATGACTCGCCTGGTGGATCGTTTCGGACGGACGGGATTTGCGGCGCTGACGAGCCTCATCTGGGCGCTGCCGATGGCCGCATGGGCCGGCTCGTCCGACCTCTCGCCTGTGGACAAAACGGCGTACCCGCGGGTCGCGGCGACGATCGGCGGCGTGATGTTCGTCGTCTGGTTGATCCTTTTGGCGTGGCTGCTCCGCGTCCACGTCACGCCGCGCCAGCACCGCTTCGCTCTCGCGCAGATGTCGCAAGCGGAAAAGCGCTGGACCCTGCTTCTGTTTGTTTTCGGGACCGGCCTGATCGCCTGGCTGAATGCCGCGGCGACCGTCGACTGGACGCCCTTGATCGCCGCGGTCGGGAGCGGGAAGGTTGGCCCGATCGTGCTGGCGGCCGTCCTCGCGATCCTGCTGCTCGCACTGGTCGCCGGGACCGGGTTCAGCTGGCGGAAGGC
>WNFB01004718.1_pt1 | contig 12137 bp, 8 predicted proteins | sample 5400501 | NCBI WGS metagenome assembly WNFB01 (sample SAMN13153341, study PRJNA577476) | soil metagenome | isolation source: 200 cm saprolite under Douglas fir tree site 2 hole 1 | place: USA:California | collected 2015-04-18 | reverse complement strand
CCAAAAGAAACACAACCTGGTACCGGTGTTCTAGAAATTTGCCGGTCGCGCAGTGTCCTTTGTCTGGTGTGACAATGCGCTGGCCGCGACGCGATCCACCAGCCAGAGCAGCCTGCCGTCTGCCGGGCGCACCTTCTGGGAAGGTAAATCAGCGCTTGGGTTCTCCAGCACTTCGCGAAGAATCTCGGACTTCTCTTTACCACTCACCAGGAACATCACGCAAGCGGATTGGTTAAGAACAGGGAGCGTTAGCGTGAAGCGGTAGGCTTTGAATTTCTCCACCCAGTTAGCAACGACCAGCCGATCTTTCTCGTGGAGAGCGGTCGTGCCGGGAAAAAGAGAAGCGGTATGTCCGTCCGGCCCCAGCCCCAGGAGCACGAGATCAAAACGCGGAAACTCGCCCGGCCGCAGGTTAAAGAAAGTTCTTAGGTCTTGTTCATAGGAGACAGCCACGGCGTCCGCGTCCTTTAACTCCGCGTGGATGCGGAATACATTCTGCAAGCGCACCGGAACCTTAGACAGCATGGCTTCATACGCCATGGCGTAATTACTTTCAGGATTGTCCGGCGGCACGTGGCGCTCATCCCCCCAGAAGAAGCAAATCCTGCCCCAAGGGATGGAAGGCACCACATCGTCGGCGAGCAGACTATAGAGACCTTTGGGGGTTGAACCGCCGGAGAGAGCGACGCAGAATCTTCCTGTTTGGCGCACCGCTTCGGTGGCGAGTGCGGCAAAGTCGACTGCCGCGGCCTGAAACAAATCTTCCGAGTTGTCGAGGATACGAATTTCGCGTTGGGGCGCCATGCGGCTTATGCGTCAGAAACAATCCACTCCAGTTCCCGAGTCTTGCTGCAGCCTTACTCACGCCGCGGTCTTCACCACCGCGCAGCGGGCAGCTCCCAGCAGAGCCGTCTTGTCGTTGGTGATCACTTTTACCGGCATGGCTTCCAGCAGAGCTTGCATTCGGCCCTTGCCCACAAAGGCCTGCATGAACAAAGGTCCGGACAGTTTGGGCACGATCTTGGGAGCAATGCCGCCACCCAAATAAACACCGCCGGTGGACATGATCTTGAGCGCCAGATTGCCCGCTTCTGCTCCATAGATCGAGACAAACAGATCGAGCGCCTGCTCACACAAGGGACACTTGCCGTTTATTGCAGCGCGAGAGATCGCAGCCGCCGGATCTGACTGCAACATTTCGTCAGCCAGCCATTTCGGTTCTGCCCCGCGGCCGGTGTCGCGCAGGAAATGAAACACATTCACCAAGCCGGGACCGGAAACGATGCGCTCATAGCTCACGTGCCCGAAACGCGCGCGAAGATAGCGCAGCAAGTCCATTTCCAGCTCGTTACGCGGCGCAAAATCTCCGTGACCTCCTTCGCAAGCGAAGACGTGGTGCTGCACGCCGTCCCAATACATTCCAGCTTCACCCAGCCCGGTCCCCGCGGCGATCACGGCCTGATTGCCGACGGGATTTCCCTTGACCTGATTTAAAGCAACCACATCTTTGGGATCGAGGGCAGGAATGCCCCAGGCGTTAGCCTCGAGATCGTTGATGAGCACCGCTTTTCTGATCTTGAGCTCATCGGCCAGCCGTTTGGACTCGATCACCCAGGGAAGGTTGGAGGCTTCGACACGGCCGTTGCGCACCGGGCCCGCCACTCCGAAACAGGCGCGGTCGGGATGCACGTTCGTGGTATCGACAAACTTGGCTACGATCTCATCCAGGCCGGCGTACTCCCGGCTGGGAAAGACAGAAGCTGATATCAGGCTGAAGTGGCCGTCCAAGACATCGAAGAACGCCAGCCTGGTGTTGGTGCCTCCGATGTCGCCTGCCAGGATCATTTCTCGAAGTTCCTCCAGTGGCGGCCGTCATGCTCCATCAGGTCTTCTGCCTCCTTGGGACCCCAGGCGCCGGCGGCGTAGTTGGGAAAATTGCGGGGTGGCAGCGCTTTCCAGACATCCAGAACCGGGCTCACCACACACCAGCCGGCTTCGACCATGTCGGCGCGCTGGAACAGGGTTGCGTCGCCGATCATGCAGTCGTGCAGCAGCCGCTCGTAGCCGGTAGTGGGCTGGGTTCCGAAATAATCGGCATACTCGAAATTCATGTCTACGGCGCCCAATCGCATGGCGGGCCCCGGAACTTTAGCGGCAAAGCGCAGCGAGATGCCTTCTTCCGGCTGGATGTGCAGCACGAGCTGGTTGGGCAAAAGATTTTCTACCGGGGTGTCGCGGAATAGTACGAAAGGCGCACGGCGGAACTGAATCACAACATGTGTACTGCGACCCGGCAGACGCTTGCCGGTGCGGAGGTAAAAAGGAACGTCGGCCCAGCGCCAGTTATCAATCAGGAGCTTCATCGCCACAAAAGTTTCGGTCCGGGAATCACTCGGCACGTCGCCCTCGCCGCGATAGCCCGGCACGCGTTCTCCAGCGATTACACCTTCACCATACTGGCCTCGGACAGTCTTGTTCAAAACCTCTTCAGAACTTAGCGGCTGGATGGCGTGCAAGATTTTTGCCTGCTCATCGCGGACCGCATCCGCGCGGAAAGAAACCGGAGGCTCCATGGAGGTCAGGCTGATGAGTTGCATGATGTGGTTCGGCACCATGTCCCGTAACGCGCCGGCGTGATCGTAATAACTGCCGCGCTGTTCCACGCCCACGGTTTCGGCAACCGAGATCTGTATGTGATCGATGTAGCGGCGATTCCAGATGGGTTCGAAGATTCCGTTGGCGAAGCGAAGCGCCAGAATGTTCTGGACCGTTTCCTTTCCCAGGTAGTGGTCGATGCGATAAATCTGATTTTCGCGCGCCACGCGCAGCAGCTGCTGGTTGAGCGCTTTCGCCGATTCCAGGTCGTGTCCGAAAGGTTTCTCGATGATTACCCGTCGCCACTGCTGGCTGTCTTGCAAAAGCCCGACGGCGGCCAGTTGCTCGGCCACCGGCCCGAAATAATCCGCGGCAGTGGCCATGTAATACAAATGATTGCCGTGGGTGGAGTGATCCCGGTCCACCTTGTCGAGGAAGTCTTTCAATTTCGGGTAGAGATTCTTATCTTTGAAATCGCCAGCGATGTAATACAGGCGGCGGAGGAACCATTCCCACAGGTCGGAATCGACCGCTTCAGTGGCGAATTGCTTGATATCTTCCGAAATTTTTTTGCGAAAGTCGTCCGTGGACATCTGGGTGCGCGCCACGCCCACGACTGCGAACTCGCGGGAGAGCAACTGGGATTTCGCCAGGTTATAGAGCGCGGGGATCAATTTGCGGCGAGTTAGATCGCCAGCCGCCCCGAAAATCACCATGGTGCAAGGATCGGCCGGCTTTCCGGTCCGTTGTGGTTGCGTGGCTGGCATCACCTCTGCTTGGGCCATTGCCTTTACCCTCTTGCTTTTCCTTTGTGTACCTTCGTGCTCTAGCGGTTATCTTTCAACCGCGAACGATGCCAAGGAGCACGAACAGATGAAGATGAGCCCGCGGGTTCATGCTGTCTTCTTCGCTGTCGCCGCCGGTTCCACGTGACCACCGAACTTCTGGCGCATGGCAGAGAGTACCTTCTCCGCGAACGTGTGTTCCTGCCGTGAACGGAAGCGAGTGAACAACGCGGCCGAGAGGACATCGACCGGCACCGCTTCATCAATCGCCGCCTGGATAGTCCAGCGTCCTTCTCCCGAGTCCTGTACGAATCCGGTGTACTCGGAGAGTGTGGGATTCTCAGCCAGTGCCGAGGCCGTCAGATCGAGGAGCCATGAGCTTACTACGCTGCCCCGGCGCCAGACCTCGGCGACGTCAGCCAGGTTCAAGTCGTAGCGATAATCTTCCGACAAGTCTTTGCTGGTGGCGTTGCGGAAGATGTCGAACCCTTCGGCGTAGGCCTGCATGAGCCCGTACTCGATGCCGTTGTGCACCATCTTAACGAAGTGGCCAGCTCCCGAAGGACCGCAGTAAATGTATCCATCCTCGGCGGTTCCCGGCATCTTTTCACGCCCCGGGGTGCGTGGAATGGTGCCGCGACCCGGGGCGAGGGTTTTGAAAATCGGATCGAGGTGCTGCACCGCTTCCTTTGGGCCTCCGATCATCATGCAGTAGCCCCGCTCCAGGCCCCACACTCCGCCGCTGGTGCCAACGTCCACATAGTGGATGCCTTTATCCTTGAGTTGCTTCGAGCGCCGGACATCATCTTTAAAATATGAGTTTCCGCCATCGATCAGAATGTCGCCGGCCTGCATGCGTTGCGCGAGCGCCTGTACGGTCTGCTCGGTGGGTGCGCCCGCAGGCACCATGAGCCAAGCCACGCAGGGTTTGCTCAGCTTGCTGACGAAGTCATCAAGCGAAGCCGACGCGATGGCGCCTTCACCGGCGATCTTCTTTACATTCTCGGGGCTCAGGTCGGTGACCACCACCTCGTGGCCGCCACGCACCAGGCGGCGCGTCATGTTCGCGCCCATCCGGCCCAGTCCCACCATTCCCAGTCGCATGCACCTGCTCCTTACTCAATATTAAATCGTTTCTGTAACTTCCGCGGCCAATTTCCCACGTGCGGATCTCACCCGAGGTACAAAGAGAGGAAACTCAGTTTACTGCTTGACGCAACGCCGCCTGCAGCCGGGCGAGGCCGGACTTCACGTCTTTACCAAGATGGATTCGCAAGGCCCGGCGGCCACGCTCCGCTAGAACCTGGAAGTCTCCGCGCGCCTGCGCGGCTTTGACCACCCCGAAGGTGTATTTCTGCCCTGGGACGGGCAAATCGGCCGCGTCATCGCAGGTGATCTGCAGAAAGACTCCGGTGTTCGGCCCGCCTTTGTAAGCCTGACCGGTGGAATGAAGGAAGCGTGGACCGAATCCCAGGCAGGTAGCCACACGCTTCTTGTCACGCAAGGCGTGGCGCATTTCTTGCAGGCTTTCTTCATGCTCGGGATTCATTTGAATATAGGCGAGCAGGGCAAAGTAGTCGCCGGTACCAATGCGATTGAGATGAGCACGCAGATATCCACCCAGCGACTTGGCGTTTCCCGCAGCCTTAGCTAATGCGCCCGCAATCTTCGGATCTGTGAACAGCTTGAGGCCACCCTCTTCGAATAACGGCTTCTCCGCGGGGAGGGAACCGGTCTTTTCGTATTCCGCGGTTAAATTACGCGTGGCAATTTTGCTGGCTTCCACGTCGGGCTGATTGAAGGCGTTGATGCCGATGATCGATCCGGCCACTGCCGTGGCAATCTCCCAGCGGAAAAATTCCTGGCCCAGGTCGTAGACGTCCGCGAGAGAGATGCGCACTACAGGATGTCCGGCCTGTTCCAGAGCCGCCACTTTGGCGTCCTGCGCCGAATCTGGGGCGGAATCAAAGCGCAAGTAGACGAATAGACGATCGCTGCCATACACCTCCGCCGGCCCCAACTCCTCGCGATCGACAGGGATGATGCCTTTGCCCTGCTTACCCGTTGACTCGGCCAGCAGTTGTTCGAGCCACGCACCCAGACCCGAGATTCCCGGCGAAGTGATGATCGTGACCTTGTCGCGTCCATTCCTGGCTGCCGTGCCCAGAATGATTCCCAGCACCACGCCGGGATTTTCTTCGACGGGGACACACGAAGCGCAGGCCTCAACCATCTCCTCGTTGCGGTCGAGAAGCTTGGCAGTGTCCACACCCATCAGAGCCGCGGGCACCATGCCGAAGCCGGAGAGCGCGGAGTAGCGCCCGCCGATGCTGGAGAGGCCGTGAAAGATATGCCGGAAGCGGTCAGCTTCCGCAACCTGCTCCATTTTCGATCCCGGATCGGTGATGGCGATGAAGCGGCTGCCGGCTTTTTCCGCGCCAACTATCTGCTTTACACGTTCGAAGAAATACTGCTTGAAAATGTTCGGCTCCAGAGTTGTGCCCGACTTGCTGGAAACCACAAACATAGTTTTTGCCAGATCAACTTTGCCCTCGAAGGCCTTGATCTGCGCCGGATCAGTGGAATCGAGAACGTGCAGCTCGGGGAAGCCGGCGATCTTGCCGAAGGTCATCCTCAGCACTTCCGGGCACAGGCTGGAACCGCCCATGCCCAGCAGGAGCACATGTTTGAAGCCTTCGTTCCTCGCTTCTTCCGCTACGCGGCGCAAGTCCTCGGAATGAGTGATCTGGTCTTCGGTGATGCCGAGCCAGCCCAGCCAATTGGCCTCATCCGTGCCGGTCCACAGCGACGCATCGCGTTGCCATAACCGCCGCACCTTCCCGGCGGCGCGCCAGTCATCGATGTTGGTCTTCACCGAAGCCGCCAGTGCGTTTGGCAACTTGTAGGTTTGTCGGCTTACCCTGGAACTCAGCTGGCACTTCGAGCTTTTTTCTACTGCCTCAAGAAGCTTGTCAAAGGCGTCGGCGAACAGGCGGACTCCATCCTCGGTCAGCTTGCCGGTTACTTCGTCGATCGAGATGTCAAGTCTGGCCAGGGTTTCCATCGTCTCTCTGGCTGATTCGAGATCTTCAGTCAGGCTCGGCCGCACGTGACCGTGATCGCGGAAGGCGTCAAGTGTCGCCGGCGGAATCGTGTTGACGGTATCCGGGCCGATCATCTCTTCCACGTAGAGGACGTCGCTGTAGCTGGGGTTCTTGGTGCTGGTGCTGGCCCAGAGCACGCGCTGCGTCTGCGCTCCCTTGGCGGCCAGCTTCTTCCAACGCTCGCTGCTGAAGATGGCCTGGTACCGCTGGTAAGTCTGCTTTCCATTCGCAATGGCCACCTTGCCCAGAACGCTCTTCAGTTGCTCCCGTTCGCGCACATCTTTTGCGGTTTTGAGCCGAGCCTCGACGATCGAATCAACCAGGGTATCAATGCGGCTGATGAAGAAGCTGGCCACGCTCGCCATCTTGCTGACATCGCCTCCGCCCACCGCCAGTTGTTCGAGGCCGGCGATGTATGCCTCCGCCACCTGCTCATAAACTTTCTGTGAAAAGAGCAGCGTAACGTTGATGTTGATGCCTTCGCTGATCAGTTGCCGGAACGCCGGAATGCCTTCGGCGGTGCCGGGAACTTTTATCATCACGTTTTCGCGGCCAACGGCTTTCCACAGTGTTCGCGCTTCCTGGATCGTCCCCTGCGTGTTGCGGGCGAGATAGGGCGAGACTTCAAGGCTGACATAGCCGTCGCGACGTTTCGTGCTTTCATACACGGGCCGCAGCATGTCAGCGGCATCCTGAATATCGCGGATGGCGAGGATCTCATAGCGGGCCTTGGCATCTAGATCAGTTTTCGGCTGAAGAGACTTCAGGAGGTCCGCGTAATCGGTGCTGCCGGAAATAGCCTTCTCGAAAATGGAGGGATTCGAAGTAATGCCCCGCAGACCGTCTTCCTCGATCAGGCGCTTCAGTTCACCGCTGGTGATCAGATTGCGGCGGATGTAGTCCAGCCAAACTGACTGGCCGTACTTCTGGAGATCTATGAGGGGGTTGGTGGCCTTGGCGGTTTCTAGAATTCCAGTTGGCTGCATAAGTCCTTCTCCAGCGAAATTAGATCTTCGTATAGTTGTCAGTCTTCCGTCTTCGGCGAAGCCGCTGCGACGTATCCCGGCGCCCGAAAGACCGATGACTGAAGATTGCTACTTTGCGCCTGCGATTGCCGCGCGGGCGGCTGCGACAACCTGGTCCGTAGTGAAGCCGAACTTCTTCAACAAATCTTTGATTGGCGCCGAAGCTCCGAACCGGTGCATCCCGATCGCAATGCCGGTTGGACCGAGATAACGCGACCACCCGAACGTGGCCGCCTGCTCCACCGAAACTCGAGCCTTCACTTCGGGCGGCAGAACCTTATTTCTGTAATTCTCATCCTGCTGTTCAAAAATGCCCCAGGACGGCATGCTGACCACGCGCGCCTTGATGCCTTCCGACTGGAGCTGCTCGTAGGCGTTTACGCACAGTGAAACTTCGCTCCCACTCGCCATCAGGATCACGTCCGGCTTGCCATCGGGCGGGTCCGCGAGAACATACGCCCCGTGGGCAACTCCCGAGGCGGCTGCGTATTTCGAGCGGTCGAATGTCGGCACCGCCTGCCGCGTCAGCACCAGAGCTGCCGGCTTGTCACGCAATCGCATGACGACCTTCCAAGCCTCGGCCACTTCATTTGCGTCCGCCGGCCGCAGCAGTACCAAGCCCGGCATGGCGCGCAGCGATGCCAACTGCTCGATCGGCTGGTGCGTGGGACCATCCTCTCCCAAACCGATCGAGTCATGCGTGTACACGTAAATCACAGGAATCTCCATGATCGCGGCCAAGCGGATCGTGGGCCTCATGTAATCGCTGAAGTTGAAGAACGTACCGCCAAAGGGCCGTAGCTTTGATACGGCCATGCCATTCAAGGCGGCGCCCATGCCGTGTTCGCGGACGCCGAAATGGAGGTTGCGCCCACTGTAGCTGCCCGCCTGGAAGTCTCCCGCTCCGTCGAACTTGAGCCGTGTCCTGTCGGAAGTTGCCAGGTCCGCTGAGCCTCCGATCAGCCAGGGCACATTTTGCGCGAGCACATTGAGGACCTTGCCCGAGCTGTCGCGAGTGGCCATACCCTTGGCATCAGCAGGAAACGTCGGCAGGTTCTTGTCCCATCCTTGGGGAAGATCGCGATGTTGCATGCGATTGATTTGGTCCGCAAGATCGGGATATTTCTTGGCGTACTCCGCAAACAGCTTCATCCAGTCTTCACGGAGCTGATGGCCACGTCTGCCGATTCCTTCGCGAAAACTCTCGCGCACACCGTCCGGAACCAGGAACTTGGCATCCTCGGGCCAGCCGTAGAACTTTTTTACCAGCCGGACTTCGTCTTCACCCAACGCCTCACCGTGCGCTGCACTTGTGTCCTGCTTGTTTGGAGAGCCGTAACCGATGTGGCTGTCCACAACGATCAGCGTCGGACGGTCCGTGGTTTGCCGAAAGTTGTTATATGCCTTGGAGAGCGCGTTCAGATCATTCGCATCTGTAACGTGAGATACATTCCACCCGTAGGCTTCAAAGCGCTCAGCTACATTCTCACTGAATGACCACTCTGCAGGACCATCGAGCGTGACCCGGTTGTTGTCGTAAATCCAGCACAGGTTCGGAAGCTTCAAATGTCCAGCCAGCGATGCCGCCTCGCTGCCGACGCCTTCCATCATGTCGCCATCGCCACAAAAGGCGTAGACGTTGTAGTCGAAGATTTCAAAGCCAGGGCGGTTATAAGTTTCAGCGAGCCACTTGGCGGCAATCGCCATGCCCACGCTATTCCCAATGCCTTGCCCCAGCGGGCCAGTCGTGGTTTCCACACCCGCGGTCACGCGATACTCGGGATGTCCGGGAGTATTGCTGTCAATCTGACGAAACTTCTTGATGTCGTCCAAGCTGACCGCGTACTCACCCGTACGCTCATATTCTGGATTCACGCCGCGAACGCCTGCCAGATAGAGCATGGCGTACAACAGCATGGAAGCGTGGCCGTTGGAGAGGACGAAACGGTCGCGGTTGGGCCAGATCGGGTCTTCGGGGTCATAGCGCAGAAATTGCTGCCACAGACAATAAGCTACGGGCGCCAACGCCATGGGCGCGCCCGGATGACCTGAGTTCGCCTGCTGCACCGCATCCATAGCCAGGGTGCGGATGGTATTGATGCTCAGAATATCGAGTTGCTTGCTGGTCAGTAAGGTCTGCTCGCTCGCCACCATTTGCGTTCCTTTCGACGGCGTACCGGCGGTAGAAATCGTGACGGTATTCACGGCGCGGATCAACTGAGAGATACACGCCTCCCGAACCCATGGAGGCTTCATCCGATCTACGCAGTTTACCAAGTTCTGAGGAGGTGCGCTGTATGCGCCAGAACCGCAGCGAGCACAAGCTCGCTAAAACGACAAATCCAGCAATTCAATCCCATATGTAATGGATGACCGCAGGCGGGGCAAGGTTTCAGTGCTCAGCAATTGCTGGGACGGCAGGCTTTCTCTGAAAAGGAGGGACTAGCGCTTCAACTTCGCCAGGTATCCCTGCTCGTTCTGGTACCCCTTGGTTGTGCTCTCCACAAACTTGAGGAAGTGCCGCAGGGTTTCGCGTTCGGTAGGTTCGAGTTCGGCGAACTTGATGCGAACGCCGAAGCAGGGACTGCTTTTGGTGACAATCCCGGTGAGAATGACACCTTTGATCCAGATTTTCCCGTTAGCCAGCCAAAGACCGATTTCCACGTCGGCTCTCGAGGGCACGGGCGTGGCGGTTTCCACGAAGCATCCCCCCAAACTTGTGTCGGACAAATTGCCCCAAACCGGGGTCGCTGAACCGGCGACACGCAACTCGACCGCGACAAAGCACTTCATGCGTGGATGACGGCGGCGATCCTGACCCCAGGATGGAGTAAATATGTCGGGCTCAAAAGGAGGTGAGACTTCAGGGGTGGTTTTGGCCGGTTCTGCGGGAGGGGCAGCGGCCGGGGATGTGCTTGCGCTGGCAGTCGCCATTTTTGCCGAACCGCTCTTGATCTGGCGCATGGCGTCAAGTAGCGCCTCGTCACGCTTCTCAGGAGAAGCATCCCGATAGGTCTGAAGCAGTTCTCCGAGATGGCTCACCAGGTCTGGATCGGACAGAAGCTGGGTCCAGTCCGCGCCTGTCGCAGAAGATTTGGGGTTACTCATAGGATAGAAACACACCCTCGATACTCTGGTGCTTCCCGCTCTAGAGTGGAGCAGGATGTTTATTCCAGCAAGATGACTATAGTTACCTTGGTCAGTAACGCGGGGGCTGGTTACTTTGCTTTCCCATCTGCGGTTTCGGTTCTGGCCAGTGCGACAGCAAGCAAAGTAAGTGCACTCACCAGCATCGGGAACCACACCTGTGATACCCAGGGCACGGGGATGAGGAAGAGCACATCGAGGTCTTTGAGCGATGAGGGCCACCGTACTGTGGCCCACAGTCCTGCATAGTAAGTGATGTCCCAGATGGCAAAAACCCAAAGGAAGGACGCCCATCGCTCTCTGAGCCTGGGCGTGGATAATAGAGCCACCGTGACCAGCATGATCATGGTGGCCGCCTCGCGAAATACTTCCACCGTCAGCAGGCTCTGGGGGAGCTGGCTGATGGATTGTGCGGGCAGGTAGATTGCAGCGGATCGTCGCACATCAGAAAGGGTGCCAGCGTAACCCGGAAGCAGACCCGCTGCGGCTCGGAGATACACGACTATGGCAGCTTCCACAAAGCCAAAAGCTGCGGCGAAACCCGCGAGGATTGTCAGTTGCCGCCAGCTCAGCAGCAGGCCTTCACGCCGCCATAGGAACCACACAATCAGCGGAACGAAGACTAGCAGGTTGACCCACCAGGGCTGTGCCCAAACCTGGAACTTCTCCATAACTGAGAAATTCTAAACTGGACGCCGCTTTCAAGTTCCAGGATTTGATGATCTGGGGCGGCAGTTGGGCGTCGCAGTTTCACGGATCGGTTTTCTTAACTTCAGTTCTCCCGTGGAGGAACAAGCGCTGGAAAGGTATAATCGCCGCTACCTATGGCACTGATCTCTGGCACGAAACTTGAGCCGTTTTGCGGGCGTGAGCGAAGCGCGAGCCCGCAGGCGAAATCCCGAGCGCAGCGAGGGATCCAATGCTGATCTCTGGCACGAAACTTGAGCCGTTTTGCGGGCGTAAGCGAAGCGCGAGCCCGCAGGCGAAATCCCGAGCGCAGCGAGGGATCCAATGCTGATCTCTGGCACGAAACTTGGACCGTATGAAATCTTGGCCCTCCTGGGTGCGGGTGGTATGGGCGAGGTGTACCGCGCCCGAGACTCACGCTTGCGGCGGGAAGTGGCAGTGAAGATCCTGCCGCCGTCTTTTGCCCAGGATGCAGATCGGCTGCGTCGCTTCGAGCAAGAAGTACGCGTGGTGGGGGCGCTAAACCATCCCAACATCCTGGCCATCTATGACACCGGCACTCACGACGGGTCTCCATATCTTGTTTCCGAGCTACTGGAAGGCCAAAGCCTGCGCCAGCATATGGAAGGATCGTCTCTGCCGCAGCGCAAGGCCATCGATTACGGCATGCAAATGGCGCGAGGACTCGCGGCAGCGCACGAAAAGGGCGTGGTACATCGCGATCTGAAGCCGGACAACATCTTCGTGCTTAACGACGGACGCATCAAGATCCTGGACTTCGGCTTGGCCAAGCT
>WNFB01021885.1_pt1 | contig 12138 bp, 10 predicted proteins | sample 5400501 | NCBI WGS metagenome assembly WNFB01 (sample SAMN13153341, study PRJNA577476) | soil metagenome | isolation source: 200 cm saprolite under Douglas fir tree site 2 hole 1 | place: USA:California | collected 2015-04-18 | reverse complement strand
AACTCCAGTTCATGATGGCGTTCATCGTTTCGCTGGGGATCGTCTCAATTTGCTTATTCATCCGTCCGGCGAGCTTCTGAACGAAATAGCGCACCAGCAGCGGAATATCCTCAGCCCTTTCGCGGAGAGAGCATCACAAACTATCTCCCTCGCCGGTTTGGGTGAGAATCTAAACTTCACTGCGCGAATCAGCAGCGGACTTAATGGTTCCCCACTTCGGAAGGGCCGAGAACCAGACGAGTCCTGGGTAAGCGAATTTCTTAAAGGGGTGCCTTGAATCCGCGAGGGGAAGACGGGCGGATCACGGGGGCATGTTAGTGCGCCCCCATGCGAGTGTCAACAAAAATAAGTAAATCAAGCGCTTTCTTAATATCAGCTAAAGCAACGAGTTAGGGAGTACCGGCTAACCTCCAGTTGCAGACAGGTGTAGAAGGGACGCCTTAACCGGTGTCTTCCGGATTTGATCTATTCCCTCTCGCGCTTGCAAGGCAATTCCGCGTTTCCGCGAGTGACGTTACAGAGGAGACATTCGCGTTTTGAAAGGGTACAGTTCGCTCACTTCGGAGCGGCCCAGGCCAGACCATCAGCGCCGTTTCCCGCATCAATCAGCTTGTCCACAGTCCATTCTGAAACGCGAATGGCAACAATCTTGTGACTCGCATCGCAGGAAGCGTACGCCAGCCGTCCATCTGGACGTACGAGAATTTCCTGTGGAGCGGCGGGAACCTCGATCATGTGCGCAACCTTCATCGTGCCGAGGTCCACAACAGCTACTTTGTTCGCGCTCGGTAACGCTACCACGAGCCAATGTCCGTCAGGCGTGGCAGCGGTCCCGTAGCCTGGAGCTTGCAAAGGTATCCACGTCGTCACTCTATTTGTGGCGGTATCTATGACGGCGAGCTGGGGTTTCGTCTGATCGGCGGTGAAAACCATTCGGTCGTCCACAGAAATGGAGATACGCTGGACTTGAACGGAAATCGGGATTACTTCAGTCATTCTTCGCGCCTTTAGATCCAGAACGGAAACAGTTCCGGACCCTACGTTCGCGGTATAGCCCCGCTGTCCATCGTGCGTAATGGCTAGCATGTGCGACTCTGATTTGCCCGTCGGAACCGAGCCCACGATCTTCAGTGTGCGAGGATCGATTATGGTCACTGAATTGTCGAGCTCGGTTGTGACGTAGAGGAGTCCATGGTCCGGGTCAAATACGGCACAGTGCGGCCGAACACCGTGGCCGAAATCAACATTGCCAATAACCTTACGCGTGGTGATGTCGATCACGACCATATTGCGACCGTCAGTACCGGGTTTTCCCACGCCCGAGTTGCCGTAGATTGGCACATAGGCGATATGACCATCGGGAGAGGCCGCGACTTCGTGCCCAGTGGTATCGCCCTCGGCTACGGTCGCGACTTGCCGGCCCGATTCGGGATCGACAATGCCCAGACTACGATCTCCCTTGTTGGCGACGAGTAAAGCGGGTCCGCCCGCAGCATTGTCACTACTTCGAGTCCCTGAGAGGGACAACATACCGAAGAAACCGAGTATTAATGTCAGAGGGACGTGTGAGCGTGGCATCGCAAACTCCGCTGCGACCATCTGGAAAGAGTCTACAACCTATTCATAACCGCCGAGTAGCCGCTTTCCGATGTAGCTCGATTCTCTCCCGAATTGCCTGTTGCGGTTTTCCTTGGGATGTGCAGTGGCCAGCCCGCAGCATCGTGCACTTACCGGTGCGTGGACTATCGTCTGCGGTTCCCGGAGTTATGGACCTCTTCCCGCAAGTGTTGCACTAGCGGCCGTGCTTCTTGGACTGGGCTGCGAGGTAGTCGTTGAGCTTCGTGTAGAACCGTTGGCTGGCACTGGGGGGAACCTCAAAAGCCCTCCCGTCTCCTATAAGCTTCAAAACATTCCGTGTGCCATCGAGGATGGCACTGCAATGGGCACAGTCTCTGAAGTGGGCCTCCATAATGCTGCGAAGCTCCGCGCCTATCCCATCGTCGAGATAATTGGAGATCTGCCGCCAGACTTCTTCGCAGTCAATCTCAATGGGTTTCCTAGCCAAGGGCTAACCGCTCCTATCTTTGGATCAACGCTTTCGCTGCGATCCCAGTTCGCATCACCATGGTCGAACCTTCTCGTATTCCCGCCCTTTTTTCCAAGCTCCGTCAAAGCCAGGCGCAAGCGCGTCACGCATTTGCAACCGCGCACGCAGCAGGCGAGTCTTGACTGCAGCTTCGCTTATTCCAATCACCTTGGCGGTTTCGGCAATGTTCAGATGTTCGATATCCCGGAGCACGAGTACCTGGCGATACTTGGGAGATAGAGAAGCAAGCGCTTTCGTAAGGGCCTCGCGAAGTCGCGCGTTCTCGAGTGCCTCGGAGGGTATTTCGCGCCAATCCGCAAAATCGCGCGGGATATAGTCCCCTTGCTCTTCCCCTTTGACAGGCTCGTCTAGCGAGTCGTAGAGGTGGCGTCGATCCTTCCGGAGCTTCATGCGCGATTCGTTGATGGCAATCTGGAAAATCCATGTACTGAACTTCGCTTCCTCGCGAAAGCGCCCAATGGCCTTGAACGCCTTCAAGATGGTTTCTTGGATCACCTCTTCAGCATCAGCGTCGTTGTGGACAATCGAAAGCGCCGCCAGGTAGATGCCCCGCTCGTGCGGGCGAACCAGTTCGTAGAAGGCTTCGTGATCGCCGGAACGAACGCGCGCGATCAGGGCGGCTTCAGACCCTAGTTGTATCTTGGCAGTGGCCATGAGGAGTCGTACGGTGCCGCTTGTTTGCCATAGTACTTAGCACTTCCTTTGGAGGCATCTGTGGCGGCAAATCGAGGTTGTCCAAGAAAATTGCGATTTTCCAGTTCCCGTCGGCTTCTTTCTGCCAAATCTCAAGGTATCGGGTGCGCGTCGTGATCGACTTGCCATTTTTCTTCGGTGTCAGCGTCAGCTTGTGCCAACCCCAATCGAACGCCAAGGCGCCCTGGACACGAATGGAAATGATGGTAACCGCAAGTTTGGCACGGTAGCGAGCAAAAAGCTTCGTAACACGGTGCCGAAACACAGCTTTGGCCTCGGCTCCGTAGAAGGACGGGCGTCCCACGGACATGTCATTATATTGGTCGGCAAACACCGACAATACCCTAGCGACATCGCCCGCCTCATACCCCTCACGCAGCTCTGTCTTTGCCAGTCGAATAGCGAGGACATCGTCCATACTTCCCTCGGGGCTGACGCTAGATTGTGGGACTCAGAATATTACCAAAGTTGAGGCTTGCAATCTTCTCCAGCCTAACCTCAATCTCTTCGTGAGCCTGGCTCCAGCACGGCGATCAATCGTTAACGATTCGCGAACCCAGGTTCATCCTGTGGGCCCATGTGCGGTGTCGAGGTACTCACGTGGCTGTGGGATTCGGAAGTGTCAGGAAGGTTTCACGGATTGGTTGGAAATCAAAATGGTAGCGAGTTCGTCACTTCCAGAGCCCTGCGGCATCCAATCGATCGGAATCATTCGTGCCACGCAAAACCAAAATCGTAGAAATCGACTGCTACCAAGTGCGCAGGGAATTAGTTGATTACATGGAGGGCGATCTCACGCCCGAACTGAGAATCCGGATTGATCACCACCTCCAGAACTGCAGTCACTGTACTGCCGTGTATGACGGTGTTCGGAACGTTGTGCGGTTGCTAGGCAATGAGAATGCCATCGAGTTACCGCAAGGTTTCAGCCAGCGTTTGTACAGGCGACTGTTCCGAGTCCGGCCGGTAACAGCAAAGGAGCAGTTATGATTCAGTTCAAGAAGCAAATATGCGGTGATCTGGATGCTGCTCTCCAGCGCGAGTGGCTGGAAACCAACGGCCTCGGCGGCTTCGCTTCCTCCACCATCGTCGGTCTGAACACGCGCCGCTACCACGGGTTGCTGGTGGCTGCCACGAAACCACCTGTCGGCCGTTTGGTGCTCCTCTCGAAGGTCGAAGAGACCCTATTCATCGATGGACAGGGTTTTGAGCTTTCCGCCAACCGATACCCCGGAGTAGTTCATCCCCAGGGCTTCCGCTACCTCAAACAGTTTCGCCTCGATCCGTTTCCGGTGTTTACCTATGAAATCGAGGGCATTGAGATCGAAAAAACGGTCTTCATGATTCACGGTGAAAACAGCACCGCCGTTCACTACGAGTTGCAGAAAAACAATCATCCGGAATCGCCGAAGAACTTGCGGCTGGAGATCAGGCCGCTGATCGCATTCCGCGACTATCACAGCACGACCCACGAGAACGGGGCATTGAATCCGGCCTTGAAAGAAGAGCCGGGATTGATGGCCGTGACCCCTTACCAGGCACTGCCAACACTGTATCTGGCTCACAATGCTGTTGAATTGCAGAAGACAGGCGACTGGTACAGAAATTTTGAATACGACGTCGAGCGCGACCGCGGTTTGGACTTTACGGAAGATCTTTTCAATCCCTGCGTTTTGCGATTCGACCTGCGCGCCCGCAGCCAAGCCTCAGTTATTGCTTCCACCGAACGCCGCGAGGTGGTGCGAGTCATTGAGTATCGGCAAGCCGAAATCACTCGTCGCCGAAACGCAGTGGTGTCCTCCCCCGTTGACGACGACTTTGCCCGTACCCTGGCCTCGGCTGCAGAGCAATACATCGTTTCTCGAGGAGATCAGAAGACGATCATCGCTGGCTATCACTGGTTCAGCGACTGGGGCCGCGACACCATGATCGCCCTGCCTGGCCTTACTCTGCCCACCGGTAAGCATGAGGTTGCGCGCAGCATCCTGCGCACCTTCGCTAAACACGTGGATCAGGGCATGTTGCCCAACCGTTTTCCTGACGCTGGGGAAACGCCAGAATACAACACGGTCGATGCCACTCTCTGGTTTTTTGAAGCGGCGCGTGCCTTCCTTGCCTACACGGGCGATGTTGAGTTTGTACGCAACGAACTCTACCCCGTGTTTACGGACATCATCTCTTGGCACGCTCGGGGCACGCGGTACGGAATCAGAGTGGATCCTAACGGCCTACTTTCGTCGGGGGAACCCGGTGTCCAGCTCACGTGGATGGACGCCAAGGTTGGCGACTGGGTGGTGACGCCCCGATGGGGAAAACCGGTCGAGATCCAAGCGCTCTGGTATAACGCGCTGTGCATCGTGGAAGACTTGGCCCGCAGGTTTGGGGACGAAGCTGGTCAAGAACGGTATCGCAGCATGGCAGCACTCGCGAATCAGGCGTTCAACCGCCTCTTCTGGAACGAAAAAGATAGTTGCTTGTACGATGTCGTAAATGGCGGACTGCCCGATGCATCCATCCGTCCGAATCAGATCTTCGCCGTCAGCCTGACTCACACCATGTTGGCACCGGAACGGGCCCGGAGCGTGGTGGAGAAAGTGCAGGGACACCTGCTCACGCCGTATGGGCTGCGTAGCCTCGCCCCGAGTGATTCTCAATACCGTGGACGCTACACCGGCGGTCCTGCCGAGCGCGACGGCGCGTACCACCAGGGAACCGTATGGCCGTGGCTGCTGGGACCATTCATCACGGCGTACGTGAAGGTCAACGGCGGCAGCGACACCGCGCGCCGCCAAGCAGCCAAGTGGCTGGTTCCGCTAAAGGATCACCTCGAAGACGGTGGCCTGGGTCATATTCCCGAAATCTTGGATGGGGACCCACCTCATCGCCCTTGCGGGTGTATGGCGCAGGCCTGGAGCGTAGCCGAGACATTGCGCACGTTGGTGGAAGATGTCCACGCAAAGCACAGATAGCACCGCTGTGCGTCAAGCAACGCCAAGGCAGATTCGTTCCAGAACCGGGACTAACGCGTAGCTGGAAGGAACGCACCGTGATCTGCTAGCTCGAATAAGGCGGTCTTGTGAAAAATCTCTTGCTTGCGCTTCTGCTGTTCCCGGCATTTCTATTTGCGCATCCTCCGCCGACTCCAAGTCCGCGCACTGGCAAGGCCTCCAGTCCGCGCAGCGTCGGTGTCGCCGGCCAGCGCAACGACGTCGCTGGCATCCCCCAGTCGATCCTGCCGGACACAAGGATTGCGATCACAATGTCCTGGAAAAATTGTTCTGAGACTACACTTTCAGGCTGCCGCTTCACCTGCGACTTTGATTTTCTTGTTCTTGATCGTGACCATGAATTTGGCGTAGTCAGCTTCGGTTTGATCGGTGTACTCAGACGCAAAATCTGTAATCGCTTTCACGATCTTTGATCCGCTGCCGCAGTAACCATGAATCATACAAGGATCTCCGGATCGGGCATGTCCTCGCGCCAGGAGCTCACCCGCAACCACCGCTAGGCTTTTCAAGCCGCCGCCCTTAAGTGTCTTGAGGTCGATGCCGCCCTTGTGGTCGTTGAGCTGCCTCACCAGGTATTCACGCCCTCCGAACACCGTCCAACCCAAGAGTGGATCCGACAACGGCTGGATGGCTCTCTGCCCTTCTGCCACGCGCTGCCCCTGGTGTTTGTTGACGAGGTCGAGCAGGTACGGAGTGTAAGCCGACTTCACTTCCTGCTTGATTTGTAAAAAAAGAGGATCCTTGGGCCCGTTCCCCTCGAACAGCACCACATAATCTCGCAATCCAACGCTCCCCGTTCCGACAACTTTAAAGCCGACATCAACAGGTCGAAAGAGATCGAACAGGTGCCTTCGCTCGGGGCTCAAACAGTCACGATAAGTCTCGAGTGAGGACAAAACATCCTTGGCTTCCTGGCCGGTCACCCGCCAAAACACGGGTCGACCATCCCGAAAACGGCGTTCGCCGCGTCCGTCAACCTGCGAGTACTTCTCCAAAAAGTCGAGGGGCTTGGCACGTTCAGACTGGCGAAGGGCGGCGTGGATAGGCCGAATGCGTTCTTCCCGGTGTATCAAGTGCCTTGCCACCTGAAGAATCGGCCGACGCGCAAATTCCGCCATTGATCGGCAATAGCTTTCCACAAATGCCTCTGCGGCAGCCCGGCGAGTGGACCGCTTCTGCTTGGCCTCGCGGCCAGCAAGAATAATGCTCGCAGCCATCCGCTTAACATCCCACTCCCAAGGGCCGTAGGTGGTCTCATCGAAGTCGTTCAGATCGAAAATCAGTTTTCCGTCCGGCGCGGCAAAGGAGCCCAGGTTCTGAACGTGCGCGTCTCCACACAGTTGCACGTTAAGGTTAGAGTGCGGCAACCGGGCCAAGTCCGCTGCCATAATCGACACCGCGCCGCGAAAGAAGGCAAAAGGCGAAGACGACATCCTTGAGTACTTAAGCGGCAGTAGTTGCGGAAGACGATCATCGACCGAAGAGAGAAGCACTTGGATGGGATCAAGTTTCCTATCCTTCGCCCGCAGCTCGCTATGCGCCGTTCGGTTCAGCGCGTTGCGGCGGCTCTTACCGAATCTCATTCGTTCTTCCGCCGTTCTGACTTCGACAGGACTAACACGCGCCCTCGTTGCCATGGCGATAGTTTAGCCTCCTTAACCTTTATGGTAACAATACCTTTCACCAACCTCCCGGCAAGACCAAATCTCGGTTACTGCTTCTTGGCGGCTGCTGCAGCACGCTTTTTGGCGTGGGCGACGAGCCCGTCGAAACGGGGGTCACCGTGAAGCGATTGGAGGTCGGGGTCCTTTTCTATGTCCAGAGCGGCCCAAGGGGGAGGAGCTAGTCCGTGGTCGACCGCCTCGCGTAGAAGCGAGAGCGCCTCATTTCGTTGGCCCCGACGCGCCGCGATGCAAGCAAGGATATACGTAGAATAGGCGGTGCCCGGGTGCTCCGGCCCGAGCACGCGCCGTTGAATGTCGAGCGTTTCCCGCAGCAATTTCTCCGCTTCGACATAGTGGCCTTCGTAGGACAAAACGCTGGCCAGGCCGACCATCGACCCTAGCGTTTGCGGGTGTTCCGGCCCGAGGATACGACGTCGAAGGTCGAGCGTATCGCGGTACAACTTCTCCGCTTCGGCGTATTGGCCTTCGTGCTGCAGACTGAAGGCCAGATTGTTCATCGAAAATAGCGTGTACGGGTGCTCCGGACCGCGGACACGTCGCTCGATGTCGAGCACCTTGCGTTGCACCTTCTCCGCATCGGCGTACTGGCCTTCGTCAGCCAGCGTTTCAGCCAGATTGTCCATTGAAATTAGCGTGTACGGGTTCTCCGGGCCGCGGACACGTCGCATGATATCGACCACTTCCCGTTGCAACTTCTCCGCATCGGCGTAGTGGCCTTCGCCATCCAGCGCGAGAGCCAGAGTGTCCATCGACCTTAACGTTTCCGGGTGTTCTGGGCCGAGGACTCGGCGCTCAATGTCGAGTGTCTCGCGGTACAACTTTTCTGCCGCATTGTAGTGGCCGTCGTAATACTGATTGGTTGCCAAATCGTTCATCGAGAGCAGTGTGTCCGGGTGCTCTGGCCCGAGGACACGCCGTCGAATATCAACGGCCCGTTCCAGTAGTGACTGCGCTCGGGGATAGAGTCCGAGATTTGTGTAGACAATTCCCATGACGTGCATCATCTGCGCTTGTAACTCCGGGTCTTTCGACAGCCCCGTATCGACATCCTTCGACGCTTTGTCCAGGATTTCTCGGGCCGTAATGCTGTTGCCTCGGGCTTCGCTCGGGTCTGACAACTTAAACATGCCTGTCATAAAGTCCGTGATGCGATTCGCCCGATCGCGCTCGCGGGTGATTCGGCGCAACTGCACCGCCTGCATCACGGCAAACCCCGCCAGCAGCAGCACCATGCCCGCAGCTACGGCTACGCCGATGCGGTGGCGGCGAACGTATTTCTGCAATCGGTAAGCTGTTCTCGCGGGACGGGCCACGACTGGTTCGTTGTGCAGGTATCTGCCAATATCAGCTGCCAGCTCTGATGGCGTCCCGTACCGGCGCGCGCGGTCCTTTTCGAGCGCCTTCATCGTGATCCAGTCGAGGTCGCCGCGCAGCAGACTCACAAGTTGCTCTGGCCCCGTGTTCCGTTTCTCCGCTATCCCCGTCGAAGTCTGGCGATCCACGCTGACCTTCGTGCTCGGACGGGGTGGATCATCCTCGCGCAATTGGCGTAAAACTTCGTGGAAGGGTTTGGTCTGCCAGTGCTTCGGGTCGGAGCGCAGGAATCCGGTGAGCAGTTCGTACAGAACCACACCGAGGGAATAGACATCGGTCCGCGTGTCCACATCCAGAACGCTGGGATCGGCTTGTTCCGGGCTCATGTATCCCGGCGTGCCCACCATGCCCCCGACCAGGGTAAACATGGTCTGCTCGTCAGACTGCTGCGAGGTGGTTTTCGCAATGCCGAAGTCGATGATGCGTGGCATTGGCTTGCCATCGACCTCGACTACCAGGATGTTGGAAGGTTTCAGGTCGCGGTGAATGATCGCCTTCTGATGTGCGTGCTGCACTCCCTCGCAGACCTTGATAATCAGGTCCAGCCGCTCGCGGGGCGTGAGGCGCTTCTGATCGCAATACTGTGTGATGGGCAGTCCCGACACATATTCCATCACGAAGTACGGCTGACCATCGGCAGTGGCCCCGGCGTCAAACACCTTGGCGATGGCGGGATGCTCCATGATCGCCAGGGTTTGCCGTTCTAGTTCGAACCGTTGCAGAGCCGAGTCGTCATACCGGCCCGCCTTGATGACTTTTAGTGCGACTCGCCGCTTCACGGGCGTGGTCTGCTCGGCAAGCCAGACCTGCCCCATGCCGCCTTCGCCGAGTTTCTTCCCCAGACGATAGGGCCCGATCGACCCGAGATCACGCCTCGTCATAGAGGGTATCGATGGGCCGGAGTCTAAAGTGGCCTCGGCATCTCTCGATGCTGCGGAATTGTGGGGATCAAGACTGGGTAAAGGGTTTTTCGGTTCGCTCATGTCAGCCTCACGAGCACACCAGGCGGGACTACTGAGGCGGGAACCAAGAATCTTCTCAATACTCCGTAAGATAGCCTGGCCGAATTGGGACTCGATGCACTCTCAGGGGTGTCATCTTAGGAGCAAACAAGGGGTAAGTCAACGCGAAGCCGAAACGTCATAGCCCAGATGGTTGAAGGGAACGAAGGGAGACAGTCCAGTTTACCCAATCGCTCCTCCGGCGTGCCTTTGCAGAACAGTAAAGCAGAAGAGGGAGGAGACTCTAATACTCTGTTTGCCAATTGCGCCTGCAGCCACATATCATTTCATTGTCACTAATCGTGACATCCTCCCGGAGGGTGCTGGGCTTTCCAGGCGATCTCTTTCACCTCTTCGCTCAGCTTCTCCTGGCGCTTGCGTAGTACCCCGCCGACCGCTGGCCGGTGTCGATAAGCCCACGCCGCTTCCGTGACTACGCGGCGCAAATGAGCATTTTCCGTCGTGGTGATAACAAATTCTCCAGGACGCAGTAGTGGCTGATCGTTTTGCCGAACATCCTATGAACCCACTCTTCTAAGACGAGCATGCTAGGCTACGATGTCAGGCACGTTAATCAAGCGCAGCTTAGGTTCTGACCGAAGGTCTGCAGCGATCCCGGTTGTTGGCTTATGCAATGGTCTTGTAGATTAGCCTGGACTCGAAGACCCAATTTACTCAATCATGTCCTTCAAAGAAAGAAACTTCTGGCTGACCACGGTAGAGATGCCGAAAGCCGACGCTGCGCAGCCATTGCCCGAGAGCGTCGACGTAGCGGTGATCGGCGCCGGGTACACAGGGTTATCGGCGGCACGCACGTTAGCCAAGAACGGCGCCAACGTTGCTGTGTTGGAGGCGGAGACCGTCGGCTGGGGCGCCAGCTCCCGCAACGGGGGCATGGTACTTACCGGCCTGAAGCTCGGTGTGAGTAAGCTGATTTCCATGTATGGCCGCGAACGGACGCAGCTCATGTACGCGGCGTCGCTAGCATCGATTGATTGCGTGGAACACATCGTGCGGGAGGATGCGATCGACTGCGACTTCTCCCGATGCGGACATCTCGAGGTCGCATGCAAACAGAAACACTTCGACGACTACTGCCGGCAAGTGGAAGTTGTCGCACGTGAACTCAACCACCACTTGCGGGTTGTGCCTAAGAGCGAGCTGCACACCGAGATCGGGTCCGACATTTATTTCGGTGGCTTGGTGGATGAGGTCAGCGCGGGTTTGAACCCTGCGCGATTCGTGGCGGGCTTGGCACGGGCGGCGGACCGGGCCGCTGCAGCGATTTTCGAGAGCGCGCGCGCGGAGAAGATCGAACGTGAAACGCGCCAGGGAACGCTGGGTTGGCGAGTGAGTACTTCGCGAGGCTCGCTGTGGGCGCGAGATGTCTTCGTCGGTACCAGCGGTTATACCGGAAGCGTAACGCCCGGGCTGAAGAAAAAAATTATTCCCATCGGTTCGTACATCATCGCGACCGAAGTTCTGCCCGAGGCGCTGGCGCGTGAGCTGAGCCCGCGCAACCGACTCGAAAAATTATCTCTACTACTACCGCCTGACGCCGGATCGCAGAATGCTCTTCGGCGGGCGCGCCGCATTTTTCCCCGAAACTGAGCAAACAATTCGTAAGAGTGCAGAGATTCTGCGTCAAGGCATGGTTCAGGTCTACCCGCAATTGCGCAACACGAGAGTCGAGTACGTCTGGGGCGGGACGCTGGATTTTGCCTTCGACATCATGCCGCACGCCGGGCAACTCGACGGAATGTATTTCGCTGTGGGATACGCGGGCCATGGAGTCGCGATGGCGACTTACCAGGGCCAACAAATGGCGGAGTGGATCGCCGGGGGCAAGAACGAAAATCCATTCGTCGGCATTCCGTTTCCCGGCGCGCCCCTGGGTCTCTATAACGGTAACCCTTGGTTCTTGCCACTGGCGGGATCCTGGTATAAGTTTCTGGATTGGGTTAGTTAGTGCGGAGCCAGCGGGTCAGTTGCGACATTTGAGGACAGCCGCTTCACCAGGTAGTAAGAAAGATATGCGATAGGTCCAAGAAGCAGCGCTGGGGGGCCCCAACGAATGGCAAAGGGATCGCTGTAGCGTAGCGCCACATATCCGATTAATGCCGGTGCGGTCACCACGTACAGCAAACCCAGCCGACCCCAAGGGATAAGAAATGCACGTGTCATTTCAGGCTTCGTCTGCCGTAGCCGCCACCCTGCAAGAACGGTCATCACCGAAGTCGCGATGCGTAGCCAGATGTAAATGCTGATCA
>WNFB01010915.1_pt1 | contig 12142 bp, 7 predicted proteins | sample 5400501 | NCBI WGS metagenome assembly WNFB01 (sample SAMN13153341, study PRJNA577476) | soil metagenome | isolation source: 200 cm saprolite under Douglas fir tree site 2 hole 1 | place: USA:California | collected 2015-04-18 | reverse complement strand
CGCATGAGCGCGATGTCTTCGTTCATCTGATGCGTCGCCCCGTCCGGGCCGACGGTCAGCCCTGCGTGGGAGCAGAAGATCTTCACGTTCAGGTTCGTGTACGCGACGTTCTGGCGGATCACGTTGTACGTGTGCGCGCTCCCGAACACGCTGTACGTCGCCGCGAAGGCGATCTTACCGGCCGCGGCCAGGCCCGCCGCGACGCTGATCATGTTCGGCTCCGCGATCCCGAGCTGGAAGAAGCGGTCCGGGAAGGACTTGCCGAAGTCGATCGTCTTGATGGACTCCGTGGTGTCCGCGCCGACGACGACCACGTTCGGGTTGCGGCGCCCGAGATCGATCAACGCCTTGCCGAAGTACGATCGCTGGCTCTCCATCTTCCATGGGCCCGCGGTCAAATCGCCGCCTCCTGGGCATCGAGTTCGGCGAGGGCGAGCTTCAGCTCGTCGTCGCTCGTCGCGGCGCCGTGATACTTGATCTTGTTCTCCATGAACGAGACGCCTTTGCCTTTGACGGTCCGGGAGATCACGGCAGTCGGCCGGCCTTTCGTGCGATGCCCCTCCTCGATCGCCGCGAGGATCTGGCGGAAGTCGTGCCCGTCGATCGTGAGGACGTGCCAGTTGAACGCCTCCCATTTCTCCGCGAGCGGCTCGAGCGGCATGATGTCCTCCGTGCGGCCCTCCTGCTGGATTCCGTTCCGGTCGATGAAGGCCGTCAGGTTGTCGAGGCCGTACTTCGACGAGGCCATCGCAGCCTCCCACGTCTGGCCGACGTCCTGCTCGCCGTCCCCCAGGATGCAGTAGACCCGCCACGGCTTGTGATCCATCCGCGCCGCGAGCGCGAGCCCGACGGAGAACGACAGGCCCTGGCCTTCCGCGCCCGCGGCGTTCTCGACGCCCGGAGTCGTCCCGAGCTCCGGATGGCCTTGGAGGCGGCTGTTCAGTTTTCGGAACGTCAGCAGCTCCTCGACCGGGAAGAAGCCGCGTTCCGCCAAGGCCGCGTACCAGACCGGACAGGCATGGCCCTTGCTGAGGACGAACCGGTCTCGATCCGGCCACGTCGGATTCTTCGGGTCGACGCGGAGGACGTGGAAGTAGAGCGCGGTGACGATGTCGGCCGCGGACATGGAGCCGCCCGGATGGCCGCTCTGTGCGTTGTGCGTCATCCGGATGATGTGCTTCCGAAGGGTTACGGCCTTCTTCTTGAGGCTCGCGATGAGCTCTTCGGAGACATCGACCATGACCTGCCCGCCCCGCTCCCGCCCGGAGTCGGCCGGGACATGACGGGCGGTTCTTAAGGGCTTTGTCGAGGCCTCAACGCGAGTCTTTCGCGGCGCTTCTGCGGGACCACACCACCACGACCGCAGCCCATACCAAGATCATCGTGACCACGACCAGTCCAAAGTCCAACCCGGCCGCCGCGAGCGCCACGGCAAGGATCCCGGTGGCGAGCAGCAGGATGTAGACGACGCTGAACAGCGGTTCCAGAATCCATCGATTCATCCCGCCAGGCCGGCGGATGCCTCGCGGTGCGGCCGACGCCATCCCAGTCGAAAGGCTTGCCGATGGGATGAACGCTTGCACAAACCCCCTCGTCAATCGACGTGAGCGCCGTTGAATGCGACTATAATATGGCTGTAAGCATAGAAGGCCGGTGGGCGTGAGCCAATCGGTCCGTGCGGGCGTGCCTTCGGAGATACCCGGCTCGGTCGCGGACATTATCATTCCTGAATATGTTTCAATCGCGGACGCGGGTTCTACATCTGTCTCACAACGCCCATATACTTCGCGCGTTCTTCGCCGGGTCCGCAACAGGAGGAACGGGATGCGAATCAGACCCCTCGGCTTGATCGCGATTACGATCGCGTTGGCGGGCATCGCAGTTGCAGCAGTGGCATTCGGCCCCGCGAACCTCGTGAGGTTAGGCTCGCCATCGGGTACGAATACGCCGCAGGCCTCTTCGGTCGGCGTTCCGACGTGGCACGTCGGAGATTCGTGGACGTACAACGTCAACTCGACTCCGCCCGACGTCATCATCGCAGGGCCGACCTGGGGAAGCCCATCCCTCACGGGAACGCTCACCCGCACGGTCGCCTCCGCCGACGGCTCCGAATACAATGTGACCGTCCATGGCTCGTTCCACCTCGGGAGCGTCTTCGACGCCGCCCGGGATGGGAACATGACGAACGCCTCGACCCTGCTGTTGTTTCAGCCGGTGATGGAGAACGCGACGGTCGACGGGTACGCCGTGTATCGCGCCTCCGACCTCGCGGAGTTGAAGGAGGTCCGTACCGTCCAGTTGAAGAGCGCGCTCTGGACCGCCCGTGGTTGGTTCAACGTGTCGTTCACCGCGACCGTCCAGACGACGTACCAGCCTGCCCTCGACATCTGGGCCTTCCCGATCGAGGAGAACGCGACCTGGAACGTGTCGAGCAACGCGACGATCCATGCGATGATCGCCTGGCGCTTCGACGGACCGAACGATTCGTTCGGGTTCTGGCACAATTTCAACGTGACGGTGCCGATCCGGCTGATGCTCCACTCGGGCCTGTTGGAGAACGTGACGACGCCCGCGGGGACGTTCTCGGCGATCCCGGTCCGCCTGGCCCTCCCGACGATTGATCGCCTCGCAACAGACGATCGCGAAGGCCCCGTCGTGGGCCTCGGAGGCGACGAGTGCGGCCAGCCGCGTCTCGCGGCCGAAGCGTGGTTCAGTGGCGACGTCGGGAACGTCGTGAAGGCGGTTTCCTTCATCGGCGGAATGAAGATCGTCGCCGAACTCGCGTCGTTCCATCGATCGTAGACGCCTACCGTAACCCGTTCCTTCCCTGCGGCGTTCGCCGCGGGGGAGGGAAATCTTATTCCACGCGCGTTCATTGCGCAGCCGGATGGCCATCAAGATTGCTCCCTCGATCCTGTCCGCGCGGTTCGACCGCTTGGGGGACCAGGTGCGCGAAGCCGCGGAAGCCGGCGCGGACATGCTCCACATCGACGTGATGGATGGCCATTTCGTCCCCAACCTGACGATGGGGCCGGCCATCGTGAAGTCGATCCGGCCATTGACGCGGGTCCCGTTCGACGCCCATCTGATGGTGACGCATCCGCAGGAATTCGTGAAGCCCTTCGCCGACGCCGGAGTGGACGATCTCACGATCCACGTCGAGAGCGACGATGATGTCCGCGCGACGATTCGGGCGATCCGCGACGCCGGAATCCGTCCGGGGGTCGTCCTGAATCCCGCGACCCCGTTCGAGAAAGCGGTCCCTTACCTCGGGGACGCTGACATGCTCCTCATCATGACGGTCCACCCCGGATTCTCAGGGCAAGCCTTTCGAGCGGACGTCGTGCCGAAGATCCGCGAGGCCCGACGGTACATCGACAAGGAGGGCCTGGCGACCGAGATCCAAGTGGACGGCGGCATCAAGGTCGACACCGCGCCGATCGTCGCCGAGGCGGGCGCCGACATCCTGGTCTCGGGGAGCGGCATCTTCCCGGACCGGATCCGCGAGAACTTGATGGCCCTCCGCCGCGCGGCGGAGAAGGGGCGCGCGGGTTCGAAGCGCGTCTAGGACACAATTCGTCTCGCCGCCGATCCAGGGCTCGCAAACCTTTAGGAGCAAGAGGGCATCGAGGCGCTTGCGATGGTCCGTCTCGGATTCGTGATCGGGACACTGCTGCCCGTCGCGCTCCTGGCGGCAAACCTCATCACGGGCTACGGAGGCATCCTGGTCACGATCGGCCTGCTCGTCTGGCTCGCGACCGGCGTCCTGCTCACGCCGACGTCGGAGGACGAGGCCTAACTCTTTTCGTAGAGGGAGTCGCCCGCAACGGACAGCTCGACCCACTCGTCGATCGACCGCACGTCCTCGAGGAGGACGTTCACCATCTCTCCGGACTCATCCTCGACGATGAACGAATCGAGGACATCCTCCGCCTCGTTCGTGTCGCGCACGATGCCCACAAACTCCCCGTCCGAATCGACGACGTTCAGGCCCGCGAAGATCTCCGCCGCGGGGCCGCGCAGCGTCACGCGGTCCACGACCCCGCTCACGTACCGGCGGCCGAGGCGCATCCGGCCCCCGGAGCCTTCCCCGAGGACCAGCGTGTTCGCCTCTTCCCCGGAGACGTAGCCGACCTCGATGCCATCGCCATCGACGACCGCCATGCCGACGAGCGACCGACCCCGCCGCGCCGCCAAACCGATACCTCCGAGTGCACCCTTCGCGGGACCGCCCGACGTCGTCCGAACACCGCGCGGCTACTGAAGCTTTTCGGGAACGGGCGCGGAACCGCTCTGGGCCATACGGTTATCAGGTGAGATATCGAGGACGCTTCTTTTATACTGGCTGACCCGACATCCAACGGTGTCAATCCCTCCGGGTGCGGAGGGCGACCCCTCGGTTGGAGCCACATGGCCCGCTGCCCCCTTTGCGAGTCGGACGTACCGGACGGTCGATCCGCCTGCGACATCTGCGGGCAGCCGTTCGGTCGCGGCTTAACCGCGCGGGCGGCCCCCGACATCACGAAACGGGCCCTCGCGGCGGCGCGGAAGGACCTCGGGGCCTCGAACCACGATCCGGCCGACCCGTCGTTCGCGCGGAGCCTCCTCGAGCGAGCCGAGCAAACGGAGGCCGCCGGGGACCTCGGACGGGCCCTCGATCTCGCGCGGGCCTCCCGGCGAGTTCTGGCCCTGGCACGCCGCAAGGCGCGCGTCGCGGATGCCCTGGCCTACGCTGACGCCGTCCTCGAGGGGGCGACGAAGGCGGGCATCGAGACCCTCGCATTCCAGCGTAACATCGACCAGGCCCGCGGCCTCGCGGACCGCGGTGACCTCGTCGCGGCCGAGCGTCTCCTCCGCCGGGTGTCCATCCGGACGCTCGACCAGCGACGGGAACGCGTCCTCCAAGGGATCCTGGAGAAAGCCGAATCCCGCGTGCGATATGCGCGGGAACGGGGCGGGAACGTCGACGACGCGGAGAGCCACCTCGCCGACGCCCGGAAGGCCCTCGCGCTCCGGGAGTACAACCGAATCCGACCGCTCACGTCGAAGGCGATCGAGCAGGCGGAGGGGCAGCGCAAGTATGCGCGCGCCGAGACGATCCTGGACCGGGCCGCGGCGGACGTCGACGACGCTCGTCGGGACGGGGTGAACATCGCCGAGGCCCGCAAGGTCCTCACGCAGGCGCGCGACGCCCTCCGGAGGGGCGTGTACGCGGACATCCCTCTCCTCGCCGACCGGGCTCGGAACAGCCTGCAAGAGGCGCGCCGATACGCCCTCGCCGATGGAAGCCTGAGGGAGTCCGCCCGCGAGGTCGCGCGAGAGCGCCGGAAAGGCGTCGATGTGAGCCGGGCCGACGCGATCCTCGAGGAGGCCGGCCGGGTCCTCGGCGCGAAAGAGTACGGCAAGGTGCGGGGGCTGGCGAAGGACGCTCACGACGCGGTGCGGGAAGCATCCCTCCTCCAGACCGTGCGGGACGCGTTCGCGAGCCTTCAAGTCGATGCAGAGGACTTGCGCAATCTCGGTGCGGACGCCGCGAATTTCGAGCAGGTCCTCGTCGATCTCACGAAGTCGATCGAAGCGAACGACCTCGCGACGGCACGACGTCTGGTCGGCCGAGCCCGTCACGCGGCCGAGAGCGCGCGTGACTCGCACTTCCGCGTGATCATGGAGCAGTCCTTGCAGATCATCCTGATGAATGCGGCCCGAGGCCTCGACCCGGCGGTGGCGCGCCAGCTGCTGAAAGAGGTTGACGACGCCGTGTCGCTCGGCAAGAGGCTCGACATGCAGGCCCTGATCGACAAGCGCATGGCCGACGCGGACGCGGAGACGGAGTCGAAACTGAACGTGCGAGTGCTCCAAGCCCGGGACGACATCGTCGCCTTGCGCCAAGGCGGACAGAACGACACGGTCGGGCTCGAGGGGAAACTCGCGGACGCCGCCATCGGGATCCAGGAACGCCGGTTCTTCCACGCGGACGCGCTGCTCGACAGCGTCGAGCACGACATCTTCGCGACCCGGGAGCTCATGCGGTCCTCCGCGGCGGAGGTCCTCGGCCAGGCCCGGGGCGAAGTCGCCCGCGCGAAGGCGGACGGCATCCCGGTCGACACGGTGGGCCAGATGCTGCGCGACGCCGAGACATCGTATTCCGAAGCGCGGTACGGCGACACGATCTACGCCGGGAAAGCGTGCATCTCCGAGGTCGAAGAACTCGCCCGCGCCGAAGCCGACACGAAGCGGAAATCCGAGGCGGAAGTCGCGCAGTCGAAACACGAACGGACGGAAGGGATCCACCGCCGAATGGAGGCCGTGCGGGCCGAAATCCAGGACCTCCTCGCACACAACGTGGATCTGGCCCACGCGCTGGAGACCCTCGCGGCGGCCGAGCAGGCGGTCGGCCGGGGGTCCCTCGAGCAGGCGGAACACCTCGTCGCATCCGCCGAGGGAATCGTGAAAGGCGTCAAGGTTACCCTGAACCACCAGGCGAAAGGCGCGCTGGAACGGGCCCGAAAGGCCGTGGACCAGGCCGTCAAAGATGGCGTCGAGGTGCCGGAGTTCACGGACCTCCTGGAGCGCGCACGGGCCGCCGTCCAAGCGGGGCGTCCGGCGGAAGTCCTCCAGGCGACCGGCGAGATCGATCGACTCCTCTCCGAACAACGCCAGGTCCGCCACCAGGAGGAACAGCGGCGGACCCTCGAGAAGGCGCGGAGCGCCGCGACGAAATTCATCACGGTCAAGAAGCTCATCATGGACCTCCGCAAGGCGGACATCGACATCACGGGGGCCGAGGACAGCCTGCGGGCCGCGGAACGCGCGCTCGAGGAACGGAACTTCGACGATGTCGACGCGATCCTGACGAACCTCGACTCGACCGCGAAAGAACTCATGGACGAGCTCGTCGCCGCGGCGAGGAACCTGATTGGCCGCGCGGAGCGCAAGATCCACGAAGGCCGGGATGCGGGCCTCGAAGTCGACAAGGCGATCGCCTTGCTCGACGCCGCGGAAGGTTCGTTCGAGCGGGGCGAGTACGCTGATGCGGTCGAACATGCGAGGGCCGCGGAGAAAGAGGTCGCGGAAGGACTCCGGGAACTCAAGAGTCGCGAGGCGGAAGCCCGTCGGAAAGCCCAGGAGGCCGCGCGATCCGAGCTCGCCGCGATCCGCAAGACGATCTCGGATCTCGCCCGCGCGGACATCTCGATCCTCGGTGCCGAACCGGCTCTCGGTCGGGCGGAAGCGGCGTTCGAAGAGGGACGGTACGACGACATCTCGCGCGAGCTCGCGGAGACGAAGGAGATGGCCGCCCGCCTGAACGACGGACTCGAGGCGGCCGCGAAAGACCTCGTGTCGTACGTCGCGAAGGAAGTCGCCGAAGTCCGCTCGAACGGGCTCGATCCGGGCCGAGCGGAGGTCGTGTTGCTCAACGCTCGCGAGGCGATCAACGATGGTCGGTTCGTCGAGGCGATCGAGTACAAGAAGGTCATCGAGGACATCCTCGACGAGACCCGGCGGGACAGGGAGACCCGGGTCGCGCGGGACAACCTGTCCGAGCTCCGGGCGAAGGTCGAGGCCCATGCGAAGCTCGGCGCGGACGTCCGGATGGCCTCGGAAATCCTCGCACGCGCGGAGGCGATGATCGACGCGGGCGAACTCCACGAGGTCGGCGGATACACGAAGCGGATCTCCGAGGAAGTCGACCTCGCGCGGAAAACCCACCTCGACTCGGTCATCAGCTCGTTCTCGCCGATGATCGAGGAGGGCGTGTCCCTCGGCCTCCATGAGGAGGAGCTCCTCGAGTACCGCGCGCACGCCGAGGACGCGGCCACAGCGGACGACATGGAAGAGGTGTACCGACTCAAGGGCGACCTGCACGAACGTCTGCTCGATGCGAAACGCCATCAGATCGTCAAACGATCGATGAACGAAATCCAGAGCCTCGACGAGCTCGTCACACAATCGGAGCGCCTTGGGGTCCCGGCGGAGACCGCGAGGACGCACCTCCAGGGTGCCCGCCAAGCGATCGAGGATGGCAACCACTTCCTCGAGAAGTACGAGACCCGGGTCCACGCCGTCTCGACGATGATGGCGAACGCGAAACGTCTCGGGGCGGAGCTAGGCGACGCGGAGGGTTCGCTCGAACAGGCGGAAGCGGCGCTCCGCGCGGGCGACATCGCGATGGCGGACACCCTGATCAAACAGGCCGAGGTGTCCGTCGGCATCCAGATCCAGAACTTCATCAAGAACAAGTACCCGAACCTGGCACTGCGCCTGCCGTCGGCCGGGCTGCAGGCCGGGGAGTGGAACCAGTACGTCCTCGAGGTCGAGAACCGCGGGAAACTCCCGGCGCGGAACGTCCAGATCGAGTTCTCCGGCGACCTCGAGGCGAAGGGCATCGCCCCGATCGCCGAGATCGGCGTGGGCGAGGTCGTCCCGGTTCGGGTCGGCCTGCGGCCGAAGGGCAAGGGCTCGCTCCCCGTCGCGGTCGGGATCACGTACAAGCGGCTCTTCGACGAGAACCGCTACGAGGTCCGCGACACGAAAGAGATCAAGGTCGAACCGGAGTCGACGTACCTCGTCGAGGACGTCTTCCTGATCCATTCCGACGGCCGGCTCATCGCGCACTACAGCCGCAAGTTCCGCGAGGAGATCGACGAGGACATCTTCTCCGGCATGCTCACGGTCGTTCAAGACTTCGTGAAGGATTCGTTCAAGACGCGCACCCGCGTCGGCATGAAACGACTCGACTTCGGGGACTCGAAGATCCTGATCGAACGCTCACCGCACACGTTCCTCGCCACCGTGGTCGTCGGCCAGGAACCGAAGCTACTCCCGCTCTACATGCTCCAGGTCCTGAAAGAGGTCGAGGACCGATACGGCACCGTCCTCGAGAGGTGGACAGGCCTCCTGCACCAGCTCGAAGGCATCGACGAAATGATCCAGAAGCTCGTCTTCGTCGCGAAGGACCCGAACGCCGTCGTGGGCGCGCTTGCGGAGAGCCCGGTGACCTTGACGGCCATGGCGATCGACGCGCTCGGCACGGTCCAGGCGACCGAGGCAAACGAACTCCTCGCGAAGGCGCAGTCGACCCTAGAGACGGACATCCAGCTCGCATGGCAGTTCATCGAACAGGCGAGGTCGCAAGCGGATCTGGTCAAGACCCAGCTGCGGGACCGGATGGGCGAGATCCTGACCGCGGCCCGCGACACGGTCAGCGAGCTGAAGTCGATCGGCGCGGACACGAGCCAGGCGGAGCTCCTCCTGAGGGAAGCGGAGGAAGCGTACAGCGAAGGCAAGTACGAGCGGGTCCGGGAGATCCAGCAAGGCCTCCACGAATCCCTCGAACGGCAGAAGGGCGAGATCGCCGCGAAGAAGGTCGAAGTCGAGCTCGCATCCCTGATCAACGACATCTCGATCGCGAAGAGCCAGAACCTCGACGTCCGGGAGGCGGAGTCGTACCTCACAAAGATCGAGGGCGCGATCCAGAAGAAGAACCCGCGGCAGATGGACGAGTACCTGCGGCGGGCGAAAGAATCCCTTTCCCGCCAGCGCCGGCGGACGGTCCTCGACAAGGCGCGGGCCGACATGGAACGGATCCGGAACATGGTGGCGGCGGCGAACTCGGTCCACGCGGACCTCTCCGACGTCGAGGCGCTGCTCCAGAAGGCAGAAGAAGCGATGCGCCTCGAGGACCTGAAAGGGGCCGAGTCCCTCATCGAGCGGGCCGAGGTGACGGCGAAGGCAAAGGTCGAGGGATTGCTGAAGGACCGCTACCCGCGACTGTTCCTCGAGACGATCAGCGCAGGGCTCCAGGCGAACCGCTGGAACCGATTCGTGCTGAACATCACCAACAAGGGCAACTGGCCAGCCGAGCACGTCACGCCGATCGTCACCGGACCCGTCGAGGTCGTGGGACTCCAGATGGTCGAGAAGATCGAGCCGAACCAGAAAGTCTCCCTCGAGTTCGGCCTGAAGCCGAAGGAGGCCGGGACGATGGACTTCGATTTCGAGGTGCACTACACGAGGCCCCTCGACGACGGCAAGCATCAGACGACCGACACGGCGGTCGTCCGCGTCGAACCGGAGACCGGTTATCTGATCGACGACGGCCTGCTATTCCATTCGACGGGCGCCTTGGTGTGCCATGAGACCCGGACGTACGTGCCTCCAGAGGAGGCGTCCCGCGCGGCGAACCTCGAGGCGAAGGTCAAGGACTTCGTGAACAGGGCCTTCCCGAATGGCGGGAAGAGCATCCAGACGGCCTCGTTCGGCGGCACCACGGTTCTCGGGGCCCGCGGTCCCCAGGCGTTCCTGGCCGTCACCTTGCGCGGGAAGGAACCCGCGATCCTGCCGCTCTACGTCATGCAGGTCCTCAAGGACATCCACGACGCGTACGGCCCGCGGCTCGAGGGGTGGAGCGGCGACCCTGCCGAGCTGCCCGGCATCCGCGAGGCCGTCCGGAAGATCCTCTTCGCGACGGACGTCGAAGGCGTGTCCCTCGGCCCGCTCGAAGACAGCCCGGTCAGCAAGATCCCGATGCTCGTGAAGCGGGGCCTGCTCGCGGGAGAGGGGCAGACGGACTTCTTGACGTGGGCTCGGACCTCGATCGAGCGCGAAGGCTACGGACAGGGCATGGTCGTCCTCCGTCAGATCTCGGACGCCACCGTAGGCCCGACCGAGGAGATCTCCCGCCAGATCCGCCAGACGATCATCGCGTCGAAGGAGGCGGGCACCCTCCAGATCTCGGATGAACAGGTGAACGCGTACGTTGAATTCCTGCGGCTCACGCTCGAGGCGGCCTTCCAGGCGAAGCATCGCGCGGGGATCGAACGCTATTGGCCGATCTCACGCATTGCAGTCAAGACCGCGGAACAGATCGGGTACGACGCCGTGAGCGCCTTCCGCAAGGTCATCGTCGGGCAGATCGGGGCGAAGGAGCTCGACCTCGTCGCGCCGGACGACATGTGGCGCGGCATGAAGATCGATGTCCAGGTCCACATGGCCTCGGTCAGCGCCGCGTACAAACTCTGGGCCCGGAAGATCGAGATCCTACTGCGCTCGCAGGATGCTTGGAAGATCAAGGCGGGCCTCGACCGCGGCGAGTACTCCGTCGGAATCGAAGGCCAGAAAGTCCGGATCGATCCGTCGATGGTGTCGTTCGTGGAGTCGATCCCGGAGTACGTCGTCGAAGAGCCGTTCGAGGGCGGGGTCGTCTATCTCGATACGCGGATGTCGAAAGAGCTCATCGCGGAAGGCTACGCCAAGGAAATCGCGAACCTGGTCCGTGAGGCGCGGAAGGACATGCGTCTCGCCGACGACCGGATTGTCGAAATCGAACTTGTCGCCGGCAAACCGTTCCGCGCCATGCTGCAACCGTGGAAGGACATGATCTTGCGCGATTCCAACGCGCTCGACCTACAATTCGTCGCGGAGCCGGACGCGAACGCATACGTCATCGAAGCGGGCCTGGGAGAGGAGACGTTCCTCCTCGGCGTCCGGGCTGCCGAGATGTAGCAAGGCGCACCGACTGCGTCACCCCACACGCCCCCGTAGGGCGAGGGAGGAAACACTTTAGACCATCGCGGCCTTCGGTCGCCGGATGGGCATCAACCTCGCGGACATCGTCACCGCGGAACCGCGGGCGTTGGAGGATTTCTCGGGCAAAATCCTCGCGATCGACGCCTTCAACACGCTCTACCAGTTCCTCGCGATCATCCGCCAGCCGGACGGGACGCCTCTGATGGATCACGAAGGCCGCGTGACGTCGCACCTGTCCGGAATCATCTATCGCACTTCGAATTTCGTTGCCGCGGGAATCAAGGCCGCGTTCGTCTTCGACGGAGAACCGCCGCGGCTCAAGGCGCGCACGATTGTGGCCCGCGGTGAAATCAAGCGTCGCGCGGAGCGAGAGTGGAGGGAGGCTGTCGAGATCGGAGACCTCGCGACGGCGCGCACGAAGGCGATGCAAACGTCGCGGCTCACGGGCGAGATGGTGGACCAGTCGAAGCGCCTCCTGGACCTGCTCGGCATTCCCTGGTTCCAAGCGCCCGCGGAAGGGGAGGCGCAAGCGAGCGCGATGGCCCAGACCGGCGTCGCGTACGCGGCCGCCTCGCAAGACTTCGACTCCCTGTTGTTCGGCTCGCCGCGGCTC
>WNFB01004712.1_pt1 | contig 12144 bp, 7 predicted proteins | sample 5400501 | NCBI WGS metagenome assembly WNFB01 (sample SAMN13153341, study PRJNA577476) | soil metagenome | isolation source: 200 cm saprolite under Douglas fir tree site 2 hole 1 | place: USA:California | collected 2015-04-18 | reverse complement strand
GTCCGTATTGCGGCGTGGGGTGCGAACTGACGGTTCACGCCCAACAAGGGCAAATCGTTAAAGTGTCTTCCCCGCTCGACCACTCGGTCACTCAAGGGAATCTTTGCATCAAGGGACGATTCGGGTGGCAGTTCACACAAATCCGCTAGGAAGGCTGCGCGACGGGAGATCCAGATTTGACCTATCGCTTTGTGGGATAATCCGGCCATGAAAACCGCCTACTCCCCGGTTCTCTCTACCTTGCTCATTATTTCGCTTTCGTGCGCTCTTCTCTTCGCGCAAGCACCCGCTGGCCAAGCGCAACAGCCCGAGTTCGTCAAGAAGGGCCAGCAATTGATGCGCGAAGGCAAGCTGCAAGACGCGCTGACGCTCTTCCGCCAGACACTTCAAACCATGCCTCTCTCTGTTCAGGCCAATCTCGGCGCGGGAATCGTGCTCGACCTGATGGGCCAGGGCGAGGAAGCGCGCAAGTATTTTTCGAAAGCCATCGACGTTTCCGACACGCCGGAGGGCAGAGCCGCAGCGCAGCGGGCCATGGCGATGTCCTACGCGTTCGAGGGAAATTGCAAGAAGACGATTGAATACGAAAAGAAGGTGATGCAATACGACATCGAAGTGAAAAACGTTTTCCAGCAGGGCGAGATCGCCGACGAAGTCGCGCGCGTTTGCATTGATTCCGGCGATTTGGACGCGGCCCACAGGTGGTATCAAACCGGCCACGACACGGGGCTGGATGAGCCGGATATCAAACCGGCTCGTGTAGACCTCTGGAATTTCCGCTGGGAACATGCGCAAGCGCGCATCGCTACCCGCCGCGGCAACCAACAGGAAGCGCAGAAGCACGTAGCCGCCGCCAAAGCGATCTTGGACAAAGGCAGCAACCCCGAGCAAGCGCCGTTCTTCCCTTATTTGAAAGGCTATGTCTCGTACTTTGCGGGAGACTACAAATCGGCGCTCGAGGAATTCTTGAAGGCCAACCAAAACGACCCATTCATCCAATGTCTGACAGCCCAAACGTATGAAAAGCTGGGAGATAAGGACAAGGCCATAGAGTTCTACCGCAAAGCCTCCACGGCCACCGCCCACAATCCCCCGGTCGCTTATGCCGTTCCCTTCTCCAAGAAAAAGCTTGCCGAGCTCGCTCATTAGCCGGGACCTACTTCAGTAGCCCGTCCGCGGCAGCGCACTGATTTGGCAAAAAATTGAATGAGGCTTGTCTTCTGGTCTAGCAAGGCCAAGATGTATCATGCCCCTACAACGGAAGAGGAGTGGCGACTACAAAAGGACGAGCGGAGTCAGCGTTCTTCGCCGAAGCGCTTGATGTCTTTGGGGCCTTCTATGAGTGGCCCGACGGCGCGAACCTGCGCTTGCCCAAGGATAAAGCTTGACTTCGTTTTAGGTCTCTAGTATCGAATTGCAGATTTGCCTCGAAAGGAGTCCCCGCCGTGCGTAAAAGAATCATCGCATTGTTTGCCGTCTTGTTGTTTTGCGCCTTAAGTCTTCCGGCGCAGGCGCCGCCTAAGACCGATTCGGAGAAAAAAACGGACTCGGCCGAAAGTAAAAAACCCGAGGCTCCGAAGGAAAAGGCGTTTGCGGACGTCGTTAAGGACGCCAAGGTCGTCAAAGGACTTTTCACTTTTTATCAGACCGAAGATCAAGTTTTCCTGGAGATACTGCCGGATCAGCTCGACAAGATGTACATGCTGTCGCTGACGTGCGAGACAGGTCTTGGCGAGGCAGGCTTTTACGCCGCGGACAGTTGCGGCGAGACCCCGATCCTGTTCCACAAGCAGGGAAAGAGCGTGCAACTGATCGCAAAGAATACGCGCTTCACAGCCCAGGAGAACTCACCGATGCGACGGGCTGTAGCGCATTCCTTCAGTGACTCGATTCTTGGAGCAACCAAGGTGGAGAGCTTGCCACACCCTGAACGCAAGAGCGCGCTGATCGACCTGGGAACTCTGCTGCTCACTGACGTGCCGATGATCGGCTACGAACTGGAGGCGAATTTCCGCATCCCGTACCACTTTGACCAGAAAAACAGCTACTTCAGTATGGTCAAGGCATTCGAAAAGAATGTGGAGATCGAGACGGTCGCGCATTACGCCACGGAGCATCCGCCGCTTCCCCCGCTGCTGCCGCCCGGTACTCCGCCACCACCAACGCCCCCGCCCCCACGGAACATTCCGGACGTGCGGAGCATGCAGTTCCATTTCCGCTACAGCGTTTCGGAACTGCCGAAGACGGGCTATCGTCCGCGCCTTGCGGATGACCGCGTCGGCCATTTTTTCACGCAAGTGCAAGACTACAGCACGAGCGACGCGAAATTCGAGAATACCCGGCGATACATTCACCGGTGGCACCTGGAAAAGCAGGATCCCTCAGCGGCACTTTCGCGCCCGAAGCAACCCATCGTGTTCTGGCTGGAAAACGCGATTCCTGCGGAATACCGCGACGCCATCCGCGAAGGCGTATTGCTCTGGAACAAGGCCTTCGAGCGAATCGGATTCCAGGATGCGATTGAAGTCAAACAACAGCCGGATAACGCGGACTGGGACCCAGCAGACGTGCGCTACAGCACGCTGCGCTGGTTTACGGGCTACCCGGACCCCGGATTTGCCCAGGGTCCGTCACGCGTGAACCCACTGACGGGAGAGATTTACGACGCGGATATACGATTTGATGCGGGCATGACGCGCTTCAGCCACCGGGAAATAAGTGAATACATTACGCCGGCGGCTATGCCCTGGGTGGACCGGCCGCAACAGCCGTTCCTCGCCCCCTGGCACAACGGGCTGGGCGACTTTTGCGACCTCGCGCAGGGGGCTGTTCTGGACGCGGAGTTTTCCTTTGATCTGATGGTTGCCAGGGGCATGGACCCGCAAGGACCTGATGCCGAGAAATTCGTCCATGATTTTGTGGTGGAAATCGCAGCTCACGAGGTTGGCCATACGCTCGGCCTGCGGCATAACTTCCGGGCCAGCACAATCCACACGCTAGAGCAAGCACAGGACCGGGCATTGATGGAGCGCGAGGGGTTGACCGGCTCGGTGATGGATTATATTCCGACCAACATTGCGATGCGCGGCGCGAAACAAGGTCCATATCACCAGACTACGCTCGGGCCATACGATTACTGGGCGATCGAGTACGCCTACAAGCCTATTGCGGCGTCAACACCAGAAGAGGAATTGCCGGAACTTCGCAAGATTGCTTCGCGCGCGTCGGAGCCGCTGCTGGCGTACGACACGGACGAGGATGCCGGCATCGGCGGAGGACCGTTCGACATGGATCCGGTGGTGAACCGGTTTGATTTCGGGAACGACCCACTGAAATTTTATGCGCTTCGCGTGAAGCTAGCAGACGAAGTGCGGGGCAACATGGAAGCGAAGCTCCAAAAACCCGGCGAGGGCTATCAGGTGCTGCGGCGCAGCTTTAATGTCGCGTTCGGGCAGGCGGGGTATTCCCTCTACCTAACTTCCAAATATATCGGCGGCGTGTACCACCACCGCGACCACGTGGGCGACCCGGGGAACCGGTTGCCGTTCGAACCGGTGCCCGTGGCGAAGCAAAAAGAAGCGCTGCAACTCCTGCGCGAACACCTGTTGTCTCCGCGCGCGTTCCAGTTTTCTCCGCAACTGCTGAATAAGCTAGCCAACACGCGTTTTACGGACTTCACGGATTTTGGTTCTCTGAGAACGCGGTTTGACGTTCCAATCCACGACATAGTCCTGTCCCTCCAAACACAGGTGCTGGACCGTATCTATCATCCCATCGTGATGAGTCGCATCCTGGATTCGGAAGTCAAAGTGAAGGATCCTGCCGAAGCATTTAGCCTGGGGCTGCTGTTTTCCGAGGTTCAGGATTCCATCTGGGCGGAAACCAAAGCGCCTGGAGCAACCTTGACCATCGACAGCTACCGGCGGTCGCTACAACGCGCGCACCTGCGGAAATTAACCGGAATGGTGCTGCGGGAGGCGGGAGTGCCTGAAGATGCGCAGACGCTCTCGCGACAAAACCTTGTGGCGTTGCGGAGCCAATTGCAGGCCGCAGTTGCCAAGCCGGGAGTAAAGATGAACCTGGAAACGCGCGCGCATCTAAGCGAATCCATCTCGCGAATTGACGATGCACTAAAGGCCAACATGCAGCGGACGGCGTTCTAACACGCGGCAGACGAGGGGAGCTGCAGCTGCGATGGGCCTAGCGCTCGTCTCCGAAGCGTTTGATGTCTTCGGGGCCTTCTTGGAGGGGGCCGACGGCACGGCCCTGGACTAGTTCGCGAATCTGCTCGACGATGTCGGGATTGGCGAGCGTGGAGATGTCGCCGGTGTCCATGTGATTGGAGATGGCGGCGAGGACGCGGCGCATGATTTTTCCGGAGCGCGTCTTGGGCATGTCCGGGACGATGTGAATGGTTTTGGGCCGGGCGATCTTGCCGATCATGGTTTCAATCGTGGACTTGACTTTGTCCTGAATAGCTTTCGTTGTCGGAACGCCGGGCTTCAGTGAAACGTAGACGACCGGGACGCGGCCTTTGACTTCGTCCACCACGGGGACGACGGCGGCTTCGGAGATTTCCCCAATCGTGAGGCAGGCGGATTCGACTTCCTTGGTGCCGAGGCGGTGGCCGGCGACGTTGATGACGTCATCCACGCGGCCGAGGATGCGATAGTAGCCATCGGCGGGGAGCACGGCGCCGTCCGCTGCGTAGTATGGCCAATCGCGCCAGTCCTTGCTCTTCGGATTTTTGTTGTACTTTTTGTAGTACTGAATGACGAAACGCTGCGGGTCGCCCCAGATGGTCTGCATGATGCCTGGCCAAGGATTGCGGATACAGATATTGCCCGCGTTTCCAGAGCCAGCTTTCACTTCATTTCCATTTTCGTCCCAAATGACCGGATAGATGCCGAGGACCGCGGGACCGGCGCTGCCGGGCTTCATGGGATCGAGAGCGGGCTTGGTGCTGCACAGGAAACCGCCGGTTTCCGTTTGCCACCAGGTGTCGACGATGACGGCCTGGCCTTTGCCAACGTTGTTGTAGTACCACTTCCAGACTTCCGGCTCGATGGGTTCGCCGACCGTGGTCATGTGCTTGAACCGGTAGTTATAAATTTTTGGTTCATGGAAGCCGGCTTTGCGGAGCATGCGGATGGCGGTGGGGGAAGTGTGGAAAATGTTGACGTCCAGGCGTTCGGCGATGCGCCAGGGACGGCCGGCGTCGGGGAATTGGGGGACGCCTTCGTAGAGGACGCTAGTGGCGGCAAGAGCCATCGGGCCGTACACAATGTAGGAGTGACCGGTGATCCAGCCGATGTCCGCCATGCACCAATAAACATCCTCGAGATGAATGTCCTGGTAATACTTGGCCGTGCCTGTGACGTAAGCGAGATAACCACCGGTGCGGTGCTGGCAGCCCTTGGGTTTGCCGGTGGTGCCGCTGGTGTACATGAGGAAGAGTGGAGCTTCAGCGTCCTGAGAGACTGGCTCGACGATGTGGCCGCGATATTCTTTCAGGACTTCGTCGACGAAAAAGTCGCGGCCCATGACCATGGGCGAGTCAGAGGTGAATTTTCCGGGATAGCGCTTCCAGACGAGAACCTTTTCGATGGCCTGGCCCTCTTTCGTTGCGGTTTGCACGGCGATATCCGCGCTGGCTTTGTGATCGACCCACTTGCCATTGCGGCTGTAGCCGTCGGCGTAAATGAGCACGCGACTGCCGGAATCGGCGGCGCGGAGCCCGCAGGCTTCGCCGCTAAAACCGCCGAAGACGACGGAGTGGACGATGCCGAGCCGCGCGCAGGCCAGCATGGTGATGGGCAGCTCCGGAATCATCGGCATGTGGATGGTGACGCGGTCGCCGGTTTTCAGTCCGGCGAAATCGCGAAGCAAGGCGGCAACTTCGTTCACGCGCTTGTAGAGTTCCTGGTAGGTAATAACGACGGGGGATTCATTTTCCGGCTCGGGGACGAAGATAAGAGCGGCCTTGTTCTTGTGTTTCGCGAGATGGCGGTCGACGCAGTTGTAGCAGGCGTTGAGTTTGCCGCCGACGAACCATTTCCAGAAAGGAGGATGGCTGGCGTCCAGCGTCTTGCGCCAGGGCTTGTCCCAATCGAGCAGGGAGGCGTAATGGTCGAAACATTCCGGAAAATGCTTTTCGCTGAATTTTTTGACGAAGGCGGGATCGGAAAGATTCGCCTGGGCGATGAATTCCTTGGAAGGACGGAAGAATTCTTCTTCCTTCCAGTGGACGGCAATTTGCGCTTCAGTTAGCTTTTGCTTGCCCTTCGATGCTTTCGCGTTCAGCTTCGGTCGGACTGTGGCCACGGCGGCAACTCCCCTTCGAAGAATAATTCGATTGTTACGCAACAACGAGGAACGGCTGATTCGGGCAAGCCCATATCTGGTTTGGAATGAGATTGCCCGCCAAAAATAATGCTCCCGCCGAGGTGCGGGAGTCAATCGGCCGGGCTGCCGGCAGGGTGCCCGCCGACTTCCTCCCAGATTCGGTGCCCGTGCGTTTCCTTCAGGAAGATGGACCCGACCACAAACGTCACGGCGGCCACAGTCATTGGATACCAAAGGCCCGCATAGATATTGCCGGTGGCCTCACACAGATAGACTCCAACGAGCGGCACCAGGCCGCCAAAGACTCCATTTCCTATGTGATAAGGCAATGAAAACGATGAGTACCTGATCTTTGCGGGGAATGCCTCCACCAGGTACGCAGCAATCGGTCCGTACACCATGGTCACGTAGATCACCTGGATGAATACCAGGAGAGTCAGCAGCGGCACATTGGGATTAGGCGCCACCGGAGCCGGAACCTGTTTCCCGTTTGCATCTGTGGTCAAAGGCGTCAAGGTCGGGGCGCCTGTAACTGCGTTTCTCTGCGACTTGAAGGTGACCACGTGATTGCCAGCTGCATTCTGCATGGCATGGTAGATGGGGTAATAAGTGACCACGGCAAGCAAACAACCGGCCATGATGATCTTCTTGCGCCCGATCTTGTCGGATAGCGCCCCAAAAACAGTGAAGAACGGCATGCCGAGCAACATTGCCAGTGCCACAATGATGAAGCTGGTGCGGAGATTCACCCTCAAAATCGACTGCAGATAGAACAGCGCATAGTATTGCCCTGTGTACCACACCACGCCCTGTCCGGCCGTGGCGCCCAGCAGTGAGATCAGCACGAGCTTGAAGTTGGGCCAGTGAGTGAAGGCATCCTTGAGTGGCTGCGCCGAGCTCAGGCCCGTGCTCTTGATCTGCGCGAAGATGGGCGACTCCTTCATCTTAAGACGGATGTAAAGCGAGATCATGACCAGGATGACGGAAACCAGGAAGGGAATGCGCCAGCCGTAGCTCTGGAAATTTGCTGGCGTCATGTAGAACTGAAGGAGGATCACAGTGATAACGGAAAAGAACAGGCCCAGCGTAGCCGTAATCTGAATATAGCTGGTCCAGTAGCCCCTCTTGTTGTCGGGAACGTGTTCGGCGACATAAATCGCGGCCCCTCCGTATTCCCCGCCCAACGCGAGTCCCTGAAAGACACGAATGGCGATCAGAGCAATGGGAGCAAGCCAACCGGCCGTGGCGAAAGTGGGCATCAGGCCGATGAGAAAGGTTCCAAAGCCCATCACCGTGAGCGTGACCAGGAAGGCATACTTGCGGCCTACCAAGTCGCCTATTCTTCCAAAGAAGAGGGCCCCAAAGGGGCGCACCATGAATCCAATGGCGAAGGTGAAAAGGTAGGCGAAAAGAGCGAACCTGGGGTTTCCCGGCGGATAGAATTTCTGGGAAAGTACGACCGTTAGGCTACCGAAGATGTAAAAGTCGTACCACTCGATCATCGTGCCGACGGAAGAGGCAAGAATCACTCTCCATATGCTGTAATCGGAATTACCGCCCATGGGGATCGCATCTGCACGGCTGGCCATGCTTCCTCCTGTGAAGTCCGACCTTCTCGCGACAGTGTGTGCCGCTGGCGAATCGCTCCCTGGAGCGAGACCGCGCGGCACACTTCACTTTGACGTCTCTTCCCCTACCTTCGATTCCCCTGTGGCTCGTCCTTGGTTACGAGCCAGGTCCTCAGTGGGGGAAGGGCCCTGGAACGCCCCCGTTCATATACGGGTCGGCGTTCGTTGTCAAGAAATGACTTAGCGTGGGACTGGACCTGTCAGGAAGCGGCCCGCTACTGTGATTCATTGCTTCTCTTCACGCACCACGAGTGGCCGCTCTTTGGCGGACCAAGCAAGTTCGTGGTAAAACTTCCGTTTGAACCTGCAGACCGCCATCTTCCTGTTTTTCGCCGGCGCCCTCGGCGGCGGAATTAACGCTGTCGCGGGTGGCGGAAGTTTCGTCGCTTTCCCCGCGCTATTGTTTACCGGCGTTCCGCCCATCCCCGCTAATGCCACCAACACTCTGGCTCTGTGGGTAGGAACCACAGCGAGCGGTGGCGCCTATTCCCAGAAGTTAGAAATTGCGCGCCGCGTGATGATTCCTCTGGTGCTGACCAGCATTCTCGGCGGCTTGGCCGGAGCTTTCCTCTTAATCAAGACGCCCGCGCAAACTTTCCTGCATGTCCTCCCCTGGCTAATGCTCGGTGCCACTCTGCTGTTCGCTTTTGGCAAGCATCTCACCGGGCGGATTTCAGCCAGCATCTCGCACGACGCCACCAGCGTGGCGGTCGCCGGGGCCTCCGTCTTCGAGTTGCTCGTCGCCGTCTACGGCGGCTATTTTGGCGGCGGCATCGGCATCATGAATCTGGCCATGCTCGCCGCGCTGGGTATGACCGACATTCATGCCATGAACAAGCTTAAAGTCATCCTCGGCGGAGTCATCAACGGCGTCGCCACTTTTACTTTTGTCGCAACCCGCGTCATCGTCTGGCCCCAAGCCATCGTTATGACCGCGGGCTCCTTGCTGGGAGGCTACTCTACCGCGCACTTCGCTCAAAAGCTCCCGCAAGCCTGGGTGAAGTCCTTCGTCATCCTGGTGGGGACAGCCATGACCATTTATTTTTTCATTCAAGGCTACCGCTAAACAATTTGCACAAGTCTTAGTCGCACGTTTCACGATGATTTTTCTTTGTCCCGGAGGCGCATTTGATATAGTGCGCGCTGTATGTCCACCGTCGACGTCCACCCGCAAGCACAACCCGCCCAAGTGACGCCGCTTACACGAAATCAAGTCCGAGGATTCTGGGCCTCCTGGGGCGGCTGGACTCTCGATGGCATGGACTCGTTCATTTATGCACTGGTGTTGGTGCCTTCTCTGCGCGATCTGCTCCCGCATTCCGGCATTGCCGCGACGAAAGCCAATGTAGGCCGTTATGGCGGGCTCCTCTTCGCACTTTTCTTGATTGGATGGGGGCTGGCGTTCTTATGGGGGCCCGTGGGCGATAAATTTGGGCGAGTACGAACGCTGATGCTGACGGTTGTCTGGTATTCCGTGTTTACATTTCTCAGTGCCCTGGTCACCAACGTCTGGCAGCTTGCGGCTTTGCGTTTGCTCGCCGGGATCGGCATCGGAGGCGAGTGGGCCATGGGCGGCACCTTCGTCGCGGAAGAATGGCCGGAGAACCGCCGCCGCGCTGGCGCGGGCTATATGCACACCGGATACTACGTGGGGATTTTTCTAGCGGCGATTCTGAACTATTTGATTGGAAGCAAATTTGGCTGGCGCTGGATGTTTGCGGTTGGCGGATTGCCTGCCCTCTTGCTGGCGTGGGTGCGCCACGGCGTCACCGAGCCGGAGTGCTGGCAAAAGAAAGAAAAAGTCGCTCATACGTGGCGGATCTGGCAGCCATTCGCAACTCTATTTTCCAATGCGCTGCGCCGCCGCACGATCTTAAACACCTTGTATATGCTGGCTTCGATCTGCGGCCTCTGGGCCGGCACCGTTTACGTCCCCGCGGCTGTGACGGCGCTCGCGGAAGCCGCCGGGCGAGTCGGGCCACAAGCTGCGCAACTCGCGTCCACTGCAACCATGCTCGTCGCTTTCGCCACCATTCTCGGTTGCCTCGCGATGCCCCGGCTCGCGGAAAAACTCGGCCGGCGCGGGGCTCTCGCATTTTATTTTGCCGTGATGGCGGTCTTCATCGCGCTCACGTTTGGAAAGGTCTTCTATCTTGGCGCGGCGGCTCTTCCGTGGTTCTTTGTCTGCCTATTCTTTCTCGGTTTTGGCGGCGCGAATTTTGCGGTTTACACGCTGTGGTTGCCGGAGCAATATCCCACCGAATGCCGTGCCAGCGCCTTCGCTTTCTCCACGTCCTTTGCGCGATTTGGCGGAGCCGGGATCACTTTTCTGGTTGGCGCCGGCGTTCAGCATTTTCAATCGCTCGGAATACCGGTTGCTCTTACCTCCAGCGCCTTTGCGATCGGTTTGCTCTTGATTCCTTTTGGCGCCGAAACCCGCGGGCAGACCCTGCCGGCGTAGCATCACCGAAAAGGCAAAGAAAACATGGCCGAAGTGGAGACCAAAGTTTTCCCCATCGAAGCGTTGCGCGATTTCAGCAACCGCATGTTTCTGCATTTCGGTGTTCCCAAGTACGACGCGGCCCAAGCTTCCGAAGTCCTCGCCACCGCGGACTTGCGCGGTATTGACTCTCACGGCGTCGCCCGCTTGCACAGTTATTTCGACATGCTCACTTTGGGCCGCATCAATCCAAGGCCAGAGATCAAAGTGCTGCGCTCGACGCCCAGCACCGCCACCATCGATGGAGACAATGGCCTCGGCCTTGTTGTCGGCCCGCACGCCAATCGCTTCGCTATGGACATGGCCGAGCGATTCGGCTCCGGTTGGGTCAGCGTGCAGAACACCAATCATTACGGTATCGCCGGTTATTACGTTCTGAAAGCGCTGGAGCGCGACTTGATCGGCTGGGCCATGACTAATTCCACCAAGCTCGTCGCCCCTCTGTGGGGAGCGGAGCGCATGCTCGGCACCAATCCCATCGCGATCGGTTTCCCCGGCAAGGAGGAGCCGCCCATTGTCATCGATATGGCCACCAGCGCTGCTGCTTACGGAAAAATCGAGATAGCACGTCGGCGCGGCGAGCCCATTCCCGAAGGCTGGGCCGTCGACGGAGAGGGCCGCGCCACGACGAATCCGAACGACATGATCAACGGGGGTGCGCTCTTACCGCTCGGTTCCGACCGCGAGCGCGGCGGGCACAAGGGCTATGGCCTCGCCATCATGGTGGACATCCTGTGCGGTGTTCTCAGCGGCGCGAATTGGGGGCCGTTCACGCCGCCCTTTGCGCTTCGCCAGGAAATTCCCAAGCGTAGTGTCGGCCACGGCATCGGGCATTTCTTTGGCGCCATGCAAATCGATGGCTTCATCGACCGCGAATCTTTCAAGCGCCAGATTGACGACTACATCCGCGTTTTTCGCGCCACCAAACCTGCTCCTGGCACCAGCGGGCCGCTCTTGCCCGGCGATCCGGAACGCGAAGCAGAAGTATTGCGCCGCAAAAACGGCGTGCCGCTGGTTTTGCCCGTCGTCGAAGAGTTGCGCGACATCGCCCAGAAAACCCGCATCCCCTTCGAGTAGACGAAATCGGCAGCGTTGGTCAACGCCAGAGAGATTCAATCGACTGGCCCCGAATCGACGCATCCAGGAGTTGAATCGTGTGCACTATGGGAGTTTTCTGCCCGCGACGCGCCAGCGCGGACTGCATTTGCAAAATACATCCGGGATTTCCTGTCGCCACCACATCGGCTTTGAGTGGTCCAATGATCTGAGCCTTCCGATCTCCCAGCTCATTGGCGGCATCGGGCTGCACCAGGTTGAAGATTCCCGCCGAGCCACAGCAGATCGCAGCTTCCGGAATTTCCGCAAGCTCCAGCCCGGGAATGCCCGAAAGCAGTGCGCGAGGCTGCAAGCGAACGCCTTGCGCATGCTGCAAGTGACACGAATCGTGAAAAGCCACGCGCAGTTTCAGCCGATTTCGTGTGGCGCGCGGCTCGAGTTCGGTCAACACTTCGCTGATGTCTTTACACTTCGCCGCGAACGACTTCGCCCGCTGTGCGTAATCCGGATCATCTCTGAGCAAGTGGCCGTACTCCTTCACGTTGGACCCGCAACCTGCTGCATTAGTGACGACCGTCTCGACGTTCGCGCGCTCGAATGCATCAATCGTCCTTT
>WNFB01004705.1_pt1 | contig 12150 bp, 6 predicted proteins | sample 5400501 | NCBI WGS metagenome assembly WNFB01 (sample SAMN13153341, study PRJNA577476) | soil metagenome | isolation source: 200 cm saprolite under Douglas fir tree site 2 hole 1 | place: USA:California | collected 2015-04-18 | reverse complement strand
GATCGCCAGGATCAGCAGCGGGTCGTACCCCGCTCGCGTGGACTCTTCGGCGATCGCCGCACCCAGCTGCCTCCTCAAGGTGAGGCCGAGCTCCGGGGCTCGCTTGGCCAGGATCGCATCGATCAGGCCGGCATCGGGGCTTAGAGCCTCGCTGGAAAGGGTTTCCGCTACCTTCGGAGCGGGCATCAGCAGGCTGATCTGGGCCAAAGCTGCGAGCGCAAGGAGGCCGAAGACCGGTGGCTTCCCGCACCCCAGCGAGACCGAATGCAGCAGCTGAAAAGCCTTCCTCATGCGCTCGGGATACCCCAAGATGTGCGCGGCCAGAAGCGACCCGTAAACCATGGTCGCACCCTCGCCTACACAGCAGGCGAGCAATAGGCAGCATGACACGAGGAGGACCCCCGACAAAAGGCCTACCAGCGACCCACCGGCGCCCTAAGCAGCTGATTTAACGTGATTTGCCGTTTGAGATCGAATCAACCTTCTTGGCGAGTTTCGCCAATTCCCGGTTAATCCGATGCACCTGGCCGCTGGTTGCGATTCCAGCCGCTTCGATCAACTTCGTCGGCAACTTCTCGAGGTGAAGCTCCCGGATCGAGGTGATCCGCCGCACGCGCTCGGTCCACTCGGAGCGCCTGGCCTTACTCTGGCTTGCGAGATGCCGAAGCGCTCGCGAAGCCTGTTTTTGAAGCGAATCGAACCTCTGCCGAGCCTCCTCGATTTGGGCTTTGGCGCCTGCTTGTAATCCGCTCAATGTGTCGCCGTTTATCCGCATAGCTGCCGCTCCCTTGCACAGTTGGGTAGACGGTAGAGTTTAACGCATCGCGCCAAGGCCTTCAAGAGAAAAGCCGCACCGCGTCAAAGTCGGTGCGGCGGTCTTCTGCTCAAGGGCTAGGCGGCGTCGGTGCCGGTGGTGGTTAGGGGCAAGGGTGGGATGGGGGGCGGCGGCGGGAGCATCTCGCCATGGGTCGCCGCCAGAGCGGCTTCCATGTGCTGGATCTCGTCGGCCGGGCTCTCCACCTCCAGATCGAGGTGCTTGTACTGAGGCAACCCCGTACCTGCCGGGATCAGTCGGCCCATGATCACGTTTTCTTTCAACCCTCGCAAGTAATCCACCTTGCCGTTGATCGCGGCTTCGGTGAGGACCTTGGTGGTCTCCTGGAACGAAGAGGCGGAAATGAACGACTCGGTGGAGAGCGATGCTTTGGTGATTCCCAGAAGCAGCGGCTCGCCGACTGCGGGACGTTGGCCGGCAGCCATGATCTTCTCGTTCTCCTCCTCGAAGACCCACTTCTCCACCTGCTCATCGACGAGGAAGTTGGTGTCGCCCACGTCGGTGACGCGCACCCGCCGCAACATCTGGCGCACGATCGTCTCAATGTGCTTGTCGTTGATCTTCACGCCCTGCAGGCGGTAGACCTCCTGCACCTCGTCCACCAGGTAGCGGGCCAGCTCTTTTTCGCCCAACACCTTGAGGATGTCGTGCGGATTGGCCGCCCCATCCATCATCGGCTCACCCGCCTTGACTCGATCCCCAGCGTGAACGCTGATGTGCTTGCCCTTCGAGATGAGGTACTCCTTGGCCAGGTCGGTGCGAAGCTCGCCATTGACCTCGGGGGTGATGATCAATTTCCTCTTGCCCTTGGTGTCTTTTCCAAAGGACACCACGCCGTCGATCTCGGCAATCACCGCGTGATCCTTGGGCTTGCGCGCCTCGAAAAGCTCGGCGACGCGCGGTAGACCGCCGGTGATGTCCTTCGTCTTGGTGGTCTCTCGCGGAACCTTGGCGATCACCTCTCCCGGGGTGATCTCGTCGCCGTCGTTGACGGTCAAGATCGACCCTTGGGGCAGGTGGTAGCTTGCCGGTTGCTCGTTCGGCAAGAGCTTGATCTCGCCTTTCGTATCGCGAATCGAGATCCTCGGCCGCGCCTCCGGGTCCTTGGATTCGACGATCGTCTTGCGCGACAGACCGGTGACCTCATCCAGCGTCTCGCTCATCGTGACGCCTTCGATGATGTCGTCGAACTTCACCACCCCGCCGACTTCGGTGAGCAGCGGCATCGCGAACGGATCCCATTCGGCGATCAGGAAGCCCGGGTCGACCTTCTGGCCCTCTTTGACGAGGAGCCGCGCCCCGTAGATCACCTGGTACCGCTCGCGTTCACGCCCGGAGTCGTCGACGATCACCACTTCGCCGTTCCGGTTCATCACCACCAGCGTTCCATCCGTTCGCTTGACGGTGGCGAGATTTGAGAACTTGACGGTTCCCATGTAGCGGTTCTCAAGCGACGACTGCTCGGCGCGCCGGGTGGCCGCGCCTCCGATGTGGAAAGTGCGCATCGTCAACTGGGTGCCCGGCTCGCCGATCGACTGGGCGGCGATCACTCCCACCGCCTCGCCGATGCTCACCTTGCGTCCCCGGGCCAGATCTCGGCCGTAGCATTCAACGCAGATTCCGCGCTTCGCTTGACAGGTGAGCACCGAGCGGATTCTCACCCGGTCCAGACCCGAGTTCTCGATCTTCGCCACGCGGTTCTCATCGATTTCCTCGTTGGCGCGGACCAGAACCTCGCCGGTGAGCGGGTCGTGGATGTCATCCAAAGCAACCCGTCCGAGGATTCGTTCGCCCATCGGTTCGATGATCTCGCCGCCCTCGACCAGGGCGCCGATGTAAAGACCGTCCATCGTTCCGCAGTCGTATTCGGTGATGATCGCGTCTTGCGCCACGTCGACCAGACGCCGGGTGAGATAGCCGGAGTTGGCGGTCTTCAGCGCGGTGTCCGCCAATCCCTTCCGCGCGCCGTGAGTGGAGATGAAGTACTGCAGCACGGACAGACCTTCGCGGAAGTTGGCGGTAATCGGGGTCTCGATGATCTCGCCCGAGGGCTTGGCCATCAGGCCTCGCATTCCGGCGAGTTGGCGAATCTGCTGGGCGCTGCCTCGCGCCCCGGAGTCGGCCATGATGTAGATCGGATTGAACGAGGGCTGCTTGCGGGTCTCGCGCTTGCCATCGTCATTGTTGCCGGAGACCTCCTCCTGCGAGATCTGCTGCATCATCTCGCCCGCCACCTTCTCGGTGACCTCGGCCCAGATGTCGATCACCTTGTTGTACCGCTCACCGTCGGTGATCAGACCCTCGAGGTACTGATTTTCGATCTCCGTCACTTCCTTGCGGGCGTAGTCGAGGAACTCCTGCTTGCGCTGCGGTATCACCATGTCTTTGAGCGCAATGGAGATCCCGGCCTTGGTCGCGTGCGCGTAGCCAAACGTACGGATGCGGTCCGCGAGAAGAACGGTCTCCTTCTCCCCGGTCAGGCGGTAGCAGGTGTCGATCAGGTTTCCGAGCTGTTTCTTGTCGAGGACCTTGTTGATCGCGTCAAAGCCCACCTTGCGCGGAACGATTTCCCACAGCAAAACCCGGCCAACGGTGGTGTCCTTGCGGATGCCCTCGATCCGGCACTTGATTTTGGCCTGGAGCTCCACCTCGCCGTGATCGTAGGCGGCGCGTACTTCCTCCGGAGAGGCAAACACATGCCCCTCTCCACGCGCGAACTCGCGCGGGCGGGTCATGTAATAGATGCCGAGGACCATGTCCTGGGTGGGAACGATGATCGGCTTGCCATTCGCGGGGCTGAGGATGTTGTTGGTGGACATCATCAGTACGCGGGCCTCCATCTGGGCCTCGATCGAAAGCGGCACGTGGACCGCCATCTGATCGCCGTCGAAGTCGGCGTTGAAGGCGGCGCAGACCAGCGGATGGAGCTGAATCGCCTTGCCTTCGATCAGGACCGGCTCGAATGCCTGCATACCGAGCCGGTGAAGGGTGGGCGCCCGGTTGAGCAGGACCGGGTGCTCGCGGATGACTTCCTCGAGGATGTCCCAGACCTCCGGTCGCTCCTTTTCGACCATCTTCTTCGCGCTCTTGATCGTGGTGACGTAGCCCTTCTCCTCGAGCTTGTTGTAGATGAAGGGCTTGAACAGCTCGAGCGCCATGATCTTGGGAAGGCCACACTGGTGCAGCTTGAGCTCGGGACCGACGACGATTACCGAGCGCCCCGAGTAGTCCACCCGCTTTCCGAGCAGGTTCTGGCGGAACCGCCCCTGCTTGCCCTTGAGCATGTCTGAAAGTGACTTCAGCGGCCGCTTGTTCGGCCCGGTGATCGTCTTGCCCCGGCGACCATTGTCGAACAGCGCGTCGACCGCTTCCTGGAGCATCCGCTTCTCGTTGCGGATGATGATGTCCGGCGCGTTCAATTCCTGAAGCCGCTTCAGGCGGTTGTTCCGGTTGATCACCCGGCGATAGAGATCATTGAGGTCCGAAGTAGCGAACCGGCCGCCATCGAGGGGAACCAGCGGCCGCAGGTCGGGTGGGATTACCGGGATGACGTCCAGCATCATCCATTCGGGCTTGTTGCCCGAGATGCGAAACGCCTCCACCACCTTGAGCCGCTTGGCGTACTTCTTCCGCTTGGCTTCGGAGTTCGTATCCCGCATTTCCCGCCGCAGCTCTTCGGAGAGCTTGTTCACGTCGATCGCTTTGAGCAGCTCGCGGACCGCCTCGCCACCCATCCCGGCGACGAAGCTTTCTTCGCCGTGCTCGGCGAGGAGCCGGTGCAATTTCTCCTCGGAGATCAGCTCGCCTTTCTGCAATGGCGTGCTCTTCGGGTCGATGACGATGTAGCTTTCGCAGTAGAGGACCTTCTCCAGATCCTTGAGCGTGATGTCGAGCAGGTTGCCGATTCGCGAAGGAAGCGATTTTAGAAACCAGATGTGCGCGACCGGGGTGGCAAGGGTGATGTGACCAAGCCGTTCGCGGCGAACCTTCGACTGAATCACCTCGACGCCGCATTTTTCGCAGACCACTCCCCGGTGCTTCATGCGCTTGTACTTGCCGCAGTTGCACTCGTAGTCCTTAACTGGCCCAAAGATTCTCGCGCAAAAAAGGCCATCCCGCTCCGGCTTGAAGGTCCGGTAATTGATCGTCTCGGGCTTCTTTACCTCGCCGTGCGACCACTGCCGGATCTTGTCCGGCGAAGCGAGCGCCATCCTGATCGCCGCGAAAGAGAGGGGATCCTTGGGCTTTTCGAAGAAATTGAAAATGTCCTTCACGTTACCTCCAGCACTGATAAATCCGTGGGCCAGACTCGAAAATCCGTCCAGCCTTCAGCGGCGCGGGGGGAGCGAAGTGTCGAAGGCCTTGGCTCTTCGACGATGGGATTCGCTCGCTGGCGCGCCGTGGGGGATGAATGGACCCGCAAGATCATTCCTTAAGCCTCGGTCCCGGTTTTTGCCCGTGGTTCCGCCCGTGAGTCTCCGTTGCCTACCGTGCCCGGGCCCAGGGAGCGCTGGCGCTCGGGGGGAGCGGTCTCCAGCAACTCGACGTCGAGCGCCAGAGATTGGAGCTCTTTGAGCAACACGTTGAACGACTCGGGCAGGCCCGATTCGAGAACGTTGTCGCCCTTGACGATCGCCTCGTACATCCGCGTTCTGCCCACCACGTCGTCTGATTTCACGGTGAGGAACTCCTGAAGCGAATAGGCGGCACCGTAGGCCTCCATCGCCCAGACTTCCATCTCGCCCAGGCGCTGTCCGCCGAACTGGGCTTTGCCTCCCAGCGGCTGCTGGGTGACGAGTGAGTAGGGCCCAATGCTCCGCGCGTGGATCTTCTCGTCCACCAGGTGGTGCAACTTGAGCATGTACATCACCCCGACCGTCACGTTGTGGTCGAACGGATCGCCCGTCCTTCCGTCGAAGAGGACGGTCTGACCCGACCTCGGCAGCGTGGCCTCGTCGAGCAACTCGTGGATCTCCTTCTCGCGGGCGCCATCGAACACCGGGGTGGCGAGGTGCACACCCCCCTGCAGTCTCTGGCAGAGGGTCACCACTTCCTTGTCCGGAAGGTCGTCCAGGAAACGTCGGAACTCGTCGTCGTCGTAGACTTTCTTGAGATGTTTGCGCAGCTCGTCGGCGCCCCACTTCTCTTCGATGAACTTCTGCAGCCGCTCCCCGATCCCTCGAGCAGCCCATCCCAGATGGGTCTCGAGGATCTGGCCAACGTTCATGCGCGAGGGCACGCCCAGCGGGTTGAGCACGATGTCCACTGGCCTGCCATCCTCGAGGTAAGGCATGTCCTCTTCCGGCAGAATGCGGGAGACGACGCCCTTGTTGCCGTGGCGACCGGCCATCTTGTCGCCCACGGAGAGCTTGCGTTTGATGGCCACGTAGACCTTGACCATCTTGATCACCCCAGGCGGCAACTCGTCGCCCTTCTTGATCCGGGCGATCTTCTCGCCAAAAGCGAGCTTCACCGCCTCTTTGTTGTCCTCCAGGTTCTTGATGATCTCGCGAACCTTCGAGTCCACCTGCTCGCTGACGGTGATCTCCGACCAGTACCGATAGGGGACCTGCGAAAGAAGCTCCTCGTCCAGGATGTCCCCCTTCTTGAGGAGGATCTTGCCCTTGTCATCCACCAGTTTGCCCTGGACTTCCTTGCCCGCCAGCATCTTGCGGATGCGGTTGAACGCCGAATCCTGGATGACCTTGATCTCGTCGTTCTGATCTTTGAGCAGCTTCGCCTCTTCCATCGACTCAATCTGCTTGGCGCGCTCGTCTTTCTCCACTCCCTTGCGGGAGAAGACCTTGGCCGAGATCACCGTGCCCTGAACACCCGGGGGAACGCGCAGCGAGCTGTCCCTCACATCCCCGGCCTTTTCACCGAAGATGGCGCGAAGCAGCTTCTCTTCGGGAGACAGCTGGGTCTCTCCCTTGGGCGTGATTTTGCCGACCATCACGTCGCCCGGTTTCACTTCCGCGCCAATGCGGATGATCCCGGACTCGTCGAGATCCTTGAGCGCTTCCTCGCCGACGTTGGGAATGTCCCGGGTGATCTCCTCTTTACCCAACTTGGTGTCCCGGGCGATGCACTCGAATTCCTCGATGTGGATCGAGCTGAAGATGTCGTCCTTGGTCAACCGCTCGCTGACGAGGATCGAGTCCTCGAAGTTGTAGCCCTGCCAGGGCATGAAGGCGACGAGGATATTCTGTCCCAGAGCCAGCTCGCCCGTTTCGGTGGCGGGCCCGTCGGCGATGACGTCGCTTTTCCTCACGTGGTCGCCCTTGCGGACGATCGGTTTCTGGTTGAGGCAGGTGTTCTGGTTGGACCGCTGGTACTTGACCAGGTTGTAGATGTCCACTTCGGAGGCGACGTCCGCAAACGTGGCCGGCACATCCGCCTTGACCACGATTCTCGACGCATCCACCGCCTCGACGATCCCATCTCGTCGAGCCACGCAAGTCACCCCGGAATCGCGGGCGACAATGCCTTCCATCCCGGTGCCGACCAGGGGCGCGGAGGTGCGAAGCAGCGGAACGGCTTGCCGCTGCATGTTCGAACCCATCAACGCGCGATTGGCGTCGTCGTTTTCCAGGAAGGGAATCAGGGACGCGGCCACCGAGACCAGCTGGTTGGGCGAGACGTCCATCAGATCGACGTCTTCCGGACGGGCCTGGACGAATTCACCGCCGCGCCGACAAGAAATGAGCTCGCTGATGAAGCGACCCTTTTTGTCGAACTCCGCATTCGCCTGGGCGATGGTGTGCTTCTCTTCCTCGAGGGCTGAGTAGAACGCCACTTCCCCGGTGATCGTGCCATTTTCGACTTTTCGATACGGCGTTTCGACAAAGCCGAACTCGTTCACCCGCGCGTAGGTCGACAAGGACGCGATCAGGCCGATGTTCGGACCTTCCGGCGTCTCGATGGGACAGATGCGCCCATAGTGGGTGGGGTGAACGTCGCGCACCTCGAAACCGGCGCGCTCGCGGGTCAGTCCGCCTGGACCGAGGGCGGAGAGCCGGCGCTTGTGCGTCACCTCGGAAAGGGGGTTGGTCTGATCCATGAACTGCGACAGCTGGCTCGAGCCGAAGAACTCCTTGATCACCGCCGAGACCGGCTTGGCGTTGATCAGATCGTGCGGCATCAGCGTTTCGATCTCCTGCAAGCTCATCCGTTCCTTGATCGCACGCTCCATCCGCACCAGCCCGATCCGGTACTGGTTTTCGAGCAGCTCGCCTACCGCGCGCACCCGTCGGTTGCCGAGGTGATCGATGTCGTCGATCGCCCCCTTGCCGTTCTTGAGGTCGATCAAGTAGCGGATGACCTCGAGGATGTCCCGCTTGGTGAGGATCTGGCTGTCGAGGGGCTCTTCCAGCCCGAATTTGAAGTTCAACTTCAACCGGCCGACTTTGGAAAGATCGTACCTCTCCGGATTGAAGAAGAGGTTGCTGAAGAGATTCGTCGCCGTCTCCGGAGTCGGTGGATCGCCGGGGCGCAGGCGCCGATAGATCTCCATAATCGCCTGCTCTGGCGTCTCGATCTTGTCCATCATCAACGTTTCGCGCAGGTACGGTCCAACGTTGAGGTTGTCGATGAAGAGCACCTTGAACTCGGTGATGTTGCGCTTGATCAGCTCCTCGATCTTCTCCTGCGAGACCTCTTCGTTGCACTCGAGGATCACTTCACCGGTGCTCTCGTCCACCACGTCGTATGCCGACACCTTGGTCCAAAGCTCGTCGGCGTCGATTGGAAGGGTTCGCATCTTCGCCGCTTCCAGCTTCTTGATCGCGGCGCGGGTGAACTTGCGGTTCTTCTTGACGATCACTTCGCCCGATTTGGTCTTGATGTCGCGGGTGGCGCGCTGGCCGGGAAGCAGCTCCAACTCGACCGACTTCTCGAACTCGTTCCGCCCGCGGATGTAGATGGTTTCGGTGGCGTAGTAGTAGTTCAGTATTTCCTCGGTCGTGCCGCGAAACTCGATCGGGTTCTTCTTCGCGGTATCCGGCACCGCGCCGAGGGCGCGGATCAGCACCGTGGCGGGGAGCTTCCGCCGCCGATCGATCCGGACGTACAAGAGGTCCTTGTGATCGAATTCGAAATCGATCCACGAACCGCGGTACGGGATGATCCGCGCATTGTAGAGGAGCTTGCCCGAGGAGTGGCTCTTGCCTTTGTCGTGGTCAAAAAAGGCGCCCGGGGAGCGGTGAAGCTGGGAGACGACCACGCGCTCGGTCCCGTTGATGATGAACGTCCCGTTCTGGGTCATCAGCGGAATCTCGCCGAAGTAAACCTCCTGCTCCTTCACGTCTCGAATGGATTGGGCGCCGGTTTCCTCGTCCTTGTCCCAGACCACGAGGCGCACCACCACTTTGATTGGGGCGGAAAAAGTCATTCCCCGCTGGTGGCACTCGTCGACGTCGTACTTCGGTTTTTCGAGGTGATAGCTGACGAACTCGAGCGACGAGGTCTCGTTGAAGTCCCGAATCGGAAAAACAGACTTGAAGACGCCCTGGAGGCCCACATCCTCGCGCTTTTCAGGCGGCACGTCGGCCTGGAGAAACTTTTCGTACGACTGCTTTTGGATGTTGATTAGGTTGGGGATTTCAATGATCTTCTGGATCTTCGCGAAATTCTTTCGGATGCGGAAATTGTTCTGAATGGTCGTCGCCGGCATTCGTTCTCCAAAGGCAGCAGCTACGCCGCGGCTCTAACAGCTCTCACTTCTCAAACTGAAATGCATCGAAACCGGAAGGGCTCTCCCCTCGGTTCGTTCCGGCCAGGCCGGCACCAACGGCAAAAAAAGTAATCTTCCGGTTCTCGAGCAATTCGCTTACTTGATGTCGACCGCGGCGCCGGCCGCCGTCAACTGGGCTTTGATCTTGTTGGCTTCTTCCTTGTTCACGCCTTCTTTAACGGTCTTCGGGGCTCCCTCAACGAGGTCTTTGGCCTCCTTGAGGCCCAAGCCGGTAATCACCCGGATTTCCTTGATCACGTTGATCTTGTTGGCACCCGCGCTGGTAAGAATAACGGTGAATTCCGTTTTTTCTTCAACCGGCGCGGCTGCCGCGGCTGCGGCACCCGGCGCAGCGACCGAAACTGCCGCGGCCGAAACGCCCCACTTCTCCTCTAACTTCTTAACCAACTCCGCCGCCTCGATGACCGTCAAAGCAGACAGGTTGTCCACGATCTGATTCAAATCTGGCATTTTCTTCTTCCTTGTGGGCCAATCGCCTCATTGGGCTTTCGGCCGAAAAATGGTTTGACTGAATTCCGTTGCCTCTATCCCTGTTTAGCCAGCGCCTCTTGTCGCGCCTGGAGAACTCGCGCGAGCTGACCTGCCGGAGCACCGATCGTTCGCGCCAGACGGGTCGCAGGCTGCATGAGCAACCCAACGATCTGTCCCCGAAGCTCCTGAATCCCGGGCATCTTTGCGAACGCCTTCACGCCTTGGGCATCCAGCTTTCGCCCGTCGAGCATCCCGCCGCGCAACTTGATCGTCTCAAGTCCCTTGGCGAAATCGGTCAGTATTTTGGCGGGGGCGACGACGTCCCCATATCCCAGAGCCACCGCGACCGGTCCGGTGAACTCGTCGCTCAGCGATTCCAGCGGCGTGCCCTTGGCGGCCCGCTTGGCGAGGGTGTTCTTGATCACCCGGTATTCGACCCCACCATCTCTACACTTCTTCCGAAGTTGGGTAACCGCCGCCACGTCCAGCTTCGAGAATTCGGCCAGGACCGCGGATTTGGCCCGGGAAAACTTCTCGTTGAGCTCCTTGATGGCTACTTCTTTCTCGCTCTTATGCACTTGACCTCACCTCCTCGCCTTCGCCCGGAACGGGCTTGATGCCTGGGCCACCGTGGCAGAGCGAGAGGTACTCGAAGCGAGAACCACACCGCTCCCTATGTCTAAGCAGGGCTGGCGAAGCGCCGTTTGAACGCGGATAAAGGTTGGGTCTCGAACCCCGTTGGCATGGCTGTAGCGGGTTGCCAATTCGAGTGACCAACACGAAATCAGAGTCCCTGCTGTCTTGGACCAGGGAGAACGCCAGCAATTGAGGCCTGGCGTCCAAATTGCAAAGTCTTGCGCCTATACCTTCCCCACTTGCGAAAGTCCAGCTTTTTTGAATGCCCCCAAAGCCGTCGGCCGTGGGAGCGGTTGCGCCCTTTAGCGATGCCGAGCGATGATCTCGGTAGGGTCGATTTTTATGCCCGGACCCATCGTCGTCGAAAGGGCGATTCCCTTCAAATATACGCCCTTGGCGGTCGCTGGCTTGAGTTTCATCACCAGGTCGGCCAGGGCGTAGAAGTTGTCCCGGAGCTTGTCCACCCCGAACGACGCCTTACCCAGGGGGGCATGGACGATGCCGGCCTTCTCCACCCGAAACTCGATCTTGCCGCCCTTGGCTTCCTTGACCGCGCGCGCGACATCCATCGTCACCGTGCCGACCTTCGGGTTCGGCATCAGCCCTCGAGGCCCAAGCACCTTTCCCAGCCGGCCGACGACGCCCATCATGTCCGGGGTGGCGATCACCGTGTCGAACTCCATCCACCCAGCTTCGATGCGCTTGCCCAGCTCTTCGGCGCCGACGACATCTGCGCCGGCATCTTCCGCTTCCTTCTGCTTTTCGCCCTTGGCAAAAACGGCCACCCGTTTGCTCTTTCCGGTCCCGTGAGGAAGGACAACCGCGCCGCGCACCATCTGATCGGCGTGCTTCGGGTCCACTCCGAGATTGAGCGCGATGTCCACTGTCTGATCAAACTTGGGGCTGCGCGTCGCAATCGTCTGGTTGAGGACTTGGAGTCCTTCATCGACGCTGTATCGCTTTCGGCGATCCACCTTCTCTGCGGCCGCCCGGTATTTTTTTCCTGCGTGAGCCATTGCCTTCCCCTTCAGTATTCCATCAAAAAGTCACCCGAAAAAGTCGAGCGTTCAGCCGACGATCTCGATTCCCATCGAGCGGGCGGTCCCGGCGACCGTATTGACCGCCGCTTCAAGCGAACCCGCGGTCATGTCGCTCATCTTCATCTTGGCGATGTCTTCCACCTGCTTACGCGTGACTTGCCCGACTTTCTCCTTGCCCGGTTTGTGCGCTCCCGATCCTTTTTTCTTTTCGGTGTGCAGACCGGCCGCCTTCTTGAGCAGGACCGACGCCGGAGGTGTCTTGAGGATGAAGGTGAACGATCGATCCTGGTAGATCGAAATCAACACCGGAATGATCAGCCCATCCTTGGCCTGCGCCTGGGTGGCCGCATTGAACTGCTTGCAGAATTCCATGATGTTCACGCCGTGCTGACCGAGCGCCGGTCCGACCGGTGGCG
>WNFB01029545.1_pt1 | contig 12151 bp, 10 predicted proteins | sample 5400501 | NCBI WGS metagenome assembly WNFB01 (sample SAMN13153341, study PRJNA577476) | soil metagenome | isolation source: 200 cm saprolite under Douglas fir tree site 2 hole 1 | place: USA:California | collected 2015-04-18 | reverse complement strand
GCGCACGTGCCCGCGTGCTTCTGGGCCTTCGCCAATTCCTGGCGCGACATCTTCAAGAACGGCGTGTGCGATCACGCCGTAAAGGAGCTGTGCCGGCTCTACGTGTCGCGCTCGGTGCAATGCGAGTATTGCGGCAACCAGCGCTCGGTCAAGGCGGCGGCGGGCGGCAAGGTAATCGAGGATCACGTGAAGGACCTGCTCGACTTCGAAAAATCGACGCGCTTCGACGAGCGCCAGAAAGCGGCGCTCGCTTATGCCGAAGCGATCACCTGGCACGTCGACACCGACGACGCATTCTGGGAACGGATGCACCGGCACTTCAGCGAGCCGGAACTGGTCGAGCTGGGCTGCTTCATCGCGCTCACCATGGGGCAGCAGAGCTGGCTGCGGCTGCTCGACATCGAGCACCACCAAGTGCTCGCCGGCACTTCTGCGTCCATGGCGCCGGGGTTCGAAAACGCCGGGGCGCTCGTCGAGGCGAAAGCTTCGTCGGAATACTGGACGAAGAAGCCGGGCCGAGGCCGCTCGGAAAAAGCCGCCTAGACTCCGTGCATTTCCGGACCCCGCGGGCAAGGGCGAAATAGGCCCGAGAGCTGGCGCCGGCAGGGCTCCTTTTCCGAGCACGCAGGCCGCGCAAGCCTACCCCCGCGATGAACAGGGGAGCGTCAATGCTCGGGGCCTTCCGCGCGCAGGTCGCGCAGGTAGCCACCTACGCGCGGGCACGGGGGGGCCTCGCCGCCTTGCTCGCCGGCGCCGTCTCCGCCGTCGCCCTTCTGGCGCTGCAAAGCTACAGGTTGATCGATCGCGAGCTGACCGAGGCCGCGTTGTCAAGAAGAGCTTCGCTGTCGTATCTCACGGCGGCGGTCCTGTCGGAAAAGCTCGACCGGCTGGTCGATATCGGCGTGTCGCTTGCGACGCGCGTGCGCTTCCGCCAGCTGATCGAGAAGGGAAACTGGGAGGAAGCCATCAGGATTCTTCGGGACGTCCCCGGCGATTTTCCGTTCGTCGACCGCATCACGCTGAGCGACCTTCACGGGACATTGATGGCCGATGTGCCGCAAGCCCTGGAGATCAGAGGGCAGAACTTTGCCCAGCGCGACTGGTATCGCAGGGTGACCCGCGCCATGCGGCCCTACGTTTCCCAGGTCTACCCGCGCGCCGCAGCGCCCCGGACAAACGTCTTTGCAGCCGCGATCCCGATCAGGAGCGAGAAGGGTGAAGCGTTAGGCATTCTGGTGCTGCAGGTCCGCTCGGACGCCTTTTTCGATTGGACCCGAGGCATCGAGGTAGGCGCGGGAGGGCTGGTGTACATAACCGATCAGAAAGGCGTGCTCGCGTCTCATACGAAATTTGCGCCACAAGGGGATCTGGTCGATTTTTCGATGGTGCCGGTCGTGCAGCGCGTGCTAGCCGGAGCCGCGGGCGTCGATGTCGAATTCAATCCGATCGAAAACCAGGATCGCGTCGTGGCGTACGCACCGATCGCGAAGCACGGATGGGGGGTGGTGCTGGAGCAGCCCGCCGCAGCCGCATTCGCCACTCGGGACGACCAGCTGAGGCGGATCCTGATCGCTTACACGTTGATTCTTGCGTCGCTCGCCTCGGTCGCTCTGCTTGTTTCGCTGATCGTGATCCAGCGCAGGCAGGTGAGGACCGACCGGCTGGCGAAAGAGGAGCTGGAACAGCGTGTGGCCGAGCGGACGGCGCAACTCGAATCCTCGAACCGGGAACTGGAGGGCTTCAGCTACTCGATCTCGCACGATCTGCGGGCTCCGCTGCGCGCCATCAACAGTTTCGCCGAAATGGTGCAGGAGGGCTACGGCGAGAAACTCGACGACGAGGGCAGGCGCATGCTCCGGGTGATTCGCGACAACAGCCGGAAAATGGGGCAGCTGATCGACGATCTGCTGGTGTTCTCGCGCCTGGGCCGTCAGGCGATCTCGGCCGCGGAGGCGGACATGGCCGCGGTGGCCCGGCGAGTTTTCGAGGAATTGCGCGTCGCTTCAGCCGGCAACCCCGTGCGCTTGACGATCAAGCCGATGCCGAGCGCCTGGTGCGACGCAGCGCTGATCCGGCAGGTTTGGATCAACGTGCTCGCCAACGCGATCAAGTTCTCCGCAGTGAGGGAGGAGCCGCTGATCGAGGCGGGCGGATACGCCGACGGCGCGTATGACGTCTATTACGTCAAGGACAACGGCGTGGGTTTCGACATGCGCTACTATGAGAAGCTGTTCGGCGTCTTCGAGCGGCTGCACGGCGCGAAGGAGTTCCCCGGAACCGGGGTGGGACTCGCGATCGTGAAGCGCGTGGTCGAACGCCACGGCGGTCGGGTATGGGCCGAAGGCAGGGTCGATGCGGGCGCAACCTTCTATTTCGCGCTGCCCCGAGCCGTGTCGCCGGGTATGGGGGCAGGTTCGTGATATTCGAAGGCAGGACGTGTCTCGTGACGGGGGCCGCCGGCAATCTCGGCCGCGCGGTTGCGGCGGCATTTGCGTCGTCAGGGGCCGCCCTGGTCCTTCTGGATCGCGACGACGGGAGTCTGCGCGCGGCCCATGGAAGTCAGGGCGAGCGCAGGTTGCTACTGGATGTCGACCTGCTGGACGCGGCCGCGGTGGCGAACGCAATCAGGACCGCGGTGGACAGTTTCGGGCGGATCGACGTCCTGTGCAATATCGCCGGCGGCTTCCGCATGGGGCACCCGGTGCACGAAACCCCCGCGGACACTTGGGAGCTCATGCTCGACTTGAACGCAAAATCGGTAATCCACACCGCCCGGGCGGTCGTTCCGGGGATGATTGCCGCGGGGTGCGGAAAGATCGTCAATATCGCCGCCCTCGCCGGTCTGGCCGGCAAGGCGAACATGGGCGCCTACAGCGCTTCCAAGAGCGCGGTCATCCGGCTGACCGAGAGCATGTCGGCAGAACTGCGCGACAAGGGGATCAACGTCAACTGCATTCTGCCCAGCATCATCGACACGCCGCAGAACCGCGCTGACATGCCCGGCGCCGATCCGCGGCGCTGGGTGGCGCCGGAAGCGCTCGCGGAGGTCGTGCTGTTTCTGGCCTCCGAGAGCGCGAGAGCGATTCACGGCGCCGCTATCCCGGTCACGGGTCTGGCGTGAAATCCCGGGCGTCGGCGTACCGGCCCGACGCTGTCGCTGAACTAAAATGATCGCTTTCCGCAATCGCTGAGACAACAATGACTGAAGTTTTCATCTGCGACGCCGTCCGCACTCCGTTCGGCCGCTACGGCGGCGCGCTTGCTTCGATCCGCACCGACGACCTTGCCACGCTTCCGATCAGGGCGCTCATGGAGCGCAACCCTTCCATCGACTGGAACGCGCTCGACAATCGCAACGTCGCGCGTATGGCGCTGCTTCTCGCCGGGCTGCCGCAGACGGTGCCGGGCGCGACCGTGAACCGGCTGTGCGGATCGAGCCTCGACGCCGTCGGAACTGCGGCCCGCGCGATCCGGTGCGGAGAGACGCAATTCATGATTGCAGGAGGCGTGGAAAGCATGTCGCGCGCACCCTTCGTCATCGCGAAGGCGGAGAGCGCGTTCTCGCGCGCCGCGAAAATCGAGGACACGACGATCGGCTGGCGCTTCGTGAATCCGCTGATGAAAACGAAGTACGGCATCGACTCTATGCCGGAGACCGCCGAAAACGTCGCGGAGGAGTTCAAGGTGGGGCGCGCCGACCAGGACGCGTTCGCACTGAGGAGCCAGCAGCGCTGGGCGGCCGCGCAAGCCAGGGGATTCTATCGGAGCGAGATCATGCCGGTTTCGGTGCCCGCGAAAAAAGGAGCTGCGACGCTTGTGGATCGCGACGAACACCCGCGCCCGGATACGACCCTCGAGTCGCTCGCCAGACTCAAAGGCGTCGTGAAACCCGATGGCACGGTTACCGCGGGCAATGCTTCGGGCGTGAACGACGGCGCCTGCGCGGTGCTTCTCGCTTCCGACGCCGCCGCGAAAAAGCACAGGTTGGCGCCCAAGGCGCGCATTTTGGCCATGGCCACGGCGGGCGTCGCCCCGCGCATCATGGGGGTAGGTCCGGCGCCTGCCACGCGAAAGGTCCTGGAGAAGACGGGGCTGAAGCTTTCGCAGATGGAAGTGATCGAGCTGAACGAGGCGTTTGCGGCGCAGGCGCTCGCGGTCACGCGCGACCTGGGGCTTGCGGATGACAGCGCGCACGTCAACCCGAACGGCGGAGCGATCGCCATCGGCCATCCTCTAGGGGCGTCGGGCGCGCGCCTCGTCACCACTGCAACGTATCAATTGCAGGCGATCAAGGGCCGCTATGCCCTTTGCACCATGTGCATCGGCGTGGGGCAGGGGATCGCGCTCGTCATCGAGCGGGTGTAAGCCGGGGCGGGCCGGTCCGCCCGCCTTAGCAGAACAATCAGTGCACGGCGCTCTTGATGATGTAGCCGCCCGATTTTTCGTCGCGCTCCAGTTGCAGCATGCCGCGCGACTCCGCTTCATCGAGAAGCTTGGAGAACGAAGAAAAGCCGTAATAGGACTCGTTGAAGCCGGGACTGCGGCGCTTGAGCGCCTGCTTCACCATCGAGCCCCAGATCTTCTCCTCGGCGCCGCGTTCGGAGATGAGCGCCTCGACCGTCTGCATCACGAGCTCCAGCGCCTCCTCGGTCTTGTCCTCGTTGTCTTTCGGCGCGCTGTCCCCGTTCACGGCGGGCTTCATCTGCGGCTTCTTCCTTGGCTGCCGGCGCCCCGGCTTTTCGCGCACCAGGTCGTCGTAGAATATGAACTCGTCGCAGTTCGCCACTAGCAGGTCGGAGCTTGAGTTCTTCACGCCCACGCCGATCACGATCTTGTCGTTCTCGCGAAGCTTGGAGACGAGCGGCGAGAAATCCGAGTCGCCGCTGATGATGACGAAGGTATCAACGTGCGACTTGGTGTAGCACAGGTCGAGCGCGTCGACCACCATGCGGATGTCGGCCGAGTTCTTGCCCGACATGCGCAGGTGCGGGATCTCGATCAGCTCGAACGAAGCCTCGTGCATGTCGGACTTGAACTCCTTGTAGCGCTCCCAGTCGCAGTAGGCCTTCTTCACCACGATGCTGCCCTTGAGCAGCAGGCGCTCGAGCACCTTGTTGATGTCGAACTTCGCGTATTTCGCGTCGCGCACGCCGAGCGCGACGTTCTCGAAGTCGCAGAACAGCGCCATGTTCACGGTATCGCTCGGGGCGGGCATTGGGGCTCGTTGTAGGGTTCGGATGAGCCATTATCGCATCCCCCTCCTTTGCGCCTCGGGTTGAAGTCCGTCCGTTCTCGGAATAGCATCCCTACTTACTGGAGCGACACATGCATACGGAAGTTCACGTTCACGGCACGGTGCTTTTGAAAAGCGGAGTCAGCCAGACCGAAATCGAGCTGGCGCTGCGGTCCTGGTTCGATTACGTCGATGTGGATGGACTGGCCGACGCGCGCAGCGCCCATCAGGACGAGCCCGGCATCGTGTTCGACCGGCGCCGGCGCGCCCTGGATATCTGCTGGACCGGCTACGTCGGCCGCAATTTCCAGCGCTCGCTCGAGGGGGCGTTCGAGTCGCTGTCGCCCTATTCCGAGGAGGCGGCCGCGGTCGAGGTCAGCTACTATCAGGAGGACGGCCAGGACGAGCACAGCTGGGTGTTCGTCGGACCGACTTCCGATTCGATCCGTGACATGCAGCGCCGGCGCATGATCGACGACGTCTCGGCGCTGCTTTCGCGCCATTTCGGCGATGCCGAGATCGGCGAGGTCACGGCGCTCGTCAACCAGCTCTTCGCACGCCGCGCCGCCGAAGGGCCGCAGGAGCGGACCCAGTCCCGTCCGAGCGGCCTTACCGGGAAAAAGCACCTGCACTAGGCGCCTCATCCCGAAGGGAAACCCGCTTGCGGGTCGCTCCTGGATGTCCTTTCTTCGGAACCCCTTGATTTCCTAACGTATTACTTTCAGTTTACGCTGTAACGCTTTCATTTATTTGCTATTATATTACATCAAGCGGATTCTCAGAAAGCCTTCTTAAGTCCCTGTTGTAGCTTAAAATTTTTAGATTTCGTGCTTGACCTACCCCTTTGTTTCCTCTAGAGTGGTGAGAAGTAGAGTTTAGTGGGGAACCGTGGCGCTCAATTCCGCCACTCGAAGGGGGACCATTTGTTTCAGGGGGCGACAGAGCTGAGTCTCGACGCCAAGGGAAGGCTTGCCGTGCCGACCCGGTACCGGGACGCCTTGCTGTCCGGAGGCCGCGCGGTGGTTCTCACCGCTCACCCCGATAGCTGTCTGCTTCTTTATCCCAGAGTCGCCTGGGAGCCGATCGGCGCGAAAGTCCAGGCGCTTTCCAGCTTCAACGAGCAAGCCCGCTGGTGGCAGCGGCTGCTGGTCGGGTTCGCAGAGGAACTCGAGCTCGACGCGCAAGGCCGCATCCTCGTGTCGAGCGCGCTGCGCAAGTTCGCCGGCCTCAAGAAAGACGTGATGTTGGTCGGGCAGGGGAGCCATTTCGAGATCTGGGATATCGCCGCGTGGGACGAGCGGCTGACGAGGTCTCTTGCGCAAGTAGGCACTAACCCGCCGCCCGGCACCGAAAACTTTTCGCTGTGAGCGCCGATGCGCACTTCCCCGTCCTCCTCCACCCGGCAGTCGACGCGCTCGCGATCGAATCGCGAGCGGACGGCACCTTCGTGGACGCGACCTTCGGCAGGGGCGGCCACAGCCGGCTGATTCTGGAGCGGCTCGGCCCCCGGGGGCGGTTGATTGCGATCGACCGGGATCCGGAGGCGGTCGCGGCCGCGCGCGAAATACGCGACCCGCGGCTCACGCCGGTCCACGCGCGCTTCAGCGAATTGCAGGCGACGCTCGACGCGTTGCGTTCGGGCGGCGTCGACGGGGTGTTGTTCGATCTGGGCGTGTCCTCGCCGCAGCTCGACGACCCGCGGCGCGGCTTCAGCTTCCGGCTCGATGCGCCCATGGACATGCGCATGGACCCGACGCGAGGCATGAGCGCTGTCGAGTGGCTCGAGCAGGCGGTCGTGGCTGCGGCCGTCAGGACGCGTGAACCGGGGCAAGATCCGGCGACGCGGACGTTTCAGGCTCTACGGATTCACCTCAATCAGGAGCTTGAGGAGTTGTCGCTAGCGCTGCCGCAAGCGCTTGCCGCGCTCAAACCCCGCGGACGGCTCGCCGTGATCAGCTTCCACTCGCTGGAGGATCGGATCGTGAAGAACTTCATGCGCGGCGCGGCGCAGCCGACGCTGCCCGAGCGCTTGCCGCTGAGGGCGCGGGAGCTGCCGGCGCCGAGAGTGCGCGTCATCGGGCGCCCGGCAAGGCCCGATGCGGAAGAAGTCAAGGCCAATCCCCGCGCAAGGAGCGCGATGCTGCGCGTCGCCGAGAAACTCGCCTGAACCCGCCATGACCCGCCTGAACCTGCTCCTTCTCCTTGTGCTTACCGCGTGCGCGCTGGGCCTCGTCACCTCGCAGCATCGGGCGCGCAAGCTCTTCGGAGAGCTCGAGCAGGAGCAGGAACGTTCGCGCCAGCTCGGAGTCGAATACGGTCAGCTGCAGCTGGAGGCAAGCACGTGGGCGGTGCACGCACGCGTCGAGCGCATCGCCGGCCGCCAGCTGCACATGCGTGTACCCGACGCGAAACGCCTTCACATCGTCCGGCCCGAGGGCGCGGCGAAATGAAGTTCGCCGCCAGTCCGGTCCTCGCGCTGACGCTCCCCACCTGGCGTTCGCGCTTCCTGCTCTTCGTTTTCATCGCGGGATTCGCGCTGCTGCTTGGTCGCGCCGCCTACCTGCAGGCCATGAACAGCGACTTTCTGCAGGCAAAAGGCGAGTCGCGCTACAGCCGGGTCATCGAGATCCCGGCGAACCGGGGCCGCATCCTCGATCGCAACGGCGAGGCGCTGGCGATCAGCACGCCGGTGAAATCGATCTGGGCGATTCCGGGCGAGGCGCGTCCGAGCCGACCGGAGCTCGAGCGGCTGGCGGCGCTTCTCGAGACGTCGCCGGGGGAGATCGAGAAACGCCTCGCCGACATCGGCCGGGACTTCGTTTTCCTCAAGCGGCAAGTTCCGCCGGAAGTGGCCGAGCGGGTTGCGGCCTTGCGCATTCCCGGACTGTTCCAGAACCGCGAGTACCGGCGCTATTACCCGAGCGGTGAGGTCACGGCGCACGTGCTCGGCTTCACCGGCGCGGACGACATCGGCCAGGAGGGCATCGAGCTCGCGTTTCAGGACGGGCTCGCCGGCAAGCCCGGCAGCCGGCGCGCGATCAAGGACCGGCTCGGCCAGACCGTCGAGGACGTCGAATCGATCCAGGCGGCGCAAGACGGGCGCGACCTCGCGCTTGCGCTGGATGTCCGCATCCAGAACCTCGCCTTCAGCCAGCTGAGAGCCGCGGTCGAGAAGCACCGGGCGAAAGCCGGCGGCGTCGTCGTTCTCGATGTCGATACGGGCGAGCTGCTCGCGCTCGCCAATTTTCCGACCTACAACCCGAACAACCGCAACAGACTCACCGGCGCGCAACTCAGAAACCGCGCCCTCACCGACACATTCGAGCCGGGCTCGACGCTCAAACCCTTCACGGTCGCCCTGGCGCTTGACGCGAGACGGGTGAGACCCGACACCGTGATCCAGACCGCGCCGGGGAGCTTGAGCATCGGCGCCGCGACCATCCGCGACGCGCACGTTGAGCGCGCCCTCACCGTGGCCCAGGTCATCCAGAAATCCTCCAACATCGGAGCGGCGAGGATCGCGCTCACCCTTTCCCCTCAGTCGATGTGGGGGATGTTCCAGAGCCTGGGCTTTGGCGCCGCGCCCGGCCTGGGGTTTCCCGGAGAAGCTGCCGGGAAACTCCGGCCCTACCGGAGCTGGCGGCCGATCGAGCAGGCGACCATGTCCTATGGGCACGGCATCTCGGTATCGCTCGTACAGCTTGCCCGCGCCTATAGCGTGTTTGCGCGCGACGGGGAGCTCGTGCCGCTCTCCTTGCTTCGCGTGGACGCGCCTCCGGCGGGGCAGCGCGTGATGGCGCCGGCGACCGCGCGCGCGGTTCGCGCGATGCTGGAGCTGGCGGTCAACCGGAACGGCACGGCACCGCGCGCGCAGATCATGGGCTATCGCGTCGCCGGAAAGACGGGCACCGCGCACAAGCAGGAAAACGGCGCCTACGCTGCCGAGAGGTACGTGTCCTCGTTCGTCGGGCTCGCACCGGCCTCGCACCCGCGCCTGGTGATCGCGGTGATGATCGATGAGCCTTCCGACGGCAGGTATTACGGGGGGACCGTGGCGGCGCCGGTGTTCGCGCTAGTCATGGCGGGGGCGCTGCGCGTGCTCGATGTGCCGCCCGACGCGCCGATGCAGCCGATCGAGCTGCCTCCGGAAGGCGAGGAAGTGAAAGAAAGTGTCTAGGTGTGCGAGACCCAGTTGAAGACGTCCTCGGCCGGCTCGCAGCGCAAGGGGCGCGCGTGACGGGTCTCGCCGCCGACAGCCGTAACCTCGCCGCCGGGGAAGTGTTCCTCGCCTATCCGGGATCGCGCCGCGACGGCCGCGAATTCATTCGAGCCGCGCTGGACCGCGGGGCGGCTGCGGTGCTGTGGGAGCGCAGGGGTTTCGAATGGAATCCTGGCTGGCGGGTGCCGAACTTGGGAGTCGATGACCTGCGCGGACTCGCCGGCCATCTCGCGCACGAAGTCTACGGACGTCCCTCCGAGCGGCTGTGGACGATCGGCGTCACCGGCACCAACGGCAAGACTTCCTGCAGCCACTGGATCGCCCAGGCGTGCAGCGCCTGCGGCGCGAAGACCGCGGTGATCGGAACGCTCGGCGCGGGCTTTCCGGGCGAGCTCGATCCCGGCATCAACACCACTCCGGACGCAGTCCTGCTGCACCGCTCGCTCGCGAAGCTCCTGGCAAAAGGGGCGCAGGGCGTGGCGATGGAAGTCACCTCGATCGGCCTGGATCAGGGCCGCGCGAACGGCGTCGCCTTTGGAGCGGCGCTGTTCACGAATCTCTCGCGCGACCACCTCGACTATCACGGCGACATGGAGAGCTACGCGCGCGCGAAGCAACGCCTGTTCGAGACACCGAGCCTGAAACACGCGGTGCTCAATCTCGACGATGTCCAGGGGGTGCAGGTCGCCCGCGTGCTCGCAGGGCGCGGGGTCAACCGCGCCGGCTACAGCTGCTTTGCGGGAGTCGCCGCCCGATCCGGACTCGAGCGCTATGCCGAGGCACACGAGATCGACGTGTCCCCGGAAGGAATTGCCTTCGGCTTGGAGAGCTCTTGGGGCAAGGCGCGAATCGAAAGCGCGCTGCTCGGCCGTTTCAACGTATCCAATCTTCTGGCCGTGCTGACGACGATGCTCGTGTCCGGCGCGCCCTTCGATCGCGCGACTGCCGCGCTCGCAGACCTGGAGCCGGTCGAAGGCCGCATGCAGCGGCTGGGCGGGGCCGGCAAGCCTGTCGTGGTGATCGACTACGCCCACACGCCCGACGCGCTGGAGAAGACACTCGTCGCGCTGAAAGACGTCGCGAGAGCGAGAGGCGGGCGCCTTGCGGTCGCATTCGGCTGCGGGGGCGAGCGCGATCGCGGCAAGAGGCCACTGATGGGGGCGGTGGCCTCGCGCCACGCGGATGCGATCCTGGTGACGAGCGACAACCCGCGCGGCGAGGATCCCGCCGCGATCATCGCGGAAGTCACCGCAGCGATACCCGTGCCGCATGAGGCGATCGAAGACCGGCGCGCGGCGATCGGGCGCGCCATCGCCTCGGCAGGAGCCGCCGACGTCGTGCTCATCGCCGGAAAAGGGCACGAGACCTACCAGGAGATCGCGGGCCGGCGGCTGCCTTTCTCCGATGCACTCGAGGCAAAACAGGCTCTCTCGCGGTGGAGCCGATGATGAGCCTACGCGAGGCCGCGGCGGCGCTTGGGGCGCGTGTGCGCGGCGACAACGCCCGTTTCGACTCGGTATCGACCGACAGCCGCGCGCTTGCGCGAAGCGCGTTGTTCGTCGCGCTGCGCGGCGAGCGATTCGACGGGCACCGGTTCATCGACGCGGCAAAAGAACGCGGCGCCGCTGCGGCGATGGTCATGGAACCCGCAGGGGCGGGGATCGGGGACCCGGGGTTGCCGTTCCTCGTGGTCGACGACACGCGCCGCGCGCTGGGACGGCTCGCGGCGCACTGGCGCGGTCGCTTCGACATCCCGCTCGTCGCGGTCAGCGGCTCGAACGGCAAGACCACGGTCAGGGAAATGATCGCGGCGATCCTGCGGGCGCACTTCGGGGAGGCGCACGCGCTCGCGACCGAGGGAAATCTCAACAACGACATCGGCCTGCCGTTGACACTGCTCAGGCTCCGCGAAAACCACCGTGCGGCGGTGGTCGAGCTGGGGGTGAATCATCCCGGGGAGACCGCCACCCTCGCCGCGATCGCGAGCCCGACGGTGGCGCTCATCAATAACGCCCAGCGGGAGCACCAGGAGTTCATGAACGGCGTCGCCGAGGTCGCGCGCGAGCACGGCGCGGTATTCGCGTCGCTGCGGCCCGACGGCGTCGGAGTGATCAACGCCGACGACGACTTCGCCGGTTATTGGCGCGGGCTTCTCGCCGGCAGGCGCGTCCGCGACTTCGGGATCGACCGGCCCGCGCAGGTGAGCGGCCGCCACGAGTTCACGCATTTCGGAAGCGAGATCGAGCTGCGCGCTCCAGAGGGCGCGGCAAGGATAGAGCTGCACGTCGACGGCCGCCACAACGCGCTGAACGCCTGCGCCGCGGCGGCGTGCGCCCTGGCGGCGGGCGCGGGGCTCGAAGCGGTCGCGCGGGGCCTTGCGGCGTTCCATCCGGTCGGCGGACGCATGCAGCGCCGGACCGGCCGCTCGGGAGCGAAGCTCATCGACGACAGCTACAACGCGAATCCGGATTCGGTGCGCGCCGCGATCGACGTGCTCGCGGCGCAGCGCGGCGCGAAGCTCCTCGTGCTCGGTGACATGGGTGAGGTGGGCGAGCAGGGGGCGGAATTCCACCGGGAGATCGGCGCTTACGCGCGCGAGCGCGGCATCGATCGCCTGTATGCGACGGGGGCGCTGTGCCGCGCCGCCGTCGAGGCCTTCGGGAAAGGGGCCCGGCACTTCGCCGCGGTCGAAGAGCTGA
>WNFB01004700.1_pt1 | contig 12153 bp, 9 predicted proteins | sample 5400501 | NCBI WGS metagenome assembly WNFB01 (sample SAMN13153341, study PRJNA577476) | soil metagenome | isolation source: 200 cm saprolite under Douglas fir tree site 2 hole 1 | place: USA:California | collected 2015-04-18 | reverse complement strand
GTCAGCGACGGCCCGTACTCATCGGCCGGGGCGTTTATGTTGTACGACCCGTCGGGGTTGACGTAACGGGGGTCGACGTTCATGCTGCGCATCCAGCCCAAAACCGCCGGCACGCCGATCGAGAGCTCGACCTTCACCGCCGCGATGTTGAGCGAGTTACCCATCGCCTTCTTCAGCGGCAGGACCCCGTGCGACTTGCCGTCGTAGTTGTAGATCTTGGTCGTGCTGTACGCGTCCTTGTAGATGAGGGGTGTCGGCCCGTCGTAGACGGGAGTGTCGACCGTGGCGGCACGCGCGTTGATCACCGCGCCGTACGTATAGGGCTTCATCGAGGAGCCCATGTTGCGAGGGATGGTCGTGAAGTTGATCTGACCTCCGGTCGAGTTGTAGTTCGGCGACCCGACCATCACCAGGATGTCGCCCGTGGTCGGCTGGACGGCCACCATGCCCGACGACAGGACTCCGTTCCGGTCCCGCCACGCATTCGATGAGAGGTTGCTGCCGACGATCGACTGGCCGATCGTCTGCATGTTGTAGTCGAGGGTCGTCGTCACGTTGAGCTGCTGCACGCCCGGCTGGAAGCCAAGCTGCCGCAGCTCCGCAAGCACGTAGTCGACGAAGTGCGGCGCGAGGAAGCTGTTGACAGGGGATTGGTAGACGAGCTTCTCGGCGAGAGCCTTGTCCATGTCGTCCGGCGAGATGAAGTTGGAGCGCACCATCGCCTGAAGCACCTCGGTCTGGCGCAGCTTCGCCTGGTCGGGGTGGAGCACCGGGTTCCACTCGGTCGGGGCCGAAGGCAGGCCCGCGAGCACCGACGCCTGGGCGAGGTCGAGCTTGGAGGCTGGGATGTGGAAGTAGCTCTCGGAAGCTGCCTCGATTCCGTACGACTGCGAGCCGTAGAAGCTCTTGTTGAGATAGAGCTCCATGATCTGGTCCTTGCTGTATGTCTGGCTCAGCTCGTACGCAAGGGCTAGCTCCTTGATCTTGCGGCTGACCGTCCGGTCGGGCGTGAGGAACTGCTGCTTGGCGAGCTGCTGCGTGATCGTGCTGGCCCCACTGACGATGTGACCCGACCTTAGGTTGTCGAACTCCGCTCTAACGATGCTGGCGAGGTCGAATCCGGGGTTCGAGTAAAAGCCCTTGTCCTCAATGGCGATCGTCGCCTGGATGGCAATGGGGGCGACGTCTCTGAGCTTCACGGCGAGGCGGTGGTCGCCGTGATTGCCGACGTCGGCGAGGATGATGGTGCCCGTGTGGTCGCGGATCACCGTGTCGCCCGCGAAGGCGGCGGAATCGAGCCCCTGGATCGAAGGCAGGCTGTCGAAGAACGATTGCGCGTAGGCATCCGCAGCCAACCCGAGCACCAGAAGCATGGCGAACACGACGGCGAGCCCGCGCAGCACGGTCGTCCGGCGCATCTTCTGCCCGATCGGCGACCATGCGGCGTGAATCCGCGCCCGGGGACTGTGTCCCCCCTTCGTCTTTATCCGCTCAGGAACGTTTCGAGCCATGGTTGGGGGCGCGCAGGATTCTACGCTTTCCCACCCCCTCCAACGCCCCTGGGCGACGGAGGGTTACGCCGGCCTCAGGCGCGAGATCAGGCCGTCCCGGGCGAGCCGCCACTCCTCGGGTTCGATCGCCCTGAGGAAGTAGATCGCGACGACATAGACAAGGAAGCCGGCGGGGGCGGTCAGGAAGATCGAGTAGCGGCGGATTGGATACAGGGCGATCCCCATCGCCGCGCCCGCCGCGAGGATCTTCCAGCTGAGCCGTATCACCGGCAGGCGCAGCTCGGGGCTCTTCCACTGCACGAACCACCACCCGAAAGCGCAAAGCGCCGCCTCTGTGACGACCGTCATGACGCTGGCAGCCAGGTATCCGAAGCGGGGAATCAACGCGAAGTTCAAAGCGATGTTGATCCCGGCCGCCAGCGCCGTCGCCCACGCGTTGAGACCCTGCCTGTTGATCGCGTTCAACATCGCATAGAACGCGGAGTTCGCGAACAGAAACACGATCCCAAACGCCAGGATGCGCAGCGCCGGCTCCGATTGAGTGAACGCGCCGGACCGGTTGAAGATCTGGTTGATCGGATGCACGAGCACGAACGTGCCCACGGTCAGGGGCCAGCCCAGAAGGACGAGCACCTTGAAGAACCGTTCGTAGGCGAGCTTGAGTCGGGACGCGTCGCTGACGAAATAGACCCCGAGCAGCGGATAGACGACGACCTGGATGGCGAGCGGCACGAACTGCAGCGCCTCGAAGGGCTTGTACGCAAAGGTGTACCACCCGACCTCGGCAAACGATCGGAACTGCTGGAGGATGAGCACTCCGGCACGGAAGTAGGCGTTGGTGAGAAAGAAGGTGAGCGCGAAAGGCAGCGCCAGCGGCCACCAGCGCCGGATGAGGTCGAGGTCGAGCGCCAGCCGGATTCTCCCCATCCGGAATGCCCGGATCACCACCAGCGAATAGACGATGGTGAACGTGAACGAGGCGGTGTACGCCCAGATGTAATAGCTGACGCCGGAGTGTCGCCGAGCGCCGAACAGGATCAGCGCCGCCTGGATCAGAGTCTCGGCGACGATCGCGATGGCGTCGAACTCGGCCCGACCGACCGAATAGAAAGTGTTGCGCAGCAGGCTCGCGTAGGCGGTCGCGACGAGCAGCGCGCACCCTGGGACGATCAACGATGTGAGTCCAGCACCAAGGCCCAGGGCTAGCGCGAAAACCACTGACGCGGCTGCGGCCAGGACGACGCGGAAGACGATCAGCGTGCCGAGGTAGTCGCCGAGCTGCGCGCGATTGCGCGCGGCCTCGCGCGTGTACAGCGACTGGAACCCGAGGTCACCAACGACCGCGACCAGTCCCGAGTAGGCGATCAGCGTCGTGTACTGGCCGTAGCGGGTGTCGCCCAGCGCGTTGGCCAGCACGATCACGACGACAAGCGAGATGACGCGCGAAACGGTCCGCGCGGCAAGAATGAAAACCGAGTTGCTGACCGCGCGCGTGCCTAGCTGCGCAGCGGAGCTTTCCGCCGTGTCCACCACGGCGGAAATCCTAGATCTTCAGGCACGTTCCCTCTCCCCTCCGGGGAGAGGGAGGTAGGGTGAGGGCGTCGCTTAGAAGTTGCCCGCCTTCACTTTCGACTTGGCGGCCGGTGCGATCAGGAGGAGCACCTGCCCCTCGCTCAACCCGGGGTGGTGCTGGTCGAGGTCGTCGATGGCGTGGGCCAGCTGCGCGTAAGTGATGTGGTAGCCGCGTCCCCATGAGATGCCCGGGTCGTTGAGCCAGACACCGGTCTGGTCGTAGCCGATGATCGTCACGAAATGCGGCACCGACCAACCGGTCTGCTCGTAGTGGCTCGAGTAACCCGGATAATGGGAGTTGCCGAGCCCGTGAGTGCGCACCTCGGCGAGCAGAGGCCGCCCCGCGGCGAGCTGCTGCGCGATCGTCTTCGGATCGTTGGGCACGAGCCTGTACTCATAGCCCCAGTGCTGCAGCGCGAGCTCGCCCACCATCGTGTCGTTGAGGTCAGGCTGGCTCTTCCACGTGTCGATCATCCGGATGTAGCTGTCGGCGCTGCGGGGATCGATCACGACCGACTGGTCGCGGTTCCAGTAGAGCCAGAGCATCGTGAGGTTTGCCGCTTCGCAGCTCTCCTGGTGCTGGGCCCAGTTGTTGAGCGGCGCCTGGGTCGTGAACGGCACCTGCAGAAGGACGTGGTCGGGAAGGGCGACCGGAGTCGCTTCAGTTCCCGGGCCGACCGTGGGAATCGGCTCGGCCTGCACGCTCGTCACGCCGGACAGAGGACGCGGCATGCCGGTGTTCAGGTAATGCCGACCGGCCGCCCCGGAGATTCCTCCGAGAAGCACAGCGGCGAGCAACGCGATCGCGATGCCGCCCCAGTGAATGTTCGCCGGCCGCATGCCGCGTCTGCGGCTCAGCTGGATCTCCAAAGCCCTGTCCCTCCGCTTCCCATCGGCGTGCTGCCCTCAGGCGCTGATAAAACGTTTCCGCTGGAAGCGGTACTCGATGCGGTCTGGAGATGTAAACCGCTGGATCTATACTCCGCATCGGCGTTAGATGCCCGCAACCTTTCCCTCGGTTTCTGAGTTGTAGATAGCGATGATGGGTCTCCTCAAGTGGATGGCTGGGCTCGGCCTGGTGGCCGCGGTCGGCATCGGGGCAGGCGTTTACTTCGCCTTCTTCGGCGCGGGACCCCAGATCACGTACGTCACGCCCGACCTCGTGCCGATCGACCTCAACACCGCCGCGCCCAGCGACCAGCCTCCGGTCAACCTGCCGGCCGCCGTCATCCTGCCCGTGCCGTTCACGCCGCAGGCCCCGCTCGGCAACTGGGCGGCCAAGCAGCACACCTGCGAAGAGGCCAGCATGGTGATGGTCGATCGCTACCTGCACGGGGACCACTCCGGCGGCCTGATCGACCCGGGCACCGCCGACGCCGCGATCAACCAGATCTCGGGATGGAAGCCGGCCCAGGACCTGACCCCGCTGCAGATCGGGCAGGTCGCCCAGCAGTACATGGGCTGGGCCTACAAGGTGCTGCCATCGGATCGGCTGAGCATGAAGCAGCAGCTCGCGCTTGGCCGGCCGCTCATCGTCGGGGTTCGGACCCACGGCCTCGGCAACCCCAACTACCCCGGCTACCGGACGCACTACGAGCAGGCCGGATGGTCGGTGTCGCACTACCTCGTCGTCGTGGGCTACGACCAGTCGGACAACTACATCCTCAACGACCCCGGCCTGACGCGCGGGCACGGGTACCACATCACCTACGACCAGCTGATGCACGCGATCGACGACGTCGACCAGGCCTACCCCGAGCTCAACATGGGCCGCGTGTTCCTGGTCCTGGCGCCGTTCACGAACTCCGTAACCACCCCCTAATTCGGGGAGCTCAGGTCGCCTGAGGCGCCTCAGGCGAAAACGATGGCTTCGTTGAAGTCGGAGTAGCCGGCTTCGAAGGCTCCCTTGCTGACCCAGTACTGACCGCGGATCGGGTCGTTGACGAGCACCGAGCTCGGGCTGACGCCGACGACCGTGTACACGTGTGAGGCGTAGTACGGCCCGATCCACGGGATCCATTGCCCGTCGAAGCTCAGGTAGTCGCGGCGCGGGTGCCATCGCCAGTCCCACGTGGAGAAGGCGACCACCGGGTGGCCGGCGATCACTCGGGCGTAGATCGTGGCCGCCGACATCGACCCGTAGGCGAGGATGGTCGCCCCGTGCGCCTTGGCGACGCGGACGAGCGGTGGGTAGAAGGTCCCGAAGCCCGTGTAGTTGCTCTCGCTGCCGTTCACGTTGCCGACGAATGTCTCGTAGGGGTTGCCCCAGCGCACGCGGCCGGCCGAGTCGACGTACATCGACCGGAGGTCGGCGCCGATCTCGCTCAGGATCTGGTCCTGGCTCACATGGATGCCCTGGTGAGTTAGGGCCATCGAAGTGGCCGCCTCCTCGCAGCTCAGCGGATGGTTCTGATAGATGAACGTGACGCCGGAGATCACATGCGTCTGGCTGACGACGACGTAGATGTCGTGGTCGGCCGATGCCGCGATCTGCTGCGAGTCGGCCGTCACAGAACTGAACTGCGCGACCGTCAGCGCGTTCGCGTACACGCCGCGGTCCGTGTCGAGGCGCGACTGGTAGGTCGACACTCCGATGCCGTAGAGGGCGGCCAGCGCTGTCTCGTCCGCCGCGTGCTGCAGGTTTTGCTGGGTGACGCTCGCGGCGTCCAGCCTGAGCTGCAGGTTGGACTGCAGCGAGACCAGGCTGCGTGTGAGGAACTCGGCGCGGGACATGCGGCCCAGTGCGTCGAGGTTGATGTACGAGCTTGCGTTGGCGAGCACGTCCGCCGCCGGGTCGCTCCGGACGCCGAGCTTCTTCGCCTGCTGGGCCTGGCCGGCGACGGCGGCGGTCAGCCCGGCCATCCTCCGGTCGATCGGCACGAGCTTTGCCTCGAGCGTCCACTCGTTGCGGAGGGTCGAGAAGTCGAGCGGCGTGATCGCCGAGTCGAACGCGTCAAGCCTCGACTTGCGCTGGACGAACGACTCGGTGGGCAGCGCGCGGTGCAGGCTCTGCTCAGCGGTCTGGGCGTCGGTGCGGTAGCGGCTCAGGTCGGCCGCCCAGATGGCGTCGCTCGCGGCCTGCCAGCGGTCGAGAGTCTCAGCTCCGCCCGGCAGCCAGAAGATGGTGCCCGTGCCGACGATCTTCGACGCCTGGCTCACGGTCCACTCCTGCTCAAGGGGGGCAAGGTCGACGTCCGGGATGCCGTTTGCGCGCATGTAGTCCCAGTGCGCATGGATTGCGACGGCACGGGCCTGCAGCGCGTAGGCGCCACCTGAGTCGACCAGGCCCCCGCCGCCGATGGTGCTGAGCAGCGCCACGACGAGCACGGCCGACGAGAGCCTCGTGACGAGGGGCCGCCTGCGGGGCTGGAGCTGCGGGTCCTCGCTCGGTGCGGGCTTTGGCAGCTCGAGGTGAGGCGGAGCTGGGCGCTCCTCGACGGCGATCATGGCAAATCGTCGCGGTTGGTGCCGCGAGATTGGATCTCTCCCGGCAAATGGTCGTTTCGCATCGTGTATTGCCTAACGACCTCACCCCGAGGCCCGCTCGCCTGGGCGAGCATACACCTCCTCTGCTGGGACGAGCCTCTCTTGCCGGGTACCGGGAAAATGAACTCGAATCCCGGGCCGGCCGGGGCTTCCCAGCTCCCAGCCGGCCGCGTACAGCTGGGTGGCGTGGGCGAGGTCGGCGGCGTGCGCGATCCGGACGCCGTCGGTGAATGTGAGGCTCTGACTGCGCGAACCCGGGAAGCCCAGGCGCACCTGGCCGCCGGTCTTCAGGTTGTACACGAAGTCCTCCAGGGGTCCGGACTCGCCGGCTGCCACCAGCTCGGCGACCGAAGGAAACTTCCCCTCCCGCATGGCCGACTTGAGGTCGGCCCGGGCGGAGCGATCGGCGGCGCGGCGGCGCCGGCGCAGCTCGGTCATGAGGAGGTCGCGCTGCCCGCGGAGCGTCGCGAGCTCGTCCTCGACCGGGCGCATGCGCTCCCGAAGCTCGGCCACACGCCGGTCGAGCTCGGCGGCGTCGAGCAGCGTGAGGTCTTCGTCCACCGCCGAAGAACCTTAAGCCTCGTGCTCGGCTCGGCGGTTGCGAAACCCGGCATAGAGCGCGAGGTCGTACACCACCTTCAGCCCTCCGCCCGCGAAGAAGGGGAAGCCGAAGGAGGCCGCGGCGATCGCCACCCCGGCGAGGGTCGGGCCCAGCGACATCGCGACGCCGCGGACGGCTCCGGTCATCGCCACCGCGCCGGCTCGCTCGCCCGGCGGCACGATCGAGACGATGTACGCCTGGCGCGCCGGCACGTCCATCTGGGCGAGCGCAAATCGGGCCAGCAGCAGCGCGATCGCCCAACCCAGGCTCGGGGTGAACGGCACCGCGAGCAGGAGCAGGTTGCTCGGCAGGTGCGTGAACACCATTGTGTTGATGAGGCCGATTCGGTCGGCCAGACGACCGGAGACCTCATAGGAAAGCGATTGGAGGATCGCGATGCCGGCGAATACAGGACCCAGCAGTCCCGGGCCCACGCCGAAGCGCACGTGCAGCCAGTACGCGACCACCGCATTGGCCACGAATCCTCCGCCGAGTGAGTCGAGCGCGAACAATGCCGCCAGACCCGCCAGGGGACGGAAGGATCCGAACACGACCCGAGCGGGCTCGCCCTCGACCCGGCGTGACATGAAGAGGGGGAGCGCCGCCGTGGCCAGCCCGACGGCCGCAAAGAGAAGGTAGAAGCCGCGTGTGCCTGTGAACAGCGCCGTGGTCAATCCGCCGGCCGCATTGAACAGCCCGCCCGTGAGCGAGTAGCGCGCGAAAGCTCGGTTGCGTGCGGCCGGCGATGCGGTCTCCGTCAGCACGGCCTGCTCGACCGAGGCAAAGGGTCCGTAGTCGACGCTGGCGGCGCCCAGCATGCCGGTCACGCCGGAGGCGACCAGCAGCGCCGGCTGCGTCGCGAGGGCGAGGTCCAGCCCGGTGAGCGCCATCAAGAAGCCGACCAGCGCGAGCGTCGTGCGGCGTCCCGCACGCGCCGCAAGCGCTGCAGATCCGAGACCGGTCAGTGAGGCCGCCGCCAGGCCGACCCCGAGCGTGAGCCCGATGACGGGCGGTGAGAGGCCCGCGCGCTCGAGATGCAGGCCGATCAGCACGGCCGAAAACCCGAAGGCGTACGCCCGCAGTCCGCGAGCCGCGAGCAGAAGTACGCGGTCGTTCGTCAGCGGCGGCGGGCCAGGAGAGCGATTCCCGCGCCGCTCAACGCCGAGACGACCACGATCGCGAGCACCAGCCCCGGGGGCACGCCGCGGGCGCCCGAATCGACTGGCGCCGCGCTCACTGGCGGCTTTGCCGATGGGCTAGAGAAAGCAACTTTGTCGAGCGTGAAGACCAGATGCCCCTCTCCGTGCACGCCAGTCGGCATGCCCACGACCGTGGTGACATGGCATGCAGTGTCGCAGCGCACGTCGATCATCGATCCGCCGCCCTCTGTCGCGGAGAGCAAGTCTCCGTCCTGCACACCTGCGGCGACAAGGTCGGCGCTTGCAAGGCGCAGGATGTGATCGGCCCCCGGATGTGGGCTGCCCGGCGTTCCCCGGTCGGAGAAATAGACGAAGCCTCCCCGGCTGAAGCCCGGGGGCACGAAAGCGACCGATTCGACGCCGATGTCCTGACCTTTGGGCAGACCAGAGCTCACGACCTGCCGGCTCGTGCCGTCCGGGTCGATGGCCCAGATGACCCCGCTCAGCTCATCCGGTGCGATCAGCGCGCCACCGAACGCCCCAAAGGTCATCGGCGCGACCGCCAGCCCACCTTCCACCACGGGGGCAGACTTCGTGATCACCTCAACCCCGCTCTTGCAGTCCACGGCGACAAGTTCGGTCTTCCCGTTCAAGGGTCCCGTCGCGAGGAGGCGATGCCCGAATGAGCCGGCCGCGTCGAACGCGATGCCGTTCAGGGTCGGCATCTCGACGTTTGCGAACGAGCCACTTGCCTGGCCGGTCGCGTCGACGCGCGTGATACCGAATGGTGTGTGGAGGCGCAGGACGAAGGTGTCGTCCTTTTTGAAATCGCAAGCTGCCGCGTCGACGTGAAGCCCGGGCGAGACAGCCAGGTAGGCCTCTGTGCCTGGATCCTCCCGATAGCCGCCGATTCCGCGCGCGAACGGCGTGAGGGTTCCCGCCGTGTCGAGCGTGTACAGCGCAGCGGAGCCGGCGACCATCAGTGTCTGGTCGCTCCGCGGCCCGCCCAGGTCGAAGACGCCCGGCACACCGCTCCACACTTCCCACGCCGGCCCTGCGGCGCTTGCTGTGGCGGGACCCATGGCGAGGAGCACCGCGGCGACGAGCGCGAGTCCCGGGCGCATGGCGGGGAGACTAGCTGACCCCAACCGGTATTTCAACAGACGTGTTGATAAAGTCGGTAGACTGGCCGAAGTGGAATCCAAGCGCGAAACCATCCTTGCCTTCTTGAAGACACATGGTCAGGCCACGCTGGCCGAGATCGCCGCGCATCTCGAGGTTTCGAAGCAGGGTGCGCTGCGCCACATGGAAGCGCTCGAGCAGGCGGGCCTCGCGACGCTCGAGCAGGCCGAGCCTCACGGCCGTGGGCGTCCCGAGAACCTCTACAGGCTGACGCCTCTGGCCGGTGAGCACTTTCCGGACGGCCACCGTGAGTTGACCGCCGAGCTCGTCGAGTTCATCTCGAACGAACAGCTGAGGCAGTTCTTCGAGCGCCGCGCCGCGCGCCTGGAGGCCGAGTACGCGCCTCGATTGGCGGGCCTGGACTTTGAATCGCGAGTCCGTGAGCTGGCCAGGCTGGCCACCGAGCACGGTCACATGGCCGAGGTGGTCGAGCTCGGGGGCGGGGGGCTCGCGATCCGCCACTGCAACTGCCCTATCCAGGACGTCGCATCTCGCACAGGCCTCCCGTGCCTCAACGAGCAGCAGATGTACGAGCGGCTCCTCGGTGCCGAGGTCGAGCGCACGACGTGGATGGCCGAGGCCGCCGACGATTGCACGTACGTGATGAAGGAGAGCGAGAAAAGAGTTGGCTGATTTCGAGATCAAAGACTTGCGCGCAAGCGTCGAGGGACGGCAGATCCTGAAGGGCGTCTCGCTCGACATTTCGAAAGGCGAGGTCCACGCGGTGATGGGCCCGAACGGATCCGGCAAGTCGACGCTGTCGCACACGCTGATGGGACACCCGGGCTACACCGTCGACGGTGGCGAGGTCCTGTTCAAAGGAAAAAACATCCTCGAGCTCGAGCCGGATGAGCGGGCGCGCCTCGGCATGTTCCTCGCGTTCCAGTATCCCGTGGTCGTGCCGGGGATCTCGATGACGAACTTTCTTCGCACCGCGATCAACGCCAGGCGCGGATACGACGGCAAGGACAAGTCGAAACAGATCTCGCCGAAGGAGTTCCGCTCCATGCTCAAAGGCGAGCTCGAGGTTCTGCACATGGACGACTCATTCCTGCCGCGCTACATCAACGACGGGTTCTCGGGCGGCGAGAAGAAGCGCGCCGAGATCCTCCAGATGGCGATGTTGAAGCCGGAGATCGCGATCCTCGACGAGACCGACTCGGGCCTGGACATCGATTCGATCAAGTTCGTCGCCGAAGCGGTCAACCGCATGCGCGGACCTGAGCTCGGCATCCTGATCATCACCCACTACACGCGGGTCCTCGAGTTCATCAAGCCCGACTTCGTGCATGTCCTGGTCGACGGCAAGTTCGTGCTGTCGGGCGGACCCGAGGTGGCGGACAGGCTCGAAAAGACCGGTTATTCGGAATGGGCAGAGGTCGATGAGCCGGCCGCGCTCAAGCCCGAGGAGGTTGGCTGATGGCCACTGTACCGAGAGTCGAGGTCGGGACCGATTACAAGGAGAAGTACGGCTTCTTCGTCCCCGAGGAATACGTTTTCAAGGCCAAGCGTGGCCTCAACCCCGAGATCGTGAAAGAGATCTCGTGGATGAAGCAGGAGCCCGAGTGGATGACGAAGATGCGTCTTCGCTCGCTCGAGATCTTCCGCAAGAAGCCGATGCCCACGTGGGGAGCGGACCTCTCGGTGATCGACTTCGAGAACATCTTCTATTACCTCAAGGCGTCCGACAAGCAGTCGACGACCTGGGAGGACCTGCCGCCTGACATCAAGGCGACGTACGACCGGCTCGGTGTGCCGGAGGCGGAGCGGAAGTTCCTCGCCGGCGTCTCGGCTCAGTACGAGTCCGAGGTCGTCTACCACTCGCTGCAGAAGGAGCTGACCGCCAAGGGGGTCATCTTCACCGACACCGACTCCGCTCTTCGCGACTACCCCGAGCTGTTCAAGGAGTACTTCGGAACCGTCATCCCGCCCGCGGACAACAAGTTCTCCGCGCTTAACACCGCGGTGTGGTCAGGCGGGTCGTTCATCTACGTGCCGAAGGGCGTGCGGGTGGAAATCCCCCTGCAGGCGTACTTCCGCATCAACGCGGAGAACATGGGCCAGTTCGAGCGGACGCTGATCATCTGCGACGAGGGCTCGTTCGTGCACTACATCGAAGGCTGCACGGCGCCCATCTACACGACCGACTCGCTGCACTCGGCGGTGGTCGAGATCATCGTCAAGAAGAACGCGCGGTGCCGTTACACGACGATCCAGAACTGGTCGACCAACGTGTTCAACCTGGTGACCAAGCGCGCCATGGCCTACGCCGACGCGACGATGGAGTGGGTCGACGGCAACCTCGGGTCGCAGATCACGATGAAGTACCCGAGCGTCTACCTGATGGAACCGGGCGCGAAGGGCGACGTGCTCTCGGTCGCGTTCGCGGGCAAGGGCCAGCACCAGGACGCCGGCGGCAAGATGATCCACGTCGCGCCCAACACGACGTCGACCATCACGGCGAAGTCGATTTCCAGGGGCGGCGGGCGCGCCTCGTACCGCGGCCACATCAAGATGTACCCGGGCGCACACAACAGCAAGTCGTTCGTCAAGTGCGACGCGCTCTTGCTGGACGACAACTCGCGGTCTGACACCTACCCCTACAACGACGTCGATGCCGAGAACGTGACCCTGGGCCACGAGGCAACCGTGAGCAAGGTCT
>WNFB01004698.1_pt1 | contig 12157 bp, 10 predicted proteins | sample 5400501 | NCBI WGS metagenome assembly WNFB01 (sample SAMN13153341, study PRJNA577476) | soil metagenome | isolation source: 200 cm saprolite under Douglas fir tree site 2 hole 1 | place: USA:California | collected 2015-04-18 | reverse complement strand
TTCGCCAGGCGGGCATCGCGTACGGCGGCCTCCTTACCGCGCTCGCAATATCGATTGTCATGGTCATGGCCCGCATCCGGGACCGGCGGGAATCCGCCCGATGGCAGCTGGCAGGCGCCGTGCTTTACCCATGGGCGTTGTCGCTCGCACTTGCCTATGGGTACTGGGCCGTGTATCGAGGCTTCTTTGCCGAATACGCTGAAGAGCTGTTGCCGCCGCTTGCCATAATCTTTGGCTTCGTCGTGGTCGACCTGGGACGCCGCTTGGGGCTCGCACAACCATCCGATTGGGCCACCCCGGCGCTGGCGGCAGGTGCGGTGACGATTTTCGTCGCTGCGGGCTTCGGTGCTATTCACCTGCCAGGATTCCTGGGCCTCGCCATTGTTCCGCTCATTCTGGGGCGGCCGTGGATCGCCCGGAAGGGCAGTAGCCGATGGTGGTCGGCCGCAGCGTTGGCGGTGCTGGTACTGCCCCTCGGCCTTCCCGCCAGCGTGTACCGGGTGCTTAAGGTCATGGCCGTGGCCACGCTCATTGTGGCGGGTTGGGCCGCCACCCGCACGCGGCAAGCATCTGGTCAACCACGACCGAGTCTGGTCGGCTACCTTGCCGTCGTTCTTTTGGGCGCCGGCGTAGGGGTCTCATTTGATGCGATGGGCCAGCCAGGGGGGCTCCGACCGGGAGGCGTTTGGCTGCCGAGCGCCGTTCAGCAAATCGCAGATACGCTGCGTGGCCGTGGCCAAGGGACCGACGAAGTCATGTCCGGCGGGGTCATTTGGGAGTTCCAAGCTGGCCTACAGCCATTCGCGCGAATCACGCACCCACTGAAGTTCGAGTTCGGCATCGCGCCCGGCGAAGCCGCGGCGCTCACCGAGCGGCTCCAGCAGCGCCCACCCAAGTTCGTCATTTTCGATGGATACACTGAACGGACGTACGGCGCGGTGCTCCCCGCTCTCGCTGGCATCGTCGCCGACCGGTACGAGCTCGTCGTGACCGTTCCAGGAGGCGGCTTTCCGGTGCGGCTCTACGAGCTTCGCAGGGACCGAGGCAACGCCGTGAGAGGTCTCGGCCTAGGAGTCGAGTTGCCGGGTAGCGGACGCTAGCGTCTGGCGGCGCAATTTAGTTGTCCTGCGGGAGGCGCTGCACGCGGTCGATGAAGCGTCGCCGCGCGGTCATGTGGGGCGGACCGGTTCCGTGGCTCAGCTCATCCAGGAACTGGTCGTAGGCCGCACCGATGCGTTCCGGCGGCAGGTCTTTGGCGCGCGGAATCTCATAGCCCAGCGAGGTAATCAGGGCGCGTGTCCGTCCGTCGTCGTCGGGCACTTCCGGCGCGTAGCGGAGGTTGGTCGGATAACGTGAGTTGATCTGGAAGCCACACCGCTCTCGTAGCGACATCCGCGGGTCCGTTCCGTCCGCGCGGACGGGGATGCCGTGGCAGAGTTCGGCGTTTTTGGTGTTGGTGGCGAGCGTGAACAAACACCAATCACGGAAAGTCGACCGCTCCCTGGCTAGCGGTAGATCTTCCGGAATCCGGACGCACCAGCGGGAGTCTTTGGTCACCAATGCGGCGATGTCGGCCAGATAAGCCGAGTTTGCGATGTCACCGGGACTCAAGTTCCCAGCCTTATCGAACGCGCCACTCACGTGCTCGATTCGCGTGGTGATGTCGGGTTGGGTCGGGAGCTGCCGGTAGATGTCTTGTACGCTGACGACGGGCGGCGTTATGCCTTCGAGGTGAAGGCTGGCCGGGTCGTAGCCCATCTGCGCGAAAAGGCGGACCAGGTCTGCGGCCGCGATAGCGATGCCTCCGTTCCGGCCGTGAACGGCATGGTCCAGGCACGTCCACATGGACGTCTGGTTGGACAGCACACTGAATGCGCCCAGGCGCTTGACTTTCCAGCAAAGCCATGGATTCCGGGTTCTGCCGGCAATGAAATCGTAGCACTCCGACCGTTCGTACGACGGTTCCGTGAAGAATCCCCCCGGCGACTCCACGGACCACGGAATCCTGTCGCACAGGGCCGGTTCGTTCAGCTGCTGAGCCACATATCTGTAGAATTCGTCGGTTTTGTTCCCCGGCCGCATCCCCCCGATTTGATCGGGCCAACTCCTGATTCCCGACAGGAACACGATTGCGCCCAGCAGGAAAGCGACCGCAGCGACACGCCACCGCCTGCCTCGTACCCGCAACGTAAAACCCAAAGAGAGCATGCGCGGGCCTCTCTTATCTGTACCAGATCACCACCTACCACCGAGGTCCACAGTTGTCCGCGTTCTCACTGGAGGACAGGAGGAGAACGCGGAGCCGGTGCGCTCGCGAGCGCGCGTGAAGGGAGGCTGCCCCCCCCGGTCCAAATCATCTTACAGACTGCGGCCGCGCCCCCAATGCGCCGACGAGCGCACCGTGAAGGCGCTCGGCCACCCATCGATGGCCAAGCGGGCCATAGTGGCCTTGCACACCACGCGTCGGCATGGAGAAGAGGGAATCGAGGTGATCTTCCGGGATCGACCGGAAGTCCCGCACCAGGTCCACGAAGGTAAAGTCGTCCCGCGGCGCGGCATCTCGCAGCCTTTGACGCCAGCGATCCGTCGCGACGCCATCGTAGTCCTCCCGCATCGGCAACATCACGACCAGGAGCGCGCTGCCCTGGGCGCGATTGACGGCGGCCAAGGAGGCGAAAACACGCTCCGCCACGAGCCAGGTCGCACTGTCCGCGTCGGCCGGACCGGCGGTAGCACGGCCGGATGGGATCCGTTTCGTCAAAAGCGCGAGCAGCTCCGAGGCGCGGAGCCGCGCCAGCACCGGCTGAGCGGCGAAGAGCGCGACCGTTAGCCGCGGCATTGTATAGGGAAGCCGCGGGATCGGTACATTCTCGACCTCGAGCGAGTCGCCCGAACGCACGAGCAGAGGCTTGGGAAACCCCCGAAAATCCCGCCGCCGCATACGGCGAAAGTCTTCGGCGATGAATGCGAAGATGTGCGCCTGGTGCGAGAGGGGCCGACCGTCCCGCATGTACCACAGGTACGCCTGATCGATGCCGTACCCCCCCTGGCCCATGTTTATGGTCTGAAGCCGCGGGTCAAGCCCCTCTAGCCGAGCGCACCAGCTCTCGGAGTCGGCGACGCCCCAACCGAGCGTAAAGGAGTCACCGGAGCACACCACCCGTATGCGACCAGGCGGTACGGTGGGCTCGACCTCCCGCTCCCCGCGGAAGCCGTGCGCGTTCGTCTGTAGCCCGATGCCGGGGCCGTAGGCGTCGGGCGCGCGGAAGTGCGGCCGACCGACCCACCCAAGCAGGGTATCGTAGTCAGTGTGGCGGCGCTCGGTCGGCGGCCCCTGCAGGCCGTGAAGGTCGTAACCGAGCAGGACCAGACTCGACCCGCCCTCGATTAGCGTGAAGACGAGAAGCGGCACGGCCACCGTGGCGAGGATGGCGAACGCCGCCCGCTTAGCGGCGGATGGACTTTCATCCAGTGGCGGAGCATATTGGCCCGGGCTGACCGGAGCCGACTCCTGCCCTGCTCCCTCCATGTCCAACACCTCCGGTTACGTTCTCGGCCTCTCCGCCTACTACCACGACAGCGCCGCGTGTCTGCTCCGCGACGGCGAGATCCTTGCGGCTGCCCAGGAGGAGCGATTCACGCGGCTGAAGGGCGACGCCCGAGTCAGATGCCATTGCAACCAATACATACTTAATGCCGTATCCTCATCCGCACCTAGCGGCGCTACCTCGCGCTGACCCACGTGCTGCCCCAGCGTTGTTTGCGCTTCTCCAAGACACGTGGCGCGACACTCTTGGCGAGAGATTCCGTATCCACGCGGGCGGCCTCCGAAAGATCGAGCCCGGCGAGCTGCACGGGGCGCTCGCGAGATGCCCTCTCGGCTCCGCGCGTGGGAGTTGAGTCGGCGGGGGCCGACCGCTACTTTTCTGCCGCGTTCGCGCCGCCGCCGCGGTGCAGGATGTGCCAAGCAGTGCAGGCTATGCCAAGAGGAGAACACCAGGAGAACACGGCAGCCAGCACCCAGGGACATAGCAACTGTAAAGTAAGACGCCACAATCACTTTCCCGAGTAGCTCAGTTGGTAGAGCAGCTGACTGTTAATCAGCGGGTCGCAGGTTCGAGTCCTGCCTCGGGAGTTGGTCGGAAGGAGGCACAATTGCAGGATTGCCAGGCAAAGGGCCACCAGAGGTTGGTGGCCCTGGTCTTTTCTGGGGGCCACTGGGCCGACGACGACGGATGCATCATCGGGCCGCAGCACACCACGCGAGGAGGGACGATCCGAATGGGAGGTCGAGGCCCCGGAATGCAGTCTGCTCGGCGCGGGTGAGGGTGAACAGGAGCCGATTGAGCCAGGGCGCAGGCACCGCCGTCGGTGAGCCGTTCTTCCCGCCGAACCGCTCGACACCACGCACCGCCAGTTTCACCGGGACCAGCCAGTGGAAGCAATAGCGGCCGGAAAGCATGCGGAGTCCCGCCTGCTCCAGCACGGCGCCCAAGCTCCGCTTCCGATAGCGCACGAAATGATGGTTCAGGTCGTCATGGTGAGTCCACAGCACGGGAAACGCCGGCACTGTGATCAGCAGCCGTCCGTCCGGCTCGAGCAGGCGGCGGACATGCTCCAGCCCCCCCACGGGCTCTGGGAGGTGCTCGAGCACGTCGAGCATCGCCACCAGCCCGAACCGGCGACCCGGCTTGAAGCTGGCGTCGAAGGGACCGACATGGATGCGGGCCCGATGGCGGCTGTCGGCCGGGACCATGCTCTCGTCCGACTCGACACCCCACACCTCCCCGAACCGGGCCAGCTGATCGAAGAACAGGCCGTCGCCGCACCCGATGTCCAGCAGATTGCCCCATCCGCCCACCGGCTGGTGCCGTTGCAGCTCGTGCACGAGCATCGCTTCGCGGGCGCGCCACCACCAGTGGCGCCGGTAGAGCTCCCCATAGGCCGCGGCGTAGTCCGGATTCAACGACGCTCCGCTCCGACTGAAGTGGGCCGCCCGGCGGAATCTCTGGTGCTGCCGCGGACCACCTGATCCACCACGTACAGCGGACGCCGCTTGACCTCCTCGTAGACCCGGCCCAGATACTCGCCAAGCAGTCCGAGAAACAGGAGATTCGTGCCCGACAGGAACACCATTACCAGGATGAGCGCAGTGAAGCCCTGGGGAGACCGGTTCAAGAGGAGCTTCGCCGCGACGCTGTAGAGAGCGAAAAGCGTCGACAGGACGATGGCACCGGCCCCAAGCAGCGCGGCCGCGCGGAGCGGCGCCACCGAGAAAGAGAAAAACCCGTCGCACGCCAGCGCCACCAACTTCGCCACGCTGTACTTGCTCGCACCGCCGGCGCGGGCGGAGCGCTCGACCGCGATGCCGACCTGGCGATATCCAGCCCACGCGCGCAGGCCGCGCAGATACCGGTGTCGCTCCGGCGCGTTGCGCAGCTGATCGACCACGCGGCGCGACATCAGCCCGAAGTCGCCCGCGTCGACCGGCAGTTGGATGTTCGAGAGACGGGCCAACATCCGGTAAAACGTCGCGTAGCATAGGCGGAGAAGCCAGGCTTCTTTCCGCCGCACCCGCCTGGCATAAACGACGTCGTAACCTTCGAGATGCGTCCGGACGAAGTCGGGGATCGCCTCCGGAGGGTCCTGCAGATCCCCGTCCATCAGGACGACCGCGTCGCCGGTGACGTGGTCGAGCGCCGCGCTTAGCGCGGCCTGGTGGCCGAAGTTCCGGGAAAGAGCGACGACCATCAAGCGAGGCTCAGTGGCTGCCGTGTGGATCAGGGCCTCTCGGGATCCATCCCGGCTCCCGTCGTCGACAACGACGATCTCATGCGGACCGCCCGGGATTCCGTCCAGCACCACAGTCAGTCGCCGGAGCAGCTCCGGCAGCAGTTCGACCTCGTTGTAGATCGGCACGGTTACGGAAAGGCGGACGCCAGGCATCATTGTCACCTCATCGAGGACGGGTGCCTTTGAAATAGACCATGTGCCACAGTGGGATGCCCAGCCAGCCGACCACATAGGCCTCAAAGACCTCGGGTACGAACGCCTCCGCGAACAGTGCCCGCCATTCCTCGAGCGGGCGGGGCGAGTCGCCCCGGTCGAGCCGCGCGAGCAGCCGGGCCGCGCTCAACTCTGCTGGTAGAACAAGCTCGAGAATGTGGATCGCTCCGCCTTCTGCAAGAAGGCCGCCGAGGTTCGTCAGGACCCCGCGCACGTCCTCGGCAACGAGATGGTGGAGGAGGCTGTTGACCAGGATGCAATCGAAGGACTCCCCCGGCCCGGCTCGGAACGACCGTGCATCGGCCGTGACGAAGCGGCCCCGATGCCGGCGCTTCGCGTACTGAACGTAGGCGTCGTTCCAGTCGAGGCCGAGATACTGAGCTGGGGCGAAGAGGCGCGCGTTCGTGCCCGGCCCGCAGCCCACGTCCAGCACGCAGCCCACCCGCCCGATATCGTTGTGGGCCAAGAAGGGCCTCAGCTTTTGCCGAACCCACGGCGCTTGCCACAGGCGATAGACCAGTGGCCGACCGAGCAGCGGCTCCAACACGCTCATGGTCATGGAGCGTTGGTGGCGGTCACCGAATACAAGTAGAAATCCTCGTCCTCCACGGTCGAGCCCACGAAACGAGCGAGCGTACGGATCCCCAGCGACTCCGCGGCAGCGACCGCCAGCGGGTGATTGAGTAGCAAGACCGCGGGAGCGCCGCGCTCGGCGGCCAGTCGCCGTGCGCGTTCCAGGCAGGTCGAGTCCGATACGGAGGCGATGCGCCCCAGGTCCCAAATGACGAATGAGCCGGTGCGGTCCCCCCGCGGGAAGTAGGCCTGCCGCGGGGGAAGGTAGGCCAGGACCGGCTCGGCGATGTAGTCGGGCTCCGCGACCAGGGGCGCCTGATCGAGCTTGTGCTGGACCAGGTACCCGGCCGTCGCCTTGCCGTTGGAGAACACGTACCGGTCCTCGAGGAACACCGCCAGCAACCCGCCCACCACCTGCACCCCGAGGAGGCCGGTGAAGATGGTCCCCTGGGTGGAAGCCCACGCACGCCCAATCCAACCATCGCCGACAAGCCCACGGCCGGCGGTTTCGACCTTCCCCAGCCACAGCGCCATGACGAGCGCAATAAAGAAGTGGCCGAAGTGACGCATCTCTCCTGGAAGCTTGAGATAGAAGAAGGCAATCAGGCCGCCCAGGGCGACGACTAAAAAGATCAGTGCCCGGGGCCGATGCAGCAGACCGAGCACTACCCAAGCGAGCAGTACGTAGGCACCGATGGCCACCGGGAAGCGGACACGGTCGAGGTCCCAGACGAAGGGACTGCTCCACCACTGGCCCTGGATCTGGGCGATGGGCAACAGCCCCGCCGCCACGGAACGGAACCGCTTGGCGAGGAGGGGCAACTCGAGGTGAGTGTGCCATCCCATCACGACGCCGCTGTCCGCGGGCTGCATCATTTGCACGGTCGCGAGGCCGAAGCTCGCGGCGACGGCGGCGAGCCCCCAGGCGTACTGCCGCCGACTCACGTTCTCCGCGAACACTGGGCCATCGGGAAGCCAGGGGTCCAGCAGGACTACGAGGCCGAGCGCGAACCCGAGTATCGCGGCAAAGATGTTGGCCTGGGGCGCCAGGGCGAGCAGGATCACCAGGACGGAAAACCGCCGCGGTTTCGCGCCGATCACGGCACACGCACCGAACAGGAACAGCACGCCCAACCCGTAGTCCCGGCTCACCACGGCATACTCGTAGAGGGGGAAATAGCCGAAGGCGAACAGCACCCGCTGCAAGGGCGAGAACGGTGCGTAGCGAGCGAACGTCCAGACGACGGCCGCGGCGATGCCGAGATGCAGCAGCTGCATCGCGACCAGCGAGGTGGTTACCCGGCTCAGCACGAATAGGACGGCGAACCAGAGGCCGGGGTGGCCCTCGTACCGGACGTGCCGAAACAGTTCGGGGAGCGAACTGCTGTCGCGGGCGATGAGCCAGGACTCTGCCTCGTCGCGCCACAGCTCGTGACTCGACATGGCGAAAGCGGCGAGGGCAAGGAATGCGAGCGCGACGCCCAGGGAGAGCCACCGCTGCCGGTCCGGGTCGACCGATCCCCCTCCCTCCGCCGTAGCGTTTCGCCCGATCACCGGTCGAGGTTATCCAAGTCGGGCGTAAGCCGCAAGTCGTTGCAAGGCCGGTGCTCTTCTCGTATGATGCCTAACATTGGGCACCGGCTCGCGGGTCTCAGGCCTGCCTCGGAAACTCTTCTCCGGCCAAGCCGAGCGTGCGGCGCCCATTGCAGGGCCCGCCCGAGTGATCCGATCGGCGCCAGCCTTTGTCTCCCGGGCGAAGCCTCCCAGAATCACAGGCGGCGCTCGGGTGGCCATTGGCATGCGATCTGCTCCTCCGCAGGTGTTCCGTTCAGCCGGCCGTTCCCTGGACATCCCAACCCCACGGGCCACAACTTCAACCCCGGTCTTGGGTGACGGGCCTAAGTAGTCGACGGATCAGCGGGTTGGACGTGGTTCGGGGGCACGGGGCCGGTCGGTCCCGGGCGAGAACGACACGGTCCTGTGACGCGTAGGGCATTTTTTCCGTCGCAGGAATCCCTCACGGCGCGTCGAGGCTTGGCAGCGTGAACTCTGTTCGGGGTCGGATATGCTAGGTTCGAGGGTGTCGGTGCACGGGCCTCGGCCCTCGGCGGCGACGCGGGGGGCTTGAGCGTGCCGACGCTGGGCACGCTGGCGTGGCGCGCCGCGATCCACCGACGTCCCTTGGGGGAGGCCAAGCGCCGGGTGCTGGTCGTCGCCCCGGAGCCGTTCTACGAAGACCGGGGCACGCCGATCGCCGTGCGGAGCGTCCTCAAAGCGCTGAACGACCTCGAGTACCGCGTCGATCTCCTGACTTACCCCGTCGGTGAGCGTCTCGAGCTGCCCGGCGTCCGCATGTTCCGGGTGCCCAACGTCATCGGCTTGCGTCACGTCCCCGTCGGGTTCTCCCTCCGGAAGCTCTTGCTTGACGCAATGCTGATCCCGGCGCTCTGGGTGCTGCTGCGGCGGGAGCAATACTGGTGCGTGCATGCGGTCGAGGAGGCGGCTTTCCCCGCGGTCGTGCTCGCGCAGCGCCGCGGGGTGCCTGTCATCTACGACATGCAGTCCAGTTTGCCGGAGCAGATGGTGAAGCACCGGATGTTCCGGGGACCTAGGGTTCAGCGGCTGTTGCGCCGGTGTGAGGCGTGGCTCCTCCGCCGGGCCGATGCTGTTGTGAGCAGCGCCGGGCTGCTGCATCGGGTGTCGGAAGCGGCGCCTGGCAAGCTCGCCCAAGAGTGGCATTTCCCCCCGATAGAGACGCCCCCGCGTCAGGGCGCGGGCAACGCTCTCCGGGAGGAGCTGGGCATCCCCGCCAGCTCGCCGGTCGTCGTGTACGCCGGCACGTTCGAGCCCTACCAGGGGCTGGCCATGCTGCTGGCGGCGCTTCCGCAGGTGCGGGCGCGGTTCCCGGAGGTCGTCTTCGTCTTCGTGGGTGGCGACGACGCCTTGGTCGAGCAGATGCGGGACGATGCCAAGCGTCTGCACCTGGACGGCGCGCTCCGGCTGACTGGCCGGAGACCGCGGGTGACGATCCCGGCGTACCTCGCGATGGCCGATTTGCTGGTCTCGCCCCGGGGGTACGGCGACAACCTGCCGCTCAAGGTGTTCGACTATCTTGCCGCGGGCCGCCCGATCGTGGCCACCGATCTGCCCGCGCACCGCGCTCTGCTGGACGAGAGCCGCGCCATCCTGGTCGAGGTATCGGCCGACGGTTTGGCGCGGGGCATCGTGACCCTCTTGCAGGATCCGCAACGTGCCGCGCGGCTCGCGATTGCCGCGCGGGCTTACGCCGGGAGCAACCTGGGGTGGAATCACTTCCTCGCGGCGGTCAAGGCAGTCTATGAGGAAGTCGCCCGCCGAGCCGACGTGCCCGTCGCCGGATAAGGTGGCCGCGCCCCGCCGCGTCTCGGTCGTCATTCCGGCTCACAACGAAGCCACCCTCATTCCCCGCGTCATCCGCACGGTGTTGGCCCAGCGCCCGGCCGACACCGAGCTCGAAGTCATCGTCGCCGACGACGGCTCGACCGATGGCACCCCCGCGGCGGCACGCTCGGCGGGCGCGGTCGTGCTCGAGCTGGCGGGCGCCGGCGGCAACCCGGCGGCCGCGCGCAACCGGGGTGCGGCCGCCACGACCGGGGATCCGATCGTCTTTCTCGACGCTGATTGCATCCCGGCCGAGGGCTGGCTGGCCGCCATCCTCGCGGCGCACGCGGGCGGAGCGACGGTCGTGGGCGGCGCGCTCGATCTCCCGCCAGGCCTGCCGGCAAGCGCGCGGTGCGACTACTACTGCGGCTGGTACCTGGTCCACTCCCGCCGGCCGGCCGGCGACGTGCCCCACCATCCGCCCCCGAACCTGAGCGTCCGGCGCGGTCCGTTCCTGGCCACCTCCGGTTTCACGGAAGAGCAACCATTCTCCTACACGAACGAAGAGCGGGCGTGGCAGGCCGCGTTGCGGGCGCGGGGTCACCGGATCCGCTTCGAGCCGCGCGCCGCGGCGTGGCACTACAATCGTCCAGGCTTCGCCAACCTGCTCCGGCGTAACTACCGCTGGGCCTACACGGCGCTCGAGAGCAAGTCCCGAACGGGCGCGGCGCGGTTCTCCTGGATCTACCGTTACCCGCGTGCGCTGATCCTGCTGAGTCTGCCGCTCGCGTTCGGCCACACGGCGTTCATTCTCGGCTGCTGGGTACGGGCGGGGGTCTTCGAGCCCCTGCTCATGCTGCCGGCGGTGCTGGCGTCGCGGCTCGCGTACTCCGCCGGGATGGCCATGGGCGGGATCCAGTGGCTCCGGCGGCGGGGCACGGCCGGCGTCGAGTACCAGCCGAGAGGAGGATGAGGGGATGACGGCCAGCCGGGTCGAAGCGGGCGCGGGCACGACGATCGTCGTCCGGCCTTCGAGCGGCTGGGTTCCGCTGCGGCTGGCGGAGCTGTGGGCAGCGCGCGAGCTGCTGTACTTCCTGGTGTGGCGAACCGTCAAGGTACGCTACAAGCAAACCTTCCTCGGTGCGGCCTGGGCCGTCGTTCAACCGGTTATGACGATGGCCGTCTTCAGCCTGTTCTTCGGCAGGCTGGCCCGGATTCCCTCGGAAGGGATTCCATATCCGATTTTTGCCCTTGCTGCGCTCGTACCTTGGACCTACTTCGCGAACAGCCTTACGCAGGCGAGCAACAGCCTCGTGGAGCAGGAGAGCCTGCTCACCAGAGTCTACTTCCCACGGCTCCTGCTGCCCCTCGCCGCCGTCACGGCCGGTCTGCTCGACTTGGCGATTGCCTTCGCCGCGCTGGTGGGGTTGATGGCAGTCTACGGAAACGTCCCCGGTGTCGCCGTTCTCACCCTGCCTTTGTTCGTGCTCCTCGCCGTGATCGCGGGGCTTGGAGGGGGACTGTGGCTGTCGGCGCTCAACGTCCAGTACCGGGACGTTCGGTACGTCACGCCCTTCCTGGTCCAGATCTGGCTCTTCGTCTCGCCGGTCGCTTATCCCAGCAGCCTGGTTCCTGCCCGGTGGCAGGCAGTGTACGGCCTCAATCCCATGGCGGGGGTCGTCGAGGGCTTTCGCTGGGCATTACTCGGGTTGCCCCAACCGCCGGGTGGCCTCCTGGCGGCCTCGGCCGGGACGGCTGCGATCCTCCTGGTTAGCGGACTCTTCTACTTCCGGCGGATGGAACGATCGTTCGCGGACGTGGTCTGAGTCATGGCTCCGCTGGCCATTCGCGCAAGTGGGCTCAGCAAGCGATACCGCTTTGGGGCCGGGTCGCACAACACGCTGCGCGATCTGATTGCAGCGAGGCTCGGCCACCGGAGCCGGCGTGGGCGCAGCGGTGCAGCGCCGAGCGAGAGCGAGCCGGAGGCCCGCTGGTTCTGGGCGCTGCGGGACGTGTCGTTCGAGGTGCCGCCCGGGAAGGTACTGGGCGTTGTCGGGGGGAACGGGGCCGGCAAGAGCACGCTGCTCAAGATCCTGTCGCGGATTACCGAGCCCACCGAGGGCGAGGTAGAGATTCGTGGCCGCGTCGGGTCGCTCCTCGAGGTCGGGACCGGCTTCCACTCCGAGCTCAGCGGGCGCGAAAACGTGTATCTCAGCGG
>WNFB01004695.1_pt1 | contig 12159 bp, 13 predicted proteins | sample 5400501 | NCBI WGS metagenome assembly WNFB01 (sample SAMN13153341, study PRJNA577476) | soil metagenome | isolation source: 200 cm saprolite under Douglas fir tree site 2 hole 1 | place: USA:California | collected 2015-04-18 | reverse complement strand
TGGCCCAGCGATGGCGTGCTCCTACCACGAGCACTAGAGTATCACTGATCCAGGGGATAACAGTCAGTTCGGTGCGACGCGGGGAGTCACCCACCACGCCGAGATCCAATTCGTTGTGGAGAATTTTCTCTTCGCTCGTTCGCGTATTACCGACCTCAACAGTCAAGGCGACGGCCGGAAACTCCTGGTGAAAGGCGCTCAGCAGCGGTGGCAACAGATAAATCCCTGGCGTATTGCTGGCGCCGATGCGCAACCGGCCACCAGTGCCCTTCTGCAAAGCGTGGACAGCCGCCTCCGCCTCTTCGATCAGCGCCAGAATCCGCCGCGCGTAGCCTTCCACTACATGGCCAGCCTCGGTGAGGTGGAGCGTTTTGCCCAGACGCTCGTAGAGCACAACTCCCAACTCTTGCTGTAGCGCTTTGAGCTGCAGCGTCACCGCCGGTTGGCTCAGGAACAGGGCTTCCCCGGCCTGTGTCAGGCTGCCATGAGTCGCTACTGCGCAGAGCAGTTTGAGCTGGTGCAAAGTCATAGAAAAACAAATGAGCAACCTAAGAATTATATATTTGACTTATGCGCCGGGACCTCTGACACTGTCAAGCTGGACATTATTGAAGGAAAGGAGCACTGCCATGATCTTCCGACAAAGCCTGCGGCCGGAAACCGGTTGCGCGGCGTACGTCCTCGGCTGAAAGGGCAAGGGAGTCTGCGCGGTCGTAGACCCGCAACTGGACGTCGTCCAGTACCTCAGATATCGCCACGCGCGACGATATGCGCATCACTTACGTGATCGATACCCACGTACAGGCCGACCACCGCTCGGGCGGCAAGCACCTGGCCGAAGTAACCGGCGCCCGTTACGCGCTGCACGCCAGCGCGCCTGTGCATTTCACCTTCTTTCCCTTGCATGATGGGCAGGAGTTGGACCTCGGCAACGTCAGCCTCCGCGTGTTGCATACGCCTGGCCACACCCCTGAGAGCATCTGCTTTTTGGTCACTGACAAAACCCGTGGACCAGAGCCCTGGTTCCTGCTGACCGGCGACACTTTGTTCGTCGGCGCGGTGGGCCGTCCAGACCTGCCTGGCCGAGAGCAGGAGGGCGCAGCCGCACTCTATGAGAGCTTACATCACAAACTGCTCTGTCTGCCGAAGACGTTGGAAATCTACCCCGCTCATTTCTCTGGCTCAGCCTGCGACACTGGCATGGGCGTGTATCGCCTGTGGCGGGACTCAGGGTACGCGCTCGGCGCGCTTTTGTCCGGCGTCGTTGCCGATCTGCTCGGCATGCGAGCGGCGATCCATCTGGTGGCCGCGCTGACTTTGGGCTCTGGAGTGCTGGTCGCACTGGTGATGCGCGAGACCCGTCAACGGGAAGTAGAGCCCCAGGGTTGACAAATCAATTTTCGTTGATATATAAATTGTATGTCTGTTGTTGCTCAAGCTGTCTTTCCGCTGCGTGCAGGATCAACCGCGCGGGTGGCGCGTTGGTTCCACGCGCTGTCCGATGAGACGCGCTTGCAGATTATCGATCGTCTCAGTGAAGGCGAGCAATGCGTCTGCGACCTCACGGACCTGCTGGAGACTGGACAGTCCCGTCTCTCGTTTCATCTCAAAACGCTCAAGGACGCCGGCATTCTCAAGGACCGGCGCGAAGGGCGTTGGGTCTACTACTCACTCAACCCGGAAGTGGTTGAAGAACTGGAGCAATTCGTCAGTGGGCTAAAGGCGTGCTGTCGCAGACTGCGGGGGGTGTCGCGATGCTGTAAGTAACTCTTTTTTTTGCTTTCATTCATCAACATTTCTTGATTCGACAGAAAGGAGGATACCATGAGCGGCCCAGACCTCAAAGAGACGATCAAAGAGAAGTACGGACAAGCGGCGTTACAAGTCGTGCAGGGTGGGAGAGCGAGTTGTGGCCCTACCTGCTCAGGGGAAAACGCTCCGATCACCTCCAATCTTTACACGGTAGATGAGACTGTGGGGCTTCCCTGCGAAGCCGTGACGGCCTCACTCGGCTGCGGCAACCCCACCGCTCTCGCACAACTGAACCCCGGCGAAACTGTGCTCGACCTTGGCTCGGGTGGTGGCATCGACGTTCTCCTCTCAGCCAAGCGAGTCGGCCCCACCGGCAAAGCCTATGGCCTCGATATGACGGACGAGATGCTCGCGTTAGCCCGCGAGAATCAACGCAAAGCTGAAGTCGAGAACGTCGAGTTCCTCAAGGGCGAGATCGAGCAGGTCCCGCTGCCGGACAACTCGGTGGATGTCATCATCTCGAACTGCGTCATCAACCTGTCTGGTGACAAGGACCGTGTCCTGGCGGAAGCTTTCCGCGTGCTCAGGCCTGGGGGTCGCTTCGCGATCTCCGATGTGGTGGTGCGCGGCGAGGTGCCGCCGCAAATTCGCCGTAACGTCGAACTGTGGATTGGCTGTGTCGCTGGAGCCCTCGGAGAGGAGGAGTATCGCCGGAAACTGGCAAACGTCGGCTTCGAGGAGATCGACCTGGAACCGACCCGTATCTATCACGTAGAGGACGCGCGAGAGTTCCTCACCGGCAGAGGTATCGACGTCGATACTATCGCCTTGCAAATGGAAGGCAAGTTCATGAGTGCGTTCGTGCGTGCCCGTAAGCCGGTCACCGCGTAGGAAACAAACCGCAACTCAACAACCAAACCCTCAGGAAAGGAGAACCATTATGTCTCACAATACGTTTCACGTTGCGCTCAGCGTCACGGACCTCCCCACGGCAATCGACCAGTATCGGAAGATCCTGGGGATGGAACCTGCAAAGGTCAAACCTGACTACGCCAAGTTTGAGCTTGCCGATCCGCCTGTCATTCTCTCTCTCAATCTCGGCGGCGAGCCCGGCACCGTCAGTCATCTGGGCATCCGCTACCCCGGGACAGGCGAAGTCGCAACCGAACTGGTGCGCACCAAAGCGCAAGGTGTTGCCGTCCGCGAACAGCCGGGCACGACCTGCTGCTATGCCAAAGCGGACAAGTTTTGGGTGCACGACGCCGACGGGCTCGGCTGGGAGATGTATACCCTCCTGGAAGATGCCGAGGTGCACACCATCGCCTCGACTCCTGAGCAGACTTGCTGTGCCCAGCCAACGACGCAGCAAACCGCTGCTCAATCTCAGGCCCCAGCAAGTAGCTGCTGTGCCTCCACAGGAAGCCTTCAGGCGGAATCACAGCCCGTGCAGATACAGGCAAAGAAATCCTGCGGCTGATCGAGAAGGTGGGCGAATACGAATTTCAGGAAATACCCCGCCGCTTGGCATGCAGGGGCGACCCGGCGGATCGCCCCTGCGCAGGGTGAGGCAACACCTCGCCCTGCCCTGCTCGACGCCGAAGCGTGGTCGAGCTGTCAGAGAAAATTCCTCGATTTGTAGCACTGTCGTAATAATCGTGTGAACTGGTGAGGCGGAGGCAAAAAGGACAGAGAATATGAGCGATACTAAGAAACTTTCTTTCCTCGACCGTTTCCTGACGCTGTGGATCTTTCTGGCCATGGCCGTGGGAGTCTCTGCTGGGTATCTCATTCCGGGCATGGAATCATTCGTCCATCGCTTCCAGGTCGGCACGACCAATATCCCCATCGCGTTCGGGCTCATCCTGATGATGTATCCGCCGCTGGCCAAGGTGCACTACGAAGAGTTGGGGCAAGTGTTCCGCAACTGGAAGGTGCTGGGGCTCTCGCTGGTACAGAACTGGCTCATCGGCCCCATCCTCATGTTTGTCCTTGCCCTGCTCTTTCTGCGTGACTATCCAGAGTACATGGTAGGGCTGATTCTGGTGGGCCTGGCTCGCTGTATCGCCATGGTGATCGTGTGGAACGAGCTGGCCAAGGGCGATACCGAGTACGCAGCCGGCCTGGTGGCATTCAACAGCATTTTTCAGGTGCTCTTTTACAGCGTCTATGCCTGGCTGTTTATCACCGTGTTGCCGCCATTGTTCGGTCTCCAGGGCAGCGTCGTAGACGTCAGTATCGGCCAGATTGCCGAGAGCGTGTTTATCTACCTGGGAATCCCCTTCATCGCCGGGATGCTGACCCGTTTCATGCTGGTCAGAGCCAAGGGAAAACAGTGGTATCACTCTCAGTTTATCCCGCGCATCAGCCCGCTGACTCTGATCGCTCTGTTGTTTACCATCGTAGTGATGTTCAGCCTGAAGGGCAACTTGATCGTTGAGTTGCCTGTGGATGTTATCCGCATCGCCATTCCCTTGCTCGTTTACTTCGTGGTCATGTTTCTCGTCAGCTTCTACCTGGGGCGCAAAGTCGGCGCGGACTATTCGCAAACGGCGACGTTAGCGTTCACCGCGGCCAGCAACAATTTTGAACTGGCTATTGCGGTCGCGGTCGCCATGTTCGGCCTCAACTCCGGGGCCGCGTTTGCCGCCGTGATCGGGCCATTGGTGGAGGTGCCTGCCCTGATCAGTCTGGTCAATGTGGCGTGGTGGTTTCAGTGGCAGTTTTTCTCAGCAACCGTCGCGGAAAGAAACAAGCTTGTGAAAACGGGTGTTGCGTAGACGCAGCTACTCAGTTTGTGGGGGTTGTGTAGGAGGCGGCGCTGCGGATCCTTCCTGCCGATCCTGCCAGCGCAGGAAACGCAATTGATTCTGGCCGATGCGTTGGACGACGGCGGACAACCGCCGCGTCACCCCACCGGTATTGAGATACCCGATGCTGTCAATGGTGACGACTGTGGGCAAGCCGAAGTTCATTCCTCGACCTGCTACCCCAGGCATGAGATTGGCGAGGTCCAGCGAGTTTGTCTCCGCCCGTCGCTGTACCATATCTTGCGCCGCTGCCGCGTCGATCCCGAGGATCGCCTGCAACACCAGGGGTCCGGCAGTCAGCAGGTTGGTCGTCCCTCCACCATCGCCGGAGTAGACGGTAAACAGATCGCGCAGTCCGCCGTAGAAGAGCGCCGGGGTCACCCCACGCACGAGCAGGAGTTCGTCGAGCGTATCAAACGGGCCGTCCTTGGCCGGATAGGGGATTGGCAGCGCCAGATAATAGTCACTCTCGGCGCCATGAAGGCGGACGAGCGAGTCGGTATCGCGCCAGTCGAGAATGGCGTCGGTTAAGGCCTCGCCAAACTTGGCGTCGAAACCGAGATTGGTAAAGGTTTGGCGCAGCGCGGGCTCATCGGCTCGGTTGAGGTTGATCTTGCCGCCCTCGTCGTTTACTCGCACCCAGTAACCACCGGCGCCAAATTCCTCGCTTTGCCAGCGCCCGTCCCCGCGCACCCAAATGTCCAGCGGTTCTTCCTGCTGCTGTTGCTGTTGCATACGGCCGCCGAGCGCACCCCCTTGGTTCAACATCGTGAGGCCGCGTTGCTGCGCGCGTCCGAGTTGATAGAGCGCGCGGTGTAAACCGGCCATGGCGAGATAATAGGTCACTACCTCTTCCTGGTAGGTGTCCGCCGTCAGCCCTTCGAGGCGCATGGTGTGCGCCATCTCCGCGGCAATGACCATGAGCAGGGTCAACGCCCAGACCACGACGACGAGAATGATGCCGCGCTCGTTTTTCATCAATCTCGGCCGCTCTCTCCACGGGGGAAGCCGTGGCGGCGCGCGCCTGCCGCCCCCCCTTGCGGGGCGCCCAACACATCGGGCGGCGGGTAATAGACGTTCAGCGGCACTTCGAGGTTCCATTCATAGGGCAGCACTCCTAGCCGTGCCCGCCAAGAAATTCGTACTGCCGTGGGCAGCCGACGTTCTTGTTTGCCGCTCCAGCGCTCGTTCCACTCCTCGCGGTTCTGTACCCGCCCATCTTGGCGACTCTGCGCCGGACCGAGATATTCCCAGGAGATGCTCTCTACATCGGGCAATACTTCAGCCTCTTGCCTGAGGCTGCCCTCGCGATCGTTTACCAGATCGGCCGGCAGGGTTGGCGCCGATGTGCGCACCCACAGACTGCGCCGTCCGTCGCGGTCTTCACGCAGGAAATACGTGACTTTTTCCAGCCCGCCGGCCTCGGGGCGTCCCGCCGCGGAGACGAAGCTCATCCCATCCGGTTCGCCGAAAAAATAAACGAAGGTTTCCCCCTCGGCCTGGAGGGAGAGCGGGTACGCAGACTTGATCTGGCGAGAGATGAGGGCCAGCGCGGCCCGCGCCCGTTGGTTCTCGGTACTGCGGGCCTCACCGTGTTCGACCGCCCGTGAGCAGAAGTTGAGGGTCGCATACACAATCACCGCTACCATGCTGAAGACGGTGAGACTGATGAGCAGTTCGAGGAGCGTAAAGCCACGGCAGTCGGGGCGCTTCACTGGATGGGTTGCTCCGTCAGGGTGCGCAAGGAACGCAGGACCAGGTTCTGCTCGCCATTGCCCTCTGACCAAGTGACGCGCACCTCGATTTCTTTGAGGTGGAACAAGTCGGTGGGATTTTGGCGGTTCGGCTGGAGTCGCGAACGATTATCATCGGGATGGATTTCTTGCACCCGCGCTTGCCAGGCATATCCGCCGGGTAGTTCACCGCTCTCTTCTCCGTCGTCGAGAAAATTTTGCGTAAAGAGATGACTCATCACATTCTGTGCATAGATCGTGGCCTGGGTGTAGCGGGAGGCTTTGACGCCCAAACGCAAGCTGCCGGCGAACAGTTCCAAGACAGTGACAATCCCGATTCCCAGGATGGCGAGCGCGACCATGACTTCCAGTAGGGTAAAACCGCGCGCCGAAGAGACTGGCGTCCGGCGTCCGGCGTCCGGCGTGTCTGCCCAACCTATCCTGCTCATCTCTCTGTCTTTACCCGTTGAACTTTGGACCTCGAACTTTGCCCTTTTATTCATCGCGCCAGATCGTCGCGGTGCCCAGGAGCGGATCAAGGTGAACGACGTAAGTGGTCACTGCCACTCCCTGACGCTTCTCGATCTGGACTTCTCCGCCAGAGTTCGTGCCGTCGGGGTAGAAGTGAAACTCCGTCTGGCCTTCCTCATGCACCCACTGGCCACGGGCTGACAGTTCACCGCTTTCTGGCGGCAACTCGACTGTCTCACCACTGCGCGCGTTCCAATACGAATTGGCCCGCGGCGCCACGATCAGCACCTCTTCTTCTCCACGCCGCACCGCCCAGACTCGCATCAGACCCATGGTCGCGCGCAACTGCACGGCGGTGCGCCGTGCATCTCCGCTCTTGAGACGGCTGCCGATCGTAGGCCCAACTACCGCCAGAGCGACGCTGATAATCAGCAGCACTAGGATCAGCTCCAGCAGGGTGAACCCACACGCAGGCGCGCAGGTAGGTTTCGTTCGTGTTCGTCTCACTGTGCTCTGTCGTGTCAGACTCTAGACCCTAGACTCCAGACTCTGGACTCTTCTCGACTTTCCTCATCTCGCGCACTTTCAACACGATGACCAGCGTAGCAATACTGATGGAAAGCATGTAACGGAATTCACCCCAGGGCTCGGGCGAGCGCCAGATTTGTTGCACGCCGAAGATAATCAGCGCACCCATCAGCGTAATCATGAAACGATTCCACAGGTCGCGTTTCATCGTGCGGACCCTAACGGATCAGATCTATCCGGCGGGTGAGATCTTTGGTGATGTTTTTCTGGTGCGCCTCGAGCGTGCCGCCACCGATCTCCAGCAGCTTGGCGTCGCGCCACAGCCGCTCGACGACATACTCGCCCAGATAGCCATAGCCACCCAGTACCTGCATGGCGTTGTCCGCCACCTGTTTGGCCATAGTCGTGGCGACCAGCTTCACCCCATCGGAGTCCACACGTTGGCCGGGTTTGTCGAGGTCCATTCTGGCCGCGGTGTAATAGAGATAGGTGCGGGCGGCCATGTACTGTGCATAAGAGTCGGCAATATACCGTTGGATTTGACCAAAGGAGTTAATCGGCTGGCCAAAGGCGGTGCGCTCACTCGCATAGCGCGTCATAATCTCCACGCAGCGGCCGGCAATGCCGCTGGACATAGCAGCGATAGTGACACGCTCGATCTCCAGGTTGCGCATCATGTGGAGCAGGCTGTCACCTTCTTCACCCAGGCGATTGGTCACCGGCACCGCACAGTCGTCGAATACCAGCTCCGCGGTCATCGACGCGCGCATGCCCGCCTTGCCGTGCAGCCGCTGTCCCAAGGAAAAACCTGGGAAACCTTTTTCGACTACAAACGAACTGATGCCCTTCTCGGTGCGGGCATAAACCAGAAAGATGTCCCCGAGAGTCGTCTCATCGAGGGCACCGTTGGTGATGAACATTTTGCGGCCGTTCAGGTAATAGCTATCCCCTCGGCGCACCGCCTGCGTCCTCATGCCTAACACATCGGTCCCGGCCGAAGGCTCGGTCATGCACATGCCACCCACCCAGGCGCCCGAGATCACTTTGTCGAGGTAGCGGCGCCGTTGCTCGTCGTGAGCGTTGTGCGAGAAGTTGTTGACGAAGAGCATGGCATGGGCGAGATAGGCCAGACAGAAGCCGGGGTCCGAGGCCGCTAGTTCTTCATGGGCAATCACCGCAGCCACGGCATCCATGCCGGCACCGCCGTACTCGGCCGGCACGGTGATGCCCAGGAGTCCTATGTCGCCGAGCTGACGAAACAGGGGCAGGTTAAAGCGCTCCTGCCGGTCATATGCCAGGGCCTGGGGCTCAACCTGTTCACGCACGAACTCGCGCACAGTCTGGCGCAACAACGTATGTTCTTCGGTCGGGTTGAAGAGGTCAAAAGTGAGCATGAGCAGCCGTCCTCAGTAGTTTACTCCGGTCGACACCCGTTCGTGTTGAGCCCTTCAACTTAGCTCAGGGCAGGCCTGTCGAAGCATGAACGGGGCTTTTTCAGGAGTTTGCTAACTCTGCATCCTGCGGAAGCCCAGGTGCGCTGTCAACTAAGGGTATTTTGAGGCGGGGTGAGTTCCCTGGCAGGTCGGGTCTTCAATGGGACAGAGGAAAGGATGAGCAGGGATTGGCAATCAGGGGCTGGGGGTTGGTCTTTCCCTAATCCCCAACCCCCCAAACCTAGCCCCTCTTTTAACTGATGCCGTACAACGCGGCGGCGTTGCCGCCTACGACCTTCACCAGGTCTTCAGCCGGCGCGTCTTTGAAGTGCTCAGCGATGTACTCCTTGGAGCGCGGCCAGGGTGAGTCGGTGTGCGGATAATCTGACGACCACATGACCTTGTTCATGTCGTAGCGCTTGCGCATGTCGATCCACACGTCCTCGAATTGGAACGTCGCCCACACTTGCCGCTTCACGTATTCACTCGGCGCCATCGACAGCTTCACATTCTCGAAGTGACGCAGCCGGTCATAGCCATGGTCGAGGCGATACATGAAATGCGGCAGCCAAGAAACGTCATTCTCGGCTGAAACGATCTTGAGGCCAGGGAAGCGCTCAAACACCCCGCCATACACCATGTCAGCCAGGGTAATCTGAATCTCATGCGGCAGACTCATGTAGGAGTGCAAGATCTTGCTGAAGTCGATGCCATGCCCGCGCCGCGAGGTGAGAATATGCAGCGAGAGCGGCATGTTCAGCTCCGTGGCTGCGGCCCAGAAGGGATCGTACTCGTGGCTACTATAGGGATGATCGTCGGGTGGAGCGCCCCAGATCAATGCGCCACGGAGTCCTTTGTTGGCGATGCGTTTGAGTTCTGCCACGCCGGCTGGGATGTCTTCCAAAGTGACAGCCCCCAGACCGATGAGCCGTTTGGAGTTGTAACTGATATACTCCGCCGCCCAATCGTTAAAGGCGCTGAAGGCTGATGCCCGTAACGCCGCATCTTGCAGACCGAAGAGCAGCATGCCCATTGAGGTATACAGTGCCTCGGCAGAGACGCCGTCACGGTCCTGCTCTTTGAGGCGTTCAGCCGGGTCCCACACACTCTTGGGCGCTACCTCGAACCCTTTCTTGGTATGCTCGGGGAGTTCCTCGGCGCTCTTGCCCGAGCCGAAGAATCCGGCCACCGGCACTGGTGTAATGTTCTCGCAGACGAAGAACTCGCCTTCTTTCCCGTCGTTCCCCCGCACCGTGTGTGGCGCGCGGTCGCGGAACTTTTTGTCCATGCGCTCGCCCCACATGTTCGGCGGCTCTACGAAGTGCGAATCCCCGGAGATAATACGATATGCCATCTTTCGAACCTCCCTTGGTAGAAGAGAATTTTGCTGCGCCAAGTATAAGGCACCTCTCGCAGTGAAGTCAAACGGGCGAAGCTGCGCATCACTGGCAAAGAAGGTCCTGACCCCGACCGTGTGAGAGCCTACCACGACATCTGGCAGAGTCGTGACACGCCGGCCCGCTCAGCACACACCGGCTTGCTTCAAGCGCCGGCGTTCGTGCTCGTCATAGCCCAGGCGCTCGAGGATGAGGTCGGTATGTTCTCCCAGGCAGGGAATCGCTCCGGAGGGACGTCCGGGTTCATTCACGAACTTCACCGGGGTGCCGAGGTGCTCAACTCCGTCTGGCCCGCGCAGGATCATCCCCCGGGCGCGCAGCTGCTCCCCCTGCCAGGCCTCCTGGAGATCGAGGACTGGCGCATAGCAAACTCCTTTATCGGCGAGCCACGCGTCCCATTCGTCGCGGGTTCGCGTCGCAAAGGTCTCGGCCAGAAAGTACTTGACTGGGTCCTGGGCCGGGCCCCACGGCTCCTGACAGAGCGGGATGAGGTCCGGCCGCCCCAGTGCTGTCAGGAGGTTCTCCACGAAGTTCAACTCGGCACCCGAGAGGACGAGGTAGCCGTTATCGGCCGTCCGGTAGATGTTGTAGAAGGCCGCGCCGCCGTGGAGGCGCTCCTGGCTCAGATCAGGGGAGCGATCCTCAGCCAGCACACTGCTCAGAATGTGAGGGGTCCACGACATCAGCGCATCAGCCATCGCCACATCGAGGTACTCTCCCTGTCCGGTCCGCTCCCGCCGCAGGAGCGCCATGAGAATGCCGACCAGCGCAGTTGACCCAAGGGCGATGTCGGCCATGGGGAGGGTTGGGAGGCTGGGGGCACCGCCAGGAGCTTGGCTGAGGCTCAGCACGCCGGTGAGGGCCTGGGCGCCCAGATCGTGCGAAGGCCGCTGGCTGAGTGGGCCGGTCTGCCCGAACGCCGACAGTGAGCAGTAGATGATTCCCGGCGCCCGCTCTTGCACCGCGTGATAGCCGAGGCCGAGACGGTCCATGACGCCCGGGCGGAACGACTCGACGAGGACGTCGGACTGCGCGGCCAGGCGGAGGAAGATCTCCCGCCCCTCGTCGTGTTTGAGGTTGAGAGTGAGGCTGAGCTTCCCGCGCTGCGTATTGCGGAAGTATACCGGATGCCCGGCGACCGGGGGACCCAGCCGGCGGGTCGGCTCGCCCTGGTGGCTCTCGATCTTGATCACCTCGGCCCCGTGATCTGCCATCAGCATGGTGAGGTAGGGACCGGGGAGGAAGCGCGAGAGATCAAGCACACGAATCCCGGACAGTTTCATGCGGGTCGCCTCCGTGGTTGCTCATACGGTTTCTTGATGAGTCCTATCCATAACTAATCCCTTCGACTTCGCTCCGCGTAGCCTGTCCTGAGCTTGGCGAAGGGCTCAGGGCGAACGGCACACCGGGACGCTTCCCCCGTTCGTGCTGAGCTTGTCGAAGCATGAACGGCGCTCGCCTTCCACTGATACGAACCGAGTAATCGTGTGTATTTCGTGCACGACCAACGCCTTAACCGGCGGACCACTGCACGGACCTCATGGGATTATACGTCTCCGCCTCACGGCGTGTCAGCCAGAGACATGCGGAAAAAGAGATCAAATCTTGTCTTACATTCCGGCATTTTGTCGTACCGATAACTTGCACTTGGCAGGGTGTGAAGTCGTGATGCGTGATTGCAAGACCTGACCCTATATTCCCCCCCTGGGTCGTAGAGCGCACTCATAGTTGGATGAATCGCTTTCGTCGCATCTTAATTCGTTGGGACAAGAAGGCCAACAACTACCTCGCCTTTCTTCACTTTGCCTGTGCACTCATCGCTTTCAGAGCCGCGGGGTTATTCGGATAGTCACTAAGTGAGTTCGAGGTTGTAGCCCTCAACTAGGCGCTGTACGAGCCGAAGCAAGCCGTGGAGCAAAGGCCGGTGCGTGTCTGAGCAGCTAACCGTGAAGTCAAAACCAGCCATAAGGGAGCCGCTACAGAATCACATATTGGCGCGAAAAAAGCGCTAGGAAAGGAGCAAGAGAAATAACGGCAT
>WNFB01004694.1_pt1 | contig 12161 bp, 9 predicted proteins | sample 5400501 | NCBI WGS metagenome assembly WNFB01 (sample SAMN13153341, study PRJNA577476) | soil metagenome | isolation source: 200 cm saprolite under Douglas fir tree site 2 hole 1 | place: USA:California | collected 2015-04-18 | reverse complement strand
GTGAGCGACGTGATCCGCACGAACGAATTGCAGGTGTGGTTCCTCGCAGAGCATCTGGTGGACGTACCAGTGGTGCGTGCGGATGAAGCAAAGGCGGCTTCATCGGGCCGCTAAAACGCTGGTCATCGGAATGGCGTTTGCTCGCTGGCATGTGGATCGTCCTGATAATTCTTGCCGCTGTTCCGGTGACCGCCCATTCTCTCTTGATTCTCGTCCGCTTATGTTCCTCCGATAAGGGCTGGCATAGGCTTGCAGGTCAGCTCGGGACAGCGCCGGGCCAACTCGTGACAAAAAGGAGATTGTGATGGCTGCTGCAGCGTCGCCGAGTTCGGCAAGGCCTGCTCGGTCCAGTGAGCCCTTGTCTAACGAAGAACTGCGCAAGATGCACGCGTACTGGCGTGCGGGAAATTATCTCTCAGTTGGACAGATCTATCTATGTGCCAATCCGCTCTTGCGCGAGCCGCTCAAGATCGAGCATATCAAGACACGATTGCTGGGCCACTGGGGCACGACGCCTGGACTGAATTTTATCTACGTCCATTTCAATCGCCTCATCAAGATGCGCGATCTGAACGTCATCTACATCACCGGTCCAGGGCATGGCGGGCCCGGTCTGGTCGCGAATACCTATCTGGAAGGCAGCTACAGCGAATTTTATCCCAACATCCCGCAAACTGAAGCAGGCATGCGGAAACTGTTCAAGCAGTTCTCGTTTCCGGGCGGAATTCCCAGCCACGTCGCACCGGAAACGCCTGGATCCATTCATGAAGGCGGTGAACTGGGCTATTCGATTGCGCATGCCTACGGCGCGGCGTTCGACAATCCCGACTTGCTCGTCTGCTGCGTAGTCGGTGACGGCGAATCCGAGACCGGACCCCTCGCCGCAAGCTGGCATTCGAACAAGTTCCTGAATCCTCGGCGTGATGGGGCTGTGTTGCCCATCCTTCACCTCAATGGCTACAAGATCGCTAACCCCACCGTGGCTGGGCGTATGACCGACGATGATCTGGCCAGGCTCTACACCGGGTACGGCTATAATCCTTTTTTCGTCGAAGGCAACGAGCCGGAAAAAGTCCATCAGCAGATGGCGCGCACGCTCGATACGGTAGTAGACGAAATCCACACCATTCAAAGGAATGCCCGCGACGGAAAAACGACGGGCATGCCGGCGTGGCCGATGATCATCCTGCGCACGCCGAAGGGTTGGACGGGGCCCAAATTTGTGGATGGCAAGCCCGTGGAAGGAACGTGGCGCGCGCACCAAGTGCCCGTCACCGATTTTGCCGGCAATCCCGAACATTTAAAAATCCTTGAGGACTGGCTTCGCAGCTACAAACCCGAAGAGCTTTTCGATCAGGAAGGGACTTTACTACAGGAATTGAAAGATCTTGCCCCCAAGGGCGACCGCCGCATGGGAGCGAATCCGCACGCAAACGGCGGCCTTTTGTTGCGGGATCTGGTGATGCCGGATTTCCGTGGGTATGCGGTGGATGTGCCTAAGCCGGGAGGAGTTGAGGGGGAAGCGACGCGTGTACTGGGAAAATTTCTGCGCGACGTGATGAAAGCAAACGAGCGCACAAGCACTTTTCGGGTGTTCGGGCCCGACGAGACTGCGTCGAATCGGCTTGACGCAATTTATGAAGCCACCCCGAAGGTCTTCATGGAGAAGCTCCTCGAAACGGATGAAAATCTATCGCCGGATGGGCGTGTAATGGAAGTCCTAAGCGAACACATGTGCCAGGGATGGCTCGAGGGTTATCTGCTTACAGGCCGGCACGGATTTTTTTCGTGCTACGAGGCCTTCGTTCACATTGTGGATTCAATGTTCAACCAGCACGCCAAATGGTTGAAAGTAACCCGCAACATTCCCTGGCGTCGGCCCATCGCCTCATTGAATTACTTGCTGACCTCCCACGTGTGGCGCCAGGACCATAACGGCTTTACGCACCAAGATCCTGGGTTCATAGATCATGTCGTCAATAAGAAAGCGGATGTGGTTCGCGTGTATCTTCCGCCAGACGCGAATACGTTGTTGTCGGTCGCAGATCATTGCTTGCGCAGCCGGCATTACGTCAACGTAATTGTCGCAGGCAAGCAGCCCGCGCCCCAGTACCTCAACATGAATGACGCCATCGAACACTGCACGAGCGGGATTGGAATTTGGGAGTGGGCGTGTACTGACAAGGGCAGCGAACCGGATGTTGTGATGGCCTGTGCGGGAGATGTCCCTACCCTCGAGACGCTGGCGGCTGTCGATCTGCTGCGGCAGCATTTTCCTGACATTAAGATCCGCGTCGTCAACGTGGTCGATCTTATGACATTGCAGACGCCAGGCGAGCATCCGCACGGGATTTCAGATCGCGATTTCGATTCCATGTTCACCGTGGACAGGCCGGTAATTTTCGCCTATCACGGCTACCCAACACTCATTCACCGGCTCACATATCGCCGGAAAAACCACGGAAATTTTCATGTTCACGGCTATAAGGAAGAGGGAACGATCACAACGCCCTTTGATATGACCGTACTGAACGAGCTCGACCGCTTCCACCTTGCCGGAGATGCTGTCGACCGTGTGCCGCGCCTGCAACAAATCAACGCCCACGTTCAGCGGCATCTGCGGAGGAAGCTCTTCGAACACAAGCAGTACATCTACGAACACGGCGATGACATGCCCGAAATCCGCGATTGGAAATGGCCGTATTAGTCCGTGAAAATCCTGGTTCTCAATTCGGGCTCGAGCAGTCAGAAAAGTTGTCTGTACGAAGTGCATGACCGTTTGCCCGAAACTCCTCCCAAACCTTGCTGGGAGGGCAAGATTGAATGGAACGGTAACCAAGCGGAACTGGGGATTACGACGGCCCAAGGCGCGATATTCAAGGAGCAACTCCCTCTGGAGTCGCGCCGCCAAGCGACCGACAAGCTGTTGACCCATTTGTGGAGCGGTCAAGCGCGTGTCGTTCGTGATGCTTCGGCAGTCGACATCGTGGGCCACCGTATTGTAAACGGCGGAAGCGAATACAAGGAGCCAACCTTCATCACGGCGGGGCTGAAGACTACGATCGCGCGCATGGCAGCATTTGCACCGCTCCATAACCGCGCCGAGTTGGAAGGCATTGAAATCATCGCGCGCACATTTGGTCCCGTGCCGCAAGTGGCCGTGTTTGACACCGGCTTTCACAGCCGTCTGCCGGAAGCCGCCTTCGTCTACCCAGGACCATACGACTGGCTTGCCCAAGGGATCCGTCGGTATGGATTTCACGGAATCAACCATCAATATTGCGCCGAGCGCGCTGCGCAACTGCTTGGAAGGGATCTGAAATTACTAAAACTCGTGACGTGCCATCTGGGAAATGGCTGCTCGCTGGCCGCCATTCGCGAAGGCCACAGTGTGGACACCACCATGGGGTTCACCCCGCTGGAAGGCCTGATGATGGGAACGCGGTCCGGCTCGGTAGATCCGGGGATCTTGACTTACTTGATGCGGCAAGGTTCCTTCACCGCAGAGCAACTCGACGAATTGCTGAATGCGAAGTCAGGCCTTCTGGGGATCTCAGGAATTTCGGGCGACATGCGGCTAATCGTGTCTGCCATGAAGGAAGGAAATCCCCGAGCGAAGCTCGGTTTCGAGATCTTTGTGCACCGTCTAAGGTCCTCGATAGGTTCGATGGTGGCAATTTTGGGCGGAATCGATGCCCTGGTCTTCACTGGCGGAATCGGCGAGAACTCGCCCGAGATTCGGGCGGCCAGTTGCGCAAACTTCGGATTTCTCGGCGTGAAACTTGATCCTGCAAAGAATGTGCAGTCACTTCCAGACCAGGACATATCCCTGTCTGATTCAGTCGTTCGAGTATTGGTCGTGCGCGCCCAGGAAGACTGGGCGATCGCCCGAGCGTGTTGGAGACTGGGATCGCAACCATCGAGACATGAGCTGAGTGGGCGAAAGGCAGGCTGCGCTTGAGGCGGCTCGCCCGTTCTGAAATGTCATCCATTGCCATTCTACGGTAGATAGAATCGCATTGTGGAGTAGACGACCACGTCGCTTCCCTGTGGGGCCGAACATGCCGCTCCACAGTGTACGACGAATATAGGTCGTCAATTTCAAACGCGACCACCTATTGTCGTGGAAATTCCTGTTTAGGCAGTTTTGCCTCCTGGTCTCGCGCGGCCGCTGGATGTGCCATGTTCCCAAAGCCAACTGGAGCGAGCAGGAGGGACTTCGTGGGTGGGAACGGAATCCCGCCCCCGGTCAGCTATGCGGTTCTGGTTCGGTGGGCACCGTTGGGTTTTCGTTCGAGGCTTGGTTTTCCGCGCGGTTAGCGAGTTTTTTCTGCGCACGCCGTTCGGCCTTCATGCGCTGCTTTTCCAGTCTCTTCATTTCCTTTTGGCGCTTCTGGAACGTGGTTGCCATCAGATCTCCTTGAAATCAGGATGAGGCGCGGGGAATGCCGCGATCCGTTAAAGGCATCTTTGGACGCTACCAGCGGGGCTCGCGTGGCTGGCGCGCGGCTTCGCGGTAATCCTCGTTCGAGAATCCGCCCCTGCCGCGGCGGCCTCCACTGTCCCGTGGGCCTGGGCCGCTCCGCTCGGTCTTGGGGCGAGCTTCATTCACCTTCAGGCTGCGCCCGCCGACCTCTTTGCCATTGAGAGCCGCAATGGCCTTGGCCGCCTCTTCGTCATTGGGCATTTCCACAAAGGCAAAGCCGCGGGCCCGGCCAGTCTCTCGGTCCGTCGCTACGTGGACGCGCGTGATCTGTCCGAAGGGTTCAAATAGCGCGCGCAACTCGCCTTCCGTCGTCTGGAAACTCATGTTGCCAACAAACAGATTCTTCATTCTCTTTCTCTCCTTAACTCAGTCCGGCGCCGGTTGTGAGGTGCCGCGGCACCCTGCTGGATTCAGATTGCTGCGAAACGGCGGCGAGAAAACCGGACGAGGCCACCTTAGGCAGGTCACAAACGCCGCCCGGGAGGGAAATCACGCAATCCGAGTTCTTAAGAGTGCACAGTCACTATAACACAGCCACCGACAAAAGTCCCTACATTCAAATACATGCTGGACATCTGCGATCGTGGTTGAGGCCATCCGGCAGGGGGCAGACCAAGTCCTCTCCCCGCAGCAAGTTTCGCCTCTCCTCGAGCGAATCAGCACGTCCCTCACCGGGATATCTGCGGGCAGGTATCTACAGTGTGATACGCTTCAGGCCAGACGTGAGGAACCGAACTCGCTTTCGCCCATTGGCAGGAATGGCTCTGCTGGCCGCACTGGCCTGGGGCGGCGTGGTCCGCGCGCAAGAGGCGTCAGCTCCTCCTCCGCAGCCGCCTGCCCCGCCTGCGTCTTTCAAGGAGGAAATCGAGAAGAACGTGGCGGCGCCGTGCGTGGAGCCGCCGCCGCTGGTGCGCCTGGAGGATTATGACGGGCCGTTGAAGAAGATTGTGGGCACGTTCGCCCGGAAGTTGGAACGCAAGGCGGTGCACCGGCCGCACTATAAGCCTGGCGCGATACTATGCTCACTCGATGCGAAAGGCAAATTCGTTCTGTTTGTCCACGACACGTTTGAGCCCGTGACGTTTCTTGCCGCCGGTTTCAACGCGGGGCTGGACCAGGCGGAAAACCAGGACCCCACCTTCGGGCAGGGCGGCGCGGGGTATGGCAAGCGCTTGGGCGCCAACTTCGCCGATCAGGCCTCGTTCAAGTTCTTTAAGGACTTTATGTATCCCTCGATATTTTCGGAGGACCCGCGGTACTACCGCCTGGCTCACGGCAACGGCGGGAGGCGCTTACTCCACGCGGTGGAGCACGTGTTCCTGGCCCACCGCGACAATGGCAAGCGCATGTTCAATTTCTCCGAATTGCTGGGAACGACAAGCGCTGTCGTGCTCAGCAACGTCTACCACCCAGGCAACGAACGCGGCTTCGCGCCGGCAGCGGAGCTGGTGGGCTACAGCATCATCACAGACGTGGGTTTCGACGTGCTGCGCGAATTCTGGCCCGAGATCTCCCGCAAATTCAGGCTGCCCTTCCGCGGTGAACACGAGCCGGGGCATCATGACTCGAATCCTGCCACTAAGTAAGCCCCGAGTCGCACGGGGCCGTACTTCCTTTATTCCCCTCCTCAAACTACCCCTCGAGCACGGCGCGCACCTCTGCCTCGCTGACGACGCCTTCGCGAATAATGTGCCAATGCTCGCCCTGGAGGTCTACGATGGTCGAGGCCACTACCGCACCGGTGTCGCCAGCATCGAGCACCAGCGGCAGACGGTCGCCCATCTGCTTCACCAGTTGTTCCGCACTCGAGCACGACGGTAAGCCCGACAGGTTGGCGCTTGTGCCGGTGATGGGGTTCTCCAAGAGGTCGATAAGCGTGCAGGCCACCCGGGAGTTGGGCCAGCGTAGCGCGACGCGGCCGGTGTTGCCAGTCACCTTCAGGGGCAAATGGTTCGACGCGTCCACCAGCAGGGTTAGGGCGCCTGGCCAGAACTTTTGCGCCAGCTTCAAAAAGCCTACCGGCAGCTCGCGCGCCAGCGTGGCCGCCTGCTCAGTCGAGTTCACCAAGATGGGCAGCGCGCGTGTCTCTGGCCGACCTTTCGCCCGGTAGATGCGCTCGACCGCAGCAAGGTTGAAAGGATCCGCCGCCAGGCCGTAGAAGGTGTCGGTGGGAATACCCACGACGCGGCCCCGAGCGATGAACTCGGCGGCGTAGCGAATAGCACTCGGCTCCGGGGCTTCCGCTGAAACTTTCAGCAGTTCAGCCGGCAAAGTTGCGCCTCTGCATCCCGGATGGGGCCTGCCGGGACGCCTTGTGTAAACTGGCCGCACCCTACCATAGCCGGAACGCGTCGCGCAAGGCATGCCCCGGCGACCGCTGTGAGGAACACACCGGGGTATCGCCGCCGCCGTAACGCCCTGCTGGTAGAGTGCCACTTTGCCCTTTGCCTGTGCCCTTCTCCTTCCGCCTCTGTGTTCTCTGCGCCTCTGCGGTCTCTGCGTTGAATCCTTCTTCCTCTTGCCTCTTGCCCTTCACCTTCCCTGCTCTCCTTCACGCTTGGATTCTTCAGCTCACCTTTGTTAGTCTGCTGCCCATGACGCCAGCCGGCAAACCCGTTTTCCTCGCACCGACAGAAACCATCACCAGCGGGGACAACCGCTGGCTCAAAAAATTCCGCGCGGCCCTGCGCGGTGGCGAATCCTCTCTGGATGGCTGGATTGGAGTTGAGGGGACGCGACTGGTCGAGGAAGCTTTGCGCTCGGGGCTCGCGATCGAGGCCCTTCTAGTAAGCACGTCGGGCGAGCGTCACCTCGCTCGTCTGGCACGGTGGATCCCGCCTGACACGCGTATCCTGCGCACAAACGACCGGCTCTTCGCCGGAGTAGCGGACACGCAGACTCCGCAGGGCGTTGCGGCGCTAGTCCGCCCGCGCCCGCCTGCCTTCGACGACATTCTGCGCGGCCCTGAGGCTGCCCAGCCGCTGGTCGTCGTTCTGGTCGGCGTTCAGGACCCAGGCAACGTCGGCACGACTGTGCGCGCGGCAGAAGCATTTGGCGCCACCGGGGTCTGCGCGTGCGCGCACGGAAATGCCGGCACGGCTCACCCGCTTGCTCCTAAAGCGCTGCGCGCGTCGGCGGGCTCGGCGCTGCGCCTACCGGTGATCCACGGCGTGGCGGTGCCCATTTTGCTGGCGCAGCTTCGCATCGCCGGGGTGAAGTTGTATGCTGCCTGCCCTGCGCACCTAGAATCAGGCGCCGATAGGATCGAGGCGAGTGACGCTTCGCTGGCGAAGCCGGGCTCTGCCCCGCAGCCGCTCCTCAACCCTTGGGACACGGATCTGCGCGGACCGGCTGCGCTGCTCGTGGGCAACGAGGGAGCAGGACTTCCAGCGGAGGTTGTCCGTTCGGCCGATGCCTTGGTGCGCATCCCGCTGGCCGCCGGAGTCAATTCGCTGAACGCGGCCGTAGCGGCAGCGGTGCTTCTTTATGAGGCGGCCCGGCAGCGCAGAGGGTGCGTGTAGCAGCCGATTCCACATGAGCCTGTTTCGCGCGATCGAGCCTCAGGACGACCAGAGCGGCCTGCGTCCGCTGGCCGATCGCATGCGCCCCCAAACGCTCGAAGAGTTCGTCGGCCAGGAAAAGCTGCTCGGCCCCGGCAAACCGTTGCGCACGCAGATCGCGCGCGACGAGATCTCCTCGATGATCCTGTGGGGCCCGCCGGGCTGCGGCAAAACGACGCTGGCCCGGATCATCGCGCGAATGACGCGCTCGGATTTCGTGCCTTTCACCGCCGTGCTCTCCGGGATCAAGGAAATCAAGCAGGTGATGGCCGCGGCCGAGCGCGGCCGGCGAGCCGGTCGCCGCACGATCGTGTTCGTCGATGAAGTTCATCGCTTCAACAAGGCCCAGCAGGACGCTTTTCTGCCGCATGTCGAGGCGGGGAACATCATCCTGATCGGCGCCACGACGGAGAACCCTTCGTTTGAGGTGATTGCGCCGCTGCTCTCCCGCACCAAGGTTTACGTGCTCCAAGCGCTCGCCGCCGAGCAGCTCTCCGCTCTGCTCCGGCGGGCGCTCGCCGACCCGGAGCGCGGCTTTGGCCGCGAGAAGATCGAGATCAGCGATGATCTGCTCGAACGCATCTCCCAATTCGCCAACGGCGACGCGCGTGCCGCCTACAACACGCTCGAGGCCGTGGTGCTCGGCACCACGCCCGAGCCGGACGGGCAGCGCGTCATTACTGCCGCGCTTCTCGAGGACGTTCTGCAGCGCAAGCTTCTGCTGTACGACAAATCGGGCGAAGAGCATTACAATCTGATTTCAGCGCTGCACAAGTCGGTGCGCAACTCCGATGCGGACGCCGCGCTCTACTGGCTGGTTCGCATGCTCGAATCAGGCGAAGACCCGCTCTACATCGCGCGGCGGCTAGTGCGCATGGCCAGCGAAGACATCGGTCTCGCTGACCCCACGGCGCTGCCTCTTGCCGTGGCCGCCATGCAGGCCGCCGATTTCGTGGGCCCGCCCGAGGGCAACCTGGCGCTGGCTCAAGCCGCCGTGTACTTGGCCCTGGCGCCCAAGTCAAACGCGCTGTACACCGGCTACGGCGAGGCGCAAGATGATTTGCAGCGCACCCAGGCGGAGCCGGTGCCGCTGCACTTGCGCAATCCCGTCACCGGACTGATGCGGCGCATCGGCTACGGCCGGGGCTATCAGCACGCGCACAACTATGAAGAGAAGCTCACCGACATGCCTTGCCTGCCGGAGAGCTTGCGCGACCGCAACTACTATCGCCCGACCGACCAGGGCTTTGAGCAGCGGCTTCGTGACCGGATCGAGGAGATTCGCCGCATCGTGAAACGCGAAAACCGAAACACGAGGAGTGAGAATCGAAAATAGAATATGGAACCCCGAGAGCCACAAACTGTCTTTACTCCTTCACAGACCGCTGCCGCTGGCAACCTCCGTCCGTTCGTTCTTCTGCCTGCTTTGCTTCCTCTACTTCTTCTGGCGCTTCTCCTCCCCGCCTCGGTCTCCGCGCAGACTTCCCCCACGCTCACGGTAGACGATGAATGCACAACACTCGCCTACGCGCCCGACGGCCGCATCGCTTACGCCGTGAAACACATTCTCACCACGAGGCGACTGGAGATTCAGCGGGACGACATCTGGGTGCTGGGCACAGATGGCAAGCGCAAGCGCATCGTCAACGGAGAGAAGCTGGTCCGAGGGCCGGCAGCGTTCAGCTACGCCATCCAGTCGCTGCGCTGGGCTCCGGACAGCACGCGGTTGACCGTGGAGATGCTCACCAGCCGGATGATCAACGAACGGGGCGACACGGAGGAAGGAGTCTTGGCCCTGCTCATTGACGACAACGGAAAAGAGATCAGAATCTCCGGCGCCGACAGCGTCATACCGGAGGCCACCAATGCCGCCTGGCTGGGCGACGGCGTCACGGTGGTCTATCTCGCCGAGGCGGTCAAACCCAAGCTGCTCTATTCGATTCAGAGCGTGCGGCCGGTGGCCGGGCGCGGCGGAGGGCTTTTTGCCGACCATGTGTTTGCCGCCGTGGCGTGGAACGCCAAGCAGAATTCGGCGGTGGCCGTCGAGCGCGACCGGAGTCTCTCCGGGCCGCCGCGCTTGGTGGCGCTCGATCTGCTTAAAGAGACGCGCAGCGAACTCGCCGTCCTCGAAGGCTTTCTGGGAGGGCTTTCCATCTCCCCCTCCGGCTCGAAGGTGGCCTACTTCCGCGACCACGGCCTGCTCGAAATCCGCGACATCTCGGCGCCGAACAATGTGGCGCGCGTGCGCATCGGGTATGGAAGCTATCAGTGGGAGCCGGACGAGCGGCGCATCCTGGTCAAGCGAGGACTCGACCGCCGCTCCGGCGATCTCGCTTGGGTGAGCCTGCCGCGCACTGTCCCGGTCGCCGACAAGTCGGTCAGCAATCCGGTACCGGTCGCAGAGGTTGAACCCCAGCCCGTACTGCACGGGCTCACCTTTCGCGACTTCGAGCTTTCCCCCGATGGCCGCTCCTTGGCTGTCATCCAGCCTGGCAAACGCAACCTGCTGGTCTACCGCACACAGTAGCGAGGGCAAAAGGGCAAAAGGAAAGAGGGAGAGCGGAAAGCGGAGTCGATCACTCGTCGCTTTTTGCTCTGTTGCCTTTTTCCTTTTCATCACCAGTCCGCTTTTGCCTTTTTGCTTTTGCCCTTTTCACTTTTGCCTTTCGTTGGCGAACCGGCGAAAGAAGCTGTCGCTCTTCCACAGAGGTCGCGCCGGATTATCGGCGACACGCCGAGCCAGCTCCAGAATGATGTGGTTGAACTCCGCGGCGGCAGCCATGTCCACCGGCTGGTTAGCGTCGTCCGATGGTGCGTGATAGCGCGTCTTGAGCCACTCCTTGTGCAGCTTCTCTTCAGGCGATCCCTTCTGATAGCCGAACTTGAAGGCGAGCGCGGGAATCCCCTTGCGGATGAAGCTGTATTGGTCGCTGCGGATGAACAGATTGCGGTCGGGCTCTTTGTCGGATTGAACCTCCACTCCCGCTTGCTGCGCCACCGCGCGGATGTCCTCCCCCAGGCTCGATTCATTCAGTCCCTGCACCTCGAGAAAATGCAGCGGGTGCAAAGGCAAAAACATGTCGAGGTTAATGTCGGCGACGATGCTCTGGCCATTCATGGTGGGATAGTGGGTGAAATGCTTCGACCCGAGCAGCCCTTTTTCCTCGCCGGTAACCACCAGAAAGACCAGGGACCGCTTCAGACCGGCCTTGGAATCGTGCAGCGCGCGCGCAATTTCCAGCAGCGAAGCGACTCCCGAGCCATCGTCCATCGCGCCGTTGTAGATCTTATCTCCGTTGATCGGCTGTCCGATGCCAACATGGTCGAGGTGCGCAGTCAGGACCACGTACTCGTCCTTCAACTTGGGATCGTTGCCCGGCAGCAGGCCGATTACGTTCGGCGACTCGACCTCCGACCGCCTGACGGCCATCTTGGCGCGGAAAGAAGCCGCCAGCGGAAATTTCGGCAGCGGCCTTCCGGCCTTCGCAGCAGCCAGGATCTCCGCCAGCCGGTGCCCCGTGCCTTGAAAAAAGATGTCCGCGCGATCCGGGTTAATCAGGAGCGAGATCTTCGCTCCCGAGGTTTCCCGCATGACGGGATCGGCCAGCTCCATCTGCGGCAGGAACCTCGCCAGAGACGCCCGCGGCCAGGGAATATCCATGGCCTGCGGGTTGAAGATCGCGGCCGCGCCGACTGCGCCTGCTTTCTGGAGCGCTTTCCAGCGTTCCGCGGCTGACTGGTAGTGCGCTTTGAGCGGGCCGGGTATCGATCCCGGCCCACCTGCAAGATACACCGCGATCTTTCCGCGCAGGTCCAGTCCGGCCAGATCGTCATAATCCATCTCTGGAACCGAGAGTCCGTAGCCCACAAACACGGCAGGGGCTTCAACGCTTTCGGCGGAATCCACGCGCATGCTGAACATGGCATCCTCGCCCAGCTTCACCGGCTCGGACTTGCCCTCGCGAACCAACTCGAGGCGAGAGTGCTCCTCGTCAATCTGCCGCACTTTGAATTTGATCGGCTGGAAATACCCAGAGGTGCCGGCCGGCTGCAGACCCGCGTTCTGGAATATCTCGGCCACATAAGCGGCGGCTTTGCGATGCCCTTCGCTGCCG
>WNFB01004690.1_pt1 | contig 12162 bp, 16 predicted proteins | sample 5400501 | NCBI WGS metagenome assembly WNFB01 (sample SAMN13153341, study PRJNA577476) | soil metagenome | isolation source: 200 cm saprolite under Douglas fir tree site 2 hole 1 | place: USA:California | collected 2015-04-18 | reverse complement strand
GGTGAGGGGCGCGAGCCCAAGCTGCTTTGCCAACCGGGTGAAGGATCGGGTCAGTGCGAGCGGCTCATACGCTGGTAGGACGCGGGTGGTCGGGTCGAGCGGCCTTGGTAAGGTCTGGAGCATCTCGCGCAAGGTCTCGGTCATCGGCACCGTCCGATCCCGCCCGTTCTTCGTCTTGCGGAAGGTGACGGTCCGCCGCTTCATGTCCACGTCGCCCCACGTGAGCCGGAGCAATTCCGCACGGCGCGCGCCGGTCTGGAGGGCTGCTAGAACGTACGGCCTGAGGGCCGCGCCGGGCTTGTGGTGGACCGTCCAGCGGCGACCATCCTTGGACTCGACCGTCTCGTGGGCTCCGTTGAGGAGCTTCTCGCGCTCCTCAGAGGTAAGGTACCGAACGCGGCCGTCTGGTTCCTTCGCTCGGGTCACGTCCTTTGCGGGGCTGGTTTTCAGATAGGCCCACTTCACGGCCCGGCCGAGGAGATGCTTCAGACGGGCCAGCTCCTTGTTGGCGGTGGAGGGCTTCACCTCGCTGAGCCGCTCGCCGTACCAGCGCTCAACGTCCTGCTGGCGGAGCCGGGAGAGCTTCGTGCCGCCGAACACGGGAAGCAGTACGGCGTCGAGGATGTACCTGCTGCGCTGCGCCCACACCGGAGCGAGCGTCGCCTTGACGGCTGGCCAGTAGTGTCGGTCTACGAACTCCTTAACGCGGATACCTTCCTCTCGAACGCCTAGCACTTCGCCACGAGCGATCTTTGCCATGGTGTCTCGGTACACGAGCTTGGCGGTTTGGTAGTTGGGCGTTGCCTTCTTACGGTGTCGCTTGCCGTCAGCCCCGGTGTAATCGATCCACCACCAGGCATTCCGCAGAAACAAACCGTCACGGCCTCTTCGCTTGGCCCGCTGCTTTCCTTCGGCTACCGGTGGAGCCGCCGCGTCCGGGGGCCTGCGTCGTGTCGTCCGGCTTGGGGGGAAGAAATCCCGTACTCCAATTCCCAACGGCTTGGCCAGCTTCAGCACTTCCCGACCTCGATGTAGGACTGAATAGCCACGCCGGTCACGCCAGTAACGGAGTAGGACAACCATCGACCGGGTGGTATCTGATACGACACCTAGTGATCAAGCTCAATCTCCAGAGGGCTGGTAGCTGATGCGACACCAGTGTGCTCACCCGTACCGCGATCGTGGCCCAGGAGGCGCCCAGGCTCTCTCAGAGTCTCGTGAACCCAGCGAACCTCCTCACTGACCTTGAAGAGGTTGTTGAAGACCATCGCCCGCACGGGCCCCTGGTCGCCGACGCCACTGAGCCCGCCTGGAATGGCTACCTGCTCACGGTGACATGTGGGTGCGGGGTCACGTTTGAGCGGTGGGTCACGCCCCTTGATGCTGAGCTGGATCTGCTGCGGGCGGCAGTGCTGAATTGAGCTTCTGGACTCGTCCGACCCCCTTGGGCTAGACTCCTTGCGGTTCTTCTCCCCATCGGTGCTCCCGACGCCGTAAGAGGACGACGCCCATGGCCGACGAACCCGACAGTCCTATCACGCCGAGCCTTGAACGCAGGGTGGCGACAATCCTGTCCGCCGACGTCGCCGAGTACAGCCGCCTGATGGCCGAGGACGAGGAGCAAACGCTCCGCACGTTCCGGGCGCACAAGCAGGTGTTCGAGTCGCTTGTCGCGTTGCACCGCGGACGTATTTTCAACACAGCTGGCGACGCAATCCTCGCGGAGTTCTCCAGCGTGGTCGAGGCCGTGCGTTGCGCGACCGAGATCCAGGCGGCGCTGCGCACGCGGAACGATCAACTCCCGGCCGCGCGCCAGGTCAGATTTCGCATCGGTGTCAATCTCGGCGACGTCCTGGTGCAGCACACTGATCTTCTTGGCGACGGCGTCAACGTGGCGGCGCGACTGCAGGCGGTGGCCGAACCCGGGGGGATTTGTATCTCGGGCAGCGTATACGACCAAATCCGGAACAAACTGTCCCTGTCCTTCACGTCGCTTGGTGAGCAGTTCTTCAAGAACATTCCGCAGCCGGTGCGGACCTTCTCTATTTCCGCCGCTGAAGGTCTCGGCGCGCTGCCGACGTCGAAAGTGCGCCGCCGCCCGAAGGGCGCGTTGAGATGGGCCGCGGTCGCGGCCGTCGCGCTCGCGTTGGGTGGCGGCTATTGGGCGTATTCGCAGAAACAGCAAGAGTTGGCTGAACAGGCTCGCATGGTAGCCGAGGCGGCCAAGCAGGAGGCCGCCCGCCCTGAGGAGAAGCTGATCGCGGCGAAACAAGCGGCGGAGGAGGTGCAACGCCGGGCGGACGTGGCACGCCCGCAGGAGGAAGCCGAGCGGAAGCGTGCCCAGGCGGGGGCACGCCGCCTCGCCGACGAGCAGCTGAAACGAGAAGAGGCCGCTCGTCAGCCTGTCGCACGAGCTCAGCAGCGGGCGAGTGGGGCTCCGGCGCCACCGGGCGCGGCGGACGGCATCGATGGTGTCTACTCTGGACCCGTCTGCTACGGTCCGAGTCCCAATGATCCGGCCCGCTGCTACCGAGCCGAGGCCACCGTTCGTGAAGGGAAGATCGTAGGAGAATGGCGCGGCCGGGATCCTGGGGTGACCGTGAAGCTGGCCGGTGAAGTATCGGCGATCGGCGAAGTGAGGATTGAGATGCATGCCGAGCGCGTGGACGGCAATCAGTTCGCAAGAGCGAATCTGTCGGGCACCATCCAGAATGGTCATCTAGATGCGGGCGGGTTCTTCTTCAGCGGACGCACCATGTCCCTTAATTGGCAGCGCAACTAAGCGTCCGGTCGCGCGCACGATCCACGCGCGGAGCGAGCGCCGCGGTCATCCTTCGTGGTTGTCAACGTGGCCGCGAACTCCGGAGAGCAGTCTCGTTGGTTAGACTCCCCGCCACCGAGGTGCCCATGCGGCTGATCAGGCTCACGATCATCGTCGCTGTCGGTCTCACACTCGAGTCGTGCGCCGCCAAGGCGCCGGGAGGGCCTCGGGATGGCCGCGTGGCGATCGTCGACACGCACGCTCATCCGCTGCGCAGCCTCCGCCGCGGGGTTGCGGTCGTCTCGGCATCCGGACTCCTGCAACTAATGGACGAGTTTGCGGTCGAGCAGATGGTGCTACTACCGCCACCGTTTCCCGAGGGGCATCCCGGCATCTACGGTCGCCGCGAGATCAAGGGCATGCTCCGCGACGGCGGTGGCCGGCTGGCCATGGTCGCCGGCGGCGAGTCCTTGAACCCGATGATTCAGGGCACATCGCCCGACAACGTCGGGCCTGGCGTCATGCGCGACTTTCGCAAAGAGGCGGAGGCGATCGCGGGCGCCGGCGCGGTGGGCTTCGGCGAGATTGCCGTCGAGCACTTCTCGTCGGGACGTGGTCATCATCCCTACGAGTCGACGCGCCCGGATCACCCGCTGCTCCTGCTCCTGGCTGACATCGCAGCGGAGCGCGGGATGGTCATCGACATCCATATGGAGGCGGTGCCCGCAGATATGCCGATGCCGCCTGCGAGGCTCGGACCACGCCCCGCGGAGCTTCACGCCAACATCGCGGCGTTCGAGCGTTTGCTCGACCACAACCGGGAGGCGAAGGTCGTGTGGGCGCACGCCGGCTGGGATCTCACGGGCGAACGCAGGGTCCCGCTCATGCGGAGCCTGCTCGAACGGAACCCCAACCTGTACATGAGCATCAAGATTGACTCGGCAGGATTCCCTGGCACAAAGCCGATGGGCGAGGGCGGCGTGCGGCCCGGCTGGCTCGCGATACTTCGTGCTTTCCCCGACCGCTTCGTCATCGGGAGCGACCAGTTCTTCGGAGAGAACACCGAACGACTGGAGCGAGCGCGGGAGTTCATCGACGCGCTGCCGCCCAACCTTGCGCAACTCGTCGGACGGGAGAACGCGCTTCGCCTCTACCGCCTCCCGGCGCACACACCTTGACCGCGTGCTCGATCAGCGCGGCCAACTTCTACGTGCTGCTGTCGGCTTCGCCGGGTGCTCGATGCTCTCGTATGACCGGGCGCTCCATGCTCTCCGCACGTGGCTCGACTCGTGGGCAGGGATTGGGCACGTCGCGGTGGGGATGCACCGGCAAGGCTACGACCTGCAATTGACTCAGTACGATGACCGAGGCTGGCGAGCGACGTTCTACACCACGGGAATGGAGCATTCGCCCACGAGCGCGATCGGAACCGGCTGGGAGCGCACGCCCTGGCACGCGAAGCAGCGCGGGGCGTGGGAGGCGCTGAACAAAGGCCGCTTAGAATGATCCTTCGTGGTTGGTGAAGGTCGGCGATGACAGCAGATGACGTCTGCGCCTTCTTGGCGCTGATGGAGAAACATCGTGTCGACGTCTGGCTGGACGGCGGCTGGGCAGTCGATGCCGCTCTCGGTCGCCAGACACGGCGTCATAGTGACGTAGACATCGTGATCGAAGAACGCGATGTCCCGGCGGCAGTGTCTACTCTCCAAGATGTTGGCTACGCGCCAGTTCCCCGGCCCGACACCCGTGCCTGGAACTTCGTCATGGGGGACAACGCTGGCCACCAGGTCGACTTCCACGTTATCGTCCTCGATGAGGATGGACGCGGCATCTACGGCCCGCCAGAGAACGGTGAGTTTTACCCGGCAGAGGCCCTTGCGGGGACCGGAACTGTCGGCGCCCGCGCAGTGAAGTGCATCACGCCCGAGTGGTTGGTCCGCTTTCACACAGGTTACGAGCTAGACGAGACTGATTGGTCGGATGTGTCAGCCCTGTGCGAGTGATTCGGCATCCCGATTCCCGACGAGTACGCGAGGTTCCAGAGGGACTCTGGCCCGCGATGACCACTGACGCCCGCCTCTGGCATCCTTGGCTCCGCATCAACCGCGTCCTTCGGACGATGCTCCATACCCATTGGAGCGCGGAAGCGTGGGCTCAGATCCGCGTCGAGTTTAGGAAGGCGCTCGCGCTCAGGAGTGAGATTCGGCGGGCGGCGTGGTTCAACTGATCGTCACGGACGTGCCGGCCGACATCGTCCGGCTCGCGGGCTACACCGTGCGCCCGTGGGTCGTAGGCACCGGGATGCTGCGCGAGCGGCCGGTGTTCGGGCGGTAACAGCGAACTACTCGTTCGTGTTGGACCCTTGGCCCGGACGGGCGTCCGATCCCCCTGCGGCCTCTAACCACAACGCGTGACATCGCGGATGAAAGTGGATTTCTCGGCCGCCCACTCGTGCAGGATTTGATGGCTGGAACGGGTGAGGATCAAGAATTCTCCTGCCACACGGGGCGCATAGGCAGTCAGAACGTTTACACTGCTGCGCTTGTTTGCTGGAATCGCCGTCGGCCGGCTGCTGAGTGATATGCAAGTGGATCTGCGCCTTGACATGAGCGCAATCGGCGCAGAGTCCTTCCGTCTTTAGCTCGGCAATCTCGCGGCAGATCCTGCAGACCTGTTTCACCGTCTTGTCTCTGTTGAGGAAACTCAACCTTGCATTGAGCGTCATAGTTCCTCTTCTGTAAGATGTTTGAGATAGGGCGAGCAGTTTGCTCTCGCGCTCGCCCACTTCGCCGCGGTGAGCCCTACTGGACTAAACCTTGAGACGGCACGAGTGGTAGTGACTCGCAATTCGGATGCCGCCGGCCGGCGTTCAGAAAGATCAAGCGGTTACATCAGGATCGCGCGCCTGTCGAGACAGTCTGACCGACCAACGGGCCAACTAGGCGAGACGCTCCCATTTACGGAACGGCTGAGTCGAAGTAAAGAATCTCACCTCCAAGCACCGAGAGCGCGGGTCTTCAGCCCGCGGCCAACCGTGCCAGTCGCAGTGGTCGACGCAGCAAAAGGGCGCTGTGGTTCGGTTACACTCCCGAACGTGCGGTACTTGGTGCGCGTCGTGGCGTTCGGCTAGACTCCCCGGCAGCATGCGGCTGATTGGGCTCGCAGTTATTCTCGCTGTCGGCCTCACTCTTGCGCCACTCGGCATGGCTGCGGCCCAGCCTGCAGAGAAGATGCCCCGGGTAGGTTACATATCGCCGGGTTCCGCTTCTGACCCGGTAAGACAGCGACGTTTGGACGCCTTCCGGCAGGGCCTCCGCGACCTGGGCTATGTGGAAGGTCAGAGCATCGCGATTGAATCCCGATGGGCTGAGGGCACGTACGATCGATACCCCGCTCTTGCCGCCGACCTCGTTCGTCTGAAGGTACACGTCATCGTGGCTGTAGGTGGGCGAGCGAGCCAAGTGGCCCAGCAAGCGACCAGGACGATCCCGATCATCAATCCCGTCGTTATCGACCACTTGGGCGCCGGACTCGTGTCCAACCTTGCACGCCCCCAGGGAAAACGTCACGGGGGTATCGATGATGGCCCCCGACCTGATCGGGAAGCAATTTGAAGTGCTCAGGGAGGTGCTTCCCGAGGTGTCTCGCGTCGCCGTCCTATGGAATCCCGCCAATCCTAGCAGCGCATCCCAGTTGCGGGAGGCGGAGCTTGCAGCTCGGACGTTGCGATTGCGGCTGCAAAGCCTGGAGGCGCGCTCTCCCCAGGAAATCGACACCGCCTTCGCGGCAATGACTAGCGCGAGGGCGGGCGCACTCGTGGTTCTGCTGGACGCCATTCTCGTGAATCAGCGACGACAGATCGCGGACCTGGCGGCGAAGAGGCGCCTGCCGGCCGTATATGCGGTCAGGAATACGTGGAGGCCGGCGGTTTCATCAGCTATGGCTCAAATCCTCTTGAGTTGGAGCGGTATGCGGCGACCTTCGTGGACAAGATCCTCAGAGGCGCAAAGCCAGCCGATCTTCCCGTCGAGCAGCCAAGCAAATTCGAGCTCATCATCAACCTCAAGACCGCCAAGGCGCTCGGCCTCACGATCCCGCAAACGCTGCTGCTGCGCGCGGATCAGGTCATCGAATAGCCCGTGCTGGACCAACGCGATGATGGTCAACGTCCGCGAGGCCAGCGTGACTGACCACGCATTTCTTGAGTGCATGTTTGTGAAGGCCGCACTGTGGGACCCGGGATTGGGCGACATTGCTGTCGCCAAGTATGAAACCAGGGATTGTCCGATCTATAAAGCCGGGCCGAGGCTCTATGACCGAGGTCTAGCGAACGGAGAGGGGCGCGTCAGCACTTCACGCACTCTCTCGGCAAGCTGATCGCCTGTGAATGGCTTGGCGATAAAGGGGTATCCGGCTACCCCCGATACGACATACCCTGACATGAGGACCACCTTGGTTTGAGGGCTCAGCGTTTTCAGGCGGTTCGCCAACTCCGTGCCCTTCATCCGGGGCATGACAACGTCAACGAGGAGTAGGTGGAAGCAAACGCCCGATTTAACCCAATGCAGCGCCATCTGGGGATCGCCGGTATCGAGCACCGTGTACCCCTTCGTCTCCAGCATGCCTCGTGCAACGACTCGAACGTGATCCTCGTCATCGACGACCAGAATGGTCTCCACGTGTCGCGTGACCTCCACTGAAGTTGTGACAGCAAATCGGAGACCACGGAGAATAGCGTTGCTAAATGGAAATGAACCCACTCCTTCTCTGCGTTTAGCCTGTTCCAGAAACCTTGACCCGGATGATTTCTGAGCAGACCAATCCCGACCAGTCCGACCTCGCGCTAGAGGCAGCAAAAACGGCTGCACCGAGACCATTCGACCAATCTGTCCAGCCTCGAGAGCGACGCAGCGGGCGGCACGGGGATGCTGGATCCAAGTCGCCAATAGTCCCGGTCTGCTAGACTCCCGCCAGCCATCCTCCACCGAGGTGCCCATGCGGCGGATCGGGCTCGCGGTCATTCTCACTGTCAGTCTCATTCTTGCGCCGCTCGCCGCCGAAGCGCAGCCGGCGGCGCAGGCTGCGCGTGTGGCTGTGCTCTCACCTGGGCCGGGCCCGGCGTCCTCATGGAGCGTATTGGAGGCATTCCGCCAGCGACTTCAAGAGCTGGGGTATGTCGAAGGGCGCAATCTCACGATCGAGTGGCGATTCATCGCCGGAAATGTCGGGCGCCTGCCTGAGGTCGCGGCCGAACTAGTTCGGCTTAACGTTGATGTGATCGTCCCGATTAATACTCCGGCTGCCCAGGCGACAAAACAGGCCACGGCGAGAATCCCGATTGTCTTCGTCCAAGTGGCCGACTTGGCAGGCTCTGATCTCGTCCAAAGCCTCGCGCGGCCGGGCGGCAATGTGACGGGCCTAGTTTCGAACACACGCGAACTAAGCGGGAAGCGGCTTGAGTTGTTGAAGGAAGCACTGCCTCGTGTGACGAACATCGGCATATTGCGAGACTCTAACCCCACCACAGGACTCATTTTGCGTGACATGGACGCTGCGAGTCACCAACTCGGTCTCCGCCTAACGGATTTAGCAATACGCCGCCGAGACGAGCTTCAACGTGCGATCGAGGATGGAGCGAAACATCATGTTGGGGCGCTGTTCGTGATCGACGGTGTGACTATCGCCGCGGTTCATGCGCCGATCCTCGAACTCGCGCGTGGAAAGCATATGCCGGTGATCTCTCAGTTTCGAGAGTTTGTGGAAGCTGGCGGCTTGATGGCGTATGGGCCGAGCCTGCGAGAAATGTACCGTCGCGCAGCGACATATGTTGACAAGATCCTCAAGGGTGCGAAGCCCAGCGACCTTCCAGTGGAGCAGCCGACACGGTTCGAACTGGTCATCAACCTCAAGACCGCTAAAGCCCTCGGCCTCACGATCCCGCAGTCGCTGCTGGTGCGGGCCGACCAGGTCATCGAGTGATGGACCGCCGCGCCTTTGTCGCGGCCATGGCTTCGATGTTTGTGCGGGTTGCCGGCGTCGGGCTTGCACGTACATCCGATGAGGATCGTCCGCTGGCCCGCCTTTACACGATGACCACCGCCTTAGTCCTCAAATACTATCCCGACGCGAAGACGGAGCTCACGCAGCACACGATTCGTTTCGAGGCCCGCACGCGCCGCTTCATGGTCCACGAGCAGCTCAAGACCGGCGAATGGCAGGACGCTCACGAGACCATTGGACCACAGCGCGGTGGTGTGGTCGGTAACATGGAGCTGCGCCCCGGCAAGTATCTCGGCGCCGCCGTGGTGCCACAAGCCTTTGACAAGCGCTACTACACGCTGCTGGTGCTGGCGCCGTACTCACACGCGAGCGATGCGCATCTTTATACGCACCTGTTGTATCCGGGTGACGCGAGCAAGGTCTTTCTCTCCGAGTTCACTGATCTAGTGACGCGCTTCGCGGAGTACCTCAATTTGAGTTCAGGTAACTAATGGGTGGACGCCGAACATCGCGCTGCTGGCGGGCGACCTTCTACATGACCGGGATGGAGCACTCGATCACGAGCGCGACCGCGTCGGCGTGGGGAGCGAACGCCGTGGCGAGCGGTGCAGCGCGGCGACGTGGGGAGGCGCTGAGAAGAGTCAGAGAGATTTGATGGACTCAAATTGGGCGCTCGTCGTGCTCACCGCCGTCCTAATCCTCGTTACTGGTTACTACGCCCGGCAGAACAAGCGCCTCGTCGATGAGATGCGGGAACAGTGACAGCCCCTTGCTGAGTACGAGCCGCGCACGCGAGAAACTGCGCGCGCCAGGAGAGAGTGAGCCTTGGCTAATCGGACACAGGCAGCCTCGGGGGTGTCAGACGTCCGAGAGAAGGACGTCAGGTACCTCGGTATATAGCCCGGCCCGGCTCTTTCGGCGGGAGTCGGGCCCTTGGGGGGTGGGGTGGATCACGGCGTAGTCCCAGTGCCGAAATAGTGCCATTCGGCGGTCGCAATCGGGAGTTCCAGGGATCACTCGGTATCAGGGAAACAGCGAGTTAACTCGGCGGATCTTCTCGCTTCGTCGTACTCCGTCGCATACCGTCGCAGATGGCCCCGAACGGACTCACATGCCAGAGGTCACTGGTTCAAGTCCAGTATCGTCCACCATTCCCGACCCTGGCGGCCCTCGCCCTCGCCGATCGCGTCGGTCCCAACACTGCTCGTCCCGCGGAAACGCCGCGATTGCTGCGAGACCGCGGTCTGGGCCTCTTTTCTCCGAGCGACCACCCCCGGAATGAGGGACGAGCCAGCAGAGCCTAGCCGTCCTGCCCGGCGCCGTTTTCACGATCTTTAGGACGCTCTTGCATTCGCCCGTCTTGGCGCGTAGCCTTGCCGCTGCCGCGATCTGGACAGGCGGGGTCGGAGAAGTTAGACGGCGGTATGGACGAAGCCAGTGTCGTCCACCATTAACCACGTGTGATTGCCCGGGAGCTGCCCATGAAGGTCAGCGTCTTCTTTGACGGCCAGAACTTCTACCGGTCTCTTCAGCGATACGACGAATCCCTCCGTGTCGACTACGACCGGCTCGCCGCCTGGATCACCCAGGCTGCCGGCGGCCCCAGCGCGACCTTCGCGGGCGCCCATTATTACGTCGGGGTGTCGGCGGACGCGCCGCCTCTGGTCGAAGGCTTCCTCAAGGGGCTCGAGCTCCGCCCGGGCTATTTCGTCAAGCGTGAGCTCCGCGTGCGCCGCTCCGGGCGCTGCCCGGCGTGCACTGCCGAATACGAGTACACGACCGAGAAGCGCGTGGACACGCGGCTCGTCGCCGAGATGATCCACTACGCGGCCATCGGCGCGTTCGACGCGGCCGTGCTGGTCTCGGGTGACGACGATTTCGTCCCGGCGGTCGAAGCGGTGAACGCGCTGGGCAGGCAGGTGTGGGTGGCGACGTGGTCGGCGGACGAGCTGTCGAAGGATTTGCGCGTGCGCTGCTTCGGCCAGATCCATCTGAGCGACGGGGTCGCGGCATTTCGCGTCGAGCGTCCCCGGCCGTTCGAGCGCGCCCCGACCCGCATGGCCCCGTCGCGGCTGGCGCGCCCGCCGTTTCAGCCGGCCTCGGACGTGGCCCTCGGGCATGCCCTCCAGGAGCTCCAGCGCGCCGAAGCACGCCTGCCTCACGTGAGCCGTGGCTACTTCGTCATGCGCTGGAAGTCCCACCAGCTTCCTCCGATCGGCGCCGAGCGAGAGGCGCTGTTGCAACAGCTGATCGGCGCAGGGCTGGCCGAGGAGTTCGAGGTCAAGGACGCCGAAGGCCGGAACGTCACGGCGATCCGCAGCCGGGAGCCCAACGGGAACGTCCGGGAGCCCGAGGGCAACGTCGCGCTGCCTGGATAAGGCGGACCCGTCCCGCTACGAGTCCAGCCAGGCCGATGGCCGCGCTGCGTCATCAAAAGGGAGCCCCGCTGGACGAATCCGGTAGAATAGATGCATGAGGTACGCTGTCGCAATCGCCCTCGCGGTGCTGTTCGCGACGCCGGTCTGGGCCCAGCAGGTGGAGATCAAGAAGCCGGCCCCGCCGGCCGCGCGCGAGCCCGAACGCGATGTGATTCCGCCCGGGCTGTACGACGAGACGCGGCCGAGCGACGCGGATCATTACCCGCGCGGCGGCCAGGTGCAGCACGACCCTGCGTTCTTCGGGCCGCTGTCCCGCCCGCGTGAAACACCGACCTCCAGCGGCCGCATCGGCTTGGCGGGCTGGGTGTCGCCGAGCACGCCGGTCGGCGCCTCGGGGAGCTCCGCGTGGAAAGAGGTCAACGGCTGGTTCGCGCTGGGCTTCTCGATCACCTGGGACGGGCCGCCACCCGCGCGTTCTGCTCCGTCCCCCTGACTCGATGACCGCACCCGGTCGACCCAGCGCCCACCCGAAGGCGCCCTACTGATGCCGTGGCTCCGCGGCAACCTCCACGCCCACACGACCTTCTCGGACGGGGTCAAGGACCCGGCCCATCTCATCGCCGAGTACGAGGCGCTCGGCTATGACTTCCTCGCCATCACCGACCACGAGAACTGGATCGACGATAGCTACTGGCGCGCGCTGCCCAAGCTCTCTTCCAGGCTCCTCTTGTTCCACGGCGTAGAGCTGAACTGGCCGCGATTCGATCAGCACATCGGCAGGGTCGTCGGTGACCGCGAGACGCTCCACGTCCTGAATCATCCGGCCCGCTACCAGCTCACCGTCGCCCAGACGCTCGAGCGCATCCGGCGCATCGGGGCCGGCGGCATCGCCCTCGACGCGATCGAGGTGACGGACACGGGGCAGCGCCGGTCACTCTACGAGTCCCCGGAAATCCCGCTCGTGAAGATCGCGACCGATGACGCGCACGGGCCCATTCACTTCGGGCGGGCGTGGGTCGAGGT
>WNFB01004689.1_pt1 | contig 12163 bp, 15 predicted proteins | sample 5400501 | NCBI WGS metagenome assembly WNFB01 (sample SAMN13153341, study PRJNA577476) | soil metagenome | isolation source: 200 cm saprolite under Douglas fir tree site 2 hole 1 | place: USA:California | collected 2015-04-18 | reverse complement strand
CCTACAGCGCGTGAGGACACGCGCCTCTACACCGATCTTGTTACTTACCCTGCGGCGTCGCGGTTGGACTTTGCGAACCTGGAAAGAGCGAGAGAAACTCGGCGTAGCCCTCGGCCTCCATTTTTTCCAGAGGAATAAATTTTAGCCCGGCCGAGTTAATGGCGTAGCGTCGGCCGGTGGGCGGCGGACCATCGTTAAATAAGTGGCCGAGATGCGAATCGCTCTTGGTCGCGCGAACCTCGGTGCGTTGCATGTTGAAGGACGAGTCGCTTTTTTCGAAAACGCAGTCCGTAGAAATTGGTTTCGTAAAAGTTGGCCGGCCCGTCCCGGCTTCAAACTTGTCGAGTGAAGTGAAGAGCAGCTCGCCGGTGATGACATCCACGTAAATGCCGGCACGCTGATTGTCCCAATATTCGTTGCGAAATGCAGTCTCGGTGCCGTTCTGCCGAGTGACGTGATACTGAACGTCATTGAGTTGCGCTCGCAGCACAGAATCGCTCGGCACCGGTTTTCGGAAATTGAATGTGCCGGCCTTTTTTTTCTCCGCTTGCGCGTGGCTATAGAAGACGACTCCCGCCGCCACCGCGACAACGGCCAACAACCCGAGCAAAATACTCAAATACGACCTGGGCTCGTGTTCGATTCGCTTGCCGTTCATTTTCTCAGTTGCGAACGAGATTACTTCTTCTTTTCGAAGAGGGGAAGATACTCGGCGTAGCCTTCTTCCTTCAATTTTTCCACGGGAATGAATCGGAGCGAGGCCGAGTTGATGCAATAGCGCTGACCGGTTGGCGCCGGGCCATCCGGGAAAACGTGGCCAAGGTGCGAGTCGCCCTTGCTTGAACGGACTTCCGTCCGCTCCATACCGAGAGTGCGGTCGGTTTTTTCGGCGACGTGACCTTTCTCAATCGGTTTGGTGAAGCTGGGCCAGCCGGTGCCGCTGTCGAATTTATCCAGCGAAGTGAAGAGTGGTTCGCCGCTGACAATATCGACATAAATTCCGGCGCGATGATTATTCCAATATTCATTCCGGAACGCCGGCTCGGTGCCGCATTGCTGCGTCACGTGGTATTGCTCGGGCGTGAGTTTCTTGCGCAGTTCGGCATCTGCGGGTTTGGTATTTTTATCGTTGGTAGTTGATGGACTTGTCATAGCTGTTTTTTCGGTTGCTGGTTCATCCTTCTTCTGGGCGCCGGCGCGATTCAGAAAGATCAAAAGACCGCTCAAGCCGACGAAAACGAAAGCGCAGAAAATTAACATTCCACGTGACGATTTCTTTGGCCGTTCGGGAAACTCAATCATGCTTGAAAAATACGCGATTTATTTCGCGGCAACAGTGGAATTTTCCGGACTCAACCACGGATCGACACAAATGAACACGAATTCATAAGACGATTCGTTCCCACTCAAGTTTGGCGTGTTTGAAATTAAGGATTATTCCGACGCGCAGTTTGGTGATCCGCAGATAATTTAACATTAATCCGCGCTCGTGATCGGTGATTCGATCGATCACTTTTGTGTCCACACGACGGCATCGAATGCGATGAGATCAGGGACGAACAATCCAACCTTATTCCCTTTGTAGAGGACATCGAACACCGGTTATTGGCAATACGGGATGTTTCGCAGCTCAAACTCCACAACCAGCGCATTTTCGTATGGCTTCTCGACTATCCCGTGACCGAGCGTATTGAGAACCTCGATTGCGCACCCGACAATTCGAAAGACCTCGTCTTTGCACAACAGCTGTCGATCATTCGTGTCCATTCGCGTTCATTAGTGGTTAATCCTGTCGCCCGGCTTCGGGCACACGAATGTAGCGACGCAGCGCAAGCAATCCAATTGGCGCGATGGACGCGGCCAATGCAAAGATAAGCCACATCCTCCCGGAATGGCGCGGACCATGTTCTGGACAAAACGCAGCTAATAGCCATCCCGCGCTTCCCACGAGCAATTTGCCGAGAAGAAACGGAATATAGGAGAGCGCGCCATAGGACGCTTCCTGACCTCTTGGAGCAATCGCAGCAGCATACTCATAGACTCGCGGTGAGTAGAATGCTTCGCCGATCGAGAAGATGGCGATATAGATCGCAGTCATGATGTAGTACGGGTGAATGCCACCTTTCACTCCGAGATAGCTGTGGCCGAGCCATTGCCCGATCGCGCCGTTGGCGGAACCTTGGAACCACGCCGTAGGCAAAGCCATCACGAAGACCGAAGCCGCACAGATGACGCCGCCGACTACGACCATTCGATATGCCGAGAACTGTTGCGTCAGTGCACCGATCATTGGGACCAGCAAAATGATGAGAAGGTAGTTGATCGCTGAGAGCTGACCGATCGGCGCGCCGTCCCCCAGTTCGCGAATGCCGAATTTGGGGAACACGTAGTCCATTTGCAGGAAGATCAGTTTCAGAAATCCAATCAAGAGAAGAAAAACGAGGAGCCGGTAAAAAATGGACTGACTGAGTAGGCGCCTAAATAGTCGGATGGTATCGACTGCACTGTCGCGGACGGTTAGCCAGATACGCTCCCAGAATGCGCCTGTGGCGTATCTCACCGGCTCAGCGGTGAACCTAACGCCGTCGTCTGTCGCTTCAGCTCCTCTGCGCAGGAAATAAATCGTCGGAAGAAGCAGGAACTCGAAACCGAGGCTTACCAGAAATAGCGTCCGGTAAGTTGTTATCTGTAATCCAAAGAGGTTTAGATGACCATGCTCGCCTAACGACTGCCGGACGTAGTCGAAGATGCGTGCCGCAATCAGATAGCCAACGTTCATGACCATGTAAATGATCGAGAAGGAAATCGAGCGTTGCCGCGTCGTCGAATATCGCCGCGCGGCTGCGATCAGCACCGGCGTGCCTAATGCCTCTCCGATGACCAAAGGAAACAAGCCGCCGGCAAGTGCCAGCCATTTGATCGTCGTAAACACCATGACGGCGCGGGCCACCAGACAGACAAAGACACCTAGGAAGAAAGTTCGGCGAAGGCCGACCGCGTCGGTCACCGAGCCAGCTAATAGCGTGAACACGGTCATCGCCGGTGCCCAAACCCAGCCTACTAAAGCTCCCGCCGCCTGATCGTTGAACCCAAGATCCGACGAAAGCCATAAAATGAGCGTCTTATTCGTGATCGAGTAAGCCGAGATGATTAGCAGCTTTATCGCAAAGGTGAGCCACAACTCGCGTTGAGCTCCCTTGAGCACGGTGAATTTCGCGAGAAAACCGAGAAAACCTGTCGCTGCGACTGGTGCGACGCTGTCTTCCGGCACGAACGTCTCTTTGATTGGGTCTCCCACGGTTCTGAACTTCAGCTACAACTTTTCGCGACAAATTCGCGCCCGTCGAATAGCGCAAAGTCGTCGATCTTTTCTCCAGTGCCGACGAAGCGCGTCGGAATTCCGAGCTGATCCTGGATGGCAACAACAATTCCGCCTTTACCGCTGCCATCGAGTTTGGTCACGATCAGGCCAGTTAACCCGAGTGCTTTGTGAAATTCGCGCGCCTGGCTTAACGCATTGCCGCCAGTCGTAGCATCGACCACGAGCAAAATTTCATGTGGTGCGGTCTGGTCGCGCTTGGCGAGAGCGCGTTTCGCTTTTTGCAGCTCGGCCATGAGATTGCTTTTTGTGTGCAACCGGCCGGCAGTATCGCAGAGCAGAAATTCAATCTTTCGCTTTTCGGCGGTCTGATATGCGTCATAGCAAAGCGCGGCCGGATCGGCGCCGTACTGGCCGCGGACCATTTCGATTCCGAGACGTTCGGCCCAAACGCCCAGCTGTTCGATTGCGGCTGCGCGAAAGGTGTCGGCCGCGGCAAGCAAAACTGTATGTCGATCTTGTTTGAGTAAATGCGCCAGTTTGGCGACCGACGTGGTTTTGCCAGTTCCATTTACGCCGACGATCAAGAGGACTTGTGGTATTTCTTGCAACGAGCGGATTGGCGCTGCATTTGCGGGCAAGATGCGCGCGATTTCTTCGCGCACGACTTTCACGACGTCGTTGATCCCGGTGAGGGACCAGGCTTCGCGTTCTTGTAATTTCTGAATGATTCGGGTGGTCATCGGCACGCCGAGATCAGCGCGGATCAAAGTTTCTTCAAGCTCATCCCAATCGATCGGCTTACCAGCAAATGTCTGGGCAAGCGATTCAAGGAAGTTCATTTAGACAGGATTAAACAGGATCAGACCAAAAAGATTCTGTCGCTTCTCTTAATCCTATCAATCTTGTGAATCCTGTCTGTTCTCCTGCGCAGATTTTGGAGCGGCGGACGCAGCTTCGCGAAGCGGGCGAGTAAGATCGTTCTTCACACGATCAAGGATGCCGTTGACGAAACGGCCGGACTCTGCGCCTCCGAAAGTCTTTGCGAGTTCGATGGCTTCATTAATGGAGACGACCGGCGGGATGTCATCGCGATAAAGCATTTCGTAGATAGCGAGTCGCAATACGTTGCGATCGACAGCGGAGATGCGATTGAACTCGTAGTTCTCGCAGTAGCGACGGATGCGCTCATCGATTTCCGGCAGGTGCGCGACCATGCCTTCGATGAGCGGCTGAGCGAACTCGCGGACACGCGGAGTCGCGGGACAGAATTCCCAGAAATCGTCGATCTGCTCAGGTGTCTCGCCGCGCTGAAGATCGCGCCAAAAATGATATTGAATAGTTGCTTCGCGTGCGCGTCGTCGTTTCCCCATAGAATTTATTTGTTGCGCAGCTTCGACATAACGTTGCTGATTTCTACGGCGGCACGCGCAGCTTCGGTCCCGCGGTTGATCGTGTTTTCAAGACAACGTTCGCGCGCCTGCGATTCGTTATCGAAGCTGAGGACAACGTTGATGACTGGCACGCCATGAGTGACGGCAATGCGTTGCAGGGCGTCGGTCACGGAGCGGCTAAGATTTTCCGCGTGCTCGGTTTTGCCTTTCAAAATCACGCCGATAGCGATGATGGCATCGGCTTTTCTCTGTGACGCGAGCTCGCGCACAACAATCGGAATTTCAAATGCGCCGGGGACTTGCAAGAGGTTTACGGCAGCGGTGGGCGCAAGAGCACGCAACTCTTCGGTCACGTGAGTAACCAAACCCTGGACATATTGCGCGTTGAACTGACTTGCCACCATCGTGAAATGGTACTTGCTACCGACAACCCGAGGCCGGAGTGAAATCGCGTTCGACATTGATGATGTCTTAATGCCTTAACATCGCGGTTTCGGCAACACTCGCGCGGGGTTTGCGCGACTTAGTCCGAGGGCGGGCTGGCGGCAACGATGCCAGCAAGCAAAAAAATCATCGCGGCCGAGAACAAGCAATAACGGCAAAAAGCATGAAGCAGGAACGCTTGCACAAATAGCAGCCAAAGAGTGAAACCAAACATGGCCCCGACCATGAGAGCAAAAAATGTACGCGCGCGTGGATAGCCGAAAGCGGCGAAGGTAGCGAAGCTGAAGGCGCTGAAATACGCGACAGTTCCGAAAGCAGCGATCGGGATTCCTGCAATCCTAGCGTACTTACTGCCAAGCACCTCGAAACAACTGGCCGATCCGCCGCAAACAGCGGTGGCGCCAGTTAAGTAGATAACGGTCAGATAAGTTGCCTCGGCCAGTCCCACTAATGAGACGAATGCGGCAACGGCGTAGAGGGCGGTTCGAAAGCGCGATCGAGTCATCGTCGATGTTGTCTGTCGTGATGCAGCTGCTAAGACGATTTCACATTTTTCGCGGCCGCATCGACGGCCCCCCGCAAGCTATCCGGGTTTAAATCAGTGGGCGGTAAAGCGCGGTCATTTAAAAAAATAGTAGGGGTGTTCTGCACGCCAAGCGTCGCGCCCCGCTGCTGGTCGGACTTGACCCGTGCTTGAGCTTTGTCGCCCGCCATGTCTTTTTCGAAACGCTCGATGTTCAAACCGAGTATTCCGGCATAAGCGTTAAACAACGCCCGCGCGTTCTCAGCCTTACTCCAAACGGATTGTTCTCGGTAAAGAAGATCGTGCATTTCCCAAAAGCGACCTTGCAGGCCGGCGGCTTCCGCTGCCAGCGCGGCGTCGCGCGCGTGCGCGTGAGTGACAAGAGGGAAGTTGCGAAAAATTACGCGCAGCCGCGGGTGATAGTCATGCTCAAGCTGAGCGATGGCACCGGCAAGCTTGCCGCAAGGCGGGCACTGGAAATCGCCGAATTCTTCGAGGGTCACTGGGGCATCGGGATTTCCGCGAACATGAATTGATTCGGTGCTGTTCGCGGCGGACGCGATCTGCTCCTTCGGGATGGTAAGAACGGGGGGCCGCTTGGCGCGGTGAAGAACTACTCCACTAACAAGGGTTAGTAACGCGACCAGTATAACAATAACGAATGGGAGACGGCGTTTCATGAAGCTAAACCCGGGACATTTAACTTACCTTGATAAACAACGCGAGCTGCGACTTTTCCAACCGTGCCGACCAGCAATCGCGAATCGAAGATTACAAGAGGTGACCCAATTTCACCTTTTTCGTCTCGAGATATTTTTCGTTGTGCGGGTTCGGTTCGGTGCGAATCGGTACCTGCTCGACCATCTCGAGGCCGTAACCTTCGAGTCCAACGACTTTCTTGGGATTATTAGTCAGGAAGCGAAATTGGCGTACGCCGAGATCGAAAAGAATTTGTGCGCCGAGGCCGTAATCACGCAGATCAGCTGGCAGCCCGAGCTTGGCATTTGCTTCCACGGTATCGAGGCCTTCCTCCTGCAATTTGTAAGCATGAATCTTCGCCGCCAGACCGATGCCGCGCCCTTCCTGCCGCATGTAAACAAGAACACCGTTTCCCTCCTCCGCGATTTGTCGCAGCGCGGCGTGTAATTGATTCCCGCAATCGCACCGGCGCGATCCAAACACGTCGCCAGTGAGACATTCGCTGTGCACCCGCACCAGCGTCGGCTTGTGCTTGTCGATCTTGCCTTTCACCAGCGCGAGATGATGCATGCCGTCGAGCTTTGCCCGATACAAATGCAGATCGAAATCGCCGTAATCGGTCGGCAACTTTACCACCTGCTCGAGCTCCACCAGTTTTTCCCGCAACCGTCGGTGCGCGATCAGACTTTGGATCGTGCAAATGCGCAGCCCGTGCTTTTTCCGGAACTCCATCAGCTCGGGCAACCGCGCCATCGTTCCGTCGTCGTGCAAAATTTCACAAAGGACGCCCGCCGGTTGCAATCCCGCCATCTGTGCAAGATCGACAGCCGCCTCGGTATGACCGGCGCGGCGCAATACGCCGCCGTCCTTTGCCCGCAACGGAAAGACGTGTCCGGGTTGCACTAGATCTTCGGGCGACGATTTTGCATTCGCGATCGCAAGGATGGTAGTTGCGCGATCGTACGCGCTGATGCCGGTAGTGACTCCGCGCGATGCGTCCACCGAAACCGTAAAGTCGGTGCGATGCATTTCGCGATTCTGCATCACCATCCGCTGCAGACCGAGCTGCTCGGCGCGCTCGTTCGAGATCGGCACGCAGATCAAACCGCGCCCATGCATCGCCATGAAGTTGACCGCTTCCGGCGTCACTTTCTCCGCCGCCATCACCAGATCGCCCTCGTTCTCCCGATCGGCGTCGTCCGTTACAATGACAATGCGTCCCTTGGCGATATCGCTTACGACATCGTCAATCGTGTCGAACTGAAATGTCTCCGCCGCTTTGGTGATCATCGGAGCAATATCTTAGCGGTGGGGCGAGACTCTGTCGAGCCGACGAGTTTTTAACCACGAATGGACACAAATGCACACGAAAATGGAGGGCGTCCGCGCTGTCGGCGCCCTCTTGTTTCCCTACAGAACTCTGTTTGAGCGAAAGATTTAAACAGAAGACAACGAAGGAAACAAAGTTTGCGGCTTGTATTCGAACCCGACAATGAAGTGCACCGTGTCATCGCGCACGTACCTTAAGTGGCGACTTGGTAGAGCTGCGAGATTTTTCAATGCGGGTGAACAAACTGGCGGGGAGAATGCCTATTTGTAGAGAACAATTTCCTTCGCAGCTGCAAATTCCGCCGGACGGAAGCTACCATCCATCTGGTCGCTTTTTCACTCAGCTCGGCCGCACTCTGCAAACCCAGTTTGTGTTTGATATGCATTTGGTGCGTCTCAATTGTTTTCACGCTGAGATGCAGCTCGCCGGCGAGTTGTGTCGCGCCGAAGCCGCGGCCAATCAGCGAAAAAACTTGGAGCTCGCGATCGCTCAGCATTTTTAACTCGGAAGTGACCGACTTGACGCCGACGTTCGCAAGATTTTCTAAAAGCCGTCGTGATACGCTCGCGCTGGCGTAACAATTGCCGGCTGAAATTTGATCGAGGGCCGTCGAGATTTCCAAGATATCTTCGTGCGCCACAAGGTAGCCGCGTGCGCCGGCGCGAAAAGCGCGCTGGATCGACAATGCATCCTCTCGCGCGGAGAACACGAGAATTTTGATGTTCGTGCTCGCTCTCCGGAAATCCTTGATTAGCTCAATCCCGTCTCCGCTACGAAGCGTAAGACCGAGCACCACAATTTCTGGATGATGCCGGATGAATAATTCACGCGCCGTTGGCACATCGCCAGTTTCGGCGCAGACCGCAAAACGTTTGCTCAGACCGATCAGTCGGGTCAGCCCGAAGCGAATGAGCGGGACGGCATGGACGATGAACACCTTTGCCTTGATCAAAGCGTCTATCTGGCGATGTCGCTCCGGCTTTCCGTTTTTCGTCTCCAAGTTTTGATGATGATTCGACATCCCGTTGCAGCTGCTTGCGCTCGAGGACAATGTCGATCTTTTGCCGTTGATTGCTTCATTTTGCATGCCACACCTTCCTCCATTATCCATCTACGGGATTTGTCGGGCGCAGTTCGAGGAAAAATTCAGGGTAAGTCCCCGATAGGCAAAAGAAGGCCAGCCTGCTGAAATAGAGGGAGTGGCGAACTTCGATCCGGCAGCAACCAGCTTCAACGCAGCCAATGCGCTGTTGCTCGCGCAACTTTGCAACGCCGCCTACCTTAATGACGAGCCGGCCAGAAGTGCCGCCCAGCAATTGGGCTTGACCGGTTTTATTTGGATCGATCTTACCGAGCACTTCGAGGACGTCTACGCCGTCGCGGCGGGCGGCAGCGGATTTGTCGTGATCGCCTTCCGCGGCACCAAAGACTTTAATAATTGGATGACCGACTTCCGCGCGTCGCCGGTCAGCTTCCCGTGGCTTTTCGAATCCTGCCCTGATGTTGGCGATATCCATGCCGGTTTCGGCCACGCGGTGCGGGACGCATGGAACAAGATCCAGGCGGCGGTGGAAGGTCTCATTCCCACGCCGGATGTCGCGCCAGACATGCCGCAACAGCCGACATTCTGGCTAACCGGCCATAGTCTCGGCGGCGCGCTTGCGGTCCTCGCCGGCGCCGCCTTCTCGATGTGGTCTGGTGCGCCCATCCGGTCTGTGAGCGGCATCTACACGTTCGGCCAACCGCGGGTTGGCCTCTACCGTTTTTGCGGGAACTACGATCACCTTCTTAGCCGCAAGACTTTTCGCTTCGTGAACAATAAAGATCTTGTTCCGCGGGTCCCGTTTCGCGGATTCGATTATGCCGATATCGGCCAAATGATCCATTTTGACAGCGGGGGCACGCCTCAGCTTCAGAGCAGCGAATGGACAGGTTTCCTGAGCCGCACCATTGAGAGCTTCGATCAGTTTTTTAACATTGCCGGCCACATCGGCCTCGACGTCGGCGATCACGCAATGAACGGCTATCAACAGCTTGTGCAAAGCAAAGCCGCGGCCCTCGACGCCCTTTTCTCTTGAACAGCTTTGACTCTGAACTCATGAACAACATCTTCTCGCCCCTCGTTCTCGGGCAAGCCTCGTCTTCAGCACCGATCTCGTTAATCACAACGCCAACCGTGACCCCAACACCTTCTCCTTCACCCTCGTCCCGTTTTACTAAACGTGGCTCACGGAAGGCCCGCGATCCGCAGGGTAGAGAGTCGCGAAAACTGCACGTTTATACGAGCCCACCCATGAAAAAATCGCCACGAGACTTCTCGTTGCCGCGAGTTTCGTACCGATCGTCGCAATTATAACCTGCACTATGCAGCGTCACCTCCCCTATTGCTTGTCCTCGCGCTGGCGACGACAACTCGGGCACGGTTCAAATGGCCCCGCGAATATTCACGCTCGTAAATAAGAAAAATAAAATAGAAGAATACATTATGTCCGAAACAAAAATTCTTAACGCGATCTGCAAATGCCTACAAATCTTGGCCAACTTTAAACCTCCGATTGTAGACAATAATGGAAATGCGGTTGTTGACGTGAGCGGGCGTCAACCGCCGCTCCATAAAGATGAGAATGGCACGCCCGCTAAAAACATCAAAGAGGTCTACGTGAAACGACTCTACGTCGACATTAATAAGGAAGACAGTGCAGCCCAACCACCCCCTCCCGTACCCCGGCTCGCGGTTTTTATAAAGTGTCTGAAACAACAGCTTCATTGCGATTTCCCGATGGAGCCTCAGCAGCTCGTAAATGGTGAATTTCCCACCATCGGCGATCTTGTATTCGAAATTCAGCAAGATTGTCCATGAATCGGTGTTTTAAAATTTCAGTTGTAGTAGCCTGGCTCCTCGGCTCTTCATTGCAGCTGACTCTCGCGGAGAAAATCCACCTCGGAGCCAGCTGGACGTCGCAGGAAATGCATCTGGACGAGATCCGGGTTGGACCTTTCCGCGAAGATGGCAGTGCTCTTCCTAAAGCACTGATTGATATCAACGCTTCTCAGGGCATTAAAAACCCCAAGCTTTTTCAGCTCATTCAGGAGAAAGGAGGAAAAAAGGAAGTCGTCGAGATCACCCAAGTGGAAGCGAAACAGGTTCCGACTAACCCACCTAATCGTGTTGCAAGAATCATTTTAGTTTTGAAGAAACCGCCCTTAGATGATGCCAAATATACACTCACGATCCCAGCGGGAGCGATAGTACTCGATTTACCATCCGGACTTACGCTTGCTGATTCCGATAAGCCGATCGCGATTTCGGGCAGTCCAAAGGAACATAATAAATACGCGCATCCATTTCCGGAGAACAAGCTTGCCCTCCAACAAGGTAGTGAAACAGGGACCGTTTCCTTCCAGTATTATCACAATTATCCTTTTAGCTCCGCGGACAATCTGTTCGACATTCATCTCTCTTTGAACGCAGATGCGAGCTTGCGATCAGCTCTTAGTAACAAGTACATCGACAAGTTGGAAGCGGAGGCTGGTGGGTATTGGGTTAGGATGGTAGGGCTGGAGCATGATGTGCTCGGACAGCGAGGCATAATCGAGTTGGGCTTTTCGAGCAAACTGCAAGCAGATCAGCAGCTTCAGAAAATTGACTCCACGGTTGGCTTAAACGCTTGGCTTTGGCTGAACAATGATTTTTTTGGTGATATCTATCGAAATGCCTGCTTCTTCGGTAACAAACCTGACTTCGGCCTGCCCCCCACAATCATTCTTGGATACGATTACGTTTCCCACTTAAAAAATGACGCATCAGCGAACGGTTTCTCAGGTAACAATAGATTAACGGGGCGGTTTGCTTGGACCTTACCGATTGGGCGCAATCTGCACTCCGACGTAATAATTCTAAGCCAAATCAAGGAAATCAACCTGGTCACGGATGCTTCGGGTACTTACGACGTCGAAAACTCGAAAATTGCGCCGCTGGCAAACCTGTCTCTGGATTTCGTTCTTTCAACATCTGATAAGTTGCCGAGCGTCAGCCTCTCTTTTGCGGATGGGAAAGCCGCGCCCAAGTTTCAGCAGTTCGACGCATTTCTAGCCGGATTTAAGATGCACTTCTAGAGCAACCATCAGACTGACGGTCTTATGTTCGGAGAGCCTTTTGATCGAGTAGTCTCCCTAGCTGATGAATCTCTCGCGCAATGAATTCGTGACCTGCCAAATCTTATTCGCCATCCCCCTACCTAAAAAAATGTTATGCTCCAAAGCCTAGATACCCTCATCGCCTTCGTTGTCATTATACTGGTAGCGAGTCTCGTCGTTACAATCCTGGTTCAGATGCTGTCCGCCGCCTTCGCATTGCGCGGGAAGAACCTAGGCAACGCGCTTGCACTCACGTTTCAAAGCATTCACCCCGACATCGGCAAAAACGCTTACGCTCTCGCCGAGCGCATCCTGAG
>WNFB01017205.1_pt1 | contig 12165 bp, 3 predicted proteins | sample 5400501 | NCBI WGS metagenome assembly WNFB01 (sample SAMN13153341, study PRJNA577476) | soil metagenome | isolation source: 200 cm saprolite under Douglas fir tree site 2 hole 1 | place: USA:California | collected 2015-04-18 | reverse complement strand
GCCCAACCGAACGCCAGATGCCGATTGTCTGTGCGCCCAAGGTCGAGACGATCCGGATCGGGAAATCTTTCGGGATCGCGATTGCCGGCGCCCATCACCGCGATCACTGCCTGGCCCTTGCGAATCTGCTTGCCACCGAGTTCGGTGTCCTGCGGACAGATGCGAGCGGTGTGCTGGCTCGGGCTCTCGTAGCGCAGCAACTCTTCGACCGCCGAAGGAATCAGCGTTAAGTCATCGCGCAATCTTTGCAGTTGATCCGGATTACGAATCAGGCTCAACACTCCATTGCCAATCAGGTTCGTGGTGGTTTCCTGACCGCCGACCATCGTCACGATGCAGTTCGCGATAATTTCTTCTTCCGTAAGGCGGTCGCCGTCGATCTCCGCGGTCATGAGCGCATTGATGAGTCCCTCGCGCGGCTCAGTCTTCATTCGACGAATCGCATCACGAAAATACGAAGTCATCTCTTCGACACATTTCAGCGTGCGCGAGGCGCGATCGGGATTGTGCTGAAAGTTCCCGAGCACTTCGGCAAAGTCCGCCGACCACGCTTTCAACTGATCGCAGTCAGACGTCGGGACGCCTAGCATCTCAGCCGTCACGATCGCCGGCAAAGGCGCCGCGAGATCGTTGATCACGTCCATGCGCCCAGCGCGCAACAGAGGCTCCATCAAAGTGTCGACGATTTCCCGAATGTGCGAACGCAGGACTTCGACACGCGCCGGCGTAAACGCCATCGACGCGAGTCCGCGCAGACGGGTGTGCGCGGGCGCATCCATAAAGAGCATCTGCCGCGTCATCAACTGCGCAATTGGACCCAACTCTGCCAATCCCATCGCGGCAAACTGTTCCGGCGTCGGCGTGCGATTCGCTGAAAAGTGATGCAGCACCGTAACCACATCTTCGTATCGCGTCACCACCCACGCGTGAAGATACGGATCCCAGTGCACCGGCGCTTCGGTTCGCAGGCGGCGGTACAGCGGATAGGGATTAGCCAAAACCTCGGGATCCAACAGTTGATACAAACTTAGCGTTGGAGGCCTGCGCGGCGAAGATGTTGGATTGGTGGTGATAGTCATGTTTTGTTACGGATCATTTTCCATTTTTCATTTGTCATTTTTTCATTTTGATATTGTCGTTTTATCAATTCGTCGGTGGTGGCGATTCATGCCGGGCCGCAATCGATGACAAATGAAAAATGGAAAATTACAAATGGAAAATGCCTTTGGCTTCATGCAAGCAAGCGCTCGGCTTCCTCTTCGCTCATGCTTTCTACTTTGGCAACGATCTGCTGCTCGATCTCAGCGGAGAGTTGAGCGATCGTGGGCGCGTCGAACAGTGTACGCAGCGCGAGGTCGACTCCGAACGTGCCCCGAATCTTCACGATGAGCTGCGTTCCCAGGAGCGAGTGTCCGCCAAGGAGAAAGAAATTATCGCTAACGCTGACTTCGTTCAGATTCAGCAGCGAACACAGAGTCTCCGCCAGTCGCTGCTCGATCGGGCTCCGCGGCCGGATGAACCCTTCGTCGCGCAGAGTGTTTTCGGCATTTGGTTCAGGCAGCGCGGCGCGATCAACTTTGCCGTTTGCGGTCAAGGGCATCGCCGGCAATTCCACGAAGACTGACGGCACCATGTATTCGGGCAATGCGCCTTGCAAGAAACCGCGGAGGTCCGCCGCCGCCGGTGTTGTTTCATTATTCATCACCAGGTACGCCGCGAGTCGCCTTTCATCGCAGGCAGCGCCGCGAGCGACAACCACGCTCGATGCGATCGCCGGGTGACGATCGAGCATCGCTTCGATTTCGCTTGGCTCGATTCGGTGTCCAAGAATTTTGATTTGTTCGTCAATGCGTCCGAGATAAGCAATCTCGCCGTCATCGAGATAACGCGCCATATCGCCGGTGCGATACAGTCGCGCACCCGGCTTGGCGCTGAACGGATCCGGAATAAACTTTTCGGCAGTCAGTTCGGGGCGATTCAGATAACCGCGCCCAACGCCGAAGCCGCCCACGTACAACTCCCCTGACGTTCCGCGCGGAACTTGCCGAAGATCTTCGTCGAGAATGTAAACCTGCGTGTTGTCGATTGGGCGGCCGATCGTGGGCAATCCATTTCCACTTGCTCCCGTTTGCACGCGTCCCGAAGTTGCGACCACCGCGCATTCCGTCGGACCGTAGTTGTTGACCAACTCGAAAGGCAGATTGCCAGTTGGATAGCGATGCAGCGTGTCAGCGCCCGTGAGCAAGATGCGCAGCGCCGTTTCGGTCGGCCATTCCAAAGTCATCACGCGCTCAGCCAGCGCGGTGGGAAGAAAGCTGATCGTAATCCCGTTCGCCACCAGCCAATCGCACAACAACTCAGGCGAGATGCGCGTGACTTCGTCAGGCAAATACAGACTCGCTCCCTCGGTAAGGTACGGCCAAACTTCCCAAACACTGCCGTCGAATGCCACTCCACAAAGATGACTTGCTCTGTCATGACGCGTGACCTCGAATTCACGCCTGTGCCAGGACACAAGATTCAGCAAGCTCTCGTGCGTGATCTCAACGCCCTTCGGTCGGCCGGTTGATCCGGATGTGTAAATAACGTAGGCGAGTTGATCGGGCGCGGAATGGCTAGTCGGCGAGTCGGTCGAGTAGTTTTCGATCTCTCGATTGCCGTCGACGCTTACAACTTTCCACGGCCCTTCGGAAAGCCTTCCCGCCAACTCTGTCCGAGTAATCAACACGCGCGGCTGCGCGTCGTTCAGCATGAAGAGTAGACGCTCGGCCGGGTAAGCAGGATCGAGCGGCAGATAGGCGCCGCCGGCTTTAAGCACGCCGAGCGCGCACATCACTGATTCCGGCGAACGGTCAAGGCAAAGCCCGACGACGGTTTCTCGTCCCACGCCGAGGTTGATCAGATAGTTCGCTAATTGGTTGGCGCGTTTATCTAACTCGCCATATGTGATCACCTGACCGCGGGCCATGAGCGCGATGGCGCTCGGCGTCGCGGCCGCCTGAGCAGCCACCAGTTCCGAAACACTCCTGTTGCGCGGAAAGGATTGCCGTTCGGCAACCGAACCACCCGGCACGCACGGCTGAGTAGAAGGTGTGATGTTGACCGACATTTCTATTAACTCATCGACGGCTTGGCGCCCGCTCAATAAACAACCCGATTTGACGACAGACTAAACCCTCTGCTCGAAGGTACTTAAACGATTAATTCCCAGCAATTTCCGACTCCTTACGCGCCTTCGGCCGCGGCCCGATTCCGAGGCTGAAGGTAGTTTGGCTGAGAACCGCACCAGACGCCGGCACTCATGCGCGGAGAATAGCCGCGCTCACTCTCAAATCTCCGGCCACTTTTCTGGCAGGCAAGGCGCTTTGCGATTTTCTTCTAATGGGGAAATCTTTAAGTGTGTTTAGCGCGAGACTGGTTCGCTTCTGCCACCAAAATGCGCAGTGTCAGGCGGCGATTCCAATCCGATTGCGGGGACAATGGAAAGCAGTGAACAACTTTCAAGTCAGCCAGAATAGCGCGGAAGCGGTTGTGACCACTTCAGCCAAAATCGCTGCGCCTGCGGACGAGTTGGTGAGAACGGATTACCTGCGGTCGGGCTGTTGCCTCCCGCTCGTCATCAAGCCGGCAACCGCAGGAGTCGAGCTGATTAACTGGGCGAGGAGTAACCGCGAATTCCTCGAAGCGCGTCTGTTGCAAGAGGGCGGCATACTTCTTCGCAACTTTGATCTGCCGACGGCAGAAGAATTCGAACGGCTGATTGAAACAGTTTCCGGAAAGCTTTTAGACTACTCTTACCGCTCGACGCCGCGAACCCTGGTAAGCGGGCGTATCTACACGTCAACGGAATATCCCGCTCACCAATCTATCCCTTTGCACAACGAGCACGCCTATTCTCGCAGTTGGCCCATGAAGCTTTGGTTCTTTTCCATGCAGGTTGCCGATGATGGTGGCGAAACGCCGATCGCTGACAGTCGAAAAATTTATCAGCTCATCCCGACCGAGATCAGAGACTGTTTCGAGCGCAAGGGATTGATGTACGTGCGCAACTACGGCACCGGGCTCGACCTTGCATGGCAAGACGTATTTCAAACGACGAGCGGGCCGGCTGTGGAGGATTACTGCCGCAGGGCGGAAATCGAGTTTCAGTGGATTGGCGAAGATCAACTGCGCACTCGCCAGCGCTGCCAAGCGTCCGCGCAGCACCTGCAAACAGGTGAGATGGTTTGGTTCAATCAAGCGCATCTTTTTCACATCTCGCGTTTGCCCGTCGAAGCTCGCGATTGGTTGTTATCAACCTTTGCGGAAGAGGATCTGCCACGCAACGTCTATTTCGCAGATGGCAGCGCGATCGAGCCGGAAATAGTGAACGAGATTCTGAAAGTCCACGAACAGCAGGCGGTGGTCTTTTCCTGGTGCGCAGGAGACGTGCTGCTAATCGACAACATGCTAACGGCGCACGGCCGGAACCCCTTCCGCGGAAAACGCAGAGTGGTCGTGGGAATGTCCCAGGAGAGCATTGCACAAACGTCTTCGGTTGCACATTGACACTCACCCGGCGCGGCCGTTAGTCCAGGAGCTAAACGTCAATCTGAAATTCTATAGAGATTACCAGAGGTTATTCATGGCGCAGGAATTCAACACTCAAACATTATCAGAGATTACTCAATCGTCGTTCGCTCGTACTGTTGATTCGGTTGATCATCACTCGCGCACCCCAAGGCTCGCGCTTCAGCTTTTCGAAGAGCACGCCGTACGGACACCCGAAAAGTCAGCCGTCGTCTGCCAGGGCAGGGAGTTGAATTATGGCGAACTAAACGCGCGGGCGAATCAGCTCGCGGCTGATTTGCGGTCGAGGCGTGTTGGTCCAAATACGCTCGTGGCCATCTCGGCCGAACGCTCGCTTGAGATGGTGGTCGGCATTCTAGGAGTGCTGAAAGCCGGCGGCGCTTACGTGCCGCTCGATCCTGCTTATCCGAAAGAGCGCTTGGAGCTGATGATTGCCGACTCGCGGCCGTCGATTTTCTTGACTCAAAGTCACCTTGTTGAGCAGTTGCCAGGTCGTCAGGCTCCGACCTTGTTGCTCGATGCGATTTCTTACACGCTGAGCAAAGGCGGCAATGAAAATCTGACTCCTCAATGCTCCGCCGACGATCTTGCTTATGTAATCTACACATCGGGCTCAACCGGAAAGCCCAAAGGCGTGATGCTCACGCACGGGAACCTAAGCCACTATGTTCATTCGATGCGCAGCGCGACCGGCGTTCGCCCGTCAGATGTTTACTTACACACCGCCTCGATCTCTTTTTCATCTTCGGTTAGACAGTTGATGCTGCCGTTGTCGGTCGGCGGCAGTGTCATTGTCGCCACCACCGATGAGATTAGAGATCCGATCGAACTGTTCACAAGAATCAAACAGCTCGGCGTCACGGTCATCGACATCGTGCCGTCATATTGGCGCAGTTGTGTCGATGCGCTGCGCACTATAACTCATGAACATGCTTGGGCAAACGGAGACCGCAGGAATTGTGGCGATTTATCCGATTGTGCCGAGCAATGAAAACCAGATCGGCGTCGTGCCACTCGGCAGGCCCATCAATGGCGCGCGAATCTATCTGCTCGATGCCATGATGCGGCCGGTGGCTGACGGCGAATCGGGCGAAATCTGCATTGGTGGTCCAACCGTGGGCCGGGGATATCTGAATCACCCTGAGCTAACTGCGGAAAGATTTGCCCGCGACCCGTTTGCTGAAAGTTCTGCTACTCGGCTTTACCGCACCGGCGATCTCGGTCAGCTGCGGCGTGACGGGATTTTGGAGTTCCAGGGCCGGATCGACAATCAGGTAAAAATTCGCGGCCACCGCGTCGAGCCCGCTGAGACCGAGAGTGCGCTACTTGAACACCGAGGCGTTCGCGAAGCTGCGGTCATTGCCAGCGAGGCTCAACCGGGCAACTCCCGGCTGGTGGCCTACGTAGCTCCGCACAGACTTGCGGCGCCATCGATTGGCGGTCGCGAGCGATACCGCCTGCCAAACAATATGGCGGTGGTCCAGCAGAACAAGCATGAAACGGATTTCTTTTATCAACAAATCTTCGTTGACCAGACAAACTTCAAACACGGCATCTCGCTTTACGACGGCGCGTGCGTTTTTGATGTCGGTGCAAACATCGGACTCTTCAGCATGTTTGTTCAGCAAATCTGGCGGAACGTGCGAGTCTACGCGTTCGAGCCGATACCGGCAATTTTCGAGACATTGAAGAACAATACCTCGTTTTATGCGGATGCGCAGGGAAACAACATTAAGCTCTTTCAATGTGGGTTGGCCGAAGCAAGCAAGGATGTGGAGTTTACTTTCTATCCAAACTCAACCAGTCAATCAGGACGCTATGGAAGTGAAATCGACGAGCGGCAAGTGCTGCGGTCAATCATTGCGAACGTAAAGCCGGGGCCCCGGCGTGTGGGCGAGGAAACTGATCAGTATCTCGACGCGCTGGTTGAGAGCCGCGTCCGTGGTGAGAAGATCGTCTGCCGCTTGCGAACGCTTTCGGAGATCATTCGCGAAGAGCGCATCGAGCGCATCGACTTGCTGAAGATTGACGTCGAGAAGAGCGAGGCCGACGTGCTGGCCGGCATCTCCGCTGACGACTGGCAGAAAATTCAGCAGATAGTCATTGAAGCGCACGACGTCAATGGTCAACTGGCGCGGCTGACTCAATTACTCCGCGACCAGGGCTATCGAGTGATCACCGAGCAGGATGAATATCTGCGCGGCTCGAGTCTCTACAACGTATACGCGACGAGGTCTGAGGCTGCCGCAATGGTCGACGAGACAAGCGCTCCCTACGAGGTCCCGGCAGTGGACGATGCCATTCTGTCAGTCGGCAATTTGCGCCGTCACCTGCAAGAGAAGTTGCCCGACTATCTCGTGCCCGCGGAAATTGTCCTTGTAGACAGCTTGCCGCGACTGCCCAATGGCAAGATTGATCGTCGCGCGCTGCAGTCTCTTGGTCGGCAACAGCCGGCCTCAATCGAAGAGGCAGCTACTCCGCTTTCCCCTGTCCAGGAGCAACTGGCACAAATCTGGTCCGAAGTGCTCAAGCGAGGCTCAGTCAGCAGCAACGACAACTTTTTTGACCTTGGCGGCGACTCCATTCTAGTGATGCAAATCGTTTCCCGCGCCGCGCGAGCCGGCCTCCGCCTCACTCCAAAACTGATCTTCAAACACCAGACGATTGCTGAGTTAGCGACAATGCTGACCGTGGCGTAGAAGTCCATTAACGGATCGCAGCGAGATCAATGAGCCTGAACTTCGAGTTGAATAAGGGAACCCCGAAGGACATGCCGTCAACATTTGCTCTCCTTTCCACGGAGGACATTGAGGGCACATTTCCACTATCGCCGACGCAGGCAGGCATGCTTTTCCATAGCCTCTTTGCGCCGGAGGCGGGGCTCTATCTGGAACAGATCATCTTGCGCATCGATGGCGATTTGGATGTTCCGCTACTTGAAAGCAGCTGGCAGCGCGTCGTCGACCACCACGAGATTCTGAGAACCTCGTTCCGTTGGGAGGGCCTGGATAGCCCTCTGCAAATTGTTCACCGGCAGGTGACGCTCCCTTTTCAACAGCCCGACTGGCGCGAGCTCACACCGGTTGAACAAGAGAGTCGCCTGGAAAGCTTTGTCAGGGCGGATCGAGAAACCGGCTTCGATTTCTCGCAGCCGCTACTGATGCGGCTCGCCCTGGTTCGTCTGGCGACTAATTCGTATCGATTAATCTGGACGAACCATCACACGCTGCTGGACGGCTGGTCACAGTCGCTAATTCTCGAGCAGGTGTTCTCTGTGTATCGGGCGCTGGCCGCGGGCGAAGAGCCGGCGCTTGAACCCAGCCCGTCATATCGCAACTACATCGGTTGGCTGGCGGCCCAGGATTCCAGTGAGGCCGAACGTTTCTGGAAGCAAGCGCTGAAGGGGTTCACCGCGCCCACTTCGCTCGGTGTAGATCGGTTCACCGCTGAATCGCGCAGCGAAGTTCTCAGGCATGAAGAGCTGGAACTGCGATTGTCAGTCGAGACCACCGCGGAATTACAAGCCTTCGCGCGCAGGCATAGGCTGACAATGTTTACGCTGGTGCAAGGCGCGTGGGCGTTGTTGTTGGGGCGTTACAGCCGGGGCGAAGACGTTGTTTTTGGAACGACGGTGTCGGTGCGACCACATGAGTTGCCGGACGTCGAGTCGGCTGCCGGCCTCTTCATCAACACGATTCCCGTTCGGACTCGACTTCCTTCTGATGCCGATCTCCTCTCGTGGTTTAAGGAACTTCAGCTCGAGACAGTTGAAGCGCGCGAGCACCAGCATTCGTCGCTGTTGGACATCCAACGCTGGAGCGAAGTGCCGAAGGGCTCGCCGCTGTTTGAAAGCATTCTTGTTTTTGAGAACTATCCGACCGGTGGCTCGGGGAGTCTCGGGCCAGAGGCCGACGTCCAACAGATCCGGACGATCCTTTCGAGGACCAACTACCCGCTCACATTGCTTGCGTTTCCCGGTGCCGAACTGCAATTGAATTTGGTCTATGACAGTGAGCGCTTCGACGGGGACGCGATCCGTAGAATGTTGGGCCACCTGCGGACGATATTCGCGGAACTGGTTGCCGACCCGACGCGCAAACTCGCCGAGTTACCGTTGCTGACGACGTTTGAACGAAAGCAAATGCTCGTTGAATGGAACCAGACGGAAAGCGAGTATGAAGAGGACCTGTGCGTTTACCAACTGTTTGAGAAACAAGCGGCGAGCACGCCCAACGCCATTGCGGTTGAGTTCGACGAGCAAAGGCTAACGTACGGAGAGTTGAACGCGCGGGCGAATCAACTGGCGCATTATCTGCGCCGGCTGGGGGTAGGACCAGAGTCTCTGGTCGGCATTTGCATTGAGCGATCGCTGGACATGATTGTTGGCTTGCTAGGTATCTTGAAGGCCGGCGGCGCTTACGTTCCACTCGATCCGGCGTTTCCTAAAGAGCGTCTCGCCTTCATGATCGAAGACGCCAATGTTCCGGTGCTGTTAACTCAGCAAAAACTCACTGCTGATCTGCCAGCGCATCAGGCAAAGCTCGTTTGCATCGATACCGATTGGGAGATGATCACTCGTGAGAGTGCGGCGGATGCTTCGAGTGAAGCTACAAGTGACAATCTCGCCTATGTCATTTACACCTCAGGCTCAACCGGAAAACCAAAGGGTGTCGAGATCGAGCATCGCGCGCTAACAAACTTTCTGTGTTCTGTGCGACGTGAACCCGGACTCAGTCCCGCCGATGTCCTGCTTTCAGTTACGACCCTTTCTTTTGACATTGCGGCGCTCGAACTTTACCTGCCGTTGATCGTTGGCGCTCGTTTGGTCATTGTCAGCCGCGAAGTGTCGGCGGACGGGAATCAATTGCAAGAACGGTTGGCAAAAACCGGCGCAAACGTGATTCAGGCGACGCCGGCCACCTGGAGAATGTTAATAGACGCGGGCTGGCAGGGTAGCCGCCAACTGAAAGTGCTGTGCGGCGGCGAAGCACTATCAAGGGAACTGGCAGACCAACTGCGCGAACGCAGCGGTTCGCTTTGGAATATGTATGGGCCGACGGAAACGACCATCTGGTCCAGTGTCTGCAAAGTCGAATCTGGTGACGGACCGGTATCCATCGGCCGGCCGCTGGCGAACACACAGGTTTATTTGCTTGATCCGAATCTGAATGCGGTGCCAATCGGCGTGGCGGGAGAACTGCACATCGGCGGCGACGGCCTGGCGCGTGGTTATCTTAACCGGCCGGAGTTAACTCGCGAAAAATTCATTCGCAATCCTTTCCGCCGGAACGCTCGAGCGCGACTCTACAAGACCGGCGATCTGGCGCGCTACTTACCTGACGGAAACATCGAATGCCTGGGTCGCCTCGACGATCAGGTGAAGCTGCGCGGCTTTCGCATCGAGCTCGGCGAGATTGAATCAGCGTTGCATCAGCACGTGACGGTGCGTGAGACCGTGGTGGTGGCTCGCGAAGACGCGCCCGGTGATCGCCGATTGGTTGCGTACGTAGTGCCTGCTAACAACGCAAAGATCGACAACCACGAATTGCGAGGGTTCCTGCGGGAGAAACTGCCTGAATACATGATTCCGTCGGTGTTTGTGGGGCTTGAAGAGTTGCCGCTAACGCCAAACGGAAAGGTAAATCGGCGAGCTTTGCCGGCGCCGGATTACGACGCGCAGTTGCAACAGAGTTATGTCGCGCCCCGGACGCCCGTTGAGGAGTTGCTCTGCGGCATCTGGGCAGAGGTCTTGAAAGTTTCGCGCGTTTCGGTCAATGACAGCTTCTTTGAATTGGGCGGTCATTCGCTTCTGGCCACACAGATCGTCTCGCGAGTGCTGCTCACGTTCAGAGTGCAGTTGCCCCTGAGAGCGTTATTCGACGGGCCGACCGTCGGGGCTTTAGCTGACCGGATCTACAAACTTTCAAATTCTGAAGAAACAGCAGAGAGTTCAGTCATCGCGCATACGGCAAGACAGGAAGTCCCGCTTCCCTCATTCGCGCAGAAGCGGCTTTGGTTCCTGGACCAGTTGGAAGGCGCCAGCGGTTCGTACAACCTCTCGAGAGCGGTGCGCATGACCGGCCAGCTTAATGTGGCTGCGTTGCAGCAAACGCTCACAGCGATTGTCTCGAGGCACGAGTCGTTGCGAACGAACTTTGAATTGCTGGATGAAGAGCCGGTGCAGATCATCTCACCTCCGCGGGCGATGGAAATCTCGCTCCTTGACCTCAGCGACGAGCCCAGGGTCTCGCTTCAAGAACGGATCGGAGAAATCTCCCGACGTCCGTTTGACCTGGCCCATGATCAGTTGCTGCGCGCGAGCTTGCTCAAACTTGACGAGCGGGACCATGTGCTCTTGCTGACCATGCATCACATAGTTAGTGACGGCTGGTCCATGAGCGTGTTCTTTCGAGAGATTGCCGCATTGTATGAAGCGTTTGTGAACGGTCGGCCCTCACCGTTGGTTGATCTGCCGATTCAATATCGGGATTTCGCATCCTGGCAACGCGAATGGCTGCAGGGCGACGTGCTTAAGACGCAGGTCGACTACTGGAAAAAGCAACTCGATGGCGCTCCTGCTGTTCTTGAACTGCCGACAGATCGTCCCCGGCCTCCGCTACAGACTTTCAACGGGGCTTGCCATTCGATAGTTCTGCCGCAGCGGCTGAGTGAATCACTCTCCGAATTGAGTCGTCAGGCGGACTCGACGCTATTCATGACGTTGCTGGCGGCGTTTCAGACTTTGCTGTGCCGCTATACGAATCAGGAAGACATTGTCCTGGGAACTCCGATTGCGAATCGCACGCGGCGGGAGACGGAAGACTTGATCGGGTTCTTTGTGAATACGCTGGTGATCAGAACGGATCTTTCCGGCAATCCCGCGTTTCGTGAGCTCTTGCGCCGAGTCCGTGAAGTCGCACTTCAGTCTTATGCCCACCAGGATTTGCCGTTTGAAAAACTCGTTGAGGAACTAAAGCCGGAGCGCAGCCTGAGTCATATGCCGCTGTTTCAGGTGTTGGTTGCCTTTCAGAATGAGCCCGAGGCACAGCTTGCTTTACCAGCTTTGGAAGTGCAGGACTTCAGCCTCGAGGGCCAGACCGCAAAGTTTGATCTGTCACTCTATATCGGGGAATCAAACGAAGGACGCCGGCTGAGCTTTGAATACAACACTGACCTCTTCAACTCTTCGACAATCGAACAGATAGCACGGCACTTCGAAACGCTGCTGGCCGGAATCGTTGCGAATCCCGATCAGCGCGTTCGCGATCTACCATTGCTGGACGAAGCCGAGCGGCGCCAGCTACTCGTTGAGTGGACCGATACGAGAGTCGACTACCCGTTTCGCTGTATTCACGAACTATTCGCCGAGCAGGCAGCGAAAGCCCCCGACACAGTCGCGCTCATTTCTAAAGATCAGCAGCTCACGTTTGCTGAGCTGGACCAGCGCGCGAATCAGCTCGCCCACTATCTGCAGAAACGTGGAGTTGGGCCGGAAGTCATCGTTGCTGTCTGTATGGAGCGGTCTATCGAAATGATTATCGCGCTCCTGGGAATTTTAAAGGCCGGCGGCGCCTTCGTCCCGGTAGATCCTTCGTA
>WNFB01017376.1_pt1 | contig 12167 bp, 15 predicted proteins | sample 5400501 | NCBI WGS metagenome assembly WNFB01 (sample SAMN13153341, study PRJNA577476) | soil metagenome | isolation source: 200 cm saprolite under Douglas fir tree site 2 hole 1 | place: USA:California | collected 2015-04-18 | reverse complement strand
GCGTCCCCGGCAGAAACCCCAGCCGTTCCCCCGCCTCGACCGCCGGACGCACCAGGATGATGCGATTCACTTGCTTGGTCAGGAGCGACGAGACGGCCATGGCCACGGCCAGATAGGTCTTGCCCGTGCCGCCCGGGCCAATGGCGAAGACCATGTCGTGTCGCTCGATGTATTCCATGTAGCGGCGCTGGTTGGCGCTCTTCGGCGTGATGGTCTTCTTGCCGAAGGCGCGCGGTCGGCCCGTCTCCAGGATCCCGCGCAGGGAAACGTTGGGCTCCTCGGTGGCCACCCGCAGCAGTGCCTTGACCTCGCCGTTATCCAGCATGCGGCCCTCGCGGACCAGTTGGTTGTACTCGTCCAGGATATGCACCGCGCGGTTCACCTGCGCCGGTTCGCCTTCGATGGCAAGCTGGTTGTCCTGCAACTGAGTGGTTACCCCAAGAGCCGTCTCGAGCAGCTTGAGGTTCTCGTCGAGGGTGCCGAAAAGCGGTTCAATTCTCCCGGCAATTTGCACGGTGCGTCGCATTGAGCTGAGGCCCACCCCGCTAGGGCGAGCCTAAAATGCCGCCCTCCGCCGAAACGGTTGGCTTTGCTGCTGAATCAGACTACCCTAGCCACGCAGGCGGGTCAAGGCGCCAGAGCTAAGATTTTGCTTATCAATAAGATGCAAATGATCCCCCAGGAAGAGCAGCAGCTGGAGCCGCGCTAGCGCCGTGGCCCCGGGAAGGTCACCTTGGGCGTCTCCCGGGCGCCCGCCGGAGCCTGAAAATAAGCCTCGTTTCGCTTGAATCCCGCCCAACTGGCAAACAAGCTGTTGGGGAACAGACCGATGTAGGTGTTGTAGTCCTGTACGGTCTCGTTGTAGCGCCGCCGCTCGACGGCGATGCGGTTCTCAGTCCCGGCGAGTTCGTCCTGCAAGCGGAGGAAGTTCTCATTGGACTTGAGCTGCGGGTAGTTCTCAACGATGAGCAGCAAGCGGCCGAGGGCGCCGTCGAGCTGGTTATTGGCGGCGATTCGGTCGGCAGGGGCGCGAGCGGACAGCAGCGCCGCGCGGGCGTTGGCGATGTCGGCGAAGACCGTCTGTTCCTGCGCCGCAAACCCTTTCACTGTCTCCACTAGGTTGGGGATCAGGTCCGCGCGGCGCTGGAGCACAACGTCCACTTGCGACCAGGCTGCCTTGACCGTTTCGTTCTTGCGAACCATTTCGTTGCGGCGACTGTAGTACATCCCGCCGACCAAGAAAACAACCAGCACCAGCACAACGACAACCGCCATCCCTTTCTTCATGTCCTTCCTCCTTGGCTCACTCGAGTATACGAATCCGGGAAAGCCGGGATTCCGCCCGGCAACAATTCAGCGTCCCGCAGCCAGCCGGCGGTCCACTTCCTCGGCCACGTGGGTAGCCGCGCCGAGGTAGGAGGCAAACGTCGCCGGCACGTTTTTCTCGCGGCGTCTCCCTTCGCGCGCGTCGAGCACCGCGTGGAAGCCCGCCGCATCAAAACGCAGCAACGCGGCGAGAGCGTCCACCACAGCCCGCTTGGACTGCGGGACCGGTTCGCCCAGCGCGATGAGCGCATGGCGAAACAGCGCCGCAAAGGTCGAGACCGAAGCGTTCATTAGTTGCTCGAGCGCGCGATTGTTTCGCGGCGCGGCGAGATAGGCTTGTCGCAGCCGGATCAGGTTCGTGCGCAGTTCGCGTTCCACCTGCTCGCGGTGCAGGTTCATGGGCACCTCGAAGCCCTCAAAAACGTCTTCGCCGAAGAGCACGCGGCGGCGGGCCCGGATGTCGAGCAGCTCAATGGCAAACACGTCCGCAGAGCGGCGCAGCTCTTCGAGCGTAAACACGAGCGGCGCGGGGTGGCCTTTGCGCACCCACCACGCCGCCGCGGAGGTCAGCTTCTCCAGCTCTGCAGCGTCGAGCCAGTCGAGCACAGAGAGCACGTTCAGGTCCGAGTGCTTCGGCTGAAACTCCTCTGACACCCCTGAGCCGTAAAGCACTACGGACTTCAGGTTGGTCCCGGCTGCCCGCTTGAGTTTTTCCACCAGCTCGCTCAGATCTTTTTCCATTGCGCTCACCCCAGTCGGCCCTCACCAGCTTCCGCTCGCGCCTCCCCCACCGAATGAGCCGCCCCCGAATCCGCCAAAGCTGCCGCCACCGCCAAAGCTACCCCCGCCCCAACTCCCTCCGCCGCCTCCCATTCCTCCGAGCAGCCACCAACCGCCGGGCCAACCGCCGCGCCCGCCCCTGTATCTTCCGCCCCCGCCGAAGGCCCGCATAACAAACGCAAACGCGTTCAGCACGAACGCAATCAGGATGAACACCACTAAGCCGATGAGCCCTCGAGGAAAGGGCGGCCCACTCGGGGGTCGCCGGTACGGGACCCGGCTGCCAAGGCTTATGCCACGGTCCTGCGCGATAACGTCCGCAATGCGCGAGGTCAGTTGGAGCAGCGCGCCGCTGTAATCGCCCTGACGCAGCAGCGGCACAACTTCGCGTCCGAAACCCCCCACCCTGCCGTCAGGCAAGATCGGCTCCAGCCCGTATCCCACGTCGACGCGATACGCGTGGTCGCCGACGGCCAGCAGAACCAGCACGCCGCGGTCGCTCGCCTTGGGCCCGATCCCCCAGCGCGTGGCTAGGCTGATGGAAAAATCCTCGATCGGCACGCCTTCGAGCGAGCGGACGGTGACTACGGCAATCTGCGCGTGTGCTTTCTGATCTACTTCGCTGCACAGAGCGGCGAGCTGCTCGCGCGCTTGTGCGCTGAGCACGCCGGCAAAGTCGTTCACGTAGCCTTGGGGCCTGAGCTGCTCGATTTTCTCCGCCCGCGCCGGCCACGCGAAGCAAACCAGAAGCAGCACGACACTAACGCCGGCAAAGAAAGACCCCGATTTCCGCGGTTCGCGATTGGCTTCGAACAGGCGGAAGGATATGGGTCGACGGATCACGGAAAGAATAGTTGCCAGAAACGGCACCCGCTATCTTAGGGCCTGCCCGCGCCCAAGTCAAACTCCCGACTGGCGCGGTTACGATCGTCCCTCATTTGCTCGGAACCCTTGCTCGTAGTGAGCCGTCCTGAACCAGCAGCCCGGCGTTGACGTGATCCGCCCGCCGCAGCGAGCCTTGCAGGGTCGCCCGGTCAGTTGGCGTCGACGGCGCGGCCCCGAGCCCAGGCGCGCAACGCAGCGATGTCCTCCTGCCGAGTGACCGAAAGCGGACGCGTCGCGCGCAACTCACCCAGTAAGACCGCAGTCGAAAGTTGCTGCTTCTGTGAGAACGCCGAATAGAGCGCCGAGACGACGGCTTGCTCGATTTCCGCGCCGCTAAAGCCCTCGGAAGCCGCGGCCAGCCCCGGCAAGTCAAACTGTGCGGCGTCGCGCCCGCGGCGCTTCAGGTGAATGCGGAAGAGGTCGGCACGCGCCCCGGCGTCCGGCAAGTCCACGAAGAAGATTTCGTCGAACCGGCCCTTGCGCAGCAGCTCCGGCGGCAGCGCTGCAAGGTCGTTGCAGGTGGCGGCGACGAACACGCCGCTTTGCCGATCCTGGAGCCAAGTCAGGAAAGTTGCCAGGATGCGCTGCGTCAGCCCCGCGTCCACGTCGGCGCTGGCGATCCCTGCGGCAAATCCTTTTTCGATCTCGTCGATCCACAGCACGATCGGGGCGAGTTGCTCGGCCAATTCCAGCGAGCGTCGCAGGCGCTTCTCGGATTCACCGATGTACTTGTCGTAGAGCGCGCCGGCGTCGAGTTTGGCCAACTCGAGCCCCCACTCGCCCGCAACGGCCTTCGCGGAAAGGCTCTTTCCGCAGCCCTGGACGCCCATGATCAAGATGCCCTTGGGCGGCTCCAGGCCGAACTGCTGGCCCTCCGGCGTCAACGCGTCGCGGCGCTTGCGCAACCACTCCTTCAGCGTTTTCAGGTCGGCGATATCGGCGAAGCTGGCGTCGGCCCTCAGGTACTCGAGCACGCCCTCCTGGCGCAGGGCAAGCCGTTTGGCTTCCAGCACGTCGGTGAGGGTTGTGGCATCGGCGCGGTTGCGCGCGAGCAAGCATTTGGCGAGCGTGCGGCGCGCTTCGTCACGCGTCAGCCCCACCAGTGCGTGCGCCAGTTGGCGCAGGCCGTTGGAATCCAGCTCCACCCGGAAGCCGGTTCTGCCGGCCAATTCGGCGAGCGTGTCCAGCACGACCTGGAGCATCAGGCCGGCATCGGGCAGTTCCAGGCAATACGGAACTACTTCGGAGGTGAGCTCCGCGGGCAGCTTGAGCGACGCCCCGGAAAGCACAATCGAGCGGCGCGCGTCGCGAAAGCTCTCGGCGAGCTCGCGCATGCGGCGGAGGATGCGGTCCTGCTCCAGGTAGCGCACGAAATCTTTGAGCAGGAACAACGCATCGCCGTGGATCAGGGCGATGTTGGCCAAAGCCTGCTCGGGGCCACCGCTGTTGTAGATCGGCTGCTGCCCTCCCCGGCGCACCAGGCCCGTAGTTACACTCCAGACGAACAGCGGCGCACCCAGCTCGGAGGCCACCTCGGTGAGTAGCTCCTCGACGCGCAGCTCCTCGGGCGTTTCGATGGCAATGATGGGGTGGCGGGAATTGATCAGCAGGCGCAATTCATCCCGCTTGGCGGTCTGCCGATCGCGCTGCAGGGGTGTGGAGCTCATGGCTCGAGTGCGCGCTGTGGCGCGTTTGACAACCACCTGGCGCGTCGGCTAGTGTGGGCCATTCGCTTTGAGCGCAAAGGGAGCACTCGATGCCCCAGGGTACGCCAACTAAGGTCAAGAAACGCAAGAAGTCGGTGCTGAAACGCGCGCAGCAGGCACTGCGCCGCGCAGAGGTGAACCGTTCCAACCGCACGCGCGCGCACACCCTGATCAAGCGGCTGCACGCCGCAATCGGCGCAGGCAACCTCAGCGCAGCCGGGACCCTGTTCCGGCCGACGCTTTCGGCCATCGACCGGGCTATCAGCAAAGGTGTCCTGCACGAAAACACCGCCAACCGGTACAAGTCCCGGCTATCGCTGGCCTTCAACGCGCTCCGCAGCGCGAAGCCCACCTAGCTGCTGCGCGCGCCTTCCGAATTCTCTTCTGCCGCGAGGGCTTTAGCCCACGACTGCAGAAAGGAGCGGGCACAGTATGCTGCCCCTGCAGCTTGCCCTGCGGCCAAGGTCTTGCCAGCGGCGCGCTCATGCAGACTTGGTTGCAGTGTGCGCACCAGTCAGCCGCGCGATCACAAACTCCAGGATAGCGCGCGGGTTCGGTGCGCCGGACTTTAGCCGGCTATCGGCTTCGTAGAGCGCCACAAGCCCGTTGAGAAGCTGGTCGCGCGGGATTCTTCGCGCTTGGCGGAGGGCGAGTTCGGCCGTTTCGGGACGCATGCCCAGTTGCCGCGCAGCCTGCCAGCCCGATAGATGCGCGGAGAGTTCCTGCGCCTCGATCAGCTTGCGATACATCCAAGCCATTGCGCCGACCAGCCCGGCAGGCTGCTCGCCTTCGCGCAGCAAGCTGCCGAGGAATTCGAGCGCGGATGTCAGCGAGCTCGGCGGCAGCATCGCGCTCCAATTCCACGCCCAACCGGCGCGCCATCTCCAGCGCCAGGGTGGCCGCGGCGCTTTCGCGGTCTTCGAGCCGCCCGCCAAGTTCCACTTGAACCACCTGCGTTTTCTCCAGCAGCATTTTGAACAGCTTCATGCGCTGGTCGAGCCCCGCGGCTTCGAGCACCAGCACGGTGAACGGCGCTGGGTCGTCAAGGTAGGCGGCCAAGCGCTCGATTGCCGCGTCGCGCGCCTTCTCGTCGCTTCCTTCCAGCGCATCAATCTCTTCCAGGAAAACGATCTGCCGCGGCGCGAGCATCGGAAGAGTCTGCGCCTGGCTGAGGACACGATCGAGTGAATCCGCGGCGGCGGAAAAGCGCGAAACGCCCCACTCCCGAGCTTCTTCCGGAACATAAGTCTCGACCAGTCTGGTGCGGCAGAGGTCGCGCAAGTAAACCTCGCTGCCGAGCAGGAGAATCCCCGGTAAGGGCTTCCCCCTGGCCAGGCGCTCGAAAAACCGCTCGGTTGGAAGCATCGGCATCAGAAATTCTCCAGCAGGCTGGCGACAAGCTTCGCGGCAAAGTCGCGCGCCAAGCGCTCGAGCGCCGGGTCTTGCTCCTCGAAAAAGCTGGCCACGTCGGTGGAGATCTGGTACTGCTCGCGGAAGAGGAAGTTATCATTCCGATAGAGGATGTTCTTTGTGCCGTTCTGTTCGAGGCGCACGGTCGCGCGCACGGTGACCACCATGGTGGTAGCGCGACCTGTCGCGGTGTCAAACAGCACGGCGCTCGACTCGAGCGCCGTGATCTGGCCGCGCAGCACGGCGTCGGCGGCGGCAGGGTTGGAGACTACGCGATAGGAGGTCGCAGCGAGCAGCTCGCGCACCACTGCTTCGGTCAGCCGCTGCTCGATGCGATAGCGCGGCGTGCGGTTTTCCAGCGCGGGCACCGCAATCGTTTTCAAGTTGCCCGGCAGCCGGCTGCCGCGCCCGGCGACGTGATACCCACAGCCGGCGAGCAACATAGCCACCGAGGCGCAGAGGCCCCAGAGAAAGCCAGATCTTCCGCTTTTCCCCTGGGTCGCCATGGTGCGCCCTACGCCTCGGGGGACAAGAATGGGCTCAGGAGGCAAGCAGTTTCTCCGCGATGCTGACGGCGTTGGCTGCGGCGAGGCAGAGGTTGTCCGCAGCGCCCCAGAACCAATAGCCGCGCTTGGTGTTCGGGTCTTGGTCCACCTGAGCCAGCGCGATGCGGCTTTCGCCAGCGACGCTAACGTTGGATGGTGCCGGGTCGGCCGGACTGACAAGATGTACGCCCGCGGCATCGAACGCTTGCTTGAGATCCTCAGGCGCAGGTGGTACGCCCAGCTCAGCGTAAGCGGTGAACGCATAGGAGTAGAATACCGGTGCTTGGACGAGTTGAATCGCCGGCGGGGCCACACGGTCCGCCAGATAGCAGCGCACTTCACGGGCAATGCTTGCGCGCACGTCGGCGAGACCTTCCTGGCTGGCCTTGCCGTAGCGATCCAGCAAATTAAACGCCACCTGTGCGTCGAAGACCTCCTGGGCGATGGGCTGGAAGGAAAGCAGCTGGACCGTCTGGCTTTCGAGTTCCTCGATGCCCGCCTGCCCGCGCTCGGAGGCCGGCTGGAAAAAGACCAGCGCAAAGCGCTCGACCGCGAACCGTGCCAGCGTCGCAGCGAGCGAGCACGCCACAATGGTCGGAGTCGAAGGCGCGAGGTAGACCTGGCCGGCCGCTTGCGCGGCCGCTCGCTGCGGCAGCAGTGCGTCGAGCCCCGGAATCCACCGCTGCGCGGAAGGGACGCTGGCCAAGCCGCCGCTCAGGTCAATCACCGTCGCGCCAGCCCGCTGCGCCTCTTCCCAGTGGCTCGCCGCGAATGCGCGCCCGCCGGCAAAAAACGCAAAACGAACGCGCTCAAAACTCCCCTCGTCCACGGCCTGGATCACCGCGGGCTCACCGGCGGCCTCGGTCAGCGTGCCGACGGCAATATCCTCATCCAACAGGCGGATTTCCGAGGCAGGAAAGCTGTTGTCTTCGAGAAGTTGCTTGAGCTCCCTGCCGCTCAGTGAAGAGGCTCCGGCGATGGCCACCGGGCAGGCTTGGACTTCGGCGGGCATGGTTCAGGCAGGGCGAGGACGCGCGGCCAGGCGGTGCCGAACCGCGCGCACCAGGTGCAGCGTCACGCCGGAGGCCGCGTAGGTGCCGGCAATCAGCAGAAGCGCTTCTTCGGAATACATCAGGATCGCCGCCACCGTCAGCCCCACCAGCACCATAGCGAGGGAAGGCTGGCGGCGGTGCCATTTGACTCCCTTCGCGCTGAAGTAGCGCACCGTGCTGGCCATCAGCGCCGCCAGTACCGCCACCAGCACCAGCCAAGCCAGCGCCCAACGCCAGTCGTCGACGGGCTTCTTCCAAGCGTGGACGATCGCCGCGATCATGCCCGCCGCGGCCGGCGTAGGCATGCCGACAAAATAGCGCGAGCCTCCCGGCGCCATGCCGTGGATGTTGAATCGGGCCAGCCGCCATGCACAGCAGATCACGAAAGCAAAGCTGACCACCCAGCCGAGCTGGTAGACGTGCCGGACCAAGTCGGAGTCGCTCTGGAAGATCCCGCGGATGCCCCAGGCGAAGCCAAGAAACGCCGGGGCAATGCCGAAGCTGACGACGTCGGCCAGCGAATCGAACTGTTTGCCAAACTCGGTGTTGGTGCCGGTGGCACGAGCCACCCAGCCGTCGAGCGCGTCAAACAGGACGGCAAACCCGATGGCGCGCGCGGCGTTGTCGAGGTCCGCCACCCCGCCCTTGAGTGTGGCCAGTACCGCGTAGTAGCCGCACAGCAAGTTGCCCACGGTCAGGGAGCCAGGCAGCAGATAAACGCCGCGGCGAAGGCGGTGATTGCGGGCTCGCGGCCCTGCGGTGTCCTCGTGTTCGTCTTGATCGAACTCGTTCATGGCCATCGCGCCAGGATGCTCGAGCCGCCTTGCACGTGTTCACCCGGCCGCACCCTGATTTCCGCTTCGGCCGGCAGCCACAGGTCCACGCGCGAGCCAAAGCGGATCATCCCCACGCGTTCGCCCAGCGCCACCGCCTCGCCTTCGGACTTCCAGCACAACACGCGCCGCGCGATCCATCCGGCTATCTGTTTGAAGACGATCGCGCCGCGCTCGGTTTCCAGGTGAATCACGTTCTGCTCGTTTTCCGCCGAAGCGCGTGCGCGCAAGGCCGCATGAAAGCGCCCCGGCCGGTACTCCACCTTGGCAATCCGTCCGGCTAGCGGCGCGCGGTTTACGTGCACGTCCCAGATCGAAAGAAAAATGCTGACCCGCCGGCCGGGCCGCGAGTCCAGAGGCTCGTCCACAACCTCCAGCACGCGCCCGTCGGCTGGCGAAACCACCGCCGCCGGATCGGCCGGAATGAAGCGTTCCGGGTCGCGGAAAAAATACAGAACGAACGCGGCGAGAAAAATGAAGATCCCCCCGACCGCGCTCCAGTTCAATACGAGCGCGATTGCGCCCAGCGCCAGCGGCGCGGCCGCGAACTTGTAGCCTTCCTTGACCATCGGACAAGCTGGGCGCGCCAGGCACCCGCACGCACACCCTTATTGTACCTGAGAAAGCCGCAGGAGGGCGCGCGAAGCCTCGGCATCAGGCTCGCGATACGTCTTGCCTGTGCTGGGCCACCAGCCGCTCCATCTGGTCTTTGACGCGCAGCTTCAGCTTTTTCAGGGTGGTTTCTCGAACGATGTCTTCCGAACTGAGGTAGGGTGTCTTAGAAAGCTGCTCGAGCTGGGCTTCGTACCGGGAATGTTCTTCCACGAGCCGTTGGAACTCCGCGTCGCTGGCCATCAGTTGTTCGCGGATGTCCCGGGGCGAGATTGGCATCAGTCGCCTCCTGGATGGAGCAGAGTGTCACATGGCAAGCCAAAAAGTAGCATGGGCCAAGGCCGCGCGCCAAGAGAAATCAAACCGAAACTCCCCCGAGTTGCCGCGAAAGTACCAGGGCGTTCTCGGGTGGATGCGCATAGTAGCGCGCCCGGCGGCCTGTGCGGATAAACCCCTGACCTTCGTAGAAAGCGATGGCGCCAGTGTTCGACTCGCGCACTTCCAAGAATGCGCGCTGTGCCCCGCGGGCCCGCGCGAATTCAAGGGCCGCAGCGACCAGCCGGGTGGCCACGCCGCAGCGACGATGGGTTCGCTCAACCGCAAGGTTGAGAATCTCCACCTCGTCAGCCATCCGCCGCGCGACCACAAACCCGATGAATTCTCCCGCCGTGGTTGCGACCCAGGCATCGAAGTCGCCGCGCGACGCTCGCTCGTAATTGCCGCGCGACCATTGGGCCGCTTCCGGAGCGTTTGCCGTAAGAGCCAGCGCGGCCCCCACATCTCCCGCCTCCATGCAACGCAGGGAGTATTCTTTTTCTCCGAGAGCTCTTTCCCGGCGCGGCGCTCCCATTAGGGGCCCTTCCACAGCAATTCCGCATCCGAGCGGCGAACGTAGTTGGCATCGAGCGTGAGCGCGTCCATCAGCTCGCCGCGCTGCGCGCGCGCAAATCCAAGCTGGCCGATCACCGGGGCGAGCACCGTAGAAACAGGCTCGATGATCTTGCCGCAGAAGCTGGATTGGGCCACCGGTTGAGCGAGCACCTCAGGGGTGGGTGAAACGAAGGTCAGCGCGGCGTCACCGGCCAGGTTGCGCAGCACGTCCAGGAATTCGGCGGGCGTCATCACCACCTCATCGCCACGGCGAGCAAGCATCGAGCCGCAACGCTCGTACAGGCCGGCATACACCTGCCCCCGGCGCGCGTCGATCACAGGCGCCAGCAACGGCTGGGGCGCCCTGGCCTGCGCGGCGACCGCCTCAAGCGCGCTCACCGCGGCAATTGGCCTGCGATATACCTCCGCCCAACCCTTCACCGCCGTCAGGCCCACACGCAAGCCCGTGAACGAGCCCGGCCCGGCCGCCACCGCGAAGAGTTCGATTTGCCCAAGGTCCAATTGCAGTTCCCGCAGAAGAAACTCCAGATGGCGAAACATTCTCGAAGAATAGGTTTCATCCACCCAGGTTGAGACCTCGCCTAGGACCCGCGTAGCCCGCAAAACAGCCAGGCTGCCGGCCTGCGTGCTCGTGTCCACGGCGAGGATCAGCATTGCCGCCCATTCTAGCTCAAAATCAACCCCGTGCTTTGCGGTCAAAACCCACGCAGGTGGAGCAATTCGAATACCAATCCCGACCCCAACTTCGTCTTAACTGGCTGATTTTATGAGGAATATCTTGACTCCCGGCCAGCCTTGCCCTTAAAATAGAATGCATCTCGGGGGGTACACAATGGACTTCAAGATAGGCGACAAGGTTGTCTATCCCAACCATGGTGTAGGTGTCATCGAACAAATCAGTTATGGCGTGCTGAATGGCAGGACCGAAAAGTACTATATGCTGCGCATTTTCTCTAGCGGGCTGAAGGTGATGGTGCCGCAGAACAATGCCCTCGCCGTGGGCTTGCGGGCGGTGATGCGCCCAACGGAAACCACAAAGGTCCTAAGCTACCTGGAGAAGGGCAAGTTCAACTCGCACCATGACTGGAAGCACCGCTTCAAGGAGAACTCGGAGCGGATGCGCACCGGAGCCCTGATCGAGGTGGCCGCGGTGCTGAAAAGCCTGGTCGCACTCAGCCGCACGAAGCCGCTTTCCTTCCGCGAAAAGAAGATGCTCGACCGCGCCAAGTTCCTGTTGGTCAGCGAACTGGCTACGGCTCGCAACACGTCGCCGCAAAACATGGAGGATGCGCTCGTGAGGTCGCTGGCCAAGGCTCGCCTGCAGATGCCCGCGCCAACGGAGAAGGCAGAACCCTAACTTTAGCTGAGTATTGACGAAACTCTTCGAGTATGGTCACATCCCGTGGGGAGGGCCCCAGGATGTTGCCGGGCCGAGGAGTTTTGGCCTGTTTGTTGAGTCTCTTGGTGACGCCAGGCGCAAACGCTCTCCTGGCCGCCACGGTCATGCAGCAGTCAACCGAACAACAGCAGCCACCAAAGCAACCATCCCAGCAGGAAAACCCCCAAGAAACAGCTCGTTCCGACTTCCGCCTTGCGGACGGTACCCTTGTAAGACTGCGACTCACGCGGGCGTTATCCTCCAAGGATACAAAGGTCGGCGATCAAGTAGAGTTCGAGACTGCTGAAGAAGTAAAAGTCGGGGACGTCGTAGTGATTCCGCGAGGAGCCGTGGCGATGGCTACGGTGACGAAGTCTGAGCGCAGGAAGCGTATGGGCCGAGGGGGAAAGCTCAACCTCCTGATCTACAACGTCCTTTTGGCTTCGGGACAAAAGGCGCCGCTGCGAGCCATCTAAGGATACGCAGGGAGGCGGCCACGTGGGCGCGATGACTGGAGCGATCGTGGGCACCACGGTGGTTTTCCTCCCGGTTGCCCCCTTCTTTCTCCTCATCCACGGAAAAGATAGTACGATCCCGAAAGGCACAGAAGCTACCGCCTACATCAGTGGTGACATTCCTCTTGATCCGGCGAGATTCGCAAGCCCCCCTCCTCACAACCCATAAGCCCTCCGTTGCTGCGCAACCTGCGATGCAAGCCTGTCAGTAGCCGTTCCCTTCTTGCTTTTTCC
>WNFB01004685.1_pt1 | contig 12169 bp, 6 predicted proteins | sample 5400501 | NCBI WGS metagenome assembly WNFB01 (sample SAMN13153341, study PRJNA577476) | soil metagenome | isolation source: 200 cm saprolite under Douglas fir tree site 2 hole 1 | place: USA:California | collected 2015-04-18 | reverse complement strand
TAAGGCACCGCGGTCCACCTTGGTCCGATCCTTGAAACTGTTTGGCAGATTCAGGTACGTATAGCTGAAAACCAATTCGTTGGTAAGGCTCGGACTGAATACTTTGGTTAGGTTCGCCGTAACGACATCCGATGTACTTGTTTCGGCGATGGGCGAGGGATAGGGAGTCGTTGGCGCTGCCCAGCTATTGCCGCCGCTGCCCCACAGCACATCCAAGCTATTCAGCGCGTTATCGTGCTGATGGTTGTACGAGACATAGAGTTTCGTGGACTGGGAAATGCTGTAGTCCACGCGTCCTCGGAACTGCAACATGTTTGAATAGCGTGTTTGACCATTCGCATAATTGAAACCGCCCGATCCAGCCTTAGTTGGGTCCTGGTTTGGCAGCGGATAGAGATTTAGCAGTATCTGGCCGTTCGGATCGGGTGTTCCCGTAAGATGCCCGTTCGTGAATCCGTTAGCATTCGGCACGCCACTAACCGCATAACCGTTCAACTTACCTAGATAGGCAGAGTCGCTGAAATCGCCGTTGCGCATTGCCTGCGACGGAACCACTGCATGGTAGACGCCGTTATCGACGTTTTGCTTATAGTACTCGGTCCCGAAGAAAAAGAACATTTTGTCGCGACCCCGGTTGAATCCCGTGTGTGGCAGGATCACCGGACCGCCGATTTGGAAGCCCGGATAGAAATACTTTGTCTCCGGCCGGGTAATATTCGAGTTCTTGTTCTGAGGGTCGTTGGCATTCAACGTGAAATAACGAGCGTACAGGTAAGCTTCCCCGTGGTACTGCTGGCCACCCGACTTGCCAATCGCGCTGATCGTAACGGGACCCTTGGCCTCATCCGCGCCGAAGTTCGAGGTTAGCACTTTGAGTTCCGATGTCATGTCGGCATTGGTGTTCATGGCCTGGCCGCAGTTGCAACCTGGGTCAACGATATGAGCGCCGTCCGAGGTGATGTCGAGGGCAGCGGTGCGGGTACCGTTCGCCGAGAAATTCCCGACTGGGCCCGCGCCAGTGCGCTGATCGTCGGCAAGGTAGGAACTTTGGTTCACCACTCCACCTGTGAAGGCCATGCCGGGCATAATCTTGACGAACTCCGCAGCGTTCTGGCCCACAATGGCTACGTTCTGCAGGATATGTTCAGTGATGAGCGCGGATTTCTCGCCGGAGTCCACCGGAGTGATCGACGTGTCCGAAGCTTCGACAACCACAGTCTCTGTTTTGGCCCCAGGCTTAAGCTTAATTCCCAACACATTCCGCTTATCGGCGGAATTCAGAACAAACGACTTTGCTTCCCAAGAGTTAAATCCGTCTTTTTCTACGATGATCGAGTACGTACCCGGCGGGACGGCAGCAAAGGTGAAATACCCTTCGCCATTGCTGACGGTGCTCCGCAGGTCACCGCTCGCTTCGTTTTTCAGGGTCACCGCCGCATCGGCAACGACAGCGCCTGATGCGTCAAAAACAGTTCCGGTCAGCGTCGCGCTAGTTGTCTGCGCGTGCGCCAGCGGCTGAATCGGCAAAACAAGAGTTGCAAGGACCGCGGCCAAAAGCACAACTGCCACGACCTGGACTTTACGGAGAAAATCGATATTGCAAATAGAGAGTCGCACGATAGGAGTCATCGACGGAGCATCCCCCTTTGATTAAAACTGAGAACCCACCACTGGTACCTGGTCACGTGTAACGCCCCTCTCGGGAGAAAAAGCGCTACCGTTAACGTTCACGATAGTGGTTTTTTACTACCCACTCGAGAAGCTTGTCAAGCGTTTTTTTCATGCTTCACATCAATTCTTGTGGTTTCTGCGGCTCCAATGATTCTCGTGAATCAAAAAAGGCAATGCTCGGCCCAGGCAATTTCTACTGTAAGGCTATGAACGACAGCAATCGACGCAAGTTCTTGAGGGGTACTAGAACTTTGCGATTCAGGAGATTTCGAGCGTTTTCTAACGACCGACAACCGGCCATTGCAGGGCGGCACTTTATGGCCAGTTTGCCTGCTCCGCTTTGAGTCGAGTGTACTCGGCATTTTCGCGCCGCATATCTTCGATACGACCGAGGGCGCGATACTCGTTGACAATCTGCAGCCGGATTGCCGGACTTACCGGATCGAGGCGCTTCGCGGCCAAGAGGGCTGCCAGAGCACCTTCGTTGTCGCCTTGGGTTCGGAGCGTCTTCGCAAGCGCCAACTGTGCTCCTACAGAATCAGGACTCAGCGCCACTGCCTCATGGGCCAATTTCAGGGCTTTGTCCAGCTTGCTATCGAGAACATAGCGTAGGGCCAATTGAGTTCGGGTGGGGACACTATCGGGAGTTATGCTTAGCTCCTGCAGGAACTCTGGCGCGCATCGTTCGGGATCCCGGGCTGCCAGGTATGTGCCATAGAAATAATGCACGCTGGGGAACTTCGGGTACTTGGAAACCAGCGCTTTGAAGTCAGCTTCAGCTTCGTCAGGCGGCTGAGTCGCTAAATCCCAAAATGCCTTGCCGGCCATCGCTACGACGTCCCGCTGGTTCGCCGGCACTTCCGAAGGAAGGATTGGCATACGCAGTGATGGCAAACCGGAGGCAAACATCATCTCGGGGTTGCTGTGGACCTTTCGTGCAATGCGCATGAGGATTTCCTGGGCCATCTCAAAAGCGCCTTGCTGATTCAGCAGCAAGGACAGATGGTAGTCGGCCATATCCAGCAACGGCCCTCCGCCCTGGGTTACCGGCACCATCACGTGGGCTTTTTTCAGATGCTCGAATGCCACGTCGTATTGCTTGGTACGAAATTCGCACAGCCCAAGAAGCGCCCAGCCCGGTGCGGCTGAGGTATCCAGTTCCACCATTCGAGTTAATGCATCGCGGCACTCAACGTATCGGTCACGCTGGTATTCGATCATGCCGAGCGCCCACCACCCTTGGGCCCAGTCGGGACGCAACTTGACAGCGCGGCCGTAAAGTTGCGCGGCCTCCTCTGGATGATCCGCCTCGTAAGCCTGCCGCGCCTTCGTAGAAAGATCTTCAAATGTCCGAGGCTCGCTCTGCCGCATGGCTGTCGCTAGCAGCAGAAGGACGCTTATCCAACGGCTCATTTCTGCAAACTCCGACCTCGTACCTGATCCTTTGCCTGAATCGCGGCGTCCATCTCTTCGGCGATCTTCTTCTCTCGCCGGGCTTCCGCCACACGTCCCAGACGAAAGTAAATCGTTGAAAGGCTGCGATGCGCCTCCATGTACTCCGGCGCATCTTTGACTAGAGCCTCCAAAAGCGCCGCTGCTCCGTGGTCATCTCCTTCATCCGAGCGCATCAAAGCAAACTGATAGCGGATCCGGATATCTTTCGGCTGCAAGTGCGTGGCCTCTTGCAGACGGGCGTGTGCTTCCTGGAGTTTACCCTCCTCCCGGAGTAGCGTCCCCAGCCAAAGAAGCGAGTCAAAAGCAGTCGGATCCAGAGCCAATGCTTTGCGGAACGCCGCCTCAGCACCATCCATGTCGGCCGCGAGAAATGCCAATCTGCCGCGCAGGCTGTACGCCTCCGGCAGATTCGGATTCAGCGCTAGAGCCCGGTCCACCTCCTCCACCGCACCCTTCTTGTCGTTCGCTTTCATGCGGGTGAAAGCCATCAGCATGTGGGCCTCGGCGGTATCACCATTCCGCAAGATGCGCTCGATCATGAGCGCTCCGCGCTCGTCCTTCCCCTGGTGCAGCAGCGCGGTACCGAGCAGGTAAGCCAGAGTGAGGTCGTTCGGGTCGGCGTCGGCCAACGGTTCCAGCAGCGCCTCCACACGGCCATCTTCGCCTTGGCGAAGGTAGCATTCCGCAAGGAGGAGCGTGATCCGCGTCCGTTCGGGTGCGTCGACCGGCTGAATCGCGTAAACCGCCTCGAACTCTTTGACGGCCTGTTTGATCTCGCCCGTTTTGTAATAGGCCAGTGCAAGGTTGAAGCGGATCCCGTAATTGGTTGGCTGTGCGGCCAGGGCCTGCGTGTATTCCTGAATGGCTTCGGCGTAGCGGCCCTCGTGAGCCAAAGCCGCACCCAGGTTCGAGCGGACGGCAGCCGCTTCCGGATGGGCTTTCAAATAGACTTGATACTCGTTGATCGCTTCGGCGTAGTGTCCCGACTGGTGCAGTTCGACGGCACGGCTCAACGCCTGCTGACCAGATTCATCTTGTGCCCGCGCGAAGCACGCCCAAAGCAAGAACGCCAACATGTACGACCGCGTCACTCTTGTGGCTCCTAAGGAAGTATAACCGGAGCGTAGCCGATGATGGACTTCATTTGACTCTACTGCTTCCTCTGCTCGTGTGTTAAGGGTTGGCGGCCAGCGCAGAATCCCGCGGCGTTTCCGTCACGATCTGGACCAACCGCGATTGGGCACTATGCCCACCCCTTCTCGAATTGTCAGCAGTTGATTGGCTGACATACCCTTGTAACTTTCATGTAGGCCGCACGGCCAAAATATCTCAAGGTCAGCAGAAACCGATGTTCCCAGCCCGAAGTGCAACCGGGGATCGTTACAGGAGAAGAAGCTAGACTGACTGAGTAGGGCTTGCGCTTGGGTCTTCCCGCCATAATGCGCCAATACGCGAGCTCCGATTGCACTGCGATTGGATTTTGTGCCTTCGAGCTTAACCTTAAGCCAGTTTACCTTGCCGGTGAGGTCGTTTCGCAAAAGCGACGGCGGTTCGTTAAGGTTGACGACAACGATGTCAACGTCGCCATCATTATCGAAATCTCCGAAAGCGCAGCCACGGCTGCAATGCTGGGCTGCAACGCCAGGACCTGCTTCGTCGATCAATTCCTCAAATATACCTTGACCCAAGTTTCGGAAGACCGCCCGCGGAGTCTTGTTGGGGTATTGTGATAGCTTCTTTTCAATCTTGGGGTCCACATGACCTGTGGTGATGAACAAGTCTGGATAGCCGTCGTTATCGAGATCCACAATCCCCGCGCCCCAGCACACGTAACGAGTCTCGACGCCAAGGCGCGAGTACGCTGTGGCGTCCTGGAAGTAGGCTTTTCCATCGTTGCGATAGAGAATGTTCCTATCGTCGGCGAAGTGTGTCTTAAGAAGATCGAGGTGCCCATCCAGATCGTAATCCCCCACTCCGACACCCATGCCCGCCTGTGCCATGCCGTCATCGTTCAGCGCGACGCCCCGCAAGACTCCCTCTTCGCTAAAAGTCCCATCGTGGTTGTTCATGAAAAGGAGGCTCGGAGTGGCATCGCAAGCGACGTAAATGTCTGGCCAGCCATCTTCATCGAAATCGGCAGCTGCAACCGTCAGGCCGTAACTCGAGGTCGATTGCGCGATACCCGCACGCTCGCTCACATCAGTGAACGTCCCGTCGCCGTTGCTTTGATAAAGCCAATGCCTGCCGGTGGGCAGCCCGCGCGGCCCACACGCGACGGGAATCCCTAGCCAGATGCAGCTGTTGTTTTGCCCAGGGACCGGCGCCTGCTCAAAGGAAAATCGCACGTAGTTGGAGACGAAGAGGTCGAGGTTCCCGTCGCGATCGTAGTCTACGAAGGTACAGCCGGCGCCCCAGCGCTGCTCCTGGCTCCAAAGCCCCGCCTGCTTGGTGCAATCCGTGAACGTGCCGTCGCCGTTATTGCGGTAGAGAATATTTTGCCCGAAGCACGTGCAGAAAATGTCGTCAAAGCCGTCGTTGTTGTAGTCACCTACGCAAACGCCGCAAGCCCAACCAACTGAGTGGAGTCCTGCTTTTTTTGTGACGTCCGTGAAGGTGCCATCACGATTGTTCTTGTACAGACGATTGGTGGCGCCATCGGGTGGGCCCTCCAGCCGCGTGCCCGATAAAATGAAAATGTCCATCCAGCCGTCGTTGTCGTAGTCGATGAACGCACAGCCACAGCCAGTTGTTTCGACAATGTACTTCGTTTGCTCCAATCCGCCATAGATGACTGGTGCGCGAAGACCCGCATCATGCGCGACATCCACGAATCGAGCATGGAACGGTCGGCCGGAAGGCGCAGATCTCGGCAATGGCTTAGCTCTGTGTGTTGAAAGCCCCTGCGCCAGGAGCCACTGACTGCCGAGGGAAAACGCAGTGCCCATCCCCATCTGCGCAAACCTGCGGCGAGTGATCGTCATTTGCAGACGTTCTCCAAGTCCGTTAGTTCACCTGAACTGTGAGTTTCTCTTCCGCCTTGGAGCTGCCTTGAGTGATGCCGATGTGGATCTCGTATGAGCCTGGAGTGAATTTATCCGCAGGCAAGTTTGCGATGTAAGGAATTCTTCCGTCTTGTTGCACGTCCGGCAGCGGCGCCTCTGCCGCGCCGAGATACTGTCCTTCCTTGTAAAAGGACATCGTAAGCTTGAGAGCATCCTTGATAGCACGATCCGGATACACAGCAAAGTAGAAAGGCAGAACATTTCCGGGGCCGCCCTTAAGCGTGCGAGTAAGAGCGGGCACGACCTTGCCACCCGGAAAATAGAATGCATCCAGGATCTGATTGCTATCCTTCAGGGCGTCAGTCCGACGTATTAGGACCACGTCACTCATAGAAAGCTTGCTGGAGGGTTGTGGGACCGTGATGGTGCTTTTGGTTACGCCGATTTTGCGGCCGTTCCTGTCCATTACCGCTGCTTCCAGGGCATATTCCCCTGGAAGCAGTTCCGTTCGGAACGTTTGAACCAGGTTTCCCGCCTTGTATGCTTCCACCTTGTCGAGAGCAACCTGCACTGCAAAATCTTTGCTGAATTTCTCAACGATTTCTCCATTGGAATTTTTCACGAGGGCGAGCATCGCGGCATCGACCGCGCTGTTTTTTTGATCTGGCTGTGGCGTGAAAGTGAGTCCACCCAGGGGGGTTTCCAACGTCACCATGTACTCGACTTTCATTCCATGATTATTGAACCGCTCTGCCGCAGCCTGAAAGGCCACATCAAGAGGAGGCGGCGCGGCATTCAAGGCATTCAGTAGCGGCATCTCATAGGCGTACAACGGCTGCCCCCCCTTGAGGTGTGGTAAGGCGAAGTATCCACTGCGAGTGTGGACAACGATATCAGGCCGGTCTATGCGGACAGAGATTCTGCGGAATTTGCCGTCGTACACCGTTATATGAGGAGCGTAGGCGGCCTCGTAGTAGCTGCGCACTTCATCCATGGCAACTCTGAGTGGTGCCCTATAGTCGTTTGTCTCAGCGATGGCCGTGCCGCCAGTCTGCTGGGCCAAGTCGCGGAGCCAGAGTAGTGGATTGGCGCGCAGGGCACCTTCCGCCGTTTCCGCAGCACGTGCCTGCCCGGTCGATACCGCCCCGACTCCTCCATTCATCTGCTGCGACCGGATCTCCCCGGCAGCGCCACTGAGCCATTCGCGGCCGTTGCTGCCCTGGCTCCAAGTCACTAACCCTTTAGGGTCGACCGTGTAGAAGCTGACGTTAGCGCGATTCGCCATGCTGATCAGATTGCTATATTGCTCCTTAACTGTCTCCGAAATGAACAGCCACGGGTTGAAATACAAGATAACCTTGCGGCCCGGCAGTTCTGACTGTGCCCGCACCAAGGCCGTCAGTGCATCTATCGTCGCGCGAACGTTGTATTCGCGGTCAGCATTATCGGCAGCCTGAAGCATGTCGTACTGAATTTTCGCCATTCTATAATTGACAGAGCTCTGAATCTGGGACGTGCTTGGGCCGCCTCCCGAAGCGTTTCCGGAAGAACTCTGCAACTGCGGCTCGCCTTGAGAGAGCATTTGCTTCAACTCGGATTTCACTTCAGCCGAATTATTCGAGTATTGGATAAAGGACCACATAGACGACCGATCGGCACTTTTTAGTAACGCGGCGTGATCGGCGGTGAAGGGCTGGATGATGTGCAGCTTCTGATCGATGGTCAGGATTGAGAAATACAAGTTCTGCTCCGGCGCCATGTCGAGAATGTCCTTCAGTGCCTGCCGGAAGAACCGCTTCCCTTCTTGATCGAGCCCCTCGAAGACAAGAGTAACCAGGCGGACCTCCCGCATCGGGTCCAATGAGACTGACTCATTTCCCGCGGATAATTTGGGCGCGCTTAGTGGCTCTGCAGTCTTTCCTTCCACTACCCGGAACGATGTCAGCTTCTGCTCGACGCCATCCTCAGAAACATGGATTTCCTCTGGTCGAATATCCCGGATGGCTCTGCCCTTCTTGTCGCGGAACACCATGTCGAGTAATACTTCTTCCGCGGCCGAACGAACAGCAGGACGGGGAGCTTGGCCCGTAGTGTCTTGCTGGGATTGCCCCTGGGCCTCCAGGCTCGAAGCACTCAGCAGTAATGCCGTGAGAAGAACGAAAAGCCGTTTCATGATTCAGACCTCCCGCCGGAACGTTGCTGGACAGTTGTAGGAACAATGTAATACAGCGCGAGTGGTCTTTTCTAGCTTTCCTTGAGAATTTTCACGTCCAACCAATCTTCGGGAACATTCAGCCCACGGCGATCTTCATTGCCGATGGCAATCTTTTGACACGGCCTTGCAGTAGTCCACCGATTGTTAGATGTTAGAGAGGCCAGTTCCGCGCAACTCCAAAACGGAGGCCGCACACTCTTCGAAATGATGGTCGGGAATCAAAAAATAGTTCTTGCTCTCATTTTTGCCTTTTGTCGGATCGCGCCGTACAGTACCCCACTCTTGTCAGATGTCGGAGATCCGTACGTGACGGCCGACGCGAACCTTCCCTTCGGCAACACGCCCGCCGATTCGGACTTCCATCGCGCCGGAGCACCATCTTTGACTATGGCGCGTCCGCATTGCGAACCTTCGGAATGCAGCGGCGAAATCCGCAAGTCTTTGGCGGTCCGCAATCCAACGACTGACGACAAGCGGGCACAGGACGCGAATCCGGAATTATTCGAGAAGTTGGCGGAGCGCGCGCAGGCAGCAATGGACTCCGAGCGCGTTCCGGAGGCCATCCGGCTGTATGACCGGGCCACTAAGCTCCGGCCTGACTGGCCAGAGGGATGGTGGCATCTCGGAACGCTCTTATTCGATGCAAGGCGCTTCAGGGAAGCGCGCGATGCCTTTGCGCACTTCGCGTCCGTCGAACGGAAACAGCCTGGCCCTGGATTCGCCATGCTCGGTCTGACCGAATTTCAACTAAAGCATTACACGAGAGCCCTTCCTGCGTTGGAACGCGGCAGAAAGCTCGGCTTAGGGACCGACCCAGATTTCGTACGCAGTGTGCTGTATCACGATGGCATCCTGAATGCCCTGTTGGGCAAACCAGAGATAGCACTCCAGCCCTTGACTTTGGCCGCCAACCAGATCGCTGCCGCGCACCCCGAGGCTCCCAAGGACGCGGCTTTGGCAGATCTGAATCTGCTGGACGCTTTCGGAATCGCGGCGCTACGCATCCCGAAGCTTCCTTCCGATCTCGCAGCCTTGCAAATCCCCGTGGTTCGTCTGGCTGGCCGCGCGCAGGCGTTGATTGCTTTACAGGACCGCGTGGCCGCCGAAACAGAGTTCAAACAGCTGTTGACCCTCCACCCCTCCGAACCCGGTGTGCACTACATGTATGGCGTGTTTTCGCTTAAGGAGCATCCTCCCCTGGCCGCTGACGAATTTCGGCGTGAAATCGAAATCTCTCCCTCTCACGATGCAGCGCGGATTCAACTCGCTCTGGAATTCCTCCGCACCGCCGAGTACGAAGAGGGACTGAAATTTGCCAGAGAGGCGGTCGCGTTGGCGCCGGAGAACTTCGTCGCCCACATAGCATACGGCAGGCTATGGCTGGCGCTTGGAAAAACTGATCGTGCGCTGCAAGAGCTGCGAACGGCGGTTAAGTTGGCTCCGGGCAGTCCCGACGCGCACTTTGCTCTTTCCCAAGCGTTGTCTGAGGCCGGGCGGAACCGCGAGGCCGCGCGCGAGCGAGCAGAGTTCGAGCGCCTGAAAGCGTTGACCGACACGGCGGAGTGATGAGCGGCAAATTCGAGACACGCCATGCTAAACTCAGCTTCAACGATGATTCGATTCTTCCTTTCCATAGTCCTGTCGATGGCGGCGATCGTTGCTCTCGCGGTAACAATCGTGATTGGAGCACAAGCAGACAAGAAAAACGGCATCCGTTTTGAAGACATCACCAGCCGGTCGGGTATGGACTTCGTGACGGACAGCAGTCCAACTCCGAACAAGAACCAGCCGGAAACGATGATCTCGGGCATTGGCCTAATCGACTACGACAACGACGGATACCTGGATATCTTCCTTATTAACGGAGCGGCGATTCCGTCTCTCAAGAAAGAATCGCCAAAATATTACAACCGCCTTTTCCACAACAACCATGACGGCACGTTCACGGATGTCACGGAGAAAGCTGGATTAGCGGGCGATGGCTACGACATGGGCGTCGCCATCGGAGACTTCGATAACGACGGTTGGCAGGATATTTACGTCGCCAGCGTCACAAAGAATCATCTATATCGAAACAATGGGGACGGTACCTTCACAGACGTCACGGAAAAGGCTGGGGTGGGCACACCGACTTATAAAGGCCGGAAGATGTGGAGCGCGGCGGCCGGCTGGCTGGACTACAACAACGATGGCAAGCTGGATCTGTTCGTGTCGAACTACTGTCGCTGGGAAGTCAACAAGGATCCTGTGTGCCTGAGCGGAGGGCGGCTGCGGGCTTATTGCCACCCTAAGTTTTACGAACCGCTCCCGTCCACGCTGTATCGCAATAACGGCGATGGCACGTTCACTGACGTTTCTGACGAGACGGGCATCTCCAAGAAGTCAGGCAAGGGGATGGGCGTGGGTTTCAACGATTATGATGGGGACGGCTTCATTGATATTTTTGTAGCCAACGACAACATGTCGAATCTGCTCTTCCACAACCTCAAGGGTAAGGCTTTTGAAGAGGTCGCAATGGATGTCGGCGTGGCTTATTCCGAAAACGGCAAGGCCGTCTCGGGGATGGGCGCCGAGTTTCGCGATCTCGACAACGACGGCCTGCCGGACATCTGGCACACGGCGACCGAACTAGAGACGTTTCCCCTGTTCCGTAATCGCGGCAACGGCATCTTCATCGATGTCACAGGGCGGAGTGGACTCGCCCGGCCTACTTTGGAAATGTCGGGTTGGTCCAACGGGGTCGCCGACTTTGACAACGATGGCTTGAAGGACCTGTTCGTTGCCCGAGGCAACGTTCTTGACAACGTCGCCGAGTTCACCAATCGGACGTACGCCGAGCCTAACTCGATCTTCCGAAACCTCGGCAAAATGACGTTCCAAGATGTGACGGCGCAAGCAGGCCCCGACATGCAACTCGCGGAACCATATCGCGGCGCGGTTATCGGCGATCTGTTCAACAGCGGACACATGGACATCGTTGTTACTGTCTTGAACGGAAAAGCCAGGATTCTTCGTAATGTGACATCGAATGGCAATAACTGGGTGACCTTTCAATTGGTGGGCACCAAGAACAACCGAATGGCCATCGGAGCGCAGCTAAAGTTGACCACCGAGGACGGCGTCAACCAGTACGATATTGTCTCGACAAGCGCAGGCTTCGGAGCTTCACGAGACCCGCGCCCGCACTTCGGTCTGGGTCCATTCAAGACCGTGAAGCAGCTCGAAGTGCGCTGGCCTGGCGGCACGCGCCAAGTGCTGAAAGATCTGTCCGCCAATCAAATTCATCGCATCGTGGAGCCATAACGCTGCAAGGTACTCCACAAGAGCGAGCGACGAGGAGCAGTCTAGGGAATTCATAAACAGCGGGCCGCTAGGACTGAAGCCCAATTCGGCGTAACGTGCCGTTCGGTCCAACTGAATGTCCTGCCTTCTATCGCTGTTTCCTACAAAGAGTTCAAGCCGGAATGGACTGCACCCTTGAAATGAGACAGCCGGGATGGGCACACTTTGCAGGGAAAGGGCTGCAAAGTGAAGAGAAAGCGATACTCACGGAAGTTCCAGCGGCTGGCTGTTGAGCGTCTAAGAACCTGTGATGATGTCAACGAGTTGGCGCAAGAGCTGGGGGTGACCCGGCGTTGCCTGTACAAGTGGCGCGTTAAACTCGAGACAATCGAGCCGGGAGAAGATGCCTCGCGGCCCAGCACGCACACGTCGTCCTACCGTAAGCAAATCCACCAGTTGAAGCGAATGCTCGCCGAGAAGGCGATGGAGGTGGATTTTTTCAAAGGTGCCTTGCAAAAAGTCGAGGCTCGACGCCAGAAGAAAG
>WNFB01011398.1_pt1 | contig 12171 bp, 12 predicted proteins | sample 5400501 | NCBI WGS metagenome assembly WNFB01 (sample SAMN13153341, study PRJNA577476) | soil metagenome | isolation source: 200 cm saprolite under Douglas fir tree site 2 hole 1 | place: USA:California | collected 2015-04-18 | reverse complement strand
GCTTTTCGAGTTCTCTGTAGGCGGCAATAGCGTCGGGTTTAGCTCCCAGTTGTCCAAAGATAACGCCCGTGAGCAGCCGTGGGTCAGTCTGCGCGACCTTGCCTTTTTCGGTACTGAACGTTACCTCAAAACCTGCATCCACAAAATATTTCCAGGGGATAGAGACCTCGGTGGTGTCAAAGTCGTTGTCGGGCAGCGGAATGATTACTTTTTTCGTCATGGATGTGATCTCCAATCATGCTTGCAGATAGTTATACATTACTGCCAATCTCCTGGCTGCGGTTATTCTTCTTGGATGCTTACAGTATATCACTCAACGGGCATATCTCACTATCTGCTTCATATCCTTTTGAGGCTCGCTTGGAGAAAGCGCCTGCCTCCACTTTGAAATGGTCTTCTACCAGTCAGGAAAAGACGCCGTGCAGGCATCCCAATGTGATCTCTGCGATGGTTTGGTCACCACTCTACAAAAACGGGACAATTACTGTCCGCTATCAAGCATGCCAGAAGATAACACATTGTCACCACCGTCACAGAGATGATATTATGCATTGGCGAGGGAAGAGAACAACAAAGAGGAGCACACATCATGAACAACGAATCTGAGCAAAAACCAACTGTACGTATTATTAAACCCCATCAGTTTGACTCCAATACGCCGCAGACACCGGGTATGCAGAGGATGGCAGCTATTTCACGAGAATTAGCTGGCTCGCGGGGTATATGGGGTGGTGTGACGGTGGTTGCCCCCAGTACCGCCAGTGGCATTCACCATCATGGCGAAATTGAGACGATTATATACGTGGTTTCTGGCCATGGGAAGATGCGCTGGGGAGATAAGATGGAGTTTGAGCAGGAGGTTGAGCCGGGGGATTTTATTTATGTGCCGCCTTTTGTGCCACATCAGGAGATTAATCCGTCGCCTGATACTCCTTCGCGATGGGTTATTGTTCGTAATTCTCAGGAGCCGGTTGTGGTTAATCTGGAGCCTGTTGATTTCGCGCAACAACGTGGGAATGATGCAACGCATCATGTGTATTAAGAAGAGTTGAATGGCTGCAATTATTTATGATAGCAAGCCGCTTGCTATGCGTATGACTGAAGAGTTGCGCGAGGAGGCGGCGCGGTTTCGCAAACATCGCCATCGCCCGGCGCGATTGGCGCAGCTGGTGGCGGGCCATGATGCGGCGGCGGAGGTGTATAGCAGGCAGTTGGTGCGGGCCTGCCGCACAATTGGCCTGGGCTGTGCAACGCTGGCATACCCTTTCGAGATCGAAGAGGAGGAGCTGCGGGCCGAGGTGGCGGCTCTCAATGATGATGCCAATACCGATGGCGTTGTGCTGCTCCTGCCACTCCCCGCGCATATACGACAACGCATTGTGACCGATGTCTTGCGCCCTGAGAAGGATGTGGATGGGCTTGGCTCGCGTAACGCGGGAAACCTGTTGCTTGGCTTTCCCAGCTTTATTCCTTCTACGGCTGATGTCGCGTTGACCATCTTGCAAGATGCCGGTATTGAGGCCGCGGGTCGCTACGCGGTGATCGTCGGACGCAGCAATATTGGCGGCAAGCCTATCGCGCTGGTTTTGATGCGCCAGGATGCCACGGTCACCATCTGCCATTCATATACGCAGGAGCTTGCCAGCATTACGCGCAGTGCCGATATCCTGGTAGTGAGCACGGGACGGCCAGCTAGCATTACTGGCGATATGGTGAAGCCTGGTGCGGTTGTGCTAGATGCCGGTATCAATGCTGTTGACGGGAAAGTGGCGGGCGATGTCGATTTCGATAGCGTGAAAGAGGTGGCTGCGTTTCTTACTCCTGTCCCCGGCGGCCTTGGCCCTCTCACCCATTTGATGTTGATCCGCCATACCCTCCTCGGCCCACAATAGCATACTGACACTCCCCGCCATAAATGGACGGGGGTTCTTGGTTCCCCCAGGTGACTTGCCACCTTGCCATCTCTGACAAAGCAGTAGTGGCCACCTGTCCCCAAGCGTTTCATGAGACTCGCTCATGGGTTTCCCTGTGCCCCAGGGTACTGTCTAAGGCTTTTGCCAGGATATTCACAGCGGCATTCTCATCGCGATCTATCACGAGTCCACACCTGGGACAAACATGCGTGCGCGTACTGAGCGTCTTGCGCACCCGTTCCCCACAGCCAGAGCAATCCTGACTGGTGTACTGTGGGGGAACTGCTACCACGTGGATGCCATGCATTGCTGCATAGTAGTTCATCCATCTCAGGAATTGCCCCCAGGCCGCGTCGTGAATACTTTTGGCGAGTGTGCGGTTCTTCACCATGTTGGCTATCTGAAGGTGTTCATAGGCAATCAGATCGCTAGACGAGACGAGCGTGCTTGCCTGTTTGCGGGCAAAGTCTTCACGCTGCCGTTGCACTTTCAGAGACGCTTTTGCCAGGTGCTTCCTGGCTTTCTTTCTATTGGCGGATTTCTTCTTCTTGCGAGATACCCGCCGATGCAACCGTTTGAGTTTCTTCTCGGCTTTCCGGTAGTGGCGTGGGTTCTCAACCGTCTTCCCGTTCGAGTCAGCATAAAAAACTTTCAGCCCCATGTCTATACCGACCATGCTCCCCGTTCCATCATGTTCTATCTTGCGGGAAGCATCGACGCTGAACTGGACGTAGTAGCCATCAGCACGATGCACCATCCTCACCCGTTTGATCTGCTTGACCGGAAAGGCTTCACTATGTTGCTTGGGATTGCCGACAAGCCGGAGCTGACCAATGCCGCAGCCATCAGTGAAGGTGATGTGTTTCCCATCAGACTCTCCCTTCCACCCTGTTTGCTTGTACTCGACGCTTCGGTTATCGTGCTGGAATGTGGGATAGCCTTTCTTGCCTGGCTTGTGGTCCTTGCAGTTCTCATAGAAGCGGGAAATAGCGAACCACGCTCGATCAGCAGAGGCTTGACGTGCCTGGGAGTTGAGGCGAGAGGCAAAGGGATATGCTTTAGCGAGGAGAGCACAAGAGCATTGAAGATCATTTTTGTGGGTTCCACGAGTATCCATCCAGAGACGCAAGCACTTATTGCGGATGAATTGGACTATCCTGATCGCTTCATCGATAGCAGCGTACTGCTGTTTCGTGCCAGCGAGCTTGTACTCGTAGCTCAGCACCCCTCTTGCCCTTTCTCAGTGTTTCTGCTACAATTATACCACGCAATAGGGTTGTACGTCAACGGAGAACAGGATGCGCAAGGAACGAACCAACATCTATATCACCGAGCGGCAAAAGAAACAGTTGGAAAAGCGTAGCCAGGATGAAGATTTGCCCATGGCGGAAATTGTCCGGCGTGCCCTTGATGCATATCTAGCATGGGATGATCCAGCGTATACCCCTCATCCCAAGTCCCCAACAAGGAACGCTCATTCATCCCCTGGATAAATCACAGGGGCTTTCTGGGCCGTTTTCTGTAAGCACCACATGACGGAGACAGGGCAGCATGGCGGAGGCAAGCGCCACATGGCGGAGGCAAGCACCATATGGCGGAGGCAAGCGCCACATGGCGGAGGCAAGCACCACATGGCGGAGGCAAGCGCCACATGGCGGAGGCAAGCACCACATGGCGGAGGCAAGCGCCGCCACTACTATATACGCAATGCCAGTCATGCGTATATAGTAGTGGCGGCGCTTGCCTCCGCCATGCACCTTCTTCTCCTCATGTATATATAGATTTCATTATGCACGTCGAGCTTTTTCAGGTCGCTTGAAATAGGCGATGGCGATAAAAATGAGTGCGAATATGAAGGTAGCTGCAGCGTAAAAGCGATGGACGCCATAGACGACTCCAGGATGTTTGGCCGCATCCACAAGATGGAGATGTCCCGACTGTAGAGATAGGTAAGGGTGGTAGATGCCTGGAATCAGAAAATATATGCCTGCGATGATGCCAAGAATAGCGATGGCGCCGGCTATGTAAAAAAGTGACTTTTCCATATGTTGATTTGTTTCCCCCTCTAATGTTTTCTGTTGTAACTAACCCGCTGTGCAAGTTCCCTTGAATCCTCGCCGCTTCGCGGCTCGTCATATTCATGTTGTGGCAGGGTTTTGCTGCCGCAGGCAGCAAAACCCTGCCACAACAAAATCTTTTTACGAACTGCCTGCGGCAGCAAAACCCTGCCACAACAAAATCTTTTTACGAACTGCTTGCGGCAGTTCTACCACTTTCTCAAACGAATATGATGCATTTCTTATAAAAGATCGTGGTGAATTAGCCAATTTGGGTAGTTATGTCCGCAGGCCGTTTCTCTGTTGCAGAACTATAACGTCGTTTGCTTGTTTCTTAACCATATCCCTACCTGTTCTCCATTTAATTATAGCCCTCTGGCTTGTAGACTGCTTTGTATAGATAGATTGAAATTTAGGAGAAGACACAATGGCTTTAAGCATTAGTAAAGATACGGCACGGGATAACGCTGATGCGCTACACATTTCTATGTTTCCAACCAGTGGTCTTTTGGAGACGAGGGAGCAGATACGGCGTTTTGAGTTGCTTCGACTAGCTTTTTTCGTGTTGAAGCTGCGCAAGCTCGAACAGCGGGGGCAAACAAATGGAGGTACACGAGGTATCGCACCCAAAGAACAGGCACCAGTCCAGGGACAGGTACACGATGAGCGGGATTTTCGGGCCAGCCTGCTCCGCCATGTGATCTTTCAACAGGTGCTGACACTTATTCAGCTAGATGCACGAGAGCAGGCCTTACAGATTATCGATGCATGCCAGAAGTGATGGGGTAGCGATTCTGGCGGGTAATGATATCCCCACTGACACGCACGGCGATACCCTCTTTTTCGAGTGTACGCCGCAACTCTGATAGGTTGATATCGTTGCTCGCAATCAGCATACGTGTGCCAAGTTTGCGCAAGTTATATTTTTGGAATTTGGAAGATGCGATGATTTCGTCGGCAACTCCCTCACTGGAAACTTCAAAGAGCAGTACCTGCGAGACTCTCACATCTTTATACTGCTTTACCCAATCGTGCAGGGTGTAGGCTACATTTTGCGGTATTTCTTTCTGGCTGGATTCTGCCAAAATGCGCAATATCTCTTCGACATCGCGCCCGGCCTCTACCCCACGCAAGACTGAATTGCGCGTCAGCGTCAGGCGGCTCACCATGTTCACTTGATTCACCTGTGCAAATGGCAGCAGGCTGTACAAGGTGGGCATATCGGGATGGAGGAGTAACAACTCAAAATTGGGCTGCAATACCAGCGAGCGATTGCCATTCGACATGGGAGATACTGGAGCTTTGGCCGAAGGCTTTGTAGCTGTGGAAGTTTTGGCCGCAGGTTTCGTATCGGTGGTCAGGTTGGAGAGGGCCGCGAACCCCAGGTCGGTGAGCATGAAGGAATCGGGATTCTTTGGCCCGCTTACATCAGATGGGTCCGCCTGTTGATAGCCGAGTGCCACAATACCAAGCTCAAAGAGCGAAGAAGAGAGCAGACCGGTGTAGTATTCTCCCTCGCAACCATTCCACTTTGTACGCATGCCACTGGTCTTGCGGCGGTCTGCCTGTCGGATACCGTAATGGACGGGGCGCAGCTCGAAAGGGTCCTTATCCCAGATCATCTGTAGTAAAGAGGCGACACTATACCATTGACCGGGAGTGCAATTTTTCAGGTACTCTAAAATTGAGGCGCGAGCCGCGATAGGATGCCAGGAGTAGGGGTCCCACTGCCTGTAATGCACGCCTACTATGTCCATCCAGCGAAAGCTTTTTGTCCAACATTGCAGCAAACGTTGGGTCTGCCCGGTCAAATTCAGTTGTGACCACTGTTCCAGTTGGGCAGTTGGCTCGTAGTGGGATTTGATGCCCTCCAGGGAGGGATTGGCAATGCGCAGAATGCCAACTTCCTGGGCGATATGGAACACCATCTCCATATACTCGTCTTCTTCATTAATATAGCGATGGCGTGCTTTCCCATGCATCAAAGGTTGGATTTTGCCTGCGAGCCTTTTGGGAACCTTCCCAGCCTGTGTTGGCTCTATGGTTTGCTGGTAGATGGCACCAACGATGGTGGCCACGTCATACACCATAGGAGTATCGGCAGGGCTGATTGTCTGGGGAGGCGTAGCAAGAGGCGCGAATTCATGCTGCGCTATTTCGGCTTGCGTCTGGGTAGTAGCCTTTTTCAGATATTCATAGGTATCAGATGGCACAAAAAGTGTACGCTCATCGGCTGTAAATGTGTCAAAGGCGAGCGCATATTCTTCAAAGGTATGCAGTGCGTTGAGCAGTTTGGTATCGGCATAGCCCGTATGCTTGCGTATGGCTTGCATACTGACCTTCCCTCCCTTTTCACATACCCACTTGAGGAGATCGCGGAGGGGCGCATCAAGCTTTTGTATGATTTCAAATGCTCCATTTGGCTCCAGCAGTTCATCCGCTATTATTTCGCGTAGTTCGACACGGGAATAGTAACTGCCTTGCTGTATACCATAGTGCCTGGCAAGAGCATCCAACTCGAACCCAGGGTAAAATGCAGTCAGTAGCTTGTCGAGAGTCATCTGCGAGCGATCAGATTTTGGCGAAAAATTCTCCTTGCCAGCCTCATATAATGCATCGGCATTCTCCATAAAGGGGTATAAAAGAGCCACATCCTCAACTGTCGCACTGCTCTTACTTTTGGAAACTGAGTAATACGATGGTTGACTGCGTACCTTGACGGTGTTTTCCCATATAAGTAGATAGTGCTTGAGAGAATTCAGTACAGTTTCAAAGTCTTTTTCTGAAAGTTGAGACTTTTTCAGCGTTGCGTCGCGCCTTATGCCGCCACGCGCAGAATTTCCAAGCAAACGGTACAATACCTGGCGTTCGTCTTGCGAGAGGTACTCCCAGACGAAGCGGGCCGCGATGGGGTCTTTGACCCTCTTCAGCAGGACATCCAGGCGATTTTTGAGGGTAGTTTCAACTACCCCATCCATACCCCACAGGTGAAAAATTTGCTCAAGCTGTTGCGGTGTAGATTCTGCCAGTTCCTGTTTGAATATTTTCATTGTTTCAACCTCTAAATGCCGTCGGTTTGTATAAATCCCATATATTCACCCCGTTGGGCGCGATAAATCGGGCCCCTACGGCTCGTATTGTTCTAGATAGCGGATGACTTCTCGTGTCAACTGGCTGGGGGTTGAGGCACCGGCGGTGACGGCTACGCGCTGTTTGCCTTGCAACCATTCGGGCTTGAGTTGGGAGAGGTTCTCGATGCGCACAGCGGGTACACCTGCCAGCTCTTCGGATACCTGTACGAGACGATTGGTGTTGTTGCTGCGAGGATCACCCACTACTATGGTTAAATCTGCCCCTTTAGCCTGTGCGACTACGGCCTCCTGGCGGGTTTGAGTGGCCGCGCAGATGTCGATATGCACCTCTGCCTGCGGGTAGCGGACTTTGATATACTCGATGACGCGCCGCGTGTCCCACTGTGAGAGGGTGGTCTGTGTGGAGATTGCCAGCTTTACCTGTTGAGCGGGTGTGAGGGTCAGAGCGTCGACATCTGACTCGTCTTCCACCAGGCTGATATGCCCCGGCACTTCACCAAGCACACCTTCAGGTTCAGGGTGCCCCTTTTTGCCGATGTAGAGAATGTAGTAGCCTTTTGCCGCCAGGTCACGCACAAGATCATGTGTCACGGTCACATCGGGACAGGTGGCATCGATACAGTGCAGGCCGCGTTCTCGCGCTCGCTGTTTTACGAGGGGTGAGACGCCATGCGCGGTGAAGATGACGGTGCCTTCGGCAACGTTTTCCAGGATGCTGGCGCGGTCTGCTCCATCGAGTGTGATCACCCCAAGGTTGGTTAACTCTTCAATGGCATGGCGGTTATGCACAATCTGTCCAATGATATAGATAGGACGTGGTACAGTAGGGTCTTTGGCCGTTTGACGTACGATTTGTAATGCATCGACAACCCCGTAGCAGTAGCCACGGGGAGAGATTTTAATGACTTCCATTGATTCCTCAAAGCAACTCCCACATCGGGTTTGTTATCATAATCAGAACGAGGGGTGCTGATATCCTACATGATGTAGTTTACCATAAAATACAATAGCATTTCACTCAACAACCCTTCCTCTAAGTAAAACGTACATGATATGCTAGGTATAGCTAATGATGGACGATCTGGGTTATTTACCGGGAACGAAGGCGGGTGATACGCGCTCGCGAGCGGGGTAACTACGATGTGCATCCAAATATTGAAGTATTGGTCCAGGTGCTGGTTGCTTTTCGTATAACTGCCGTGAAGCTGGGGGTGTTGATGATTAAGCTGGGGCAGTTTCTCAGCTCGCGTGCAGATTTGTTGCCGGAACAGGCACTTGCCGTGCTGACTTCACTGCAGGACGAGGTGCCACCGGCACCATTCACACACGTTGTCTCGGTGATCGAGACAGAATTAGGGAAGCCGGTCGAGCAGATATTCAGCGTATTAGAGCGTAAATGCACGGCGGCGGCTTCGCTTGGGCAGGTTCATAAAGGGATTCTGGTCTCCACGGGTGAAGAGGTCGCCGTCAAGATTCAGCGACCGAACATTGATCAGCTTGTGCGCATGGATTTGAGCACGCTTAAATTTGTGATCTGGTTGATTAGCCGTTTCGTGGATACGAGCCAGTTTATCGATCTGATGGGTGTCTACCGGGAATTCAAACGCACGGTCTACGAAGAAATTGATTATGTGACCGAAGCAGCCAATGCGAAGCGGTTTCTCGAAATGTTCAAAGATGACCCGACGATTTATATCCCGCGTGTGCATGAAGAATATACTACGCGGCGGGTGCTTGTGCTGGAGTGGATTGATGGCATCAAGATAAATGACTATGCCGCGCTGGAGGCAGCGGGAGTAAGCCGGCTGGAAGTGGCAAAACGGACCGTCGAGACCTACTTCTACCAGTTCTTCACCGAGGGCTTTTTTCATGCGGATCCGCATCCCGGCAATATCTTTGTCTTGCCGTGGGGCAAGGGGAGTAAAAAACCAGGGCTGGATGGTGGCCCGGTGGTGGCCTTTGTCGATTTCGGCATGGTCGGCTCGCTCTCCAAAAGCATGAAGAAAGCCCTCAAAGACCTGTTTTTGAGTTTCGTAGGCCGCGATTCTCATGCTCTTGTAAGTGCCCTGGGGAAGCTAGGCTTCATCGGTGAGGGGGCAAATATGGCGGCTATCGAGCGCGGCATGGCACTGATGATGGAGCAGTATTACGGGATGACGTTGGGTGAGGCTCGCGAACTGGATATTCCTGAGGTGGCACAGGATGTGGAGAATTTGCTCTATGGTCAACCTTTTCAGATACCGGCGCAGTTTGCCTTTACAGGCAGGGCCATTAGTACGCTGGTGGGTGTATCCACAGGCCTGGCACCTGAGTTCAATTTCGTCGAGGTGGCGACGCCCTATGCCCGCAAGTTTCTGGGACTCGACGCGGAGGGGGCGGGACAGACGATCCAGGATGTATTCAATCAATTGTTGGAGACGGGGCGCGTCCTGTTGACGCTGCCTCGTTCATTGGAGCGAGTGATTACGAAGCTTGAGACGGGGCAGATCGAGGTTAAACTTAGCAATGGCGCGAGTAATGGGAGATCACGCCGACATGGACGGCGACGAGGAGATAGGGGAAATGGAAATGATAGGGCTGAGGGAGGAGGTATGGGTGGATTCGCCTGGGCAGTGATGTTTATCGCGGAGATGGCGGGCGGGATTGTGCTGACGATTGAGCACCAATCAATTCCAGGATGGTTTTGTTTGGGGCTGGCCGGTGTGACGGCTCTGGGTTTGTTGGTGAAGAGGTAGGAAGGTATTTCCAATACTCAAAGAAAGGGCAGGCATCTGCCACCCGCATGGGTGGCAGATGCCTGCCCTTTCTTTGAGTATTGGAAATGATTAATTATGTTAAGCTGTGGGCCTGACTAAGGCCCAGCTATTATTTTCCAGCCTCTCCACCAGCCCTTCTCGCTCCAGCTTTATCAGATGAGCCTCAACGGACCATGCTGCCACCGAGTGAAGCTTTGGATCTACGTCGGTATAGATGTGGGGCACCATTTGGGGGATGGTTACGCCACGGGGCAACTCTTCCAGGGCACGGATTACCTGTTGCTCGCGCTGCATGCGATGGTCGATGTACTCTGTGAGTTTGGCCTGCGGGTCGATGATGGTGGGACCGTGGGAAGGCACCATCTCGGTTATATCTAGCTGCTGGAGGTGCATGAGGGTGTCGAGGTAGTGCTGCATATTGCCTTCTGGCGGGATAATCACCACTGTTCCGACTCCGGCGATGATATCGCCTGCGAAGAGTGTTCTCTGCCCCTCTAGAAGATAGCAGAGGTGGTCGAAGCGGTGCCCTGGGGTATGAATGGCTCGGAGCGTGTCATCCCCGGCGGGAAAGGTGGTTCCGTCGGCAATTTCCTGGTCGGCAATGGAGACGCCTGCGCGGCTGAAGGCGCAGATGGGCACACCAAGACGTTCTCGCAGGGCAGGGGCACCACCGATATGGTCGGGGTGGCCATGGGTGATGAGGATGCGACGGATGCCGCCGCGTTTTGCTCCCTCCTGGATGAGGGTATCAAGATAGGCGGGATCGTCAACGGCGGGATCGATTACAGTGGCTCCGCTGGTACCGCTGCCAAGGATGATGGTATTGGTGCCTGGCCCTGTCATGATTGATGGGTTGGGGGCCAGGATGATGGTATAGGGTATTTGCATGGTTGTCTCCTTTATTTTTCGGAGGGGCGGGTCATGTGGTCGGGTACGTTCCAGGGGTTGGCGGCGTCTTCGGGCAGGTAGACGCGGGCCGAGCCGTTTTCCTGGACGAGGATGGGGATGCGTGTGGCGACGTGCTGCATGGCGGTGGATTCCAGGGCTTGTTTGACGCTGTGGAAGGCGGCCAGTTCACGCAGTTGGTATATGGTGGCGAAGACCAGGGGGAATGTGCCTCGTTCGTGGCGGGCCAGGGCCTCGGCGGGCGAGATCCATATGCCTTCGCTGGTCTCCAGGCGATCATGCGCGGCCTGTTGCTCGGCGGGGGCGGTGGTGATAAAGAAGTGGGTATCAAAACGTTTCGGCATGCCCTCAGGGGTAATCCAGTGCGTGAAGTAGCCCAGGCGGTCTGTTGCCAGTCTGAGGTTCTCGGCGTATGCCATCTCTATTAGAGAGCCTTTACTCTGGTGAAAGGCCTGGCGATAGCTATCGAAACGGGGGACATCTTCCTCGTTGATTGCCAGTATTTGCTCAACACGATAGGCAAGCAGGACGCCGGCCTCCTCAAAAAGTTCACGGATGGCGGCGGCCCTGGTACCTGTACCCAGCATGGTGCGACCTTCGGGGTCTGCTACTCCTGGGGCAACGGGGGTACATACTCCCTCGGCCTGCTCGGCGGCCCGATCATCTAAGGAGACCGAGCCGCCAGGAAAGACGTATACGTCGGGCGCAAAGTCGCTCTGGATGACACGACGTACCATGAATACTTCTATGGCTGGCTCTGAAGCCGTATCGATATCGCGCAGTAGCATTACGGCTGAGGCCTGGCGGGGCTGAACTGTCATAAGATTTTCTCCGTTCCTGGTGTGTGCAAGAAGCAAGATACTATTGTATAGTATCATAAAGAAACCGAGAAAAGGGCATTCAACTTCTATGGAAGATGAACAACAATTAGAACCTCGATGGCGGGTGGGCTTGATTGGGGACCCTGTCGCGCACTCGTATTCGCCGCGATTTCAGCAGGCGGCATTGGATGCGCTCGGTATCCCCGCACGCTACGAACTCTGGCAGACTCCGTCCAACGAGCTGGCTGCCCGCGTTGCGTCATTGCTGGCACCCCGGTGTATGGGTGCGAATATTACCATTCCGTACAAAGAGGCGGTACTTCCCCTGTTGGATGTGGTTGACCCACTGGCGGCACGCATTGGAGCGGTCAATACTATTGTTCACCGCGACGAGTATCTTTATGGCTATAATACAGACGCCGCGGGTTTGTTGCTGGCATTGGTGGAGCAGGGGGTGGGGACACCGTCCCGTAGGGGCGGGGGTGGAGTGGATGCGGGGAGGGGACGCTTGCGTCGCCCTACGGGGTGGGGAGATGTGGCCAATGTACAGGACGCGGGCGACGCAAGCGTCCCCTCCCCTCACAACCCCTCCCCCGCCCCTACGGGGTGGGGAGATGTAGCCAATG
>WNFB01004684.1_pt1 | contig 12172 bp, 7 predicted proteins | sample 5400501 | NCBI WGS metagenome assembly WNFB01 (sample SAMN13153341, study PRJNA577476) | soil metagenome | isolation source: 200 cm saprolite under Douglas fir tree site 2 hole 1 | place: USA:California | collected 2015-04-18 | reverse complement strand
CGAGTTGCCGGCGGTCGGCGATCTCCAGATTGGCGTCAATGCGGGCGTTGGTGCGATCGGGACGGCTCTCGAGGTTGTGAATATTGGAACCGGCTCCGCTGATGACGGCGGTGATTTCGGCAAGCAGGCCGGCGCGGTCGCGAGCTCGGATAGTGAGCTGGACGGGAAACTTGGCTTCGGAGCCGCCGCCCCACTCGACGGCGATGCGGCGTTCAGTCTGATACATCAGATTTTGAACGTTGGGGCACAGGCGAGTGTGCACGGCAACGCCGCGGCCGCGGGTGATGTAGCCGACAATTTCGTCGCCGGGAATGGGATTGCAGCACTTGGCGCGGTAAACGAGCAAGTCGCCGTGGCCCTTAACGACGAGCGGCGCTTCGCCGAAACCCAGCATGCGCTTGACGGTCTTGACGAGCGTAGGCTTGGCGTCAATGGTTTCCGTTTCCGGGGATTTTTCCGGTTCGCCTAGAAGGCGCGTGAGGACCTGCCTCGCGGAATATTTTCCGAAGCCGACGGCGGCGTAAAGATCCTCCACTTTGGAAAGGCCGTAATCGGAAACGAGTTTGAGGACGTCGGCTTCGGGAATTTTCTTGAGGCTGCGGCCGAAATGACGCGCTTCGTTTTCGAGCAGGCGCTTGCCCATTTCCGTAGCTTCTTCACGTTCCTGCTCGTTGATCCAATGACGAATCTTGCTTTTCGCCGACGAGGATTTTACAAAGCTGAGCCAATCGCGGCTGGGGTGATGGCCCTTTTGGGTGAGAATCTCGACGACGTCGCCGCTGGAGATTTCATGGCGCAGCGACACCATCTGGCCGTTCACTTTTGCGCCGACGCACTGGTGGCCGACTTCGGTGTGGACCATGTAAGCAAAATCGACGGGAGTGGCGCCGCGCGGAAGTTCCAGCACGCGGCCTTTCGGCGTAAAGGCGTAAACTTCGACCGGCGCGAGATCCACTTTCAGCGTGGAAAGAAATTCTCCCGGTTCCTGAAGCTCCTGCGACCATTCGATGAGCTGGCGCATCCAGGTGATGCGCTGGTCGTCATCTTCCGAGGACGGCTTTCCGGATTTGTATTTCCAGTGCGCGGCGACGCCTTCCTCCGCGATGCGGTGCATTTCCTGGGTGCGGATTTGCACCTCGAAGGGCTGGCTGCTGTGGAGCACGGTGGTGTGCAGCGACTGATAAAGATTCGGCCGGGCAATGGCGATGTAGTCCTTGAAGCGGCCGGGGACGGGGCGCCAGATGTGGTGGACGACGCCGAGAGCGGCGTAACAGTTGCGCTCTGAATCGGTAATGACGCGCACGGCGAGCAGATCGTAGACCTGGGCGAGACCAATTTCCTGGCGCACGATTTTACGGTGCACGGAGTACAAACCTTTCACGCGCGATTCGAGTTCGGCGGGAATACTGGCCTCGACGAGCTTGGTCTGGATGGTGGCCTGGACTTCCTCGAGAAATTTTTTGTGGGCGGGCGCCTTATCGCTTATTTCTTTCTGCAGGGCGAAGAAGGCCTCGGGCTCGAGATAGCGGAACGCCAGGTCCTCGAGTTCGCCGCGAACCACGCTCATGCCCAGGCGGAGAGAGATGGGCGCGTAGATGTCCAGCGTTTCGCGCGAAATGCGCTGCTGCTTTTCGGGTTCGAGGAATTCGAGTGTGCGCATGTTGTGGAGCCGGTCGGCCAGCTTGACGAGAACGACGCGGACGTCGTTCACCATGGCGAGCAGCATCTTGCGGACGTTTTCGGCCTGGCGCGCTTCGGGGGCCACCATCTGGAGGCGGCCGATTTTTGTGACGCCTTCAACGAGATGGGCGACATCGGCGCCGAAGCGCTCTTCGATGCGGGAGACGGGATACTCGGTGTCTTCGATGGCGTCGTGGAGAATTGCGGCAGTGAGCGTGGTGGCGTCGAGGCGCATGTCCGCGAGAATGTGGGCGACTTCAAGCAGGTGCGACATGTAAGGGTCGCCGGAGCTGCGGAACTGGTCGTGGTGGCGCTCGGTGGCAATCTCGTAGGCGCGGCGGACCATCCAGGGATCTTCGGAGGGGCGGTTCTTGCGAAGCTTTTCGAGCAGCTCTTCGAGGCGCGCGTCGAGCTGGCGAACGGCGCGGTCGCGGTTGAAGCTGAGGGGGATTTTGTCAGGCGAGGGCATGTCCTAGTTTACGCCCAATTGGGCTCCTCCGGGCAGAGTGGGGATGGTGCGTGACGAGTCACGATCGAAGAGGAGGTAAGGCAAGGAAGCAAGGATGGGACCCCCACCCCCCTGTTTTTTGTAAGTGTTGCATCTACGGGACTTAGGTATTGCGCAACTTCTTTGTTTGCAACACATACGAGGGGGTCCAGAAGTGTTGCATCTAAAGGACTTACATTGCACCAAAATTGTGCAGAATATGCCCATTTCCGCTTGCGGGAATGGGCTCTCGCATCTACACGTTCTGCACGCAATCGGTGCGCGAAAGTGTTGAAGAAAGGACTTAGAGGAGTCGAGCCGCATGTAAAGAGACGGACGTATCCCGGAGAAGGGTTCCTTCCAACAAGGTCGAAGCCTTCCCGATAAGATCGAAACAGGTCGGTCGACTCGCGATGCTCGCTCAGGATGCGCATCCTTGACGGATGCGCGGCTCGGGGGCCGATTGATGTGGCTGGCGTGCAGCTCATACAAGAGTGTAGCACGGCCAGCGCTAACTGTCAATAAATATTATGATATAGATATCATTCGAATGGAGCTGTAAGATGCTGAAACGTCTCGGCTTAGACGGCCGGGACGCAAAAGGTGCGTTTGCAGGTTACAAGTCGAAAGGTTGAAATTCAGGAATGGTGATCCGAGGCCGGAGCACTGAAAATCTCGGGAAATGAGGGTGGCGGTAAGAGATGGAGGAAAAGTCAAAATCCCCACACGCACAAAACCGCGTATGGGGCACCCGGCAATCTGACAAGCATCAAGGACGCGAACAACAACACCACGTCATTCACCTATGACGCATTTGGCAGGGTCACGAAAACGACTTTTCCATCCGGCTACGTCGAGACGTACGGCTATGACGCAGTGGGCAATCTGACCGGCAAAACGGACAGGAAAAACCAGCTCATAACCTACACTTACGACCAGTTGAACCGGCTGACTGGGAAGACGTATCCTGATAACAGCACCGTGAACTACACGTATGACAACGACTCGCGTCTGACGCAGGTGACCGACCCCACGGGTACGTACCAGTTCGCGTTCGACAATATGGGGCGGCTCACTGCGACGACCACCAGCTACGCGTTCCTGACCGGGCGGAACTTCACGACGAGCTATGCCTATGACGGGGCGTCCAACCGCACGAGCTTTACCGATCCCGAAAGCGGCGCGGCAAGCTACGCGTACGACACGCTGAACCGCCTGCAAACGCTGACGCCGCCAGCGGCGTTCACGGCCACAGGCAACTTCGGCTTCAGCTATGATGTGCTGAGCCGTCGCACGCAGATGACACGGCCGAATGGCCTGAAGTCCGTCTATGCCTACGACAATCTGTCGCGGCTGCAAAGTGTTTTGCACCAGAGCGGCTCGACCACTTTGGACGGCGCGGCCTATGCCGTCGATAACGTTGGAAACCGCACCAGCCGCACGACGCAACCTTCGGGGACTGCGAGCAATTACGCTTACGACGCTATCTACGAACTTACCGGCGTGACCCAGGGCTCGACCACGACAGAAAGTTACACCTATGACCCCGTCGGCAACCGGCTCAGTTCGCTTGCTGTTTCGCCGTACAATAACAACACGTCGAATCAACTCACGTCGATACCCGGCACGACCTATACGTACGACAACAACGGCAACACGCTGACCAAAGTGGTTGGCTCGAACACCACCACGTATGCGTGGGACTTCGAGAATCGCTTGACCAGCGTCACATTGCCAGGCTCCGGCGGCACGGTTAGCTTCAAGTACGATCCCTTCGGAAGAAGAATCTATAAATCGTCATCGAGTGGCACGAGCATCTTCGCCTACGACGATGTCAACCTGATCGAGGAAACAAATGCAACAGGCGCAGTCGTTGCTCGTTATGCTCAAGATAGTAGGATCGATGAACCGCTGGCCATGCTGCGCAGCGCGGCAACCAGTTTTTACCATGCGGATGGGTTAGGCTCCATCACTTCGTTGAGCAACGCAGCCGGTGCACTCGTCCAGACGTACACGTTCGATTCTTTCGGGAATCAAACGGCGTCCAGCGGCCCGCTGACAAATCCGTTCCGCTACACCGGTCGCGAGTTTGACCCGGAAACCAATCTCTACTTCTACCGCGCTAGATACTACGATCCGCAGGCCGGAAGATTCCTCTCAGAAGATCCAATTGGGTTTGCCAGCGGCGATACTAATGCGTACGCATACGTGCAGAACGAGGTTACTTCGTTGGCCGACCCGCTAGGGTTGAGCCCGCAACAGAAAAATAACTGCGGCGGCACTCACAAATGTGTCGGGCGCGCACGAGTGCTAGGTGGTAAACCCAATACGGTAGGGAGGCAGGGTGGTGTGCCAGGGAGAACTGTGGCGCCCAACAGTGCTGCGGCTATACCAACGCAGTTTGGTTTTGCCACCGGCGCTGGGTTCAGCAATTTCCCGGTGTCAGGCGTGGTAGGCGCACCAATTCAAGCTCCCTTGGCCAATTTGATATTTGGTGACGTGAATCCGAATTCTGGCGGACAGCAACAAACCTTTAACGGGATAACTGACGTGAATGGCGGCAAGTCACCGATTGCCGGCATGAACGTTCGGGATGCATTGATGCAGCTGTACCCCGGAGACTTGATAATTGAGTTGGTCAACGGAAAGGATCAAGGAGTGACGACGATAATTCTCACTTTGCCAAAGGCGACACCCTGCCCTGCCGGAACTATCGATTTGGATTTGTTGCAAATCCACAACAATCCTTTTGGTTTGTGATCTCATGCGTACATGGCAGCGGTGTTGTCGCACGATGATGTCTGCTTGGATCTTCTGGCTAGGTCTTGTATTACCACTTCCTTTCCAGGCCAATCAAGGCAGCCGTTGGGCCACGATCAAGCCCCTAGCAGCCAAATATCACTTCGGCTCTATGCAAGAGGCCAAACTCAAGGCCACAATCCAGGGGGAAAACGGCGAACCTCAGTACATCCTTGAGTGCTACTCGTTCCAAACCGTTCCGCAGACCGGGGAATTCATGTACTCTGGCGATTTCGAGTGCCGCTTGCACTCCTTCGACAACAAAGACCGCGAATCCACGCTATTAACTGAGCTGCAAAACGCAGATAGAGACTGGGAAAGCCGGGGCCGGTTTCTCGTGGAGCAATTGGTTCCACCGTGTGGCACCTACAAGAACTTGGGCCGTGAGCGCAGCTTTCGGCTTCGAGGTTTCAGGCTGGACTTAAACCTTAGCAACGTCACCTTTGATGACAGACAGCGGAGCTTTTCAGGCACGGTACCTGCACTAAAGTCGTTCGATCTAGAAGTACTCGTGGAGCCGGATTCAGCGGCAACCTCCGCGATAGCATCTACACCGACCCTGCCACGACTTGATAGGCTCCCTAGACCGTGTCAAAAGGCCTTCGATACCCTGTATCTCGACCAATTCCGCAGGGAAGCGGTGCGTAAGCACTCTAAGCCGTGAGCGCCTGAGGAGCGGTGCCTTCGGCACCGGGAGTTGGACTGACACGTCACCCCTAAAAGGGTGCTGCACAGCAACTTTGGTTGCCGTAGGGTAAGCCTTGAAATTTGACACCATTTGACACCAATTGGGAGAAGGGCGGCAGCGCTACGCCTTTAACAATTCAGGACTTATTTCTTGGAGATGCAATTTCGATCCCCACCGCCCCTGCCAGCTTTCTTTTGTTCGCAACCGTCGAGGAGATGAATCGGATGATTCGCGAAGGGTTGAACGCCTCTGTGAATCTAGACTTGAGGTTCAGCAGCCTTCGCTATCTCCAACGTAACGCGCCGCTTTTGACGGTAAGCCATGTTAGCCATGTGCGCGGCTACTGCCGAACGATAGCCAATCTCAACTGACGCATTCGGAGTCTTGCGGCTGCGCACACAATCGATCCAGTTGGCCATGTGATTCTGATTCGGAGTTTCTCCGGTGAGGGCAGCTCCATCATGCCGATTGACCTTCTCGGGGTAATAACGGATGCCTTCGGCGGACCTGCCGGTCACCATATCGGTCGCACCCGAGATGTGCTCGATGGTGCCGTCACTCCCCAGCAGGCGCTCGCCCAAGCCGTAATGGCTGTTGCTGAAAGTGGACTGCCACGTGACAACTGTGTCTGTCGGATATTCAAGCGTGGCAACAATCGTGTCCGGCACCTGCCGCCCGTCTTTCTCGGAGAACACGCCGCCGGACATGCACACTGCGCTGGGTTCGGGCAGGTCGAGCGCGGTCATGATCCAGGCGATTTGGTGCACCATGTTCTCCGTTACGTTTCCGCCGGAAAACTCCCAGTACAACCTCCAGTTGATGAACTTGAAAGGATCGAACTCGCGATCGGGACGCCCGTTCAGGAAAGCCTTCCAATTAACATTTTGCGCGGTGCAGTCCGAGGACACCTTACGCACCCACTGACCTTTGCCGTGTGCTGTATTGCGGCTCATCCAGGACTCCACCTGGGTAATCTTCCCGACAATTCCGTCCTTGATCCATTTCCGCGCATCGGCCAGTGAGCCGGAGCTTTCATGCTGCAATCCGATTTGCACCACGCGATCGGATTTCTTTGCGGTTGCCAGGCATTGTTCCGCCTCCGGAATAGACCAAGTCATTGTCTTTTCGGAATAGAGGTCCTTGCCGGCCGCAAGCGTATCCAGAAAATGCCGGCAGTGGATGTGGAGCGGGCTGGCCACAATAACAGCGTCGATGTCTTTCATATCGAGAAGTCGCCGATGATCATCTAGCGTCTGAATGCCGGGCGCCATTTGCCTTGCTTCGTCCCGGCTTCGCGTGTAAATGTCGGCGATGGCGACGAGTTGGGCGTTCGGAACTTCCAGCACTAGTTTGAGCAATTCTTGTCCGCGTCCACCCACACCGATCATCCCCACGCGCATGCGATCATTGGCGCCGAGCACTCGGGAGGGTGGATAGACCGCCATAGCCGCCGCGCCGATCGCAGCCTGTCTTATGAATTCGCGTCGAGAGTTGTTTGCCATGTGCGTATCCCCCTGAGGATGAATTTTGAAAGACTGTCAAGAAGGCTTTTGCTTCACGGCCGCGGATTGAAGATACTGAGTCACTACCCGGGCAAAATCCGCAATCGCTACATCAGGCTCTTCAATCTCCGGATGCCAGGCTTTTTCCCATTCAAAAGAAAAGTAGCCCGCATATCCGGCCTCGACCAGCAGTTCCACTTGGCGCTTCACGGGCACCCCGCCGCGCCCGGTGAGGACGTAATGATCCTCGCCACCTTCCATGCGCGAATCTTTCAGATGGGTGTGCCGGATGTATCTGCCAAGCTGACTGACCGTGACCGCCGGGTCTTCCTTGCCATCGACGAAAGTGTTGTGCGCATCCCAGAGCAATCCGACGCGCGGCGACGCAGCCGTTTCGAGTATTTCGCGGAGCGTTGGAGCATCCGTGAAGTCCCCGTGGGATTCGAGCAAGACGGTGACGTGCTTGGGGCCTGCAAAGTCCCCAAGTTCGCGCAGCGAAGCGGCAATATGGTCGAGCGCCGGGGCACGCGCTCCGATCAGCTTGTTGCCGAAAACGCGCACGTAGGGCGCGGCGAGCTGCGAGGCAAGGTCAATGAACCGCCGCGCATCGGCAAGCTGCTGTTCATGCTCCTTGCCAGCACTGTGCAAGTTGGCCGAACTGCTCACACAGGAAATATGCAAACCTCGGTCGGCAATTTCCTTCTTGGATTGTTCAAGGCGCGCGGCCCCAAATTCGGGGCGCGAAGGCAGGTCCATCGTTCCCTGCAGTCCGCGAAGCTCCACTGCGGCAAAGCCATTCTGCTGGGCGAAGTCGAGAATCTTGAGCCACTCCCACGTCGGGCAACCGAGCGTCGAAAAACCGATCGGCAAGCGTCTGCCCGCAGCGTGTAAAGCTCCCGGCAGCCCAGCCAGAATCATCGCCAGGCGCTGAAGGAACTCCCGCCGATCCGTATGCTTCATTAGCATCAGCGCACGCTAAAAGCCATTTTCCAATACTGGAATCTCGAACGAAATACGAGCCTCACTGTCACTCAGTCTCGATCCGCCAAGCGAGGGACTACAGCGCTCCTGCCTCTTGCAGGGCTTTTTTCATGCCTGCCCAACTCTGCCGCGTCGATTCCTCGGGTGTGCCCGCGCCCCGCCAGTGGGTTTCCAGGCTCACTGCGAAATGATAGCCGTCACGCTTCAACGCCTTGTACTGCCCGACCCAATCGATGATGCCGCGGCCCATCGCCGCCCATTGGTAGCCGCTGCCGTCCAGCTTCTTTGCCGCATCCTTGCAATGGCAGTGGCCAATTCGCTCCTTCGGCAACTGGTTGTATCCATCTGGATAGGGCTTCTCGTCATGCTCCGCCGCGTTTCCCGGATCCCAATTGAGCATTAGATTGTGAGATGAGACCGCACGAAGAACCCTGGCTGCTTCAGCCGCAGTCGCGGTATTGCAAGCAGGTTCATTTTCGAGGACCAGAATCACATCCTTCTTTGCGGATGTTTCAGCCGCATCCCGCAATTTTTCATTTATGGCCGCGCGATACGGCGCTTGATCATCGAGTCGCCAGAAATCGAAGCAGCGGACACGATCGGTTTGGAATGCCTTTGCCAGCTCGACACTGCGCTCGAGCACTTCATCCTGCTGATCAAAAGTGAAATCAGCGTTGAATTGATCGCGCTTGGGGCTGTACTTCGACTTCGGTGCGCCTGGCCAATCCACCTTGAAAAGCGGGCTGGCGATGTCGGTCACGCGAAGCTTGTTTTTTTCCAAAATGCGCCGTGCTTCTTCGATTTCCTTTGCGTCCAGCTTGAGCAGGTTCTTGTTCCACATGCCACGCAGCTCGATCCATTCCATGCCAAATTCTTTCGAAGCTACTTCGCACGCGCGGCTAAAGTCCTGGGTGATCTCGTCGTTGATGACGGCGACTCGGAACGGTGAATTCATACCGTCACTCCGAGCTTTTCTTCGAGATATTTCTTGCTAATCGCTCCTGACTCTTTGGGCGTGCGCGTCTTGTCGGGCACGACGTCCAGCTCGACGATGGCCCAGCCCCGGAAATTCACCTTGTGCAAGGCCTCGAACACCGCCGGGAGGTCCACCTTCCCCCGGCCGAGCTCCACAAAACGGTACGGTCGCTTCGAATCCGTGTTTCCGGGCAGCGGTTGGACATCCTTTATATGCAGGAAAAGCAGCCGGTCGCTATATTTCTCAATCGCCTTCGCCGGATCGCCGCCACCCTGGAAGTAGTGCGCCACATCCAACTCCAATTTGGCATAGCGCGGATCCGCAGCTTGCAGGATTTGATCCACCTCTTCGGGACGCTCTCCGAGTGAGCCCATGTGGTTGTGATATCCGAGCGAGACCCCCAGATCGGCGGCGCGTTTCCCGATTTCTGAAATCAGCCATCCCAACCGCTTATAGTCCGCCGCCGTAATGGCGCGGTCCTTAGGACGTTCGTCGGTGACTTGGAGGTAGAGGCCTCCTACATCGTGCACAAATTTTGCATTGGCAGTGTGCTTGGCAATTTCTTCGGCTTCGAGTGCAGGGTCAATGCGCACGGCGCCGCTCGAGAGCGCAATCATCTTCAGTTGGTGCTTTTCGAGCAAGTCCCGCAATTCCGCGGGGCTGCCAAATTCCTTGAGGACATTGGCACGCAATTGAATTCCGTGGAAGCCCAGTGCTGCAATGTCTTCGGTGGCCTGCCGGTCGTTTCCGCCCCAAGTGATGGACGCGTACCCAATGCGAATCTCGGCCGGCGCGGGCGTAATCGGCGTATCAAAATACGAAAGGTCCATCGGCGGATAGAGCGGCTCCGCCGACCATACAGTCTCAGCCGGAAAAGAAGAACCCGCCGTCGCAGCCGCTGCTGCTCCCATCCCCACCAGAAACTCACGACGCGGCACCCGACACTGCATACATTCTTGTCCTAACCTGGCTCCAGAAAAAACCTTCTATCCCTTTTGGATTGGTCGTCGTTGTTTACAGTTGCCTTCGATAGCAGAGGCTGTCACGACTTGTTGTCCCCATCCGTAACCTTGAAACACAAGGCCACTAGAAGGGGGAACGCGATTCAATGTTCCGACAAGAGTCTTCCCGCGCTCAGAACTAAGTCAAAAAGTTAACTTCGCTCCGAGTTCCATGGTACGGTTGCCGCCAATCGTGCCAGTGATGTGGCCAAAACCAACGGCATCACTGGCGTTTCCGTTTGGCTGATCGAATTGTGGAGTATTGGTTGCGCTGAATGCCTCCGCGCGAAATTCCAGGCCAATTCGCTCCCTTACCGGGAACCTCTTGAACATTGCGGCATCCAGGTTGAAATAGCGCGGACCGGCGAACTTAAATCGGCTCATGTTCCCGATCGTCTGTGGCGTGGTCACCGGGACAAATGCTGAGGTGTCGAACCACGCCCCATTGGGGGCGGGCCCAATTCCGCCGAGGACGCGGAAGGATCCCACTTGGTTCGGCGTCTGGCGGGTGCCCGGTGCATTGAGCGCAGTTCCGCTGGCGCTGAAATCCAGCGGCCTACCGCTCATTATCGTCATAACTGTGCTCACCTGCCAGCCCCCGGCAACCCAGTTCGCCCAGCCTGAATGCAGCAGGGGCTTGCCTTTGCCAAAAGGCAGCTCATAGACCACGCTTTGCACGAAAGTGTGTTTGCGATTATTGCTGACCACCATGTAGTTGCGACGGAAGTCCAGATAGAAGGACGGACTGCCCCCGTCGTTACCGCCTCCATCTCCCACGTCCGACCTGTACGCCAAAGCCTTTGCGAACGTGTAGGACGTAGTTAGCAGCAGCCCGCCACCCGTCCTGTGATTAAACCTTGTCTGCAAGGCGTGATAATTCGAGCTGGTTGGCTTGAATAGAAAATCCGTGGCGGCCGTTCTGCCAAACAAGGCACATAGGGGCCTTTGCGGACAAGTGGCACCGACGGACGGAGCAACCGCGGCATTCAGATCATAGTCCATGGGAATGTCCACGCCGTGATTCCCCACATAGGCGACGTCCAGCACGAAATTCTTGGGCAGCGCGCGTTCTAGGGCGAGATTCCAGGATTGAACGTACGGCTGCCGAAAGTTCTTGTCTACCACATTGTATTGGGAATTTAGTCCAATGCACCCGACCCCCGGAACCGGGGGAACTTGGCATACGCCGGATATGATCCCGCTACTCGGCAGTCCAGCTGGGGCTGGTGATGGAAATCCAAAACCCATTGAAGCAATCTGGCCACTGGGCCATATCGGCAGGGCGCCAGCCGTCACTTGGTTCGTGCCATTGGCCTGGCGCACAGGGTAATTCCAGGCGTACTGGTTGTTGGGGAAAGGCTCGAAACTGATGCCGAACCCCCCGCGCAAGACAAATTGTTCTGTGAAGCGATAGGCCAATCCGAAGCGAGGAGCAAAGTAATGGTAGGACGTGTCACGTCCAAGGTTCAGCGGGTTGCCCCCAATTCCTGCAAGCACCAGGGTGTTGGTCGTGGGATCGTAATTGGAATAGCCGCCGGAATGTTGCGGTGTCGGGGGGAGATACAGCTCCCACCTCAACCCAACATCTAGGGTTAGCTTGGACGTAGGTTGCCACTTATCCTGTCCGTAGCTGAAGAATTCCGTCTCTCGCCACGATCCGGATACCACGGAAACATCGCGCCCCACCTCCGTGGGCGCGTCGAGGAGAAACGCGGCGAAATTGTTACCGCGAGATGTTGCCGACGACGTCCCGGTTGTAGTCACGAGCGCAGTCGTGCTGGTGCCGAACCGGAAGACTCCGCGTGGGCTGAACGTCTGGGCCTGCACAAGATCGTCACGCAGCCGCCGGACGTCAACCCCCCACTTGAAGGTGTGATTTCTGTGAATTTTCGTCCAGTTGGTCACCACGTTGATGTTGGTCTCGCCGCGGTCCCACGGCAGAGACGCCGAGTAACCAACCATCGGGCTCGAGAATCCGTTCTGGACGTCAATGCCGGTCAGGCCGCTGGTAAAGGGATTCAGATTGACGCCCGTGATGCCCAGGGCGTCTGACGCGTT
>WNFB01004683.1_pt1 | contig 12174 bp, 9 predicted proteins | sample 5400501 | NCBI WGS metagenome assembly WNFB01 (sample SAMN13153341, study PRJNA577476) | soil metagenome | isolation source: 200 cm saprolite under Douglas fir tree site 2 hole 1 | place: USA:California | collected 2015-04-18 | reverse complement strand
GCACCCGACGGTACGGGCCGAGCTGCGCGAGCTGCTGGGCGTGCTCGCCGACCGCGTAGACCACGTGCACGTGCCCCTGCCTGGACATTCGGACGTCCCGCTTCAGATCCACGCGCGGTACAGCCGCATCGAGATCCTCGCCGCCGTCGGGGTGAGCCGAGGAGCGAAGGTCGCCGCTTGGCAGAGTGGAGTCTACGAAGCCAAAGGTGCCAACGCCGAACTGCTCGCATTCACTCTGGACAAGAGCAGCGGCGGCTTTTCCCCCAAGACGAGGTACCGCGACTATGCCATCAGTCGCACGCTCATCCACTGGGAGAGCCAATCGAATACCCGCGCCGACAGCGACACCGGTCTGCGCTACCGCAACCACGAGCGGAAGGGCCGTTCGATCCTGTTGTTCACCCGCCTGAGGGCCGACGAACGAGCCTTTTGGTTCCTGGGGCCAGCGACATATCGAAGCCACGTCGGCGAGAAGCCCATGGCGATCACCTGGGAGCTTACCCACGCGCTTCCCGGGGACTTGTACGCCGCTTTCGCCGCGGCGGTGGCTTAAGCGCCACGAGCACCCCTCCCCATCGCTTCGGTGGCTCGTCGGGCCGGTACGCTGCGGAGTTGGGATCCGAACGTTCCACTCTTCCTGGCGTGGTCGCCGTCGTGCATCCGTACCGACATGGACACGAGGAGTCGAGTGCCGACCAAGGCCGCCAGTCACGCGCGGCGGTCGACGGCGACGGTGCAAAGCGAGCCACTCAAGCAGGGCTCGTGAACCCAGTGTGCGGCTCTACGCGCCGGGAGCCTCCCCCGAAGCCGCACCGGAGGCTTGCAAGAAATCCCCGATCACCGAGGCGACCTCGCCGGCATGGGTCAGGAGGAAGAGGTGGCCCCCGCCTCGCACCACGTGCAGCCGGGCATTCGGGATCAGCCGGGTCATGAGCCGTGCGTTGACGAGCGGCACGATGGGATCCCGATCCCCGGCGACCACCAATGTCGGGTGGGGGATGCTGCGGAGCCAGGGAAGGCTCCTCCAGCCCGCAGCGGCGACGAGCTGCCAAAGGAAGCCGCGCGTGCTCGGGGGCCGCTTCCGGAGCGTCTCGGCGAATCGCTCGAGGAGCTCCGGATGGTCCTCGATGCCACCCCCGTAGATCGTGGGGGCGATGCGTTCCAGGTGTCCGGGTGTGTGTTAGCGGAAAGGATTGGCCAGTTTGATGAGCGCGCGGGGCCTGCCCGGAAGCGCCCCGAGGCCGACGGCCTCCTCGAGGGCGGCTTCAACGCGACAGGCGCTGCATTGCTTCCAGGCCACACAGCGCCACACCAGGGGGTGGCCCTTCGGGCAGACGTACGTCGGCTCGATCCGGCTCACGGCTTGTTTTTGATTCTCGCCCTTGTAGGCCGCAGAGTGCGGACATCAGCTGTCGTTCCCTCGGCCACCGTCTTCTTGCGGACAGTGCCATGCTCGACCACCGGCTCGATGAGGTCGTTGGGGGTGCACTCCAGGATGTCGCACAGGGCTGCGAGGACGTACACGTTGAGGCGTTCAGGTTGGTGGGTTACGAGGCGGTAGACCTGCTCCCGCGACAGTTCGACACCCCGCTCCGTGAGCTTGGGCACCAAATCGCTGGTCATGTACATGCCCTTGGTTGCCATCAGTGCGCGCAGGTGCCAGTGGATGCCCATCTTGCGCTTCACGGTTTGTCTCCCTCGCCAGGCCGGCGGAACGCGCTGGCAATCGCCTTCTGTAGGACTCGGTTCTTGTCGTCGCTCACCGAGCAGTAGATCGAGGTCGTGGAGCCCCATGCGTAGCCCACCTGTTCGGTGACAAAGCGTTCGGGGAAGCCGGACTCGATACTGGAATCGAGGTGGCGAGACGACGATGTGGGGGATCTCCGAGGTCCGAGCAGTAGCCTCCGCCAGCGCCCACGCCGCCGGCTGCCCGGTGGCGGTCAGCCTCTGCAGTGAGAAGCTGTTGAGGATCAACGACGATCTCATCGTCGGTCAGCGGCCGCACCGCCAGGAAAGACCGGGGGAGGCAACACGAGGTCGATCGTGGGATCGCCGTCGTACACGCCAAGCTGGCGTTGGGTTGGAGCGGCCTCTGTCGAGGTGTCCTCCAGCTTGCAGCCGGGCTGCGCGATAGGCAACAATGAAATCCCATGCATGTGATTTCGGAGACGAGCGGAGCCCGGTGTAGCGAGGTCCGATCTCCCGAGGGCCGTGGCTCCAGGCCCTCGGACCAGATGGCTCGACTGAGCTACGCGGGTCCGGGCGGGCAATACGGCACACCAACATTCTCGGCCAGCCACGTCGGCTGCTGACATCCAGGGAGGTTCCGTCATGGGATCGGTGCACCAGCTCAAGGTCACCCTGAAGGGCACCAAGCCTCCGGTCTGGAGACGCCTCCAGGTCCCGAGCGCCGCGACGCTGGAGGATCTTCACCAGGTGATCTGCGCCGCGTTCGACTGGCACGGTGGGCACCTCCACGAGTTCGACGCCGGGGGGGCCCGATTCGGCGAGCCCCACCCCGACGATTATGTCGCCGTGGAAGACGAGCGGCGAGTGACCCTGGGCCGTCTGGCTCCCGCCGCCGGGGACACGTTCGATTACCTCTATGATTTCGGGGACTCATGGGAGCACCGCATCCTTGTCGAGAAGGTCATGCGGCCCGACGCCCCCCCGTTCCATGCCGTGTGCCTCGGCGGCCGACGCGCCGCCCCTCCGGACGACTGCGGTGGTGTCTGGGGCTACGAGGAGTTGCTGCAGATCCTGGCCGATCCCACCCACCCGGAACACCACCATTACCTGGAATGGGCCGGCGGTGCGCTCGATCCCGAGTCCTTTTCCGCGGGCGAGGTGACCAGATCGCTCCGGTACCTGGCGATCGGAGCCCCGAATGCCACAGTGAGGACGTAGGCACCGCAAGGGTGCCCGAGCGAACGACCAGAATTGGTGCCTATGGCGATCCCAGCCGTCGCAGAGAATGCCGCCCTGCTCTCCTCCTTCTTGATCGAGCCGTTGACCGGGGCGGACCTGTACCTCGGTGCGCCCCGGCGTCGTTGGGCATGGGCTGCCGTCGCGGCCTGGGCACCGTCCCTCCACCTCGGGCCCGGCAGCGCTCGGGTTGCCGGAGATTTCGGATCGCTCCTTCTGACCTCCAGAGCGTTGCCGTTCGCCCCCTCCTCTCCAGGCGCCGACGCTCGCGGCCGAGCGTTCGCCAAGCGGCGATTGGCGGGCTGAGGTGGCGACCGGGACCCTCAGCGATAATGCCGTCACGAGCCAGCAGGCCCTGGAGCACGTTGAGGCGATAGGGCCGTGACGACTTCCCACGACGTGCTCGCCGCTCTGCTGGGCGAGGTGGCCACGCCGGGTGCATTCAGCGCTCGGCGAACTGCCCCGGTGGACGATTTCGAGCTCGACGTGCGAGGCGTCGGGCGGGTCCTTCTTCCCGTGTCGGCCGAGCAGGCAAACCAGCTCTGCCGAGTGGGCCGGCCCGCAACGTACGGACTCGGGGACAAGACGCTGCTCGACGTCCGGGTGCGCAATACCTGGGAGATCCCCATCAGCCGGGTGAAGCTCAACCAGCGGCGCTGGGCCAAGGCCTTCGTGCCGGCCCTCGACTGCCTCCGGGCCGACCTGGGCCTGCCCCCGGGCTGTCGGCTGAAAGCCGAGCTGCACTCGATGCTGGTCTACGGCGCCGGGCAGTTCTTCGTCCCCCATCAGGACTCTGAGAAGGCCGATGCGATGGTCGGCTCCCTTGTCGTGACATTGCCGTCCTCCTTCAAGGGCGGCGCTCTGGTCGTGCGCCACGCCGGCATGTCTGCGACCTATCGATCGCCCAAGAAGTCCCTTTCCCTCGTCGCCTTCTACGCCGATTGCCGCCACGAGGTAAGACCGGTCACCTCCGGGTACCGCGTGACGCTGACCTACAACCTGCTCCTACAGGGCGACGCCGCAACGGTGGATCCGCCGCCGACGCAGGTCGATCCCGTGGCCGCTTGCCTCCTGGGCCACTTCGAGACCGCGGCTGCTCCCGCTCCGCGCACGGCCGGCGCCGCCGCGCACGAGCCGGCTCGGCGGCTGGTGTACCTGCTCGATCACGAGTACACGGCCCGGGGTCTGAGCTGGTCCCGGCTGAAGGGGCCCGACGCCATGCGAGCGGCGACCCTGCAGGCAGCGGCGGTCCAGGCCGGCTGCGAGGTCGTCCTGGCCTTGGCGGATATCCACGAGACATGGGACTGCATGGAGCAGGAGGAGTCCCCCTGGTACGGGGGGTCGGAGCCGCGGCGCTGGGACGACTGGGACGACGAACTCGACGAGGACGATCCCAGGGCCGGCGGGCAACCGCTGGGCGATCGGGATCGCTACCAGCTCGAAGATCTAATCGACTGGGACGTCACGCTCGTCTGCTGGATCGACGCCCCCGACGGTGAGCCAAAGCCCGTCTCGCTCTCGATCGACCCATCGGATGTCTGTGCCAGCGTCCCGTCGGTGGAGTTGCCGCCCTACGCCTCCGAATACGAGGGCTACATGGGCAACTACGGCAACACGATGGACCGCTGGTACCACCGCGCCGCCCTTGTGGTGTGGCCGCAGCACCAGGCGTTCGCCGCCCGCGCCGAGGCTTCCCCGCTGTGGGCGCTCGGCACCCTCTCGGCGCGCCTCGGCGCCGGAGGGGCGGCGGAGGCCCAGGAGCTGACGGCAACGCTGGCGCCCTTCTGGCCCCGCGTCGCCAGCGCGGAGACCGCCCGAGGCTTTTTCGGCAAGGCACTTCGCATCGCCCGCGATCTCGACGAGCCGGATAGCGCGGCCATGCTCGTCACGCCGCTCCGGGTCGAGATGCTCGGTCGCCGGGAGGCACCGGCGCTGGCGGCGCTCGCCGGACGCTACGGAGAGGGGTGGGCCCGGGATCTGCTGCAGCGATGGTTCGCCGCCGAGCGGCTCTGGGCGCCCGCCTCCCCGAAAGGGCCGGATCGCAGGGAGTGGGTCTCCTCGCTGCTCGGGCTGTGCAAGGTGCTCCTGCGGTCGGGCGGTCCGGGTGTTTCGGCCGCCAGCCTGCTCATCCGCGAGTCCTGGGCTTGGCTGAGGGAGTCGGTCGTACGGGCACTTGCGGCGGCGCCCCCGAGCCGTCGGGAGGAGGCGCTGAGCCAACTCGGGCGGCCGATCGCCGCTGTCCTCCTGAGCGCGGCGCTCATTGCAGCCCCCGAGCTGACGGAGGAGGCGCTTCGCTTCCTCTGCCCGGGCAACGACGACCTGATCGGCTGCCTGATGGAGGTGCTGCGGTCGGCCCGCGCGCTCGCGCCGTCCGGGAACTCGGGGGCGACCGGACCGGTCGAGGACTACTGCCGCCGCCGCCTGAGCGCGAGGCTGGCGCGCCCCCCACGTGCTGAGGACGACTGGTCAGTCGAGTTCCCGGCCGGTTGTAGCTGTGAGCTGTGTGCTCGCCTCGAGGAGTTCCTCGGCGACCCGGCGCGACGCTCCTTCGACTGGCCGCTCGCTACCGAGCGCCGGCGCCACGTCCACGCCAGGATCGACAATGCCGAGCTGCCCGTTCGTCACGAGACCCGCCGCAGCGGGCGGCCGTACACCCTGGTGTTGACCAAGACCGAAGCGCTGTTCGAGCGGGACCGGCAGGCACGCCTCGGCGCCGAGGCCGACCTCGCCTGGCTGAATGGGCCGGGACTCCCGTAAGGGGATGCAGAACGGGTGAAGCTTCATCGTTGCCGGCGCCGAGCCCGTGGCTTCCGTGAGGCCGGCTCTCGGCGAGAACTGGGGCTGACCTGAACTCCCGGGGGCCAGGTTGGCGCGGCGCTGTTGGGCTTCATCCTCCCCGCATCGCCGCGACCTGCTGCGCTCGGGCGGGAAGCGGGGCATCGATGTCGGCCGCAAAGGCCAGAAAGTTGTGGTGCCCCGGCAGCTCCTCCAGCGCCCGGTACAGGAGTTCCCGCGCGCCGTCGGCATCTCCCCGCCTGTGCGCCAGCTTGGCTTGAAAGAAAACCAGCTCGGGGCCTCCGAGCGCCGGGTGCGTGGCCAGAGCCTCGAGTACGTCTTCCCGTCCGGAGTCCAGGAGCCGGTCTAGCAGGAGGTGATGCCACTCCGCCAGCGCGCCGGCCCGCTCCCGGGGGGTTGGCTCCCGGACGCCGCGGCCCCATCCCGGCTGTGGGGGGGAATCCTGGGCGGCCTGGCCCAGCGCGTGGAGGTAGCAGTCGGCAAAGAATATCCAGGCATCTATCGTGGGGAGCAGCGGGGTGACAACGGCGGCCAGGCTTTGCTCCTTCTGCCTCATCGAACCGAACCCCGTCCGGGTCCACCCGTAGGGCGACTCCCATTTGACGAGCTGGGCAGCGGCACACTTGGCGAAGGTGGGGAACCCGAGCTGGTCACGAACCTTCAGCCACAGCAGCGCCACGGCGTCGGACACGACGAGGCGGGCGGCCTCGACGGGGTCTTCTGAGCGGAAGTAGTCGAAGTTGCGGAGCTCGCAGGCGAGGTCGATGAGTTTCTCCATAGCCTCAGCCCCCGGCTCGATGTCATCGCTGCAAAGCGCCAGCCGGGCATCGGCGGCGAGGCGTCCGAAGGTGAATCGCCAGCGGGTCCGTTCACGGGGTGTGACTCGCCGGTCCCCGCCCAGGTAGGCGCCACACCGGGCCAGCTCGGCGAACCGGACCACCTCAAGGCGCACCGTCGCAGCGTCGATTTCCAGCTCGGGCCGCGCCACCGGCTTCTTCGCCTCCGCCGGCGCCAGCTCGGCTTCGATCCGTTCCCGCATGGCCGCCGAGCCCCGCCAATAGAGGTTCCAAAGGGCCTTCTTCAGGGCTTCGCTGCCGAGCGGGGCCAGCTCTTCATGGAACTGGCGGCGGTCCATCCGGTTCATGCACACCTCCCAGCCCGCCGTAGGGTGCCTGCGGCGGCGGGCGCGGTCGATGCGCGCGGACGCTTCCGCGGCACGAGGGCCGTAGGCCCGGTGGGGCCGCGCCCACAGGGTGAGGCATGCTTGACCACGGGGCAGCCGGCCTCCTCGATCGGGGAACCGGACCGGCAGCGGTCGAGGCTGGCGAGGAGCCCGCCGGGAAGGGCAGCCGACCTGCACTGCCCACTTCCTTGCGCCGTAACTACATCCATGCAACTCCTATTCTGCGTGGCCTCGGCTGCAATTGCAACGTCGCGAAGCCGTCTGGCCAGCGGTGGGGGCCCCGCCATCGGATCTTCGTCGAGCACGAAGTAGATGTGCACGGGCGGGCCGTGTCGTTCATGGCCGTCTCCCTCGTCTTGGGATTCCTCGTCGCCCCCGAGCCCACGCTTGAGCACCAAGCGGATGGTGTCGCTCATCGCCAGGCCTTCGTGGTTGCCCACTTCGGCGAGACGCCGCATCAATTCGTCGGAGAGCCGGAGACTGATGAGGTGGCTGGTGCTGGCACGCGGTGCCCGTGAACCCGACGAGAAGTAGCTCGACGGGGGAGTCCGGATCCCGTCCACCCGAGAATCGTAACACGGTGTATTGCTAACGCCAGGGGAGGATCTATGCCCCCAGGATCTCGCTCACTGAGAGAGCTCCCTCCGGGAACGCGAGGGGGGCCAGGCGTCCATCGGCTGCAATCTGCCGAACCTCACCGTATCCATCGGGACCGGGGTTGCGGTGGCAATCGACCTGCCGGAGATTCAGGTCGACGATCCACAACTCCGGTACGCCGGCGGCGGCATAGAGGGCCGCCTTGACCGAGCGATCGTAGGCGACAGACGAGTCGGACACCTCGATGAGCAGAAGGACGTCGCTCGGGCGTGGGTGACGCTCCGCGTAGTAGTCACTCCGGAATCGCAGCAGCCCAAGATCGGGTTGAGGCTCGGACAGGTCACTTGCCCGGACGGGGTTCTGGACCTGAACGACGGCCTGGCCGGCAAAGTGCCTCGAGAGCAGCGCGTTGAGACGGTTGACGCAGCCTGCGTGCGGGCTCCCGATGGGGTTCATCCGGACGATCTCGCCGTTAATGAGTTCGACGCGATCGTCTTCGCCGAGGATTCCGGCTTCTCCCATCCGGTGGTACTCCTCGACCGTGAACAGGCGGGGCTGGGGTCGAACGACCATATCGCTCCTTGCATGGTATCGGAACAGCGGGCAGCCAATACCACAGACATTATCTACATATAATAACATATAGCAACACTAGTTAGTGGTGCTCTGGCAGTGGGTGTCGGGTTAGGCGGCGTCGCAGGGCAGAGCAGCTTGACGACCTCTGGCCCCAAGTCCCGTTGAGGACTTGCGATCGTAGTCCCGGTCGACGTGGATCACACCAGGCCGTGATGGAAGGCGGTTTCAGCGATGGGCAGGTCGCGTACGGGTGTGCGCTGCCAGAAGGTCAGTCGTCGGCCAGGGCCTCGGCAACCGTGGCGAGGATCTCGTCGCCGTAACGCTCCAGGCGCCCGGGGCCGAGGCCCTTGACTCGCGCAAGCTGCTCCAGCGTGACGGGCGCCACCGCGGCGATGGCCTCCAGGACTGCGTCCCTGACGACGGCCTCAGGCTGAGTGTTGCCCCCGGCCCGGGTCTGGCGCCATTGACGGAGGAGCGCTTCCGTCCGCGCCTGGCGGGGCGTTTCCCCCGGCGGGCGCCCCAACCGGGTTCGGAGGCGGCCGATGGCAATGGCGGCTCCCCAAGGAACGAAGACCGATGCGCCTTCGACGCGCATGCGGACGCCCTCGGCCTCGAAGCGCTCCACGACGCCTTGGTAGCCCTGGGCCGAGATGGTCTGACCCATCGCGACGGGGGTCTCGTCGCCGGCTGGCGGCTCCGGAGCCGGAGCCCGCTCCGGTGTCCTCCCGGGCGACCCTCCCGTTGGCCTCCCCGGCGTCCTGCCCCGCAGGGACCCCTTGAGTTGCTGCGCCTTCGGGGGGCCCGCCACGGGGGCCGGCCGTTCCGGCGGATCGTCGGCCGGCTCACGGAACAATTCGGCGACGAAGGGGGAGGGAGGGTCCCCGCAGGAGACGGTGACGCTGGAGATGCCCCGGGTGATAGCCACGTGAAAGACGCGGCGCTCCTCTTCGACGTCGCCGGCCAGGCGGTGGGGCATGAGTCCGGCGGTGGCGCCGTGGACGACGACGTGGGCCCACTCACGACCCTTGACGGGGTGGACGGTGGAGAGGTGGACCCCCGCCGTGCTGAACGGCGTGCGAAGGCGGGCTTGCAGCCAGACCTCGAAGGTAGCCGGGTCAGGGTGGAGCCGCCCCAGGGCTACCAGGGCGTCGAGGTCGTCGGTGTGGACCGGGCGGTCCAGCCTCCGGCCGGAGGCCTCCATCGTCTTCATGGCGCCGTCCAGGCCGAGGTCGTCACGGATGGTGCCGAGCAGGGCGGAGGTGGTCGCCCCGGCTCTTGCCTTCGCGACGAGGATCCGCACGTCTGCCACCACGGCGGCCATCTTCGGGCCGTCACGACCGCCGGTTTTTCGGGCGAGGGCGTCCACGGCTTTCAGGTTGGCCTGCTTCGCCATCCGGTCGACAGCGGCGGCAGAGATGCCGCGGGGTGGCCGTTTCAGGGCCAGGCGGAGGTCGTCACCCCCGAGCTGATCCGGATTCCGCGCCAGCCGTACCCACGCCAGCGCCGCGGCGACTCCGCCCCGGCGAAGCCAGGACTCGTCGAGGCGGAGGCTCACCGGGATACCTGCCTCCAGGAGCGCCACTGCCACGGGCACCAGGGCGGCGTTGACGCGGCTCAGCACGGCAATGTCCCTGGGAGCGGCGTGCTCGCGTAGTATCCGTTGCACACGTGCCGTGGTGGCGGCCACGGCATCCTCGCCGGTGGTCCCCTCACCGATCACGACGAGGTCCTCCGCTCCGGCCGTACGCTGGTCCGGTGCTCGCAGGGACTTCGCTATCCGCAGGCGGTTGCGCCGGAGTAGGCGATCGGCGGCCGCCACGACCGGTGAGGGGCAACGATAGTTGATGCCCAGGGCATGCTCCGCCGCCCCGGGGAACAGGCCAGCGAAGTCGATCAACCACCGCGGTGACGCATCCGCATAGCCGTAGATCGTCTGGTCGTCGTCACCGACGCCGAACACGGCGCCATCTGGCCCGGCGACCAGCCGCACGAGCAGCACGTGGGCGGGTGTCAGATCCTGAAACTCGTCGATGAGCAGGACGCGGCAGGCGCGCTGGGCGCTGTGGCGCGCATCGGGCTCCCGCAGGAGGATCTCGATGGCCCGGTAGATCTGCTCGTCGAAATCCAGCTCCCCGCGTTGGCGAAGCAGGCTGCGGTAGCGCGGGAACACGTCGGTCAGCCCCTCCACGTCACCGTCATAGTCTTCCTCCACCTCCGCGGGGGAGCGCAGGCCCAGGCGGACGGCCGACATAGCCTCGATCCAGGCGGCGGCGGGATCGGTGTTGAGCCGCCGGGGGAGGTCGACCAGGCCATCGAGCAGCTCCCGAACTGCCGGCTCTTGGATCGTGTGCCTCTGGTCTGGGCGGGCGGCGAAGGGGGCAGCCCCGTTGACGATCGCCAGGGCTAGGGAGTTGAGGGTGCGGACCTGCAGCCCCGACACGTCGGCGCAGCGCTGGCGCATCTCCCCGGCCGCCCGGTTGTTGTAGGCGACCATGCACACCGCGCTCGGAGGGATCCCCCAATCTGACACCAGGTGACGAGCCCGCTCGGTCAGGACGCGAGTCTTCCCTGATCCCGCCGGGGCGATGATGCGGGCCGCGCTCCCCGGCTCGCACACCGCCCGGAGCTGGTCGGCCGACAGCGGGGCTGGCGTGTCGTTCGAGCCCAGCGGCCGAAGCGAGCCGTGCTCCAGGCAGATGCGGTGCACGAGGGCCGCGCCTTCGAGCAGCGAGGGGTCGAAGAATCGCAGCGGTCCCCCATCGCACCACACAGGGGTTCCGTCTGGCAGGGCGACGTCGGCGGGGGGGCCGGCCGAGGCACCGAGGGCAACGGCGCGATCGGTCAGCCAGAAGTGAGGCCCCCCCTCCTGGTACTCGACCGAGTTGCTCCGGACAAGGTGGCTCACGAGGTCTTCCCGGAACCGGAACCGCGCCCCCAGGAAGCATGGCTCGGCCAGTTCGACTGGCGGTGACGCCACGTCAGTGCCTCGGATCCGGAAGACGAGACGTCGGCGCTCGTGGGCAGCGGTGAGCAACAAGTCGATGAGCCTGTCGCCGACGGACCTCGCCTCGCCGATGTCCAGCAGCTCGCATTCTTGCCACGGGCCGGGGGGATCGCCCGGGGTGCCGCCCGGGGTGAGGATGAGGTTTCGCCCGAGGGCCTCAGGGCCAGCCGGACCGGTGTGGGCCAGAGGCGTTGCCGGGGCCTGCCTACCATCAGGCGAACCTCCCGCCGCCGTATCGGCGAAGGGTTCGGACGGGGGCCTCGGTGCCGACCTCTCCGCCCAACAGGCCCGCACTTCGGCGGCCCGCTCGTGGAAGCTGCCGCAGTACCGGCAGGCGATCAACGTGCCAGGCATCCCACCATGCTACGGCCTCGCCATGCACCCGGAGGCTGCAACTTCAGGCCGCCGGCCGCGGCAAAGCTCAGCGCATCAGAATGTCGTCGACGGCAAGTGCCACCTCTGGGAAGGCCAGCGGCGCCACGTGCCCACCCGCCGAAACGTGCCGGACATCGCGGTACCCATCGGGTCCGGGCGAGCGGAAGGACTCGAGCTGGCCCTTCGTCAGGTCGACAATCCACAAGTTCCGGCACGCCGGCGGCGGCGCACAGGGTCGCCTTGACCGAGCGGTCGAAGTCCACGGATGAATCGGACACCTCGATGAGCAGGAAATGTCCGGCCGCTGCGGGCGCACTCTGGGCCTGGTGGACTGCTTCGGGGCGCGGTTCTCCCGCTTCGTTCGGCGGGGAGGCTGGCAGCTTACGCCACTGAGGCGACGCGATGGGAACTGGCGACGGTAACGGTGATCACCGCCATCGAGGCCACCGGGCTCTTGAAGCCCCCCGACCTTGACGAGCTGGCCGAGTCCTTCCTGGAAGACGACGTCACCGTCAGCTACGCAATGGCATGGCTGTCGCCGGACTGGTGGACCCCGGAGTGGCTGAAGGAACTGGCTGACGACGTGGGGATGGCGAAGATTGCCGACGACGCCACAGGGACCGACCACCGCGCCGTGGGGCCGCCCCTGCGCCGCTGGGCGGCGAGCCGGGCGCTCCGGGAGATTCCCCAGCGGTTGGATGAACTGCTCTCCACCGCC
>WNFB01004681.1_pt1 | contig 12184 bp, 10 predicted proteins | sample 5400501 | NCBI WGS metagenome assembly WNFB01 (sample SAMN13153341, study PRJNA577476) | soil metagenome | isolation source: 200 cm saprolite under Douglas fir tree site 2 hole 1 | place: USA:California | collected 2015-04-18 | reverse complement strand
CGAGGGCGGTTAATTGCTGCTCAAGCTGGTAGTAGTGGACGGCCTGCGGGGTCCCGTTCCCAACGCCTAGTCTCTGAGGATCGCCGCGGGGTGGACGGCTGGCGCAGCTCCAACTTGCGACCAGGACCGCCAGGGAAAGGGTCAGCACTAGCAGGGATCGGCGAAGCATGGCCCCCCGCCAGGAAAATGTAAGCCAAATCGGATCGACTTAGACTTTAGTATAGCTCGGGGAGGCTGGGCAAGGCCACTCCCCTTTTTTGTGTCACATTCCTCCTGTAAACACCCTATCGGCACCTCCTGTAAACACCGGGTTCTCTTTTGTTCCAGCGCAATGTAAGAGAAACTCGTACCCTTTTTATTAACTTGTTCTGAAAGCCTTTTGCCCAATAGGCCTTTTTGCGAATGCGGAAAAGGGGAGGATTCTGTGGGAACGTTTACTGATCGATATTCCAAGCCCTTACCAGGCTGGGTCTCTGATATCAAAGAAGGGGTGAAGCATAAGGTCATAAGTTCAATCGCCTCGCAGGCGTGCCGCGAAGGCAATATCCCTGCCCTGCGCCAACTTTTAATCGTCTTCTGGCCTTTTGTGGATGAGTTCCCCAAGATTATCAGACGCGGGTGCGTCAAATTCATCAAACATGAATTAATCACCGATCCTGGGAATGCGGACGATCTTCTTTCACTCCTCGTTCTTGCTGATAAGACTCTCACGCTCATTGAAAGAGATGAAGCAGATCATCGTGAACTCTGGATCAAAGCAGCGGAAGCGGTAGGCCTCACCTATCGGGATCTCGAGCAACCCCCGATCCCTCTTGTGGAGAAGCTCATCACTGAAATGGAAACGTGGGCTGATCCTGCCGCCATGTTTCTGCGGTTTGCGGCCGTCGAGATTATGGCTGAGGTGGCAAGTTGGCATTTCCTGGAATCTCCACAGTTTCGGCAAGCGGTGGGGACGAAAGGGTCAGAGTGGTTTTTAGCGCATACGGAGCACGGAGACGAGTCGCATGAATCACTTACCTACCGACTTGCCTTTGCCTTTCGAGAAAGTGGAATCACCCACGAGGAGGCCAGTGCGCTGATCCAACCACTCATTGATCTCTTTGTGGAAGCGGCAGAGAGCGCAGTTGCGACACTCGTGTAATCAAAAGGGGACAGGCGTTGCCTGTCCCCTTTTGCACCATCGCTTACGGCTTCAAGGCAAAAAAGCGATGACCGCACGCCTCACACCGGTGCGGATAGATGCGAAAGACGCTCACGATCTGTTCAACAACGCCCTGACGATGTGAGCGGTGCGTCTTGCTCTCACCACAGTTCGGGCACCGGTGTACGACAGGAGCGGCCGCGCGCGCAGACCTGAGCGCCATGAACCACGGCCACTCATACCACAGGAAGCCGAAATAAAAGCTGCCGCAGTGGGCACACCGAAAGTAGCCGATGCCGACGGCCCGCAACACTTTGTGGGACAGATCATTGCTTTTTTCGGGCTGATGGCTCTCCTTGTGACAGGTTGGACAGGTCGGCATTTGCAATGCTCTCGCCTATTCTAATGCCTTGGCGCCTGGCCGGCGCGACATGGAAAAAAGGGGACAGGCTACTTTTCGTAAAACGAAAAGTAGCCTGTCCCCGTTAGGCCGAATAACTTTCTAGCGGAGGGCAGGTGCAGACGAGGTGGCGGTCGCCGTAGGCGTCGTCGATGCGCCCGACGGCCGGCCAGAACTTGCGCTCGCGCACCCAGGGCGCGGGAAACGCCGCCTGCTCGCGACTGTAGGGATGCGGCCACTGCGTGGCCGTCACGGCCTCGGCCGTGTGCGGCGCGTTTTTGAGCGCGTTGTTGTCGCGCGGCACCCTTCCCTCGACGATCTCCTGAATCTCCCCGCGGATTTTGATCAGGGCGTCGCAGAACCGGTCCATCTCCGCCTTTGACTCGCTCTCCGTCGGCTCGATCATCAAAGTGCCAGGCACCGGCCAGGACACCGTCGGCGCGTGGAAGCCGTAGTCCATGAGCCGCTTGGCAACATCCATCGCCTCGACGCTGGCGCTCCCCTTGAAGTGTCTAAGATCTAGGATGAACTCGTGCGCCACGAACCCGTTCTTGCCGGTGTAGACGATCGGGAAGTGCTTCTCCAGCCGCTTGGCCATGTAGTTCGCGTTCAGGATCGCCACCTGCGTTGCCTTGGTCAGCCCGTCGCCACCCATCAGCGCGATGTAGATCCATGAGACCGTCAGGATGCTCGGGCTCCCGTACGGCGCGGCGGCGATCGGTCCGATCGAGTCCTTCCCGCCCAGGTTCGCGACTGGGTGCCCCGGCAGGAACGGCGCCAGATGCGCGGCCACGCCGATGGGCCCCATGCCGGGCCCGCCGCCCCCGTGCGGGATGCAGAAGGTCTTATGCAGATTGAGGTGGCACACGTCGGCGCCGATGTCCCCCGGCCGGCAGAGCCCGACCTGGGCGTTCATGTTGGCGCCGTCCATATAGACCTGTCCGCCGCAATCGTGGACGATCCGGCAGACGCGGCGCACGCTCTCCTCGAACACCCCGTGGGTGGACGGGTAGGTGATCATCAGCGCGGCCAACCTGTCGCGGTGCTGCTGGGCCTTGGCCGCCAGATCGCCGAGATCAATGTTGCCGCGCTCGTCGCAGCCCACCCCCACGACCTTGAGCCCGGCCATGACCGCGCTGGCCGGATTGGTGCCGTGGGCCGAGACCGGAATTAGGCAGACGTCGCGCTGGCTCTCGCCGCGGTGGCGGTGATAGGCCCGAATGACCAGCAGCCCGGCGTACTCGCCCTGCGAGCCGGCGTTCGGTTGCAGCGAGATCGCCGAGAAGCCCGTGATCTCCGCCAGCCAGTTCTCCAGTTGCTGGAAGAGCTCCTGGTACCCGCGCGTCTGCACGGGCGGAGCGAAGGGATGGATGCGGCTGAAGCCCTTCCAGGTGACGGGGATCATCTCCACGGTGGCGTTGAGCTTCATCGTGCAGGAGCCCAACGGGATCATCGAATGCACCAGCGAGAGGTCTCGCGACTCCAGGCGGTGCATGTACCGGAGCATCTCGTGCTCGGAGTGATACCGGTTGAAGACTTCGTGCGTGAGGTACTTGCTCGCCCGCGCCAACGCCGGCGGGATGGAGTAATCGGCCTTGGCAGCGAGGTCCTCCACGGTGAAGGGCACCGGCCGGCCTCCGCCGAAGATCTCGAAAAGCGTCTGGACCTCCGCCGACGTGGTCACTTCGTCCAGCGCGATGCCAAGGGAGCCGTCCTCAAACTGCCACAGATTGATGCGACGCTCCTGCGCCAATGCGAGCACGCGTTTCCCGGAATGCTCGTCCGGCCAGACGTGAATGGTGTCGAAGAAAGGCTCGCTGCCGAGCTTGTAGCTCATGCGGCGCAGGCCTTCGGCGAGCACCACCGCGAAGCCGTGCACTCGCTCCGCGATCCGCCGCAGTCCTTCCGGTCCGTGGTACACCGCGTACATGCCGGCCATCACGGCCAGCAATACCTGGGCCGTGCAGATGTTGCTCGTCGCCTTGTCACGGCGGATGTGCTGCTCGCGTGTCTGCAGGGCCAGCCGGTAGGCTGGCTTCCCGTGGGCGTCCCGTGTCAGGCCCACGATGCGGCCTGGCAACTGGCGCTTGTACTCGTCTTTCGTGGAGAGGAACGCGGCGTGCGGGCCTCCGCATCCAAGCGGCACCCCGAAGCGCTGGCTCGAGCCGACGGCGATGTCGGCGCCGAACTCGCCGGGTGGGCGTAACAGTGTGAGGGCAAGCAGGTCGGTGGCGACCACCGCCATCACGCCGGCTGCGTGAGCCTGTCCCACCAGAGCGCTGTAGTCGCGGACGGCGCCGTCCGTCGCCGGGTGCTGCAGCAGGATGCCGAAGAGGTCCTGCTTCTGAAAGTCGATCGCCTCGGGCGGGCCGATGTGCAGGGTGATCCCGAAGGGCTGGGCCCTCGTCTGCAGCACCGCGATGGTCTGCGGGTGGCAGTCCAGGGCGACGAAGAACCCCTTCTTCCCGTCGCCCTTGATCCGGAGGCACATCATCATCGCTTCGGCCGCCGCCGTCGCCTCGTCCAGCAGCGACGCGTTGGCGAGCGGCAGCCCGGTCAGGTCGGCCACCATCGTCTGGAAGGTGAGGAGCGCCTCCAGGCGCCCCTGCGCGATCTCCGCCTGATACGGCGTGTACTGAGTGTACCAGCCGGGATTTTCTAAGATGTTGCGCTGGATCACCGGTGGGGTGATGCAGTCGTAGTAGCCCATCCCGGTGTACGACCGGAAGACTTGGTTCTGGTCGTGCAAGACCCGCAGTTTCGCCAGCGCCTCGAACTCACCCATGTTCGGCTCGAGCGCCAGGGCCTTGCGCATCCGGATGTCCTCTGGCACGGTCGCATCAACCAGCGCGTCCAGTGACTGCAGGCCCAGCGTCGCCAGCATCTCCTGGATGTCGGCGTCTGTCGGGCCGAGGTGGCGGTGAACGAACCGGTCGGCCGAGAGATTCAACTACAAGCCTCCATGGTCAACACATCGTGTAGTATAGACCCAGGCGCGGGAGACCAACTCGTTGGGGATGGGTCCGTGGCAAGGATAGTCACTTTGGAAGGTTAGCATGGTCACGGTGATTTGCCAAGGGGGTGCGCGGTAGGGTATTGATGACCCGCGCGTATGGGTCGCCTGGAGAAAGTCCATGACATTCTGATCGTCGGGGCGGGCCTGGCCGGCATGCGGGCGGCCGTGGCCTCGCTATCTGGTCCCGTTGGTCCTGGGGGCCTCGACGTGGCCATCGTCTCGAAGGTCCATCCCGTCCGCAGCCATTCCGTCGCCGCACAGGGCGGCATCAACGCGGCCTTGGGCGAGAACGACTCCTGGGAGAAGCACGCCTACGACACCGCCAAGGGCGGTCTGTGGCTCGGTGATCAGGACGCCATCGAGGTGATGTGCCGCGAGGCCCCAGACGACATCCATGCGCTCGAGCGCATGGGGGTGATCTTCAGCCGGGACGAGCAAGGCCGCATCGCGCAGCGCCCGTTCGGCGGCGCCGGCTTCCCGCGCACCTGTTACGCCGCGGACCGCACGGGCCACGCGCTCCTGCACGCCATGTACGAGCAGCTCCTCAAGCGCCAGGTGTTCGTCTACGAAGAGTGGTACGTTACGGCGCTCATCGTCGAGGACGGCGTCTGCCGGGGCGTCATCGTCTGGGACATCCTGAAGGGCAGCCTGCACGCCATCGGGGCCAAGGCCGTCATCCTGGCGACCGGCGGCTGCAGCCGGATCTACCTCACCAGCACCAACGCCGTCATCAACACCGGGGACGGCATGAGCATGGCCTACCGGGCCGGCGCGCCGCTGATGGACATGGAGTTCATCCAGTTCCACCCGACCACCTTGAAGGACACCGGCATCCTGATCACCGAGGGCGCGCGCGGCGAAGGCGGCTATCTCTTGAATACGCTGGGTGAGCGGTTCATGAAGAAGTACGCCTCGGAGCAGTTGGAGCTTGCCACGCGGTCCACCGTCTCGCTGGCGATCGGGACGGAGATCGCCGAGGGCCGCGGCGTGGACGGCTGCGTGCTGCTGGACCTGCGCCACCTGGGCCGCGCGCGGATTCTCGAGCGGCTGCCGCAGATCCGCCAACTCGCGCTGGACTTCGCCGGCGTGGACCCGATTGAATCGCCGATCCCCGTGCGGCCGGGGGCCCACTACGTGATGGGCGGCATCAAGACCAACACGTGGGGCGAAACCGCCATCGCCGGCCTCTACGCCGCGGGGGAATGCGCCTGCGTCAGCATCCACGGGGCGAACCGCCTGGGCGGGAACTCCTTGCTGGAGACGATCGTCTTCGGGAGGCGGGCCGGCCTGCGGGCATCCGAGTACGTGGCGACCGCGAGCCCGCCGCGGGACGACGACGGGGCGCTCCAGCGGGAGGACGCGCGGATCGCCAAGCTCCTGAAGAATGATGGAGGGGAACGGCCCTGGCAGGTTCGCGAGGAACTGGGCAAGGTGCTGGCCAGCCATCTCGGACTCGTACGCACGAAGGACAGGATGACCGAGGCATTGGTCGCCGTGCAGGCCATAAAAGCGCGCGCCGCGCGCGTCCGATTGGACGATCGCGGCAGGGTCTTCAACACCGATCTCATCACCGCGCTGGAGCTCGGATCGTTGGTGGACCTAGCCGAGACCGTGGTGGCCGGGGCGCTCGCCCGCAAGGAGTCTCGCGGCGCACACTACCGGGCCGACTTTCCCAAGCGCGACGACGCGAACTGGCACAAGCATACGCTGTGCTATTACACCGCCGGCTGGCCCCGGCTAGAGAACGCGCCGGTCACCATCACGCGCTTTCCGGTGGCATCATGAATTCCCTGCAGCCGTTAGCTTTGCTATTCCGCGGGAAGCGCTTTATACTCTTGCGCTCATGAAGGGAGGAGCGCCCGAACAGCCCACCGTTCTGATCGTCGACGACGAGCCCTCGATTCGACTGCTGTATCGTTCGGCGCTGAAGACCTTGCCGGTCCGGCTTCTGGACGCGAGCAATGGCCTTGATGCGATGAACCTGATTGAGCAGGAAAAGCCGGACCTCGTCGTGACGGATTACGCGATGCCCGATTGGGACGGGCTCGAAGTCTGCCACCAGATCCGCAAGCGTCCCGAACTGCAGCACATCAAGATCATCCTGATCACGGGCCAGGCCACGCCGCCCTTCCTGCTGGAAGCTGTGAATCATGGGATCGTGAACGCGGCGCTCGCCAAGCCGGTCAACATCAACGAACTCCAGCAACTGACCAAGCGCCTCCTGGCCCTTGATCGCGCATAGCCCGCCTGCTGAGCGGGTGCGAAGGAGGTCGGTCATGGCAATGACGATACGGCTGTTCCTGGCGGGGTGGCTGCTCGCGTGGACAAGTCCCGCCGCGGCACAGGTTGACGAGCGGAAGCTGCTGGACCTGACGTACTCGTTCGATGAGCAGACTATCTACTGGCCCACGAACAAGCCGTTTCAGTGGGAGAAGACCGCCTGGGGGATGACCGCGGGCGGGTACTGGTACGCCTCCGCGAACTTCGCCACCGCCGAGCACGGCGGGACCCACATCGACGCGCCGATCCATTTCGGCAAGGGCCGGAGCACGGTGGACGAGATTCCGGTCCAGAGGCTGGTAGGGCCGGCGGCGGTGGTGGACGTCACCCAGGCGGTCGCCCGGGATCGGGACTATCGCCTTACCGTCGAAGATCTCAAGGCCTGGGAGACCCGGCACGGCCGCATTCCCAACGGGGCGATCGTGCTGATGTACACGGGTTGGGGGCGGTACTGGCCCGACAAGGTGCGGTACCTCGGCAGCGAAACCCCCGGCGATCCGAAGACGCTGCACTTCCCCGGCTTCTCGAAGGAGGCGGCCGCGTTCCTGGTCAAGGAGCGTTCGATCGACGGGGTGGGTATCGATACGCCCAGCATCGACCATGGGCCGTCACGGGACTTCATCGTCCACCAGATCCTGAACGGCGCCGACCTCTACGGGCTGGAGAACGTCGCCAATCTGGACAAGCTCCCCCCGAAAGGCGCGACCCTCATCGCCTTGCCGATGAAGATCAAAGGCGGCACCGGCGGCCCGGTCCGGATCATCGCGCTCCTGCCGTAGCCGTCAGCGCATCCCGCCCCAGCGAAAGCCCTTCACGTCCTTGATGACAGGGCTTGGCCCCGGCGCGGCGGTCGGTTTCTCCAGCAACAGCACCTTGAAGTCCCACAGCCCGAACCAGGCCGGGTCGGAGATGTCGTGGAAGTGATGGCCGGAGAGCTTCGGCAGCATATCCCCTAACGCGTGGCGGAATTCGGATTCCGTGTAGGCACGAATGGCGAACGACCTGCCCACTGCCTCGCAGAACCGGCGGATCGCGTAGGCGGCGCCGGTGCACAGTACCCGCGTGTCGGGGCGCATGTTCAGGAAGAGCGGCAGGGCGCCGAATTTCTCCTGGAAGCCCAGAACCCGGGCTACCTGCCGGAGATGCGAGTATTGCACTTCGTACTCCGTGTGCCCCGGGAGCTTGACCGGCGCGGAAAACCCCTCTTCAATGCCGAACTCCACTAGGATCGCACGGCCGCCTGGCTTCAGGACCCGCCAGAGCTCCGCCACGAAACGGACGGGTCCTAAGTTGAAGATGAAGTCCTCCGGGACCTCCGCTCCCAGTGAGAGCTTGGCGCGGCGGATCCACTCCAGCGCCTCCTGGTGCAGCGGCGAAGCGCCTTTGCCGGTCTCCACTTCCCGTCTGGTCAGCTTCACCGGCGTCATGTCCGCGAGGTTCTCATTGTCCACGGCCAGGTCGATGCTGGCGTCCCGCAGGGGGAGCTGTTCCGCGTTGGCCTGAAGACCGGCGGCGGCCCATCCACCTTCCCGCCCCACGGCGAGCTGGGATTTCACAAAGGGCCGGGTGATGTCCACAAAGACATAGCGCGTGTCCTGGCGTTCCTCGGACGAGAGGCCGCCGCCCAGGTCGCGCGCGACGTAGCCGAGCCCGCCGCCGACTTCCAGGATGACCCGGGGTTTCCGGTCCCACCAACCATGCTTCTTCAATTGCTTCGCCAGCAGGCGCCCGTAGGTGAGCCCTCCCATCGCCTCGCTGGGCTCCCGGAACAGATGCGACACGGTGGTCTCGATGGTTTCGAAGTGGCTCTCCGGGGAGGCGATCTCGTGCGTGTGGAAGTCGGAGAGGTGGGTCTCGCCCTCGAACTCCGAGGTGCCCTGCCAGCCCTCCCGGATCTTCAGTAGGAGGAGATGCCAGCGCGCGTCGCCGCGATCGCCGGCCGGCGGCTCGGCGCCGAAATAGCACAGGGAATACTTCGGCACGGGCCAGCGCTCCAGGCACTGCCGGCCGGTCTCTCCGTTCGGCCCGCACACCCGGGGCCCGAACTTCTCGAGCAGCGCCGCCACGGTCACCTTGCCGTTCATGGCGTTCAAGAGGTTCAGGCCCGCGCGATTGATCTTGACCAGGGGGACCGTGTCTTCAAGGGGTGCCAGCCACCATTCTTCGTAGGCGTGCTGGTAGAGCACCATGTCCGGCATCCGCCAGGCGTGCAGCGTGAGGGCCTCGTCGGTCAGCTCGAGCGAATCCTGCGCGGGGGAGACGACGGGTTTCATCGGTTGGCGCCGACGGCGGCCTTTTCAAACACGTCGCGGTACAAGCCCTGCCAGAACGTCAGCCAGGCGTCGGCCGTGGTCCGCGCGCCGGCCGCCACGCGATCGAGGTCCGCCTGCGTGCGGGCCGTCTTCTCCACAGCCTCGGTCAGCCAGGCGCTGTGGCACTCTTCAGCTTCGAGATGCATCTCGAAGAACACCAGGTCGCGGGCGGAGAAGCTCTGGTATTTCGTCAATCCTGGGTAGAAGTAACGGAACTCCGACGCCGCGGTGATCTCGACCGCCATCTCGGAGCCGAGTGCCGTGAGGTAGTCTGACTCGATGAACAGGCGCTGCAGCACGGCGAGATACTCCGCCACTTCCGGGACGGGCACGGTCTGATCCAGCGCGTCGGGGCTCAGGCCCACGGCTGCGGCGAAGCGTTCCAGCAGCCGGCTATGGGCCTGCTCGGCGCACCCGTTGCCCAGTTCGGAATGGAGCGTCTTGGCCAGCTCCACGCGCATCTCGAGGGCGCCCACCGGCGTCTTGTACAGGAGGCCCTCCAGGACCTTGACGAAGTGCTTGCAGAAATAATGGTACTGGCGAAGGAACGTCTGCAGCTGGCGGCGGCTCAGGTACTGGTCCTTGAAGGCCTGGAAGAACACGTTCGTGTTGACGGGATGGTCCTTCAGTTCCTGGACCAGCGCATCCAGGAAGCGGGACGGGGCGCGCTCCATTGCTAGGTCTCCCACAGGGGCGTGGCGACCGCATAGGCCGGGTCGTCGAGGTCTTCGAAGTAGGCCTGTTCGGCCATCCCCTCGAAATAGTACTTGGAGGAGAGGCGCGTGAGGAACTGCTCGGGGGTGAGCCGCCCCGAGAAGACGCTATGCTCGTTCGGGCGCAGCGCCAGCAGGACATACCGGATGAAGTGCGGCTGGCAGAGCGCGAAGGTGCCCTCCTTTTCCGTGAAAATCAGGTCCGCCGGTTCCACGCAGAGGGCGCAGAAGGCAGGCTGCCAGGCGGCGCCGGCCGGCTGTTTTGTCTGAAGCAGCAGGACCCGCTCCGCGTCGGCCAGGCGGCGGGCGGCGAACTTGGTCACGTGGTCCGGGCAGAGGGTGAAGCGCCAGGCCGACGTGGTCACCATCTCCACTGGTTCGCCATCGCAAATCGCGCACTTCGGCTTGTGCTTCCGGCCTTCGATCGAAATCAACGCCATAAGGCACAGGATAGGAACCGGCCGCAAGGGCTGTCAAGGTTCGCCACCCAAATTGTTATGGGCGCGTGGACCGTCCTTGTGATATTCTTATGCCTCCAGGGAGCGTTTGCGAGGTGGGCTTATGACTGAAGAATTCGGCTGGAATGTGTTTGGAGTGGCGGTGGCCGTCCTGGGGATCGTGATCGCCTATGCGTTTCACCAGAAGAAGAAAGCCTCCCAGCCTCCCAAGGAGTGACCGGGCGTTAAAAGTCCACTTGCAGGTTGCCGACTTCCTCCAGGGTTTTTCCGATCCCGCGCTCCCGCAATGTCTGGTAAAACTGTTTCAGGAATGCCGTCTCCTCGCTGCAGATCACGCTCCTGAAGTCCACGTTATCCCAGTGCACGATGAGCTTCACGAACGGCTGCTCGCCCTTGCGGTTGGGCTCGACCCATTTCACTTGAATGAGGTCGCCCCACTCCTCCCCCGGATGCTCCTGGTCCCAAAAGCCGTGAGGCCCTTCGAACTTGGGGGGCCAAAGTCCTTTCATCTTCTCGTGGTCGCGTAGCTTCACCATGGCGAACGCATTATACCCGACGCATGCGCTTAATCTCTAGGTCACATCAGGCAGAGGTCACGCCTCGGTGAGCGACGGGACGGCCGCTTCAGCCGCGCCCGCGGAACGAGCCGGCGCGGGCGCGCTTGTCCGCAGCCTGAGCTTGCTCGACGCGACCATGATCGTCGTCGGCTCGATGGTGGGCTCGGGCATCTTCATCGTCTCGGCCGACATCGCGCGGCAGGTCCACAGCCCCGGCCTCCTCCTGGTCGTGTGGCTCGTCACGGGGGTCATGACCGTGATCGGCGCCCTCTGCTACGGCGAGCTGGCCGCGGCGATGCCGGCGGCGGGCGGGCAGTACGTCTACCTGCGCGAGGCGTTCGGGCCGCTCTGGGGCTTCCTGTACGGCTGGACGATGCTGCTGATCATCCAGACCGCCACCATCGCCGCCGTGGCGATCGCCTTCGCCAAGTTCACGGGCGTCCTGATCCCCTGGTTCTCATCCGCGGCCTGGCTGTGGCAGATCGGCACGTTCGGGCCGTACCGCCTGTGGTTCGGCGAGCTGGGCCCCTACACGGTCGGGCTGAACACCCAAAATCTCTTAGCGATCCTCTCCATCATCGTCCTGACGTGGGTGAACCTAAGGGGGATCCGGACCGGCGCGCTGGTGCAGAACGTCCTGACTCTCACCAAGACCGGCGCACTGGTGGGGGTGATCGTGCTGGGCGTTGCCTTCGCGACGGACACCGCGCTCACCGCCAATTTCGGGCATTTCTGGGAGCCTGCCCAGCCGGGTCCGGGCACCGGCGTCGGCGGGACAGACTGGCTCGGCCTGCTGACGGTGATCGGCGTGGCCATGGTGGGCTCGCTCTTCGCCGCCGATGCGTGGAACAACGTGACGTTCGTGGCGGGCGAAGTGAAAGACCCCGAACGGACCCTCCCGCGCTCGCTGGCGCTGGGCACCGGCCTGGTCATCGCGATCTATCTCCTGGCCAACGTGGCCTACCTGTGCGTGCTGCCCCTCCGGGGCACGCCCGACGGGGCCACCGTGCTGGACCGCGGCATCCAGTTCGCCGCGGAAGATCGCGTCGCGACCGCCGTGGCCGAGGTCGCCTTCGGCCACAGCGGCGGGGTGCTCATGGCCCTCGCGGTCATGATCTCCACGTTCGGTTGCAACAACGGCCTGATCCTGGCCGGGGCGCGCATCTACTACGCCATGGCGAAGGACCGCATGTTCTTTGCGAGCGTGGGGGCGCTGAACCGGCATCTCTCGCCCGCGCTGGCGTTGCTGGTGCAGGGCGCGTGGGCCTCGGTGCTGTGCCTGTCCGGCACCTACGGGCAGTTGCTGG
>WNFB01004680.1_pt1 | contig 12185 bp, 8 predicted proteins | sample 5400501 | NCBI WGS metagenome assembly WNFB01 (sample SAMN13153341, study PRJNA577476) | soil metagenome | isolation source: 200 cm saprolite under Douglas fir tree site 2 hole 1 | place: USA:California | collected 2015-04-18 | reverse complement strand
TTGAGGAGCAGAGGCTCGTAATCGATCACGGCCATGCCGGCCGGAAGCGCAGCTCGAGTCGTCTCTGACATGAGCAGCTTGGGCGGCCGCACCTTCGACAGGTAGGCGCTGTTGTTGACCGGGACACCTATCAGCGTGAACTCGAGGCGCCGCTCCGAGCCGACGTGACCGGCGACCACGTCGCCGGTGTCGAGGCCGATGCCGACCGCGATCGCGGGCTTGCCCGCCGCGAGCAGCTCGTCGTTGAGTCTGTCGATCTCCTTGGTCATCGCCTGGGCCGCGGCGAGGGCGCTAATGGCGTGGTCTTTCATCGGGTTGGGGGCTCCGAACACGACGAGCATGCCGTCGCCCTGGAACTTGTCGATGTTGCCGCCGTGCTCCAGCACGATCTCGATCATCCTGCGGAAGTAGTCGTTGAGGAAGTCGACCAGCTGCTCGGCGGTCATGCTCTGCGAAAGCGTCGAGAAGCCCGCGATGTCGGAGTTGAGCATGGTCACCTCCCGGCGCTCGCCGGGCAGGAAGATCGTGTCGCGGTCTGAGCGGGCCAGGACGTAATCGGTGACCTGCTTGTTGACGTAGCGCTCGAACAGCTGGCGAAGGAACTCGGAGCGCTGGTACTGGCGGGCGTTGTCGATGGCGATCGCGGCGAGGTCGGAGATGGCCTGCAGGAACTCCTTGTCCTGGTCCTCGAAGATTGCCGCCCGAAACGGGTTGTCGACGTATACCGCGCCGATCACCTTGTCCTTGGTCACGAGCGGCACCGCGATGATTGAGCGCAGGTTCTGGAGGATCACCGACTGCTGCCCCTTGAAGCGCTCATCGAGGCTGGCGTCGGTCGAGACGACGGCCTCACCGGACCTGACCACGTGCTCGATTACACCCTTCGAGCCCAGGAAAGACCGGGACTTCTCGGGGTCGGTTTCGCCGCCCGCCATCTGCACCGACATGACGTTGGTGACGGGGTCGACGAGGACGATGAAACCGCGCGACGCCTTCATGAGGATGATCACCCGGTCCATGACCTTGCGGAGCACCACGTCGAGCTCTAGCGAAGAGCTGAGGTCGCGCGCGAGCTCGTATAGGAGGTGGTCGCGGCCGCGAATGAAAGCCTCGGGCGGCATGTGCGGGTCAGTTTAACGAAGCGTCACCGGGCTACTTGCAGGCCGTTTCCCGCGCTGGTTGCAGGCTTAAGCCCCTCACCCTAACCCTCTCCCCGACGGGGAGAGGGGATTCCTGCCGATGGAGGGAGGGGTGCAGGGAAGAGGGGACAACCGCAGGTAAACTCGGACCCAGTGTCTGCCAGCGAATCCCCACGCCCTGATCTCGACGCCCTGCTGGCCGGCCTCAACCCTCCCCAGCAGGAGGCTGTCACGCACCGTGACGGCCCGCTGCTGATATTCGCGGGCGCGGGCAGCGGAAAGACCAGGGTGCTGACGGTGCGGATCGCCTACCTCATCGCGACTCGGCAGGTCTGGCCCGATCGCCTGCTAGCGGTGACGTTCACGAACAAGGCGGCGCGCGAGATGCGGGCGAGGGTGGAGACGCTCGTCGGCCCACCCGCCGAGAAGATGTGGGTGGGCACGTTCCATGCCACCGCGGTCAAGGTGCTCAGGCGCGAGGCGGCGCGCATCGAGATTGCGCCCAGCTTTGTTATCTTCGACGAAGACGACACCCGCGCAGCGATCAAGCGAGTCCTCGAGGAGCTCAAGCTCGACCCCAAGCGCTACCCGCCTGCGGCGCTCAGCAATGCCATCTCGCAGGCCAAAAACGAGCTCAAGCGACCCCAGGACTACCCCAGCCGCAGCTACCACGACGAGGTGGTGCGCCGGGTCTACGAGTCGTACCAGAACCTGCTCAGCCGCTCGGGCGGTCTCGACTTCGACGACCTGATCATGAAGCTGGTCGAGCTGCTCAGCACCGACGCCGAAGCTCTGGCGAAGTGGCGGGACCGGTTCCGGCACGTGTTGGTGGACGAGTACCAGGACACCAACCGCGCCCAGTACGTGCTCGTCAACCTCCTCGCCCAGGAGCACCGCAACGTGGTCGTGGTGGGCGACGACGACCAGTCGATCTATCGCTTTCGCGGAGCGGACGTCCGCAACATCCTCGATTTCCGCAAGGACTATCCCGACTCGCATGTCGTGCGGCTGGAACAGAACTACCGCTCGAGCCAGGCCATCCTGGACAGCGCGTACAGCGTCATCCGCCACAACCCCGAACGGGCCGAGAAGCGCCTGTGGACCGACCGCGCCGGGGGCGAGAAGGTATGCGCGACCCAGGCCTACAACGAGGTCGAGGAGGCCGAGTTCGTCGCGGACGAGATCGAGCGCCTGCGCCGCACCGACGGTCGCCGCCACGCCGATTTCGCTGTCCTCTATCGCACCAACGCCCAGTCGCGTTCGTTCGAAGATGTCCTGGCCCGGCGACGCGTCCCCTACCGGCTGGTGGGCGGGGTGCGCTTCTGGGAGCGGCGCGAAGTCAAGGATCTGGTCGGCTACCTGCGCTTCTGCTTCAATCCGAGGGACGCTCTCAGCTTCGGCCGGATCGTCTCTGTCCCACCGCGCAAGATCGGCAACGTCACCGTCGCGGCTCTCGGCTCATTCGCGCGCCAGAGTGAGGTCGACCTCCTATCGCTGCTGGCGCATCCCGGCCGCGTCCCCGGCCTGCCGAAAGCCTCGGTCCAGCCCCTGGAGAAGTTCCGCGCCCAGCTCGAGTCGGTGCGTGCTGTCATGGGTGTGCTGCGGCCGACCGAGCTCCTCGATCAAGTCATTGAGGTCATGGGCCTGCGGGCCCACTACCTGGACGGCACTCCGCAGGGCGAGGCGCGGATGGAGAACCTCAACGAGCTGCGCGGTCTCGCGGAGGGCTTCGACGACCGCGGCCCGGACCAAGGCCTGGAGGACTTCCTGGCCGAGGTGGCATTGGTCTCCGATGTGGACGCCTATGACGAGGAGGGCGAGGGTGTGACCTTGATCACGCTCCACATGGTCAAGGGGCTCGAGTTTCCTGTCGTCTTCATGGTTGGCATGGAAGAGGGCTTACTGCCGCATCAGCGGGCGCTTGACGAAGTTGGCGAATCGGCGCCTGCGGACTTGGCGGCAACCGAGATGGCTGAGGAGCGCCGCCTGTGCTACGTGGGGATGACCCGCGCCAAAGACCGCCTGTATTTGAGCTGCGCCTTCCGCCGTCATCTCTATGGTCGCTCGCAGCCCGCATTTCCGAGTCGCTTCCTGACCGAGATCCCGCAGTCGCTGCTAGCAGCCCCACGCGGCAGCGCGCCGGTGGCGCCGCCCCGCCAGGGCTACAAGGAACGCTTCCAGGAACGGCAGGTCCAGGCTGCTCCGGCGCCGCCCCCCGTGCAGCGGTTCACCAGCGGTGATCGAGTGACCCACCCGTCGTTCGGCTCGGGCGTCGTGGTCAAGAGCACGCTGACCCGCACCGACGAGGAGCTGGTGGTCAAATTCGACAAAGCGGGGCTGAAGATACTGTCCGGCATGCTGGCTCCGCTGACGAAGTAATGCCGCGTCAAGGCAAGAGGGCTGTCGACCCGGCCGCGAGGGCGGAGCAGCTACGGGAGTTGATCCGGCGGCACGAGCACGCCTACTTCGTGCTGGACGAGCCTGAGATCTCCGACGCTGAGTTCGACGGCCTCTTCCTGGAGCTGCGCCGCCTCGAGGAGGAGCGACCAGAGCTGGTCAGCTCAGATTCGCCCACGCAGCGGGTCGGGGGCGAGTCTTCGGAGCAGTTCGCGAAGGTCCGCCACCGCTCGCCGATGCTGAGCCTTCAGAACGCATTCGACGAGGCCGAGATCCGCGCGTTCGACCGGCGCGTGCGCGAGGCGGTCGGCCAAGACGTCACGTACTGCGCCGAACTGAAGATCGACGGCCTCGCGATCAGCATCACCTACTCCAAAGGACGGATGCAGCGCGCGGCGACCCGCGGCGACGGCTTCATCGGTGAGGACGTGACCGCCAATGTGCGCACGATCCGAAGCGTGCCGCTGACCATCACGCCTCCGCCCGGGCTGCCCGACCTATTCGAGGTACGAGGCGAGGTGTACTTCCCGATTGCCGCCTTCGAGAAGCTCAATCGCGAGATGGAGGCGCAAGGCAAGCCGCGCTTCGTCAACCCGCGCAACACTGCGGCCGGCAGCGTCAGGCAGATCGATCCCACGGTCACCGCGAGCCGCGACCTTCAGACGTTCATGTACACGCTCGACCCAGGCGGGGCTTGCCGATCGCAGTGGGACGTCCTCGGCACGCTGGAGAAGATGGGGTTCAGGGTCAACAAGCACAGACACCGGCTGAAGACGATCGACGAGGTGATCGAGTACCACGCCGAATGGCAGAGGCGGCGACACGAGCTCGAGCACGAAATCGATGGCGTGGTCATCAAGGTCGATCGGTTCGACCAGCAGCTGGAGCTCGGTTTCGTCGCTCGCTCGCCGCGCTGGGCGATCGCGTTCAAGTACGCGCCCGAGCAGGCGGAGACCGAGGTAGAAGAGATCGCCTGCTACGTGGGCCGCACCGGCGTGCTCACGCCGGTCGCCCACGTGAGGCCTGTGGTGGTCGGTGGCGTCACGGTCCGCAACGTGACCATGCACAACGAACAGCAGGTGAACGAGAAGGGCGTCTACGTGGGCGCCCGCGTGGTCATCCATCGAGCCGGCGACGTCATACCCGAGATCGTCCGCGTCAAGGACCCCAAGCCCGGCTGGCGCATGCCGGCGAAATGCCCGGTGTGTGGGGGAGAGGTCGTGCGCGAAGAGCCGTACATCGCGCACCGCTGCATCAACCCCTTCTGCGCCGCACAGCGGCTGGAGCGCCTGCGGCACTTCGTCAGCCGCGGCGCCATGAACGTCGACGGCCTGGGCTACGCCACTCTGGGGCAGCTCATTGATCGCGGTTGGGTGCAGGACCCGAGCGATCTTTACCGGCTCACCAAAGGCCAGGTCATGGAGCTCGAGGGGTTCGCCGACAAGTCCGCCCAGAATCTTATCGACCGCCTTGCAGAGAGCCGCCGTCCGCCCCTCGCACGCTTCCTCTACGCGCTCGGCATCCCTCAGGTCGGTGAGGCCACGGCGGACCTGCTGGCGACCGACTTCGGTTCGATCGACCGGCTCCGCTCGGCTACGGATGAGGAACTGGTTCGGGTCGAGGGAGTGGGGCCGAGCATGGCTCGTGAGGTGAGCCAGTACTTCCGAGGCCACGGTGGCGAGCTGGTCGACAGGCTGCTCGCAGCCGAGGTGGAGCCGCAGGCGGTCGAGTCGGTCGGCGAGGGCCTGTTGACCGGGAAGACGTTTGTCTTCACGGGTACCCTGGAGCAGCTGAGCAGGCCGGACGCCGAGACCCTGGTCCGCCGGCTGGGCGGCAAGGCCGCCTCCAGCGTGAGCTCCAAGACCGACTTTGTCGTCGCCGGTCCTGGGGCCGGCTCGAAGCTGGAGAAGGCCCAGCGTCTGAAGCTGAAGATCCTGGACGAGGCGCAGTTCCTGGCGCTGGTCGGCGGCAAGAAATGATGAAGGCGTGCCCGAGGTGTGGGCTGGGACTGCCCGGCCATGCACGCTTCTGCGCACGGTGTGGGACGCCCCAGCCGCTGTCGCGCGGTGCCGTCAGCCCCTGGGTGCTGGCGATCTTTGGCCTGGGGATCGCGGTGTCCGCCGTGGGCGCGTTCGTTTACGGCGTGCTTGCCGTCGACCCGACCGCCGCTTCGAGCAGCAGCTTTGATCCGGCCACGCTGCGCGCAGCCGCGGTCGTGCTGGGGGTGGCGCTGACAGCGCTCTGCGCTCTGCAGGCGGCAGCCTTGGTGGGCCTCGTACTCGATCGCGACTCGGGCCGCGTGACCGCGACGCTGGCGTGCGTCGTCTGGAGCCTCACATGCGTGGGACTGCCCGTCAGCGCCCTGGTCCTGAACTCAATCTGGCGGCGTGGCAGGGGGGTGCGCCGGGAACTGGCTTCGCCAGGCCCGGCGCCTTAAGGGGGGACTCCCCCCTCAAGCAAAGCGCGGGATCGCCTACCCTCTCTTACACTCCGCTAAAAGGAAGTGCGCCATGTCAGGTATCAACGACGGGTACTCGCTGGCGCTGCAGCTGCGAGCGATCAAACCACTGGCGAGGTGAGGCAGGCATGCCGCTGAGTCGCGATCAAGTCCGTCATGTGGCCGTGCTCGCCCGCCTCGGGCTCGAAGCAGGCGACGAAGAGTTCTACGCCGAACAGTTGAGTGGCATCCTCGCCCACATCGACCGGATCCAGGCGCTGGACACGGAGGCCATTCCGCCCACAGCGCAAGTGGTCGAGATCGCCAACCCGCTTCGCGAAGACGAACCACGTCCCGGTCTCACTCAGGACGAGGCCCTTGCCAACGCGCCGGAGGCTGTAGGTGGGTTCTTCCGGGTGCCCTCCATACAGGAGGAAGCGTGACGGACCCGACTCGCCTCACCATCGCCGAGCTCTCCCGGCGCCTGCAAGCGCGCGACATCTCGGCGACCGAGCTGCTGGCGGTGCACATGGCGCGCATCCAGCGGGTGGATGGCGACGTGAAAGCGTTCCTTCGGCTCACGCCTGATCTAGCGGCCGAGCAAGCGGCTGCCGCGGACCGCGCATTGAGGGCCGGTGAAGCTGGCCCGCTCGCCGGCATCCCACTCGCGGTCAAGGACGTCCTGTGCGTGCGCGGGGTGGAGACCACGGCTGGCTCGCTGATCCTCCGCAGCTTCCTGCCACCCTACACCGGCACGGCCATGGTGCGCCTGCTCGAGGCGGGGGCAGTGATGCTCGGCGTCACCAACTGCGATGAGTTCGCGATGGGCAGCTCGACCGAGAACTCGGGCTACTTTCCCACGCACAACCCCTGGGCGCTCGACCGTGTGCCGGGGGGCAGCTCCGGCGGAAGCGCGGCCGCGGTCGCCGCCGGCGAGGCAGCCTTTGCGCTCGGCACAGACACAGGAGGCTCGATACGTCAGCCCGCAGCGCTGTGCGGGGTCGTCGGCATGAAGCCGACGTATGGGCGAGTCAGCCGTTACGGGCTGATCGCGTTTGCTTCCAGCCTCGACCAGATCGGCCCGTTCGCCCGCTCCGTCGAGGACTGCGCGCTCATCCTCGAGACGATCAGCGGGCACGATCCGCTCGACGCCACCTGTGCGAACCGGCGGAACGACGTGCGGCGCGACCTGGAGGCCGGAGTGAAAGGCATGAAGCTGGGCGTGCCGCGCGAGTACTTCGAAGTGGAGGGCATGGAGCCTGGCGTAAAGGTCGCGGTCGACAAAGCGGTGCAGCAGCTGCAGCAGGCGGGTGCGGAGCTGGTCGACGTGAACCTCCCCCACACCGACTACGGGCTCGCCGCCTACTACATCATCGCCCCCGCCGAGTGCTCATCCAACCTCGCTCGGTTCGATGGCGTCAGGTACGGGCACTTCACGCCGGACACGGAAAATGTCACCGACCAGTACCTGCGCACGCGCCGGCAGGGGTTTGGAACCGAGGTTCGGCGGCGGGTGATGCTCGGCACCTACGCGCTGTCGAGCGGCTACTACGACGCCTACTACCTGAAAGCTCAGAAGGTGAGGACGCTGATCAAGCGCGACTTCGACGAGGCGTTCGCCAAGTGCGACGCCATCGTGAGCGCGACCTCTCCCACGGTCGCTTTCCCGCTGGGCTCGAAGACCCAGGACCCCTTGTCGATGTACCTGTGTGACGTCCTCACGCTGGGGGGCAACCTGGCCGGACTTCCGGGTATCAGCGTGCCGTGCGGGATGTCCGAGGGTCTGCCGGTAGGGCTGCAGGTGCTGGCACCGCAGTGGCGAGAGGACGTGGCGCTGCGTGTGGCCCGAGCATATGAGATTGCAAGCGGCGTGCAAGCGGTGGGCGCTCCCATTGGGTAATTTCCCCTCCCCCCCTCGGGGGGAGGGCTAGGGAGAGGGGCGGTGAGCACCTGGGAGGTCGTCATTGGCATGGAGGTCCATGTCCAGCCGCGGACGCGCACCAAGATGTTCTGCGGCTGCGCGGTGGGCCATCTTGGCGACCCGCCGAACTCCAACATCTGCGAGATCTGCACGGGCATGCCTGGCGTCCTCCCGGTCGTCAACAAGGCGGCGGTCGAGGCCTGCCTCAAGACTGCGCTCGCCCTCAACTGCGAGATCCCGCGGCACACCAAGTTCGATCGCAAGAACTACATGTATCCGGACCTGCCCAAGGGCTACCAGATCAGCCAGTACGACCTGCCGATGAGCCGCAACGGACACCTGGACCTGGATGGCCATCGCGTGAGGATCCGCCGCGTCCATCTCGAGGAGGACACGGGCAAGCTCATCCACGCCGGGGACAAGCTCCACAAGGCGTGGGAGTCCTACGTCGACCTCAACAGGGCGGGCGTGCCCCTGATGGAAATCGTCAGCGAGCCTGACCTGCGCTCGGCCGACGAAGCGCGGGATTACGCGGTGGCGCTGCGCACTCTGCTGCGCACGATCGGCGCGTCCGAGGCGGATATGGAGAAAGGCCAGCTGCGCGCCGAGCCCAACATCTCCATCCGGCGCGCGGGGTCCGACGAGCTGGGCGTGAAGACCGAGCTCAAGAACATCAACTCCTTCCGAGCTCTACACCGCGCGATCGAGCACGAGGTCAAGCGCCAGGTCGAGGTGCTCGAGTCGGGCGGGACGGTGGCCCAGGAGACGCGCGGCTGGTCGGAGGCCGAGCAGCGGACGTTTTCGCAGCGGAGCAAGGAGTTCGCTGAGGACTACCGATACTTCCCAGAGCCCGACCTGCCGCCTCTGGAGCTGGAGGCGGCCTGGATCGAGGAGCTGCGGCGCTCGCTGCCGGAGCTGCCCGGTCCACGCCGCGCCCGGCTCGCATCCCAGTACGCTTTGCCCGCCTCCGACGCCACGCTTCTGGCCGCCGAGCGGGAGCTGGCGGACCTCTTCGAGGCCGCAGTGAAGTCTGGCGCGGAGGCCAAGCCGTCAGCCAACTGGATCATCGGCGAGGTGGCGCCAAAGCTTGACGGCGCCAAGCCGCTCGACGCGAGGCACCTGGCCGACATTGTGAAGCTGGTCACGAGCGGCGCGATCACGCGCGACCAGGGTCGGGAGGTCCTGGCCGAGTCGTGGGAATCCGGCCGATCGCCGGAAGAGATCGTGGCCGAGCGGGGTCTGGCCCAGGTGAGCGACGAATCTGCCGTGGAATCGGTCGTGCGCGAGGTGATCGCCGCCAATCCGCACGCAGTCGCGGACTACCGGGCGGGCAAGAAGCAGGCCCTCGGCGCCCTGATGGCCGACCTCAAGAAGAGGGCACCGCAGGTCAACCCCAAACTCGCGAGCGACCTTCTGCAGCGCCTCTTGAATTGAGTTCCCGCTCAGGCAGCCGCACCGGCTGCTGAGCCATTACGCGCCCACCCGGTAGCCTTGACGCCGTGCCGCCCCCGCCCGACCTCCACGTGCACACCGAGTGGTCCTGGGATGCTCCGCGCGGGTCGATGGAGCGCAGCTGCGAGCGTGCCTTGGAGATCGGCCTGCCGGCCATCGCCTTCACCGAACACGCGGATTGGGTGACCATCCACCAAGGGCAGCACTCGGTCGACATCACCGGGTACCTGGATGCTGTCGAGCGCTGCCGCGCCAAATTCAAAGGCCTCCGGATCCTGAGCGGCGTCGAGTTGGGGGAGCCGCACTGGTTCCCGGTCGAGACGAAGGCAGTGCTCGCCGCAGGCAAGCTCGACCGCGTGCTTGGCTCCATCCACTGCGTGCGCTTGGGCGGCCACGAGGTCGATGCCAGCCAGTTTCGCCATCGCTTGGCTGCGGTCTTTCCGGAGGCGGTGAGGGAGTACTTTCGCGAGACCCTGGCCATGATCGAGAGCGCGATGCCCTTCGGGCTTCTGGCGCACCTCGACTACCCGAAGCGTTACTGGCTGGAGGGCGCATCGCCCTATCGCGAGGAGGACTACGAGACCGAGCTGCGCGTCATCCTCGCGGCCACGGCGCGGCGAGGCTGCGTGCTGGAGGTCAACACCACCCGCGGGGAGGACGGCGGGCGCAAGCTGTGCCCGGGCTTGACCGTCCTGCGCTGGTGGCGCGAGGTGGGGGGCGAGGCGGTGGCGTTCGGCAGCGACGCGCATGAGCCCGGCAAGGTCGCCAAGGGTTTCGAGCACGCCACCCAGGTGGTGGAGGCCGCCGGGTTCAAGCCGGCGCCTGAACCGACAGCTTTCTGGCGCCGGTGATCCTGCGGCCGGCCTCTCCGGCGCACGGTGGCGCCAGCATCGCGCGGGACGAAGGCAAGGTCTGGCTCGTCAACTACGCGCTGCCGGGCGAGGTGGTCGACGCTGAGCCGAGTGGCCGGCAGGGCGGGGTATCCGTCGCCACGACCACTCGAATCATCGAACGCTCGGCGCAGCGCGTGGAACCGCGGTGCCCACATTTCGGACCGGGCGACGTGCAGCGCGGCCTGCTTACCCAGTGCGGTGGATGCCAGTGGCAGCACGCCGCGTACGCGCACCAGCTGGAGCTCAAGCGCCAGGTAGTGGAGGAGGCGTGGGCAAGGGTGGGCTTGCGCCTGCCGCCCGAAACGCCGGTGTTGGGCATGGACGACCCGTGGCGATATCGAATCCGGGGTGAGTTCGAGGTCGTGCCCACGCCTGATGGACCGCGCTTCGGCTTTCACCGCCAGCGTTCCCACACAGTCATGCCCATCACCACATGTCCCATCCACGACCTGCGCATCGAAGAAGCGCTGCCGGCGTTTGCGCAGGCCGCGAAAGAGCTGAGGCTCGCGGACCTGCAGAATCTCCTGCTCACGGTTGAGCCGGCGGGTCGGGGGTTGCTCTGGCGGCTGCGGCACCGCGGCCGCGAGCCTCAGTGGCCGCGCGAGGAGTTCGCCAATCGCGTTGCCTCAATGCTGCCGGAGCAGGTGCTCCTAGACGACGCCATGAGCCTCGAGTTCTGGGCCCTGACCTTTCGTGTCCGCAGCGACACCTTCGTGCAGACCAACCACCGCCAGATGCTGGTCCTTTATGAGACTGCGCTGGACATGCTTGGCGCCGGACCTGGCGATCGAGTTCTCGATCTGTACGCGGGAATCGGAACGATCTCCGTCGCCGTTGCGCAGCATGGGGCCGCCGTGACCGCGGTGGAGGAGAACCCTCGCTCTGTGCAGCTGGGGCGCCTCAACGCCCGCATCAACGCGGCGAGGGTCGTGTACCTACAGGGCAAGGTCGAGACCACGCTGCGGCAGGTGCGCCTCGGGCAGCACAGCGCCGCCATCCTGGATCCTCCCCGCGCCGGGTGCGAGCCTGCCGCGCTGGCGGAGCTGCTCAGGTTGGGACCGGAGCGCCTCGTCTACATCTCTTGCGAGCCGTCGACGCATGCGCGGGACCTGATCGGGCTGGTGAGGGGCGGCTATCGGGTGCGGCGCGCGGCCATCGTCGACATGTTTCCGCACACCTACCACATCGAGTCGGTTGCTCTGCTCGAGAGAAGCTAGCTTCCCTCTCCCCCTCGGCAGGGGGGTGTGCCGGGAGCTGGCTCCGCCAGGCCCGGCACTCTGAGGGGGGACGTCCCCCCTCAGAGAGAGGGCCAGGGTGAGGAAAGCTGGCTAGAGGATATTTAAGGAGTAGCCCAGCTTCAAGATCGTCAGGCGGAGGCGCCCCGGCCCAAGCATCCTGAGCGTGATCGTCAGGATCGGTCTAAGCAGCAGCACGTCATCCTCAACGCGACGCCGAAGTCTACGGTTACGAGCCTTGCCTATGCAAGTTCCCGGACGAACTCGGTCAGGCGGCTAACCCCCTCGCGCAGGTCCTGGTCGGAGCTCGCGAGGCTGATCCTGACCGCGCCTTTGGCGACCTCGCCGAACGCCGTTCCCGGTGCCACCGAGACGCCGCGCTCGCGCAGGAGCTTGAAGGCGAAGTCGCGCGCGTCCAGCCGGCTCCGGGAGACGTCGGCCATGCAGTAGAACGCACCCGTAGGTTCGCTGATGAGCATGTCGGCCTCCCGCAGGATGTCTACCACCAGGTCACGGCGGCGCCGGTAGGCCGTGACCATCTCCGTCACGCATTCCTGCGGCCCGTCCAGCGCAGCCTCGGCGGCGACCTGGCTGATGGTAGAGACGCAGGAGGAGTTCGACTCGAGCACCTTGGTCACGGTGTCGATCAGCTCCGCCGACCCGGCAACGTAGCCGATGCGCCAACCCGTCATCGAGTACGACTTCGAGAAT
>WNFB01004679.1_pt1 | contig 12186 bp, 7 predicted proteins | sample 5400501 | NCBI WGS metagenome assembly WNFB01 (sample SAMN13153341, study PRJNA577476) | soil metagenome | isolation source: 200 cm saprolite under Douglas fir tree site 2 hole 1 | place: USA:California | collected 2015-04-18 | reverse complement strand
TTCCCGGTACAGAGACGACGCAACGGGATAATTCGCCTCTTCTCTCGCCAAAGTCCCCAGATCAGCGAGCGTGCCGGCAATGCCCCAGCGGTCACCGAGTTCCCGAAAAATTGCCAGGCCCTGCTCGTATAATGCCCGCGCTGCTGCGGAGTCGCCCTGATCGCGAGCGACATCCCCCTGGTAGTTCATCGACCAGGCGACTCCAGTCCGATCTCCCAGATTTTTGAAGATTGAGAGACACTCCGCGTACAGGGAGCGCGCGCGGGCATAGTTACCTTGCAATTTGACGACATTGGCCAGATTGCTGAGAGAACGAGCAACAGCCTTCTGGTCGTCCAATTCTCTCCACAGCCCCAGGCTTTCTTCGAACAGAGAGCGCGCAACCGCGAGGTCACCCCGGTCCCGAGCGTGGACCGCCAGCGCATTTAGGGAGACGGCGACTCCCTGCGTGTCTTGCAACTGACGCGCAATATCCAGGTTTTCCCTCATGAGTGCATCCGCCGAGTCGTAGTGTCCCTGCTCGCCTGCGAGAACGCCTGCGGCAAAAAGAACGCGAGCGCGCGCCTTAGTGGGAGCTGCCGCACCTGCGAGCTTCAGTAGCTTGCCCAGCCTGTCCCTACCCTCGGCTAAATACTCGCGCATCTCCCAGAAGCGAAACAGGGCCGCGCCCAGGCGCAGACCCCACTCGGCATCTCCGGTTTCTGTCAGCCACTCAAGGCCGGCGCGAAAATTATCATGTTCCAACGCGAGACGTTCCAGCCATTCCACACCTTCCGCGCCGCTTTGCTCCGTAGGCTCTTCTTCCGCGAGCACCAGGCAGTAGGCGGCATGGGCCCGCTTCGTCAGGGCCTCTTCCCCGCTTGCCTCCAGTTTTTCCAGAGCGTACTCGCGAATCGTTTCCAACATCACGAAGCGCGATTCACCCTTCGCTTGCTCGACCTGCTGCACCAAGCTCTTGTCCACCATGGATGCCATACCGTCGAGCAGATCCAAATCGAGATCACGTTTGGTGTCGCACACGGCTTCCACGCCCTCCAGATTGCATCCGCCCACAAACACCGACAATCTTCGGAAAAGTTTCTGCTCGGCAGCGCTCAGCAGATCGTAACTCCAATCCATGGCAGCACGAAGCGTCTGCTGCCGCTGCGGCAGATCCCGCGCGCCGCCTGTCAATAGCTGCAACCGGCTCGCCAGGCGTGTCCGCATGGAAGAAGGGGAAAGAACTTTGACCCGGGCGGCTGCGAGCTCGATGGCGAGAGGCAGACCATCCAGCCGGGCGCAAATCTCGGTGACGGCGGGCGCGTTTTCTCGGTTGAGTTCAAAGTCTGGCTTGACCGCGACGGCGCGCTGCACAAACAGCGCGACCGCCGGGTACTGTGACAGGAGCTCAACCGGAGGCAGGACGACCGACCGCGAATCCGGCAGCGCAAGCGGTGGCACCGGAAATTCATGTTCTCCGTACACATGCAGCGCAGCGCGACTCGTTACCATGATTTTAAGATTAGGGCCCATGCCGAGAAGTTCTGCCACGGTAGGCGCTGCCTGAATCAGGTGTTCGAAGTTGTCCAGCAGGAGCAGCATTGGCGCGCGCCTTGAATCTTGTAAATTCTCCTTTAGTATTTCGAGCGGCGACTGACCTCCCGCCTCCCGGATCCCCAGCGTCTGCACGATAACGGAAGCGATCAAGCCCGGATCGCTTAGCGAGGAGAGCGGGACAAAATAAGTGCCTCCCGGAAAGCGCTCAACCAGGCCACTCGTCACCTGCACGGCGAGGCGCGTTTTGCCGATCCCCCCCGGACCTGTGACGGTGACCAGGCGCACATCCTGACGCATCAGGAGTTCTTTGGCGGCAGCCACTTCTTTCTCCCGCCCTACAAATCCAGTCCGCTGCACAGGAAGATTCGTCGGGCGGGTTTCCACGTGCTTTACAGGTTTCTCCGAAAATCGGTCGAAAGCGGGAACCAGTCTCTTCCAAAGTTTCTGCCGAAAAGGGCCGGAGACCTCCGGGGCCTTCGCGGGAGAGGTGGTCAAGCCAATCGCGGGAGCCGAACTCAACGTCGCTTTGAAGTGTTGTAAATCGGCCCGCATCTCCGCTGCAGTCTGATAACGCAGATTGCGATCTTTCTTGAGAGCCTTGCTGATGATGGCGTCCAATGAAGCGGGCACTGCGGGATTCACCTTGCTGGGCGGGACCGGCCTGGCGTTGAGGATCGCATCCATTGTCCGCACGCGATTTTTGTTGACGAACGGGTGTTGGCCTGTGGCCATGTCGTAAAGCACCACTCCTAGCGAAAAAAGATCGCTGCGTCCGTCAATCTCCTCACCCCGAACCTGCTCCGGAGACATGTAGGCGGTTGTTCCGGGAATCACACCCTCGACCGTGAGCGATTCACGCTCCGCCTCGTTTTCCAGCAAATGGCTGGGCATCAGTTTCACCAGCCCAAAATCCAGAATCTTCACCCGCCCCGGATCCACAACGAAGATATTTGCCGGTTTTATGTCGCGGTGGATGATTCCGTGGGCGTGCGCGGCCTCCAGTGCGCTCGCCACCTCAATTCCGACGTCCGATATTTGCGCGACTTTCATGGGTCCGTTCTGCAGGAGCTCCTTCACGGTTTGGCCTCGCAGCAACTCCATGACGATAATCGGGCCGCCGGCATGCTCCTCAATTTCGTAAATGGTGCAGATGTTGGGATGGTTCAGAGAGGATGCAGTCCGCGCTTCACGCAACAGTCGCTCCAGGGCCTTGCTGTCCCGCGCAAGATTTTCCGGCAGACATTTCAACGCTACCCTGCGCCCGAGCCGGAGGTCCTCCGCTTCATAGACCACCCCCATCCCCCCACTGGCAATCTTCTCCCGAATTCGATAATGCGATACAACGCACCCCGGTCCCACAGTTGTGGTTTTCGAACTCGGACTTGGAGTCTCGGTGGTTTTTTCAGCGGTGGGACTTACCTCGGTTACTGGCGCGATGAACCGGTATCCCCTTCCCGTGATGGTCTGCACGAATCGCGGCTGCTCCGGATCGTCCTTGAGAACCTGGCGAATCTTGCGGATGGCGGCGTTGATGCTGTTATCGGTATCGAGGAAAACATCCTTACCCCAAATCCTCTCGATGATCCGGCCGCGGGGGACCAGTTGTCCTCTCTCCTCTATTAAGAGGAGCAGCATTTCCATGGGAATCCGCTCCAGCTTAAGGACCCGGCCGGCACGGCGCAGTTCGTAGGCGCGCAAGTCCAGCTCAAAGTCCTCACCGAACCGGATGTGGTGTGCAATTCTGACTGGATCGGAAGCCATGATCGGAGGCTCAGAACGACGGCGCAATTTTACATCGGTTGCCGCATGCCTCGACAAGCCCAATCTTTCCAGCAGCTTACGGATTTATGTGGATTAAGCCAATCTTCAGGCGTTCACCATTGTCAGCGACCATCGGCTGCGGCAGTATGCCCCGCATGAGCACGCGGCTCAAAAAGGAGCGAGCTCAGAACTAACAGGCTCTCGGTCTCATGCAAGTAACAGGCAAATCAACTGCTGTATCACTTTCAATCACTGAATGGAGGATCGTATGAAATCTGCCGGATATTCGCTTTTCACGCTTCTTGCAATTTCGATGTTCTGTTCTGTTGTACTGGCCCAACAGGGCGCAAGCACATCATCGTCGCCGACCGCCCCTCGCCGAGTGAACTTCTCAGGCAAGTCAGCCGACAGGGAAGAGAATTCACCACGCCTCGCACAGGTCCTTGGACGAATGCGATCCCACCACATTCAATGCCGCGCTGGGGCCTGACTTCTGCAAGAACGTCGCGCTCGGAGCATTCACGACGTTCGACAACTTATTTGCGGAGGCAGCTAATGGGGCGCCGGATCCGAACTGGGACTTCGAACCGGACACAGTCCGCATCAAGCAAGGCTCTATTCTTAGCGTCGTCGACCAGGGCGGCGAGCCTCACACCTTCACCGAGGTAGCACAGTTCGGTGGCGGCTTTGTAACCGGGCTCAATGGGGGAGAGGCCACGGTTCCCGAGTGTGCCGGCGGATTTTCGAACCTGGCGGTGGCCAAAACTCGAATCCTTCAAGGCAGCCATATCGAGGTCACGGGTCTATCGAAAGGTGAACATCGTTTTGAGTGTTGCATCCATCCCTGGATGCGCGTCAAAGTCGAGGTGAAAGATCGAGATGAGAAGTGAAATGACTCCGGCACCCGAGGGGAAGCGAGCCAGGCACTAGAAGAGCCAATCTTTTGGGGCAAGTGCTGCCAGGTCGGACGGAGGCGAACCATCTTGCTTTGATTCGTCTGACAAAGTGCTTCTACCGCTGATTCCTGCCGGGGGGTTCCCCACGTCTCGCGATTTTTCGAGACGTGGGGCATTTTTCAAACTTCGATCGAGAGTGTGAAGTTCAATCTCGGCCACTTAGGATTGACGAGCCACATACTTTCGGGGGGCTCCACTATCATCGTGGATCTCAAACTTCCAGCGATCCAGTACGCTATTGTCAAGAAGATGGATAGTCCAACCCGGGAGGCAAGGACCGTCGCTTTCTTGAACAATGCGCTGAGCGATCCGATCCGCGCGTTATTGATGGCTCCTGAAATAAGAGAACCGTTTGCCGCACTCCATTCGCTTGCTGATATAGCTTCCTGAAGTTCGGGGCTGCAGTAAGAGGGGAATCGATTTACACAAAAGTAACCGAACTAAGGGTCAGCGGGACTACTTTCTAGCCGCCCACGCAAGTCCGTCCGCACCTGCCCCTGCGTCAATCAGCTTATCCACAGCCCAGTCCGAAGTACGAATCGCTGCAATCTGATGACTAGCATCGCACGAGGCGTATGCTGTCCGGCCATCAGGGCGTACCAAAATCTCTTGAGGTGCCGCGGGAACATCAATCACGTGTGCAACCTTCATGGTGCTGAGATCAACAACTGCCACCTTGTTGGCGGTGCGTACGGCCACGACCAGGAAACGACCGTCCGGTGTGGTCGCAATCCCGTAACCTGGAGCCGGCAGCGGTATCCACGTTTTGACCTTGTTGCTCGCCGTGTCGATCACAGCCAACTGAGGCTTTGTCTGATCTGAGGTGAAGACCATGTGACCGTCCACCGACACCGCGATTCGTTGGATCTCGGCCGAAATTGGAATCACTGCTGTCACCTTCCTCGACTCCATATCGATGACAGAAACAGTCCCGGGTCCAACATTCGATGTATAACCGCGCGTTCCGTCGGGCGAGATCGCGAGCATGTGCGACTCCGCTTGCCCCGTCGGAATTGTCCCCACGATCTTCAGGGTGTTCGGATCAATGACGCTGATTGCGTTGTCGATCTCAGTCGTAACGTAAAGCAACCCGTCCTTGGGGCCAAACACAGCACAGTGGGGTCGGACACCGCGCCCGAAATCAACGTTCCCGATGACCTTGCGGGAGGTGATGTCGATCACGACCACGTTCCGCCCGTCGGTTCCCGCCTTGCCGACGCCGGAGTTTCCGTAGATCGGCACATATGCAGTTCGACCATCGGGAGAAACCGCTACCTCGTGCCCAGTCGTTCCGCCCTCTGCCACAGTGGCGATTTGCTTGTTAGCTTCGGGATCGATGATGCCGAGCGTGCGGTCGCCTTTGTTGGCGACGAGTAGAACCGCCTGGCTGGAAGGATTGCCAGCCGGGCTAGTCCCGGAGGTGACGAACATGGCTGCCAATCCAATTGTCACCAGCAGCACCCAATGCGAATAGTTCATTTACAATCTCCATGCCTTGAGATTGGCCACAAGTCGAGAGTTTACCTGAAGAAGAAGGCGGCTCGCCTCACGCACACTCTTTAGACCCCGAAGTGCAAACGGTCACAGCAATCCAGTTGAACTTCCCAGCAACGATGATATTTCAGAAAGGATTGACCCTGGTCTGGGATTGGGGGGGAGACACGCTCTGCAAGCCCCCCTCAGTGACGCTCGAGTAGGTCTACTGCCGCTCAGCTACACATTTCGCTGACTGTTGGCACCAGACGGTCTAACTCATGTTTTTGGACGTAATCGCACGCGCCCGCCTTCATAAGAGAGACTGCCACGTTAAGATCGGTTTCGCCGGACACAACCACGAAGGGCACGCTTGGCTTTGGTTCCTTGGCCAACTTAAGTGCCGCTAAGGCGTTGAAACACGGCATGGCCTGGTCAGAGGTAATCAGATTCCAAGGTTGATGTTCCAACGCGGCACGCATGGCATCTTCCGTCTGCACAATTTCATACGTCACCTCGTAGCCTGCGGCACGCAAAGTACCCAGCAACAGGTGGGCGTCCACTTCCGAATCATCGATGATCAAAACGCGCAGAAGTTTTCCCATATCCTGAATTTCCTAGTCCCGAGATAGGTTAGGTCTTAGGGGTTTTCGCAGTCTGTGCAATATTGAACATTTGGCCGTAACGTCCGTAATCAGCCTTATCACGCACTCACATTCCCAATTTGGGCGGCACTGATTGAACGGCTTTACCAGTTTGCTGAAAAATCTTTGGCGGTCCTGTCTTGAAAATGCGCGGCTTCTAATGTGTGCGTGAGAACCAACTCTCTCGCGCAAACCAGTGGAATGCCAACGCAAACTCACAGCCCCAAAGGGGCGGAATTCGTTAGCCCAGGACGTAAGTCCTGGGTGAAGTGGGAAGACTAAGCGAGTCCCACTCTTCTAGCCCCGCCGTAAACGCCTCAAAATCTTCAGCCACTGAGGTCACATCCGGTCTGCGAAGCGAGTTTTTCAGCAAACTGTTTACCCTGAACGACCCGCTTTCCCCAATCCGAACCCTTTTCCCAGTCCTGGTTACCTCCGTGATCTTACTTCCGGATGCTTCCCCGTTCTAAGGTTGCCAAAGGCGTTCCAGGTACCCGAAACAGCGCCACCAGCAAGCCAATCCACGGTAGGGGAGTCCGGTGAAGCTGAAGTCTCTGTTGTTCTCGTTGTTCGCACTTTTGGTGGCCATCGCCGCCGCCGCTTCCGTCGACAGCAATCCCGCGGCCCAGACCCTGACGGGCCAAGCCCAGATTGACCAGACCCAGATTGACCAAAAAACCCAGATTAGCCAGACCCAGATCATCGCCTGGCTCACCGCCGGCATGCCCAGCTACCGCGTGGCTCAATTAGTGCAGCAGCATGGCCTGGCCAGCGCTCCAACGCAAGAGCAACTCCACCAGTTGGAAGCCGCCGGTGCAAGCTCGAATCTGATTCGTGCCCTAAGCGCCATCAAAGCGCCCGCGAGTCCAGCAACTCAAGTTTCTCCGGCTCTACTCAAGGCGGCCGCCGAAAACCGCCGCCAGCATTATCACCAAGCCGAACTCCAACTCCGCGAAGCCCTGCGCAGCGATCCGCAAAATGCGGCTCTGCATTTCGCGCTGGCCGCGATGCTCCGCCAGCAAAGCCAATGGGACGACGCCTTCGACGAGATCACGCAATCCGCTCGCCTAATGCCCGATCTTCCCGAGAATCACAGCGCCTTCGCCTACATTTTCTACCGCCTCGACGACGGCCCCAACGCGATCGCCGAAGCGCGCACCGCGCTCAGCATGGACCCGCAGAATGCCGAGGCCTATCAGTTCCTCGGGCTTGGCCTCTACTCCAACGGCCAGTACCGCCCCGCGGTCCACGCTTTCGCCGAGTCTCTGGCCCGTGAAGGCGAGAACCCCGACACCTACTACGACATGGGCATCGCCCTGCACGCCGACGGAAATCTTCACGGCGCGGTGATCGCCTACAGCAAGGCGATCCACCTGCGCCCCGATTTCTGGGAGGCGCACTCCAATCTCGCGCTGGTCTTTCATGAAGAGGGCAAACTTGCCGAGGCCGTCGCCGAATATCGCGAAGCCAAGCGGATTGCTCCCAGCGAGGCCTCTGTCCGCAACAATCTGGGCAACACCTACTGCGACCAGGGAGAGTACGACGCCGCCATCGTCGAAATGCAGGACCTGTATCGCCAGCATCCCGAATGGCAGCAGGGACACGCCTGCCTGGCCACCGCCTACATGGCCCGGAAGAATTACGACGACGCAGTCAGCGAACTGCAGATCGCGTTACGCCAGAATCCGACCGGAGCCACCGAACATCGCGTCCTCGGCCAGGCCTTGCTGCTCGATAACCGGCCGGAAGACGCGCTCCGCGAGTTCCGCCTCGCCGTCTCGCTCAATCCCGATTCGGACGTGTCCCATCACTTTCTGGGCACCGTGCTCTTCCAGCAGCAACAACTGCAAGCCGCCGAAAAAGAATTCCGCGAAGCGCTTCGCCTGAAACCGTCAGCCGACAATCACTATTCACTGGCCGCATGCCTGATGACCCTGGACCGCTACGAAGAAGCTCTGTCGGAACTGGAACTGGCATCGCGCCTCGACCCGCAGCGTCCGCTCTATCGCGCGCGCCGCGAAGAACTTTTGAAGCTGATGAAAGGCCCCAACGCGCGCTAGTCGAGACACGCTGGAGATTTTTTCCCAGCATGGAGTTTGAGCCCGGAAGCCCATTGGAAGGGAACATACCTTCGTGGCTTCATTGGAAATTCGAAGGAAGTTGATTTGAAAGGGCGCGGCTTCAAGCCGCGCCGTGAGTGCCGAAGATAAATGACTGCGGCTTCAGCCGCTGAGGGACAGCGGACGTAATTGCAGTGGCAAGGCTCATGGGGGACAGCCGCCCCCAGCTGTCCGGGCGGGCAAAGCCCGGCTGCGCTGGGGGCAAGCACCACCGGCCACTGCCCGGCAATGTACTACCGGTGCATAGGCCCTAGCACTCACCGTACTTACACTAAGACGTATGGATGCAACAACTCAATCCGCAGCCGCCAGCGGCAAGAGCGCCCGCCCCGTATCCTCGCCAGAAACCGGCGCCCGCATGGACTCGTCGGCCGCGCGCGGCAGCCAGTTCGGCTCTCTCCGCAAGCCTGCAGGCTATGGGATGCCCTGCGCCAAGTGTCATCTCTACTATCCCGCCGACCTCGACACCTGTCCGATCTGCAGCAGTAAAGAGCGCGTCGCTCCGGTAGTGCCCGCCGCGCCGCCCAAGATCGCACAGTCCGACGCAGAACCCACTCCTGACGCCGAAGCACTCGAGCACGAGCGCGAAGAATTCCTCCGCCAGTTCAAGTCGCAGCTCTTCGCCGCGCACGCCCAGGTCGCCAATGCTCCCGCGCTGTTATGCAATCTGGAGGAGAACCACTCGGCACAGCCGGAAAACGCCGAAGTCTGCAAGCACTGCTACGACCGCCTGCAGGAGCGCATGGATGTGTGCGAAGCCGCCCTGCACATCGACGTGAAGGGAGCCTCACAGATCATCTACGACGCAGTATGGGCCGATCCCTCCGACCCCAGCAAGACCTACACCAACGCCGCCAGCGCGCTCCTCACCGAACTGCGCAAACGTGCCGGCATCTCCACGGTGCTCGGTCCGTTCCAGCCACTCGCGGACTGAACTTAGATAACTCATGTAGAGACAGCCGCCTCGGCTGTCCCGCCCTGGGCGAAGCCCGGCGGCGAAACCTGATGCCATGCTTTCCTCACATCTACTGCACTACTGCACCTGAATCCCAACCCACTTCTTGCCCGCATACAGCTTGTAGCCGCCGCCATCTTCGGCGATCTTAAGCGGCACCGCGCGCTTCAGTTCCGAATCAGTCTGATACGCGACGCTCAACACATCGTCGTTGGCCACGTTCATCACCACGAACTTGCCTTCCGCGGTAAAGCCGAAGCCGTACTGTCCCGGAGACAGTTCTGATCCGCCGATGTTCAGTTTGCTCTCGGTGATCAGCATGCCCTGATACTTCTGCTGGATCGCGGTGGAATAGCCAGACGCGTCCACCAGCGCCGTGAACGTCATTTTGCCGTCGGCCAGTTGAAAGCCGCCCGAGTTACGCACCTGCACCGGCGCCTTTTGCCCGCGATAGAAATATTCTGCGGGAACGACCTTCTTGAGCTCATCGCTGCTCAAGACATGCTTCGCAACCTGTTGCGCGAAAGCCGAAACCACGATCACGGCCGTCAGAATGCCAAGACCGGAAAGACGCACTTTCTGCATGGACAACCTCCAAGTAGGGATGAGAGTGGAAAAGTTCTCCCCGGCAATCTACTCGCTCCGAAGGACTGGCGCAAATTCGAATATGTGGCGCGGGCGCCTCGCCCGCGAGCAGCCGGAAATCGTCTCAGTGGCCAGTGGCCAGTAGTCAATGACCAGAAAAGTCGACTTTTGCTAACTGCCACTGGTCGCTGACCACTTTGCCCCGCTAAGTCGTTGATTCTGCGTGCGACGACAGGCCCAGTCTCCATGTTATAGCTAAAAGCTTTAACGCCACTCACTCTAAACCATTGAATCCACAGCCTCGAATTTCGAACCCGCAGGCAAATCGATTTGCCTTCCCGCCAGCTCGACTTGCCTGATTTCATGAGGGTCAATCATGTCTGCGGTCCGTCCCTGCGTCCTACGGGGCTGCAAATGGCCCTGGCGGGCATGTGGACGAGAGCACCAGCCCTTGCTTTCCCAATTGAGCCGATGAATTTCTACCTCCGCGCAGCAATTGCTTCTGGCTAATCATAAATTACCTCCGGCGACGGATGCGTGATAACTCGTAACGTCCCTGCGGGGCTGTATCTTTGCAGAGCACGTTCCACCAATTCCCCCGGAAATCAGTCCCACGCACGTCCCGACGCTGAAACCTGACGTCTGTCTCTGAGAACTGATCATTGGCCACTAGCCACTGCTTTTCTCACTTTGCCCGCAAGATTCGGATAGTCCACTGCCCACATCCCGACATAAGCTTTCCCTACCATGACTACCAATGCCATACTCGCAATGAATCCCGAGAGCGACATGCCCTCACTGCAAAGCAAAGCGTCTAGTGCGGACGACCAGTTCTGGGGCGCCGTCGTCGCGCGCGACTCTGCCCACGACGGCGAGTTCGTCTTCGCCGTCTCGACGACAGGCGTTTATTGCCGGCCATCGTGCCCCGCGCGCCGTCCGCGCCGGGAGAACGTCCAGTTCTTCTCGCGTCCCGAACAGGCGGAGCGAGCCGGCTACCGTGCCTGTTTGCGTTGCCGCCCTAGGTCGCTGAGCGGCAATCCGCAATCTGACGGGGTCAAGGAGATTTGCCGCTACATCGAACAACATCTCGACGAGCCCATCACTTTGCAGGGCTTGGGCAAAGCTTTTCACCAGAGCCCATTCCATTTGCAGCGGCGCTTCAAGGCCGTCCTCGGCATCACGCCTCGCGAGTACGTGGACTCCTGCCGCCTGCGTCTGCTCAAGCGCAACCTGCAGGCCGGGGACAACGTCACCCGCGCCATGTATGACGCGGGATACGGCTCCAGCAGCCGCCTCTACGAGCGCACCGCCTCGCAGCTCGGCATGACGCCCGACAAGTATCGCCGCGGCGCGATTGCCGCCGCCATTCGCTATACCTGCGCTGACTCACCGCTCGGCCGCATGCTGGTGGCAGCGACTGAAAAGGGTATCTGCGCGATTCAGTTCGCACAGTCCGATGCGGAATTGCTCGAAGGCCTGAAGCACGAATTTCCTTTCGCGCAGCGCAAGCCAGACGACGGCGGATTGAAATCATGGGTGAGCGCTCTGCTCAGTCAGATGCGCGGCCGCGAAGGCCATGCGTCGCTGCCCCTGGACATCCGCGCCACCGCTTTCCAGCGCCGCGTGTGGAGGTATTTGCAATCGATTCCCTTCGGCGCCACGCGATCCTACAGCCAGGTCGCGAAGGCGATCGGCCAGCCTCGCGCCACCCGCGCCGTAGCTCGGGCCTGCGCGACGAACCGGATCGCCGTCGCGATTCCCTGCCATCGCGTGGTGCGCGAAGATGGCTCGATGGGCGGCTATCGCTGGGGCATGGAGCGGAAGAAGGCTTTGCTGGCGATGGAGCGCGCCTCGACGGGAAACTGAGCGGAAAACGTCCCCGCCACTGTCATCCCGAGCGAAGCGAGGGGATCTGGGGGCTGCCGGGCGCCAGCGAAACCGAGATTCCTCGTCGCTTCGCTCCTCGGAATGACAATGAAGCAGGTTTGTCGTCAGAGTACTGCTGCGCGCGATGCTGCCGTGGTATTGCGGTTTCGTACGACCAGCCAGTTCACGAGTCCCACAACCACCGTGCCCACGAGAAGCAGCGACTTGTTGAAATCGATCCCGAACAGCAGGCCGATGCAGATCAGGACTCCCAGTACCGCGAACAGCGG